>Ga0224501_10003816_pt1 | contig 11881 bp, 5 predicted proteins | sample SF_Oct11_sed_USG_4_FD_169105 | JGI IMG/M metagenome (GOLD analysis project Ga0224501, IMG submission 169105) | Sediment microbial communities from San Francisco Bay, California, United States - SF_Oct11_sed_USGS_8_1 | ecosystem: Environmental > Aquatic > Marine > Sediment | place: USA... | reverse complement strand
CCCTCCCTCCTCATGTTAGTAGCGCTCACGTTTTAATTCCTCCATCCCTTCCATCCGTCTGGTCTCCCCCTCCTGCCTCCCTCTTACCCTCCTTCCCTGCCTGCCTGCCTGCCTCCTTCCCTCTCACCCTCTTCATGTTAGTAATGCTCACGTTTTAATTCCTCCATCTCTTCCATCCGTCTGGTCTCTGCCTTCGCCTTCAGTCTTGCCTCCATCTTGTTCCTCCGTAGCTCCTTTTGAGCCTCTCCTGTTGGAGAGTTACGCTTGCGCGGTGGGCTCTGAAGAGGCATTCGACGCGGGCTCCCACTCGGGGAGATCCGGGTTGGAGGGGAATCGGCTCCCAATCTTCAAAGACATTAGTATTAGTGAGGACACCAGTCTAATTTGGCATACGCTACAAAGTGATAGATGATACAGTGAGTGCATACAGATGACCTAAGATCGCATTATAATGGCTTTGGAAGGTAAAGACCCTTGAGCAGACCCGGTGTTGTTCCTTAATAAAAAATTGTCAAATGTCTTAACATCACGAGGTTCGCTCGGTAACTCAGGAAAGCGTAGTTCGCTGTATGTACAGCAGGTAGATATACAATGGAGATAAATCAAGAAATCGTCCAGACTCCAATATTTACATTTATTTTGAAAAAATAGTAATTGAAAGGTTTAGTACAACACTAATACCGGAAACCTAACAAGAGTTTTATAGTCCCTGATATAGAAACAGGTGGATCTGTGAGCCTCATCCACGGCGGGGCGAAACTGCTTCCAACAATATAACCCGGGGGGTACTCATCCAAAACATACATGGCATTATGTACAACAAAATATTATTCTATATATAACATGTTTGAGTAGCTTGTTGCCTGATGGTGGTGCACAAGGGAGACATAAATATAACAATATAACACCACAACCAGAATTAAGATGATCATACAAAAATAAAGAATCTAGCCTTCCATGAGGCCGGCCTTTAAATGAAGCTAGTTTATTTATTATATGAATGAGGTATTGATAACCGATATCGTACAGCTGTACACATACACAACTCTCTATCTATCCACTGAGGCGAAAACAAAATACGCCGAAAACAAGACTCCCGCTATCGCCTTGAATATGACGGGGCGTTGATGGTAGCCTTAATCCCGATCTCTCTTTAAGCGATTTGTGCAGTTTATTGCTCTGTCGTAGCTGTATTTGGGCGGAGTTTGTGTCGCCAGAATCTGCGTTATTTCAACTGGTAGAAACGCCCAGGGCACCGAGTTACCTGCCAATGGGCATCTCTTACCACTGGGACAGAACACGTCAGTTTTGGCACCTGGAAATACAAAAAATGGGTGAGTCTATCTACATGATCTATTCAACTTTCAGGTAAAATGCTGTCTAGAAACCTGGGCTTTCATATAGTGATTCTTGTTTCATGTGCATGCAGTGAATTGTACAGTTTGATATGAGGGACTGCTGTGGGTTACACAGCCACATGGATCGCGGTGCACAGTATCATATCACATGGCTCGCCGGCCATCCGACTGTTTCAGACGCATAAGCTAAATAGATTCATGTACCTGCAAATTGCTCGGCACCAGAGGAAAACTTGGATGTATAGTTTTGCTTTGCCGATTAAGATGGAGGAAGTGTTCCTACATATAAATTACAGCGGTTACCTTGCTGTTTGATACTATCCCGACTGCAGGGGAAACAGAACTTGTGATCACTTGTCGCGGGACATTGTACAAAATGGCTATCTTCAAGTTGCGAGCAGCATAAATAACACTTCATTATCGGTGTGTTCGGAGGAGAGAGACTCGCTGGCCGAACGCTATCCTTCTACAAATGACAGGCGAGTGGCTGTTAGGTAGGATGATGAGGTTGGTTCAGCAGAGATTCATGGAGGTAAAATTAAACAAACAGAAAGCCGGGGTTCCGCATTAGTCTAGTTCTTCCAACTCAAAGTGGGATGTCGGACAGATCTGTCAACGCTAATGAATACATCTAAGCCGAAGGCGTGCATGTGATTAGAGTCAGAAGTTATGGGAAGCGATTCTACATCGGGACTTCAGATCATTTAATTGCTTTAAACTTCCTTTTAGCTTCGTCTATCATTCTTATGCAGCGTTAGCCCGCTCAAAGCATGACTCATCCCGCGATGGCATCCCGCGATGGGCGAGCATATATCTCAACGCTAATCCTTTGTTCTCAGGAATAATAGATATTCACTTGAAGATAAACGGGCCCAGAACCGAACTAATTTACATTTCAGCACCCTGACTCACACTGGTCGGGATTAATTACGTTTACGCTGGGTCCTAACGTCGTTAGTGCACACGACATTACCCATTAAAGGAAAGGATTAGGAGTTTAGTGTGATGGGATGAAACAAAATAATCTCGGAACTGAAATTAGTTTTCACACGAGAATAAAAGCTAACCAATTAATCTCGACTGCTTGAAAGATTGTGAAAGACCTAATGAGAGCGAAGTACAGGACAGGTAGAAAAAGGACAATGAAGACCGGACCAGTGGTTTTAGAGCCACAGAGTACTAACAGATAAAATTAAGGTGACTAACCTGGGGAGTTGGAGGCGACGGACGAGTGGCGGATCCTCCTGATGTCGCTGACCCAGGGCTTTGCTGAGCAGGTGGAGGAAACGACAGTGTCAAGCTAGTAGGCCTCTTAGCAGCCGGAGACTCGACTGATTGCCTCTTCGTGGGAAACATTGGCTGGCCAAAATCCTGAAAACACGCAGAACATCACAATCTATCCGATCAAAAATTTGGAAGTATATTCGGGCCACTACAAACCTGCAGATATATATCCTGTAATGACCAGAAAATAACTATTGATACAATCCAAATAATCGCGTTTGATACACAACAATTACCTTGGATACGAGATAGACAGGTCAGATTGAGAAAGTCTCACAATTCCGCTGATGGCAAGTCTGCCTAATACAGAACTATTGTACCACGGATTCTTTCATAATAATTTTCCAATGAAGCAAATCACTCACGAAACTTCCTTTTTGGAAATCTCACCTGTTTACGCTTTCCATTTACTGGAGAGGTGTTGTTATTCGAGTCTCCTCCGAAACCCTTACTGTGAACCTTGGGAGATGTGACTATGCTGAAGGCGGGCAGAGCAGGTGAACCGGATTTCGCTCGAGGGATGGGGAACAGCTCCTCTCTTACACTCTCCTGTAACAACCAATATCATTAGTCCCTCGGCACACTGTATCAAATATACACAGCCAGTGTAACAAACCAATCAATCTGCACAACACAAACGGGGTGTCCCAGTGTGGTGGCGAGCTTTACATACCTTGAAGGCTCGTGCGTTTTCGGGCAGCAAGTCTCCCAGTATTCTCCATTCATTGGTCTCGCTGTTGACTTCGTATTCGAGGTATTTGAAACCGGAGGATAGAGGACGGCTTTGGTCTTTCATTGAGTTATAGTACATCTGCTTGGCCACTCCGGACGCCGATGTGTATACCTGGAAAAGAACAACCAGACATACAGAGGATTACCAGAGATAAACGATCGGCTCGAGGAATATCGAGCTAGGAGATTAATGCATGCACATCAACTGGAAGTATGTCAAACTAGTCAAATTTAAAAGATACTAAATCGAAGACGCCCGGTTATCAGAATGCATTAGGCTTTCATGAGTTGGGGTGTGCGGGTCATGTGATTAATCATTGTGAACAATCACCCAAAGATGAACTAAGGGAAGTAGTGTTTTTGTTCTAGAATAGCGACTGGTTTATAGTGAAGGCCTAGCTAGAATGGACTCCTCCCATTTCACTATGGTAACCAATGACATGGAATTTCAATGATTCATTCTACCAACCATTACCAGCATCCTGTTCAAGGCTAGAGCTCTCGCAAAGTGCATCAAGGCGAGTTCTAGTTTAGTTAAATGCCATAAACCGGTGTTGCAAACCGTATCACCATACGCACATACATTGTGAAACACTATGTGTACATGAAAAATTGGGAGTTGTCTTTTCAAGAAATCTCTGGAGTATAAGGATTGATTTTAACTTAGGGCATACTTGTCAACCGGTCACCAGTCAATGATTCCAGAACTCTGGGCTATAAGGTAAAACCCAACCAGAAGATTCTATACACTGGTGGGGAAGATCAGAGCTGTATTAGCAGCGTATAACTTTCTCCTCGTGTCAATCAGTGGTAGACATTCGGAAATATTTTTCATCTCCATGGCTACATTACTTATCAAACCCAAGTGAATCATTAGATGTGAATGTGCCAAGGTGATTCAAATGGAAAACATGTTTGCAATGGCTGATAATACCAGTTAAAACAGGGGAGAAGCCAGCAGGCTGATAAAAAACCTCACATTACAAATTACAGGAATACAACAAGCCTTCAGTGAAAGATGAAGAACCCAGGATTGTGAGTGATGATAAGATACGATCGGAGAGACTAAAAGTCAGTGATAGGAAATGGAAGTCACATTTTGATCGGAGGCTTAGTAACTAATAGCTGAATGAGGGCTTAGTCCTACTCAACAGTTTCAGTCAGCAACCTACAGCTTAGTAAATCCTCCAGGGAGTCGGGTATCCACAAGGTACTCACTTGTCCGGATCCGATGGGATATTCTATATAGAGCTTCAAATCATACTCCATGCCGGTTTTGAGGCTGGCATCAAAGGCAAATACGCGGCCCTTCTCACTGTGACCCTTCTTAAATCGCACATCAAACGGTGTCGTCTTAGCAAGACGCTCCAAAGCGATGACAACATGAGGTGGCTATAACAGAACGGATAGTTTCCTGTGAGAAGCCTTCCGCGTCAACTCAGAAAAAAACCTGGCATACCAACAATTTCAAAGGACAAGAAAAAAAATGCAGATGGTGTGATTTCCCGTGTCCCAGATCCAGGAAAACCGTAACACAACAGACATTGAGGACACATACCTTGCTCGAGTAGTCAAGATTGAGTGGGGCTGTGAGAGGGCGGCATTCCTCCCCAGGCGTGTCTGGTGAAGAAGATCCTTCACTTGTGGCACTCGCTGAACCAGACGAGGATGTGGCCGTCTTCTTATTGTTTTGATTCCAGCTAGCGGCGGCAGCCATGCGAGCAGCAGCAGCGACACCTGAAATTCGAACGAGGATTCAAAAACATGCCAATGACGGTGCCAGCCAAATTCTCAGTAGCTTTCAACAAAATAAAATAGTTCCTCTTCTTTCAAAAGAAGTATGGGGATGAGAAGATGCATCGCTGACTACAGGACATAAGGCAGAGATGAGCGAGGTGAGCTGAGGTCAAGAGGTCAGTGTGCTGGAGCTGAAGGTACTGCTGATAAATGATGTCATGATGAGAATATTAGGGCACTTACATGGCTACATTGCGCTTGGCATGTGACCAAAAGATGTGTCATTAGATAGGCATCTCTAATGTAGACTGGTGGTCACTGATGACTGCACATAGTTGGCCCAGTAGTTGAAGATAGGTCAGCTGGTTAAGGTTTAGTTAGGTTAAGGTTTAGTTAGCTCCGAGATAATGAGTTTCTATCAGTACACTGAGAAGTTTTCTTGCGTGTGTACTTGTGAGTTGTGCCAAAATAGACCAGAGTAAAGTAAAAAGTCTTATCAATGATTCAAGTAGAGTCACTCACTGACGTGAATGTTAAAACATTACGCAGTGGGATTATAGTAAATCTAAGCTTAATTCCATAATAACTGGATAATAACGGGCCCATAAACTGACTCAATCGTGAATTATTTCCCAGGTTAGATACAGCGCTGCTGCGCAGCGGAGCATGCCACGGTGTGAGCCCATAACGATACTGCCTGTCATACTCTACGATATGCATTGTTTCTATGGAAATTTGGTGGTGTGAAAGTGGCCTGCATAGGAAATGGGTTCTAAGGAGGAAAAGCGACTGAAGGAGAAAGTCATCTCACACATGCCGACCGTCGATATTATTCCCTAAGACTCTGAAAATTCAGTCTTGGCACTCTTTGCTCCTCGTGACATGAATCATTGCGGGCTGGGAACAGTCCGTAAGAGCCAACTAAAGGATTAGGCCCTGGCCGTCAGGGTAATGGGGTGGTCTGACTGATATTTTACTCAAACAGAATTTAACTCACTGGTGTCAATGAATCACGCTAACTTAACAACCTTTTGTTAGACTTCAAACAATACTAGAAATCGCCAGAGTAATTTGAATAGGTCGTCCCAAGAGTTCTATTGCTAGTATGATTCATTGGGAGCTAAACATACAATTGCCAAGTCCATGCACCCATAGAAAAAGTTTGTTAGGCTTGTAATTATAGTTTATGTGCCTGTGAACCAGATAGGGCTCTAATGACTGATTGGAATGTGATCCACCACAATCCTATCTAGTTACGAGAAGTTCATGACTTGGTAGAACTCTGTGAGGTTTCCAAAGGAGAGACCAACAGCTGTGGCAGCGTAAAGCAGCGATTCCCTGGCAGTAACTCTGCTCTATTGATCTCCAATCAAACACAGAATTTAATTATACAGTAATTTGTGACACAGAGAGACACAGAACATCCTGACATTTTCATTGGGGGTAATCCCACGCAGTATTCCCACATGGATTGGAAATCACCCCATTTTTCCACAGAGACAGCCCAGTGATACCAGTAAAGTTTCACACGGATGATCATTCAGGAATGTCTATTCTCTAAACATTTTCCTAGGGCTGTTTATGTTTGCATGAATCAGAGCTATTTCATCATCACGCCAGCTAGAATAGCCGCCAGGTAGAATAGCCCGGTAGCATAACAGGGACCATTGTGGCCAGTCTCTGGTACCACAAACCGGCCGCAAGTAGTTCATCATAGAAAAAGGTAAATTCCCAAGTGGGGCTCGCCCTGAAAAAGACCATCACCCGGTGCCTGCACAGTTCAACCTATAGATGGAATCCAAGACCACGACAGTCCAACGTCTACTGCAGACCAGTGAATCAGAGAGTAGTTGCTGATCGATGACTGAACAGGTTTGACCCAGAGTATCTGCGTGGCTGTTCCAATAGATTCAATACACGATCAATATCATCCATACAGAGGAGTTTGCCGTGCACGGGTTTGGCATAGCCCCAGGGGCCCACATCTTGGCACTCTAACAAGACCATAGCAAAGGGACACAACCTTGGGGCAAGCTCCAAACTATCAATGACCTGAATGACACTAAATTTTGAGTGTGGCTGATGAGTTTGAAACACATGGCACCTCTAGTAGTGAGTTTTGGCACAGTCAGAGTTATTTGATCTTGGCAAGACAATAGAGTGAGCTGCTGGCTTGGGTTGACCACATGTGAGTTGACGCCTGAGTTATGTACTGAGAAAACTAGACTTATTCTACTAACGTAAAGACATCAGCATGTTGGGATGCAATCACCAAGAGCGTGGTGGTTGTGGTGGTAAAGACAGAAACCACAGGATAGGGTAATACAAACCAATAGGCCAATCTTGGAGGGACCTTTCGTTGCAGAGCGTTGCAAGATATTTGGCAGGTATTCAATCTACTGCTAAGAACTAATGTACGTTAGCTAATCTAGTATCCTGCGCAAGACACACTATACAAATAAGAGCTGCTATATTTACTCTGAAGTGGATAGGCAAGGCAGCCAGGGCAGCAGCGGACCATTGATTACTTATTACATTGGTCAGTGACTTCACACGCGCAGTAACGGTGGAGAGAGCTACAGAAAATGCAGACTACCCATTCTATAGGTGCATTTTAAACAAAGCTTTTCTCCAAACAGCCATGAACTTGATGTAATTGCGCTCCCCTTCGCAAAGTGACTGCTTTTTAACAAATTTTATCTCGTCACATTTTCTTGACAACTCGAGACTGTGTTTAGTCAGAAACCCTCCCTGTGAAGATCACGTAATATATTTCTTTATTTGGAAACAGCTTGAAGTTAAGTTTTTGACTCTACCATAGATCATCTTGAAGTTGGCTATCCAATTCTAATCATCAGCTAGTCTAGAATCACCTTTCAATTCAATGGCATGAAATCCAGTGGGCTGAGCATTGTCCTGTCCATAGAACTCTTTCCCATTGGCCAGAATCAATTTGATCTGACATAATTACTGACCAAGCCTATCATTGGATAAGGGTGACTCAGCAGCTCCCTGGTATATGCTCGGTGTGTGTGCATTAGATAAGGGGCCTGTTACAGCTGATTAGCAGTAACGCAGAGGTCAGTGTGTGTTCAGAGTGATTCAGTCTTCCTATCCTTTACTGTGATAACGTGAGCTAAGCAACAAAAGACAAGTCAACTCCCTTACGCTGTATCAAGCCAACAGGTCCTACTAACTGGTGACAGTGACAATCGCCAGCCAATCTCTCATGCCAATGGTTTCTCATGTTGCTCTCCCTTATATAGGTTTGCAAAATGTGTAAAAGATGATCATGATATTGACACAGTGAGAGCGGGGTTAGTTTATAAGGTAGAGTATTGAAAAGGTAGGGAAAGTGTGACGGGCGGCTTATAAAAGAGATGAAAGGAGGGTGTACTGGTTCACACTTTTGTGTCAGCAGGACAGACACAGGAAGGAATAGACCACTGTTGATAAATTTAGTAAAGGTAGGCTGGAGGTGATCTGGTGAACTGCCTGCCTTATTCCGACCATACTTACCCCAGGAATGCTATCCAGGGGTCAACCGAACCAACGGTGGCTACCTAAATGGTCATTCCTCATAGACATTTATTGGTACGGCACCAAAGATTGGTCAGGGACCCTGGTTCACTGAGTTGGCATGGTTCTTTGAAGAAATAGACACAGGGTGGAGTGAGTGAATGGTTTATATAGTAAGTAGTATATCTAGTATAACTCTGTATTGCTGCTATTTCATGCAACCTAAGAGAAACAATCCACCCCCTGTAGTGCACAGTTCATTCATCATCGATAACCCTATAGCTGCACAACTATTGCATGGCATAAAATCAAATCTGGATCAATTACTCAGCCTAGTCAGTTAGTTGAGGCAGCAGCCATCCCAGCTGCTGATAATGTCTATTGATCCGATTTCGTGCAATAGAATGCATTGAATCATGCTTTAGATATTAGTCATGATGACCAATACACATGGGATAAGAAAACTATTGCGGTCAGCGAGCCCACCCAGTATGGGTGATATTTACATATCTTTTGCCAGTGGAACCTCATTGCAACAACTCAATAAAAAACTGCTTGAGAAAAGATGCACTTACACCATTTTGTCATAAGATGTGCCTACACCACTCCGCCTGTTATAAGATGTATCTACACATCACACTGATATCGCCAGCGAGGCGGGTAGATGGAATCACTGAACCAGTAAGTTTTTTATAAATAGCGGGCAGGCGGGGACATACTGAAGAAATATTATGTTTGACAAGACGTTAGCTCTCGGATAAGGTGAGTTGGGTGACAACCAAATGGATGCCTGTGAATGTAATTGACTTGGCATTCCTTGCGTGGAATCATTAGTAGCTCATCTATCATCAGCTCCATGCAGTGAGCTCTAAGAAGCTGTAGAGGACAGGTGATGATGGATTTCTAGATTCACTGTGATTCATTCACAAGTGGCTAACTAATGACTGAATGGTTTCTCTAGCTATAAATTATAATTAAACCTAGTGATGAAGCCTAGGGTAGCTCTGCTACTCTAGGCTGCGAGTGAAAATTAGTCTTCACTGCAGGAAATAATGTGATATTTGATAAGACTGCTGGGCATTATTAGCATGAGAGACTCGAAGTGATGGAGACATGTCTCTGTGCTGCTACATTCCAGGGATGGGTTTATCATGTTAGGGTAGCTTTACAGGGGGATGGAGAGCCTGGAGAGATGCTTAGCCAGATTCTGGGACAGAAGCTGGAATGACGCATGGGCAGGAAGATTGGCGGACATCTGGTTGCGAAACAGTGAAATAAATTTAGCAAGTAAACAGTCCTTCCTACAGGATGTTATGAGTGAGACCAGTTGAGCTGGCAAAATGCCTTAACATCCACATGCGCGTAACCATACTGGTGACTAGGTATGCACTACATATACACTAACCTGCACGCGCTCAGCAGCGTACAGCACAGTAGTAATATTACAAAGTCTGTAGTATGAACAATTTCTGTATAGTGAATATAGGAGAGTAGAATCACTTACCCTGTCTGTAGGCTAAACTGGCAGCAGGAGACATGAGTGGAGGCATCGAGTTTTGTAGATTCACACTCTGTGGAGGCAGCACCTGTGTCGCTGCCGTACTAATCACCGCTGTCGCTGGATAATGGCGACTGAGGTCAAGTCCGAGCGCCGCCGCGCCGAACGGCATCGAGCCGACGGGGCTGGCGAGTATATCGCGTGCGAACATCCCGCCGTGCATCGGTGAATGTAGCGTCGGTGGTAACTCGCGAGCCGGTGAGGACATTATCAAATGCTGCTGCTGGGATTGTTTCAGAGACTCGGAGCGCGGTGGCGTCTTAAATTGCTTCGAGTGTTTCGGCGTTCCTGGACTATCGGGAGGAAGTTTCATCGTTCTGACCTGAGATATGACGATTTCTATACGCTCGGAGCCCTCATAGTTGACGCAGCCGCGACAGACAGGTTCACTGAACTCGTGCAGCATAGTCCACGGCATTTTTGGCACGTCGCACAAATAACATTGTTCCTTACCAACAGTGGCGGTACGATTTCGGTATGACATACTTATGGGTGACTATCTGATAATTTCCCAGAAGAAAGTAAGTAGAATATAGTCCTAGTAGTAGATAAGCTAGCCTCTCAGTTAGCAGCTACTGCTCATTGTAGTTGAGTAAATTTTAGTTACACGACAAGCACTTGCCACAGATGATGCAGTAATAAGGGTCCACCTATACTCATGATTAGCAGCCGAGCTCAGCCGGAATACTACCAGCCGATTGGCTAATGAGCCGTGCTACGCACTCTATGCTTTTCATTGGTCAGTGGCGTGAGCACAGAATAATGACTAATGCGCCTGCTCATTCATCACCATGGCAAGGCCAGCACTGACTTCATCGATCTACGGACAGGAGAGGATCCAGCCAGGATCTGAAGGGGGCGAAAGGGGAGGGAGACCGCCAATACTAGTCCGGGATATTAGTGTGACAAGCAGAGACCCTCTCTCAAACGCCAATACTAGTCCGGAATCCTAGTGTGACAAGCAGATACAGAGACCCCTCCCAAACGCCAAAACTAGTCCGTGACTAATCACAAGCTTTTTCACATTCAACACATCAACTTGAGTTTCAATTCAGGGAATGATTTACCTTTTAAAGAAAACATTTCATATTCCTTCTCATCTCTCGCCATGAGAAACAGAATGAAATTTATAGATTTCTCTGACTCAGCATTTCCCAGGATACATCATTAAGGGAACTTGCTGCTTGCACCCGCTTGCCCTATAGAGACGGGTAAAGTCTGCTAGGTACAGAGTGGTAATAGCACTCACAATCACCAACCAGCGGGGGGACAGGAGAAGGAAGGGTTAGTCTTTGGTCCAATTCGCCGCCCACTGACCCACGGACCTTTAAACTGAGGGGTCATCGCAAGCCGTCATTGCCTTTATCTAAGTCCGCTTGTAACCTTCATACTAAGAAGTCGTGATCATCGCAACCGAGTTTTACAAAATAACAAATTAACAAGTAATTAGCAAGAGTCAAAAGGACGAGCCCTCGGGAGGCGGACAAATGTCGTGCGAAATAAACTAGCATACAAAACCCACGACTGGGCGAGACTATATCAAACCAGTGACGGGACGAGAGTATACCAAACCAGTGACGGGACGAGAGTACACCAAACCAATGACTGGGTGAGAGTACACCAATCCAGTGACTGGGCGAGTGTATACCAATCCAGTGACTGGGCGAGAGTATACCAAACCAGTGACGGGACG
>Ga0224501_10003815_pt1 | contig 11882 bp, 13 predicted proteins | sample SF_Oct11_sed_USG_4_FD_169105 | JGI IMG/M metagenome (GOLD analysis project Ga0224501, IMG submission 169105) | Sediment microbial communities from San Francisco Bay, California, United States - SF_Oct11_sed_USGS_8_1 | ecosystem: Environmental > Aquatic > Marine > Sediment | place: USA... | reverse complement strand
AGATAGTTACTTTTAAGAAACGCAACCCCGAGAAATATGTCGAAGGCTATAATGCTTGTGATGGACATCATTCTGTTTCAGACCTTGCAAGAATAATTGGAGTAGCTATAGGAACATTGTCACCTATTCTTACTGAATGGGAAGATGTTGGGATAATCCGAGAAGTTGAGAGACCTAAAGGAAAATTCTACAAGAAGTTATTCACAATCTAGGTGGATATTATGGTTAAAAAGGTAAAGTCCAAACCTGAAGAAGACATAGAGAATATCAAGGAGGACATTAGAGATATCCGGAACCGCATAGAAAAAATAATGGGTGACACTCATAATATCAACAGAATACTTACGTTGAGAGATAGAGAAGTAATAAAACAAGACTTAATCAATCTTATCGGGAATTCAACCAAGAAAGCTACAATACTTCATGTGACCGCAGATTATATAGAGAGATCACAAATCGCCAAAACAATTGGAGTTGACAAAAGGAATTTAAACAAATTTCTGAAACCTATTCTTGAGAAGGGATACATTTCTGAAATGAAATCTGGAAGGAAGAAGCTTTTCAAGAGATCTGAAATTCTCGATCTCATTGGTTTTGAAAAAATAGAGGAGTTTGCCAAACTCATAGAAGAGTGGGAAGAGGGTAAGAGTGATTCTTAGTCCTTTGGAAACAGTGTTGTTATGGGTATTCATAATATTCTACTCTTTAACATTGTTCATTGCTTGGAGAGTTTCCAAGAATTCTGCCAAGGGGCGAAAAAAATCCTTATCATATCTTTTCTTGTTGAACCTTGTTTCTTTTTATCTTGGTTTGATTGCGGTTAATTTTGGGTTGAACAATAACGAATCAAACTTCCGTGATTTCGTAACAGTTTATGGTCTTCTAACTATAGGAGCGTATGTTGCAACTATTGAAATTCCAGGGTTCCTAATATTATCTCACTACGATGAAAAATCCATTGAAGTTTTATGGACCGCCCAGAAGTATCTTATAGCGAGCACTGTTAATTTCTCGCCTTCAATCCAAGACTTACAAACCTTAATGAAAAATTACAAATCTAGGTTAGAAGAACTACACTTATCTGTCAACCTGAACTACTTCATTCAATCAAGTAATCAGATGCACCAGATAAATAGGTCAGTTTTCGATCTATTGTTAATGGAGATAAGCCAGTCAGTTAGAAGTGTTTCTCAAAAGAGCAAACATCCTTTTCCCCAACTGATAGACGTCCTTTCATTAACTGGTCTCAGCTTTTTGATCGCTCAGCTTCTTGGATGAAGAAACATCAAAAGATCATTTTACTAAAAATCTGTTGGTCTTATCTGAATCTTAAATTTCTAGCCTGTAAATTTGTGAATTGGTAAATTTTGTTAGCCTTTATATTCGCTATTAAGTGCTCGTTTTCTCTTGAGTGATAAAGCTTGAAGGAGATTGTTAAGCAAGTTAAAGGCTTAAGCCTAGGCGACCTCATCCGCGTAGAATGGTTCGACGCCAGCATAGGCAAAAGCCTCAGCGGCGGCCTAAACGGCATAGACGTGCTAGTCACAAGCTGGGGCATATTCCTAGGCGTTTTAGGTCAGAAAAACAAGCACATAATCCTTGCACAGAACAATTTCCGCTATGCAAACGGCTTCTACGACATTGATTATACAGCTATTCCTGCGTGTTGGACTGAAAAAGTTACAGTAATTGATAAGCAGCATTGACATGACTGTTTACTTGTCAGTTCTTGAATTTGCTCATACGGCTTTACTTCAACGTTGGAGTAACGAAATTTTCTCTGCGATAACGAGTTAATTGGTTCGGTTACGGAAGTGTTGGTGACGCAGCATGCCTAAGAAGAAATATTATTGGACTCGGGCGGAAGAGGCTGAGCTTATCGAGCTGTGGAAGAAAGGTATAACTAATTTTGATGTTTTAGCAAAGGAGTTAAATCGCACACCAGGAGCTATAGCTAAAAAAGCTGAGCGATTGCAGTTGTCGTCGGGAACACAGCGGCAAACGACGACGACAACTGTGCCTCTCAAGGGATTGCTAACGCATGAGCAGACTTTAAAAACGTTAGTCGGCGCTCTTGAACTATTGCGGAAACCCTTCAAAAATTAGGCCTCAACATTCAGCTTTTAAGCAGCAGAAATTACGTGCTCAAGAAACTGCAGCTTATGAGGGCTAAGCACTTAACCCAGTTAAGACAAGCCTTCATCCAAAACAATCATCAACGATTCCAAAAAGAGTTTAGCCCTCATCAGCCTTACGGAAAGACGGAAAAATACAAAGCAGGCGTTGAAAAAGCGGACTTGGAAAAGCTTGCGAAACTGATTAAAATCTGTGGTATGCTGCTTCAAACAAAAGTTTATCTGTTTTGGAAAACTTGACAATTTCTACGTAGCTACAACCGCTTCACGGTAGTTACGCAATAATGGTAACAACCGACTTCACTTTCGGTATGCATGAAGCCAGAGAATAAATCGCCATATTTAGGTCAAAAGAAAAAAAGAGGGAATGTTAGGGGGTTGAGAACTGAACGTGTTCTACGGCGGAACGACTCTAACGGAGTCCATCCCTTCTATTGGTGTCCCGTCAGGCAGATACGCTGTCAAGGTTAGGGCAACAGTATACTCGTCCAGCACGCCTTGAGTGATAAGCTCCTGTACGTCGAAGAACGCAATTAAATCCACATATCCATCGTCGTTGACATCTTCATAGGAACACGCCAGTTTAGGAGCCTTCGCTGACCCACGACTGGCCAAGGACACGCCTCCGATTTCGATGGTTGAAGCATCGATTGTGTATACATTAAAGGCGGCGCTGCCTAAGATGGCTACTGGTAGAAGACCATGGTCGTTCAAGCATATGCTGTTGGGATAGCTGCCTGGCTTGATGTCTATATCAACTGTCACAAATTGAAGTATGACGCTTACGTCATCAAGGAATGTGCCCAACGAATCAGGTTTGCTCAGGTCAGCAAACTCCAAGCGAGCTGTACCGCTTGTGGCTATCACGGTGTACGTGTAGCACGTCCATTTTGTGTTTGAGAGGCCTGTGCCATCAGCAGAGAGAACATCAATAACCGCTCCATCCCACACGACCTCGAGCTTGTTGTCCGCCACGCCAGGACGTGGGGAGAAGGCGAAGCTCAGTTCATAAGTTCCATCCGGCACCGTTGTAAGGTCTTGATAGATTCTAACGGAAGCTGGTTCGTAGTTTAGCGAGCCACCGGGACCATCCCAATCTGTGTCCAGCTCAGCATATTGATTCCCCTCGTAAGGTATCCAATTATTAACGCCTCGGTGCAGCTCAAGTAAAGCAGTTTCTGGTCTGGTCCGCCCACCATAAGACGTAGATCCATCGCACCATTCCACTGTCCATCCCAAGTCTTGTGTACCCGAAGAGAAAATATCCCATTTCTGGACTGTTCCGACGAGTGGTTTCTCAAAGCCGCCGTTTTCAACAATGTTCCCATCGGTTGCTTCGGCGACGCTTACAGACACGGTCATAACACTGACAAAAAACACCGCTATCGCTATTAGTCCAACAATTCCCTTTATTTTCATTTTCCATTTTCTCCTTTATCGTTTTTGCGGGTGTTTTTAACGTGCCACCCTCAAGGCACGGGTTAGACGCTAACTCTAACCGCTTATAAACGCGTAGTCGACTACGCCTAACCATTAAAATTTAACATATATTTCTCAATTTAACATTTATGGAATCTTCTTCTATAACAGAAAAGCCAAACCAAAATTAAACCTTAAACACGTAAAGTTTACCAACTCATCTAGAATTTAGAGAGAAAATAGATAAGTTAAGCGAAGAAGGCTCAGCTTTCTGGCACAAACAAAAGTCTATCTATTCTGGAAGGAAGAAAGGGATATTAGTTGAGCTTGCCTTAAGTAGGGACTCTTCACTTTTGGATCCATCGTTGGTTGACCAAATCCCAAATTTTACCATCATGGAAGCTGCCCCAGACACAAAATGCAGACACCACTTCCCCTTTCCCGTTTAACGTGATTACTGCAGTATGGTGCTCGATTGCTTCGCACATAAAGTGTGGATGCACAGCATTCGCTGTGGTGTAATTTACAACAATGACCTTACCGCCAAATCCGTGGTCGTAGACTTCCTTAATCTCAACAGTACCATCCCACCCACCATTAGCCACGTCGGTGGTTTTCAAGAACTCTATTACGATATTCTCCAGCTCGGCTTCGCCTAACTGAACCTCTATAACCTCAAACTCCGCATAGACTCCATGTGTTCCAACTCGATACCGTCCAGGTGGGAATGGCTGAAGCGGGACGTCTAACGCCCACGTGAGTTGTGCAGTTTCGCCTGGTTCAAGAGGCGTCATTGCGAGACACCCAACAATTGCAGTGTGAAACTCCCAATCCACGCCGTTAAACCTCTCAAAGCACAAGTTGTAGGCGGTATCGGTGAACCATATGGTTTCGTTTGAAACATTCTCAATTGTTATGGTCATGATGTCGCCTTGATGGTATATTTCCTTATCAAGGGTTACGCTCAAACACTTTTCGGGGAGTGATTTAGGAACGAATATGTCGGCTGTAAGCATGTATCTCCATTTATACTCTCTGAAGAAGAAAAGCCAGCTGTATAGTCTTATGCTGAGATCAACCTCATAAGTTCCTGTTTGATCTGGCATGACAACCGTGAACCCCAACCAAATGCATCGCTCTTCCGGCAGATTTCCCTCCTGAAGAACGTAAGGAACAGCCTCAACGGTTTTGTTCCCATCTAAGACTTGCAGCTCCTGTGAAAAACTTTCAATTACCACTCCGAATCTTTTAGCACTCCAAGAAGTATAGATCATAGAGCGGCACTCACACTTCTGATTTAGATAACCGCCATCACCAAATACGAACTCAGTTTTGTCTGGGTCTACAGGCAAATAATTATCGAGGTATTCTATGCGGGGCTCCCATCTCTCTTTCAGGCAAGAAACTCCTAAAACAAGCCCACCAATAATGGAACCTCCCAGAATCGCAATCAAGAAAATAGGAGATTTTAAGAGCATTCTCATATACTCCTAATTCCATCATCATTAATTTAACACAGTTCACAATTTATAAACCTACAGTTTAGAACAAAAGAAAAAGGGAGTTTAAGGGACGTTTGAAAACTTCTGTATGAGTGGCTGCATAGCTTCTAAAGTTTTTCTCTAATCTCTTTTAAGTAGCGTGCACTAAAATTAAACAATTTATTAAAAAGAAGGTTGATTGAAAGAGTTTATCATTTTATTCATTATTATAAAATGAGAGAGGTATGTCTTATGGTAGAAATTGCTATGCTGACTGATCTTATATTTGAATTAAATGCTCTCATTGACCAAGGTTTAAGCATTCCATTGAAAGAGGTAAAAAGCCTGTGCGAAGAAAAGAGAATAATAGAAGAATTAGAGCGAAAGTTTCCTTTCAAGGAAACGGGTTTGGATTTGTCTTTGTTAAAACGTGGGACAAGAGAAGAACTCGATGAGATTTTCTATGATATGGCAATTGCAATAGATGAACGAAAGAAATTTGGAGTAGAAAACAATGGGCTTTGCTTATTAATTGCTTATGCCCAAGAACAAATTCAACGAGAACTTGTAAAGTATTACAAGGTTAAAATTCTTTAAAAGAACTCGTTTAGGGCTTTCTTGAACAAAAACCACTTCTGCCAATTTTCAAAATACTACACCCGCGCACCCATGTTATCTGACTACCGCTTCCGCCAAATGTTGTATGGACATTGGTTCCAGCAGTAGCTGCCGCCCTTAAAAACGCAGTTCTTACACTCAGGCCTATCAAAAAGCTTAGGCTTACTCACAACCGTTCACTTCCTTATTATAGAGAAAACTTTCACTTTTAGTTTGCGTGTACGTATGCGATAAAAGACATAAAACTTTCCAACACGAACAAAATTGACTTACAATCAGAATCAACGCCAAGAGTGGGGATATTCCCCCGCAGATCCTCTTTTTCTGTGATTCGTCCTTGAGCTTCTATGAAGCCCTGAAAATTTTGTCAACGGATGCAAAAAACGTTAACTTTCAACTGCGGAAAGTTGATTTGTGTAGTTTTAGAGCAACATAATAGTTCGCGCTAAGAAATGTATTGTAACGCACGCTCTGTATATACGGCTTTTAGTTATATGAAGTACTTGTCACAGAAGAATTTTAATCAAAGCGGTTCCGAATATACTTGGGAGAGGCTCTTGTTAAAACATTGCTTAAGCTTAAACATTTTAAAAAGTAGTGCGGGTGGATAGTTTTGAGAAAAAAATATTGGATGGCTTTGATTCTGCCCTTTTGTCTCGGAACGATTGTTTTTGCTACTATAACACAGAGGCAAGACATTGGAAACAGCAACAACATTGAATCGGTCAATGGATGGGTTGATGGATGGGCTGCCTTGCTGGAGATGAACGAGTTTCCAGAGGCAGGGTGGAACGATTTGCCCGTCAACTTCATAAATTCTGAAAGGATGAAAGCATCCTTACTTAGCCTTGGATGGAAAACCGACCACATTCTTGAAATACGTGACGACTTAAACATTCAAGCAGTGCAAGAAGCATTGGAATGGTTATGTAACAACACAGATTCCGGAGACATAGCATTGTTTTACATATTCACACATGGAATGTGGATGTCTCATGTTCTTCACTGGAACGATTGGTTTCCCGCCAAATGGAAAAGCCTGGACACATCAAAGAAGGTTCTTATCATTGACACTTGCCATGCAGAGGAATTCATTAACCAAGTCCGCGATGATGAATCATCCCACATTTCCGTCGCCTGCTGCTCTGCCGATGAAATAGCTTGGGCTGGCGTTGAAGAGGAGGGACTCCCGATCATAGGAAGCGTCTGGAACTACTACTTCACTGAGGCACTGAGTAATTCATCTGCAGACCATGATGGAAACGGCATAGTCTCTGTCGAAGAAGCCTTCAACTTCTCAACTCCTCTCGTACAGAAATACATGAATGAAAAAGTTTTCACAGTGCCAGAATTCTTGCAGCAGTATCACGATTTAGGAATATATCCGGAAAACTTTACTGAATATCCCCATCCGGTAATGGATGACGGATACACGGATCAACTGATCATACCTGAATTTCCGTTTTCAATAATTTTACCAATTTTTATCGTAATAACATCGGCTATGCTGGTTGTAGACAAACGTGCACGCGCTAAACTTTGTGTTTGACCCATAATTCCGAAAATTGACCTCCAATCAGAATTTTGGGTTCATAAGCTTTTTCGAATCGGAAATAGAATAATTTTTGATCTAAGCTTTGATGGAAAAAGGTGTCGTCCGCTGGAAAGTTGAAGCCGTCGCCCTCATTTTCATAGTGATTTGCATTTTCCTCTCCTTTTATCTAGCCTATCTTTCCTTCCAAACACTCGATGAAACTTTGAGAAAACAACTCGTAACCTTTTCTGCTTCGTTCCTCATGACCGGAATAGTTATTTTTGCAGCGTTGACAGTTCACCTAGGAATAAAAAAAGCATTTTCAAGAATAGAAGACGCTGTAAAGAGTGAAAACAGAGCTCCAACAAACAACGAAGATTAAGAAGTTACAAATCAGATTCCTTTAAAACCTTTGAACGCTCCTTCCAAAAAGCAACAAGCTCCTTATTAACTTCCTTAATCTTTTCAGGCCTTTCCCTAACGGTTTTCCATCCCTCATCTGTCAAATTAGACAGCAGAATATAGAAGGGCATACAAGTCACCAAACAATAACTATATAGCCAATCCAAATTTCAATTTTTTGCTGGTGAAACCATGTTCTGTTACCAGTTGCCCACAAGAAAGGCTCTTGTTTTTCTAAATCCAACCTTCTGCCAGAACGGCAAGCTTTCCTCTGTGATGGTTGCGGACACGGTTGGTGCTCCCATCTGCTGAAACCTCTTCACAACCTCCTTAACCAAGGCTGTTCCTATACCCTGCCTCTGATAAGCCGGATGAACCGAAAGCTGATGAATTATCGCCCTTGAACCATCATAATTACCTCTGACAACTCCAACAACCTTGCCTTCTATTTCGCAAACAAGAAAAACTGCGGCGCTACAAGCTTTAACCTTCTTCATGGCTTCAGGCCCATCAACCTCTGGAAAACCATACTGAGTATTCAACTTAAGAATCTCAACTATTTCATCCATATCCGCATGCTGGAAATCTCTGATCAACATCCAAACCACCAGATGACTGCTCTCCAAAGAGCATCCGTCTTCTAGCCTTTCTTTCGTCTTTTCTTCTCATACGCTTCCTTTTCTCTAGACCATTCAGCATACTTTTCTAACAAGCCTTTTATCTGCTGGTCTATGAAGTCACCTACGCCTAAAAACGGCATGCTCATCTCCTTTATCGCTTGCTGCAACCTTTCATACTCTTCCTTTGAAATTTCTATGTACTCATACTCCTCCCTTAAAAAGCGAAGTCTCCACCTAACAGCATCCCGAATAAACTCTTCCCTCGTCGTATACCCCAAATGCCTATTCTCCTCTACGAAACCCTCAACCTGAGCGAGCAGTTCAGGCGGCAAGATCACAGACTGCGATAACAAACTTTCTATAGCATCAGTGTACGTCTGCATCCTCATCGTTTGAGCCGTTAATTCGCCCAACAAAGCCGTGAGCTTCTGGTGAGCGTCATCTGAAATTCTTAAAGTCTTCATACTTTTAGTCCTCCCAACATAAATGACATGAGTGTAACTTATTCAATAAGACTAATAAAGCTTTTCAGTATATCAAATATACAGGGTATATGGAGGCTACAAACGTGAAACACCACATAGGCCTAACAATAGACGCACAACTCTACAGGGAAATAGAGAGAATCCGAGGAAGGGAAAAACGAAGCACATTCATCGAACACCTAATCAGACTCGGACTCAAAGCCTACAAAACTGAAAACAAAACCACCGCAGTTTAAAACCCTAAAAAACACCTTACTTTTATGATGATGCCTCTCCAAACCCTTGTTCTCACATAACACCCCTATTCTAGAACATTAAAACAATAAAAAGAAAAATCATTTGGTATTAATGTGACGTGAGAGATAACAGTAGAGACAATATGGATATTTGAATATCGAAAAATTTTAATTTTTGGATACTTTACTTTTTAAATACAGTCAAAATTAGTGAAATAATTAACCAAAACCCATGGTGGAAACACGGCAAGAAATTCGCTCGTTACAACAGCATCTATCAAAGGTAAATCAAAGCTTAATCCTCTTTGAGAAAAAGGATTTTGAAACGAAAAAGAGAACATCTACATAACAAGAGGATGTAGACAAATTGACAATGCCAACGTTTAACATTAAAATAAAAAGAAAAGCTCTAAGAAGAGTGAAAGCGGTTGCCTAAAAATCCCGCCTCCAAACCCCCGCAAACTAATAAACCCAAAAACAAGTTTCAAGATTATTCGCCAAAAAAGTTTACAATACTCCAGAATTGGTGGGCCGGGAGAGATTTGAACTCTCGACCTTTCGGTTATCAGCCGAACGCTCCAACCAAGCTGAGCTACCGGCCCACTAACATCAAATATTATAAGATTAACATACTAGTTTTAAGGATTTTCGGAACCCTTTTAATTGTTTTTTGGCTATTCTTCTCTGGGCCCGTAGCCCAGTCTGGATTAAGGCGCCGGCCTTCGGAGCCGGAGAACGGGGGTTCAAATCCCCTCGGGCCCGCTGAACTTTTTTGAGACATGTAGCGACAGGTAATTGCTAAAACATAGATTTTTTAGAATCGGCTTGATTCTAAAAAAAGGGGAGGATGAAGTTATGCTGTTGTGGTTCTTAATAGCCTTCGACCCAAGTGAAAAGTCCGTCGGATTCCGTTTTCCAGCGGGACATGGTTAGCGTTCCATATGACTTGATCATTCGTCCGTGGCATCTTGGGATTCTTAATGGGGTTGCCTCGAAGGCGTAGTCAACGAAGCCTTCTTCACTTGTGCTGCTGACGATCAATATGGTGTAGCTAGGCTTCTTGACTCCTAACGCGAGGCCCTGGTTTGTTTCATCGCACAGCCACATGTCCATTGGTACGTAGATCGTGTGGCCGCAAATTTCGAATACCCAGATTACAGTCACTTCAAAGTCAGCCGGCCCTACCTCAGGGATGACCGGGGTCAAGGTTAGTGGCTCACCGCTCACGCTCGCTTCGCTGATGTACCAGCCTTCGTAGACTGTACCCCAATCCGTCATGTAACGGAACCCTATCATCACCGTCTCTCCAGCGTATGCATCGAGGTCGAATTCCATTGTAATCCAACCATCTGGATCGATGAACATGCTCCAGCTTGTAAGTCCTGGAAGGTTAGCCACAATGTCTGGATGTGCACTAGGGTCATGAACATCTGTTGTGTATTCGTTTGCAAGTGAGACCCAACTTTCTCCTCCGTCCGTGGATACTTGAACGAAGCCAAAGTCCCAATAGTCTTCTATGTCCCAATATGTGGTTAGTTCCAGTGTGGGATCCATAGGATCTACATAAGCCTCGCCAACCATCAGGTTGTCCATCAGGTTCAGTGTGCCTGCATACCAAGATGTGCCATTCCATATCCATTCCCAAGGTACGGTTGCTGTGTCGTCTCCGTCGAAGCGGATTTTGCCAATTCTATTCCATTCGTTGAGTACTATGTAGTCTGAGCCGTATGGTGCAAGCTTGCTTATGCCTACGTCATAGCCTAAATCTGTTAGGGTGTTTCCGAAGTCTGTTCCCTTCGTTGACGGAACCGGAAGACCGCTGATCTCGTGTGTGAATATGGATATTGCCTCTGGGCCTCCCAAGTCAATGCTCTTGTAGTTGTATCTTCCCTTGCCGGGATGATCAGTGTGGATTAGGTTTGCGATTTTCCAGTCGTGGTATACATCGTCGAATCTTTCCGTGTAGCCAAAGTATTCTAATGCAGCGTTGATGCCCTCGATGCCTGGGATTCCTGCCTGCACGAAGTGGCTTAGGAAACCGGCTCCTCCATAGTGATCGCTTAAATACACAGCCCACAGTGCAGATGAGCCGTAATCAGCTAGGATGTTGATGTCGCCTTGGTCTCCCCACTCCGTGAGGGAGTTGTCCGGCGTGTAGAGAAAGCTGTTTACGTGGTTCCATGAAATTCCGTAGCCGCATAGTATCTCTGCATACATGGAGCAGCCTTCGTTCATGAATGATGGATCGGCAGGATTATAGTCAGCATGAATGAGGTGTTGGTACTCGTGCGCCAGTGTTGAGTCGTAATCGTACTGATGATTGGGTGGTACTACCAGTTCAGGGTATTCGTCTGGGTACCACTGAGTTCCTTCTGGACCAAGCCGCCGCCACCATTGCCAACAATCGAGGTGTATCATGTTTCTGTCGTAGTAGTCGCGGTACCCGCTGCTAAAGAAGCCTATGACGAAGTATGGGTACCATGGGTTGTAATAGCCGAAGTCACGATAGTTCATAACTTTGATGATAGTTCTTTGTGGGTCAGCTGGGTCACTAACTTCAATCCAATCGTATGTCCATTCTGGCCAGCCAAGATATTCAAAGATTGTGTCGTTTCCGTATCTGTCGGGGGGTACGCCGAAGTATGTCGTATCTGTGGGATAGATGTTTGAATCGAATTCTTCTGCTATGTACTCGCACATCTCATTTGACACTGTCAAGCTTATAGGGAATTCGTTTCTTGGATCACCTTCAGGGAAACTTAGGTCGTCTTGAACCCACACTTCAGCCTTGCCAACAACCGCCATCAAGGTCATTGTATACGCTTCACCACCAGTCATGGCATCTAAAAACCAGTCGTACACCGTTGTGCCAACTTGGGGAGTGTCACCCGACGCATCTCCGCATTCTGGTGGGTCAGGCCAATCTTCAATGGTTGGTAAAGGTGTGTCACC
>Ga0224501_10003814_pt1 | contig 11886 bp, 5 predicted proteins | sample SF_Oct11_sed_USG_4_FD_169105 | JGI IMG/M metagenome (GOLD analysis project Ga0224501, IMG submission 169105) | Sediment microbial communities from San Francisco Bay, California, United States - SF_Oct11_sed_USGS_8_1 | ecosystem: Environmental > Aquatic > Marine > Sediment | place: USA... | reverse complement strand
CTGTGGCCCGGGTCATGATAGCTCAGTGGGATAGCTCACTGTCTGTCCTCCCTGTGGCCCGGGTTCAATTCCCAGCCACGGCGGAGTATTTCAAGGGATTTTTCTCTGGCTGATCGCACTCAGCCAACCCGTCCTGAGCCAGCGTGGCAGAAAATGGCTCAATCTCCCCTCAATGACACCACACGACCTGTGGACAGCGAGGAGGAAGGCCGAAGTTCAACCATGGACAGATGATGGCTGATAGAAAAAAATACCTGAGAAGTAGAGCATCATAATGACCAGCTATAGGCACAGTCATTGTCACAGCCATGTACTGTTGTCGTCACAGCCACTGCCACTGCCACGATCACAAGCACTACCGCATGTGATCCCACAGTTTGCATATTTAACAAGAACCCACACCCTTGATCACAGACTCTTCCCACAGTTTGGCTATATAAGGTTACATTCACACAGATATCCGTACGGATAGCCATCCATAACCCTGTGACCCTAGGCTGCTGTGAGAATCTGGGAGCCGGAAACACCCAATCGCTCGACTTGAAATTGTGTCGGATAAGAATCACTATTCAGCTGATTCATTGTTCTCCCCCAGCCTAGTGCCATATGATTGGGTGCTCTACTTTATATACCAAACTGTATAATTTCCCGCATTTAAATCATTAAGACTGTTGAGATTCAGTCATACACCTAGGCCTCCCTGTTTTCAGCCTCTACCTTAGTTGTCAGCGAACAGATCCTCTCCGAGAAGGAAGAACCCTCTGAGGACAGGAATTACACCACTCCCCTAACCCGGCATCACATGTAATATGACAACACACTGGATCTAGTCAGAACTTACTCTCCAACCAAAAGTGAGGACTTTAGCGGCCGAATCTTTCAGCTTTTTGTCAAGTTCCACGTCTATCACAAAGTTATGTACATACTTCTCGGCGCGGGATAACTCCAACTTTTGGGCTGTAATGCGAATGTAACAGAAATGATAGCCCTTTATTTGCCTGTGATTATATGGGGATAGCTCAGTTGTAGGCGTTGAGGGCTTAAAATCATGCGAACTTGGGTTCAATTTGTTTAAAGCTCAAAACCTCGGTCTTGGCGAGCTACTATAATGAGTGAGAACGCTTCCAATTATATTCTAGGGCAAAAACAAAGAGTTTCTACCCCATCTGCCTTATAAATAATTTAATTAGGTGTAAAAAGAAAACCTGTTTTTCAGCGCAGTGGGATCCTATATGGCCTATCGCATCATTCATTTAGAATTTATCAGTGTTAATTTCGAAGAGCTTTTTCTTACACCAGTGGAGAAGGTAAGTCCATCTGTTATCCAGATTAATGACTTACTGAGATGGAAGTTACACACTTACCTAGTACTGCTACTACTAGCGCAGTGCAGGCCGCGCCTAGCAGTCCAACCGAGACTGAGATCGCTTTCCCACAACTCGTGTGGGGGACCACATCACCATATCCCACAGACAGGAATGTTATAGCTACCAGCCACAGAGAGTTCCAGTAACTCTGGTGCAGTACAGCATGTCCAATCTCACAGGTTCTACAACAAAAATGTCAAGTTCACTTTAATTCACTTCGGGGACATGGTTACTCTAGGCATAGAATCGTGGGTTATCTTTTAGGAGTTCTATGGGGTGAAGTTACAGTTTAGTAAATAGTGTACTGTGCCTTTGACCAACCTTCAATGGTTCAACTCCGAGTTCAGGCAAAAAATTTGTCTCACGCAACACCCTCGTCGATCTCGGATCCCAACACTAAACGGACGAGACCCACCCATTGAGTTACCCTCTCTATGGGTATGCTGGAGCACATAGAAAGCCTCGATCCATGTGATGCACCCTGGGAAACGCTGAACCAAAGACAAAGAAGGCTAATTCCTACACAGCTACTGACAGCTCATGATAGCTCAGTGGAATAGCTCACTGTCTATCCTCCCCCTGGCCCGGGTTCAATTCCCAGCCACAGTGGAGTATTTCAAGGGATTTTTTTTGGCTGATTGCACTCTGCCAACCCGTCCTGAGCCAGCGTGGCAGAAAATGGCTCAATATCTCCCCTCAAAGACACCACACAACCTATGGACAACGAGGAGAAAGGCCGAAGTTCAACAATGGACAAAAAATGGCTGATTTAGATAGACTGACAGCTGTTCCGTCACGAATATTACAAGCAGACTCATGACTTGGCAGCATTGTGTGTTGCCTAAGGCTAGTGATCGGATGTGGAGAGTGAAAGATGAAAATGGTAACTATAAACTGGGAATTAAATTAGGATTTTCTGGCTCTCTGGTTCTCGTCGGTTCAACTTCACCCCATCCAATAACAAACATATGTTTTTCTCAGCAAAAAAGGCTTTTAATTGAAAGTACTGAGCAACTTGGCCGCTAAGAGTCTTGAAATTCTAGGGAACACGGGATCAGCATGTGAGGAAACTTCCATTCTATATAATTTTCTGTGTCTGGGATAATCAATGGCTCGGTGAACCAGATTCATTCTCAGGAGACAGCTCCGCAGTCGCTTCATGCTACTCAAAATTCTTAAAAACATCCCCACGGGCATAAGCCCAGCCACAGAACTGCTCAATTATATAAGACGCACCTATGTAACAACCACGAACAGAAGGGAATCTTTTGCATTCACACTATTCATCATTATGCTGCCGGTTAGCTTTTAACACTCCAGGATATGAAGAGCTCGTACTCACAAACGGAGCTCACCATGACCAGATTTGTAGCCCTCGTTCTCGAACTCTTCCACCTTATTATCTCACTATATCTATTCGGAGTTATCTCCCATAATCAAAATCCTTACCGGAGGGCCCAGCTGCCGATGAGGAATATCGAGGCGACAATCACAACCATAACATAAACTGGGTGAAGATACATGAGCGACTTAAAGATGAAGTTGAAGTTGAATTTAGTTTTATTAAGAGCACCCAGCGACTGAGACCTGGCATCGGCAAACAGTTTGGAATGCAGCAACATCACCCTGTAAATAAAACCATGATCAAATCAAGTTGCAATCATGTCAAGGGGGTGAATTGATAGCTTAGTGAATAATATATAATGGGTCATGGATCGAGTTTTGTTGGGCAAAAAAAAACTTTTCTTTCGCTCCACCCTCGTCAATTTCGTATCCCAACATTAAACAAAGGACCCCCCAGGAGTTACCTTCTCTATGGGACATGCGGATGCAAGCAGTAAATCTACCTGGGAAACGCTGAGTCGAAAACCCAGTTGGCCAATTTCTGCATCACTCCTGACAGCGCTTACGCCACAGAGATTAGACAACTCATGACTAGGCACGCAGCATTTTAACTTTTTAATTTAACTCAAAAATCTACTCGGGTCCTATTGGTAGCAGGCATATCATCAGGCATTACGGGTGCTTTACGCTGTGAAGTTGAGTTTTGGGTGGTATTGTGTCAATCAAACAAAGCTAAATTCATGTGAAAATTTTCAATTGCTGGGAGCCAGCAACCACGCTTAATAAATCCTGGCAAAGAGGTTAGAACAATTCTGAGCTGCATACAGAAACTCAATGTATGATCACCAGCCCCAAAGAGGTGACAGCTGCTTACGACTTTACTGAATAATAGTGGCACTGTAGCATGATCTACAGTGGTCAGACTGGGATTTATACGGAACAACACATGATAATCATCCTAGACGAAAGTTTAGGCCAGTCAGTGCCATTACATTAGACAAATGCTTTAAACAAACCTGCATAATAGTAATCATACCTGCATAATAGTAATCATACCTGCATAATAGTAATCGTACCTGCATAATAGTAATCATACCTGCATAATAGTAATCATACCTGTATAATAGTAATCATACCTGCATAATAGTAATCATACCTGCATAATAGTAATCATACCTGCATAATACTAATCATACCTGCATAATAGTAATCATACCTGCATAATAGTAATCATACCTACATAATAATAATCATACCTGCATAATAAATAGAATCGAAGAAACATTGGTATGGACAAACAGACATCGAGAGGCACTGGCACTTTGTGGAGTGTGTCAGTCTGAAGGTCATGCGAATCCCACATGAATGTTATATCACCTATAAGTAATAAAACCAAACTAAATTATTGAATTTTCCTGTAAATCACACATAATACTCAACCTAAGAAATTTCATCTCCTCCATCGCACTTCATTCTGATTGATGGATCACCATAACTTGCACCTGCAACCTCAACAAGCTGTATAGGGAAGTCAACCAGTCTGCGAAAGCCATTCATATATAGATATATGATTGGCAATCACCAATGTCAAGGTCAAACAAATGCATTCGCTTGTGATGTCAGATATAGAAGCAAACTACGCTGCAATCACTAGAATGGTATCACGAGTTATCTTTTCTTTATATTGAAGAGCAAACAACTCCGCTTTAGCCTTCATTCAAGTTACAGAGTTAACGACCTTTATTTAAATATTTAAATCTAAATATCACAACAAGTCAAACAAAGCTGTTCTGTTCTGATGACATCAAAACTCAAAGAGATTTTCCCCGGGATCAGCCTAGTATCGCGTACTGATTGTCGAACAATGCGGTGTAGCAATGGCAATCGTAAGAAGGGTTTTCAGGAATAGGTCTCCAGCTGTCATTCATTCCAACTTGACTGAGTAGGATCAGATCCTCTCACGTGGCTACTTGATACTTGAGCAAGAGTACATATGACCTCTTCTCAGCTATTGCCATGCAGTTGATCAAGAATTTTATTAATTTGTCAGCGTTATGGTCTACCATGAACCGCCATTAGTCAGTCAGTATCGTAATGCTCCAGTTCAGAGAGCGGCATGTCTGGGGTTTCAAAACCCAATGTCCATGCGATTGCGAGCCCAGAGTTTTACTGCCAAGACATCCCACTATACCTAGCGAGGGCACAGACCTACAAAACTACAAGTTCTCCCGAGGAGGGTACAGTCCCAATATGACATTCCTGTTATAACAAACCAGGCGTGCTGTCGTGGCGTGCTGTCGGGGCTGGTGTCACTCGGTGCGCTCGAGTTGAAACTTATCCTAAGACTTCAAGTACCTGAATCTTTAATAGTTACCTAGAATAATTAACCTCATGTTCATGCAACTATTACCCACAGCTTCACTGCCGATCGGGTTATCCAGCGATCCCTAATCAGGGCCTAAACATAGTAGAGGTAGTTGTTACCTGGAATAGGATGGATTGCACAGACTATCAGCTCCACCACCATGAGAAAACCGTTCTTTGGACTTACAGCTAGCAGCCAATCAGTCATCCCATTGTCTATCATATACAGCTGAAATGGAAAGATCAGGCTTATTACTAGAGGATGGTGGGATGAAGCTATAGCTCAGTGGTTAGCACACTAGCTGGGTCTTGAACAAGGGGGCCCTACAACTTCCTCATCGGTTCTGAAGATCAAAGGGCTGCCTTATTCCCTATAGCTTGCAGGCACAAGCCAAAAGTCTCCTAATGATGCGCCCTAGCTGGCAGTCGCCGAGTCCAAGACTCCGTAGGTCAACGCTGGGTGATCAGCGTCCTCTGCCTGCATCAGTGCTTTGAGTGCTTGACTCTGTATATCCTACACCCTGCCCATAATCACCCCACAGGCTATCATTTTTTAGTATAGGAACTTCTCATAGGATTTCCATGCCTGACTGCTATAGTTTGACCAAGCCTCTGCTGTAGTCCCGCAACCAGTTTCAGTCAAAAATTAGGATAGTTTAGTGTCTGAACCACGAGACCGACAGATCATGAGTCCAGGGCCTGGTTATGTCACAGGCTCCTGCCCTGGGTATGTAACCATCACGTAATTCGATCGCAGCCATCAGAGAAGGCCCACAGACCAGAGCAATAAATGGGAAGTTATTATTAGAGTATATCATCTAGCTGCTAAAAGCAATATTATTGTACTCAAGACAGAGGTGAAGTTTTCTATATTGCAAATCTCACTAAACTGTTTTTTTTTAATAGAAGCGGAATTATTTGATAGTATGAATAATCATGAAGGCTGTTAACAGTGCTGTCGTTTGCTGAAAATCTATAGAATTTTATGATTTTTTATAAATAGGATGAAGAGATTCCAGGTTTTTTGTGTAGATTATAAATTCAATAGGTGCATTTGCGAGATCGGCTTTTTAGCTACTGCAATGAATTTCCATCGCAAAATCGGCTAAAGGAGTGAGATCGAAAAGCGCGATTTAAAAAACCATCTCTCACTTTCGATCGAAATCGCGCAAAAACATTGTGCGACCGAAAGTAGGCACTAGCATTGTAGTTTAGGCACATGTCAAGGTTACCATAAAGAAACTCGATTACTGCGTTGGGATAACGGATCGCGAACAATCGTTCGGCTCCAACCGACGAGTTAAAATTGAGAGTGGACAACTCTGATGCGTTCGAAATTTTTGTAAATTTTCTGACTGCTACCGCGTTGTTCGCGTGATTTTGTTCAATTGCGACTGACCCAAATCACACGAATAGACATATTATCACTGCAAGGTGTCCCATCTTCATTAGAATGTTATTGTTCGTAAGGGCATGTTCAAACCCCTTCACCAAATTGTTCCATTACTGAACCAACTGAAGAGCTAGCCTGTAGTCCTACAGTTGATTCAGTAATGACAAAAGGCCACGGTTTGAGTATTTACATGCAGGCTTCTCAAAACGCTATGTAACCCAGCAATAAAACCCTATTTAGATATCAGTCAAAGATTCCATGGGGTTACAGTACTTTAGCCACTACTACTTTCGCCCTCATCTACATGCAGTTACTATTACTATGTACTAATTCATGAGCAGGTCATTGCAATCATGCTAGTAAATTCCCCTGAGTGTTAATCATGTAGTTCAGCGTGCCACAGCATTCGAATATCTGAGCACGCAAATCATCAAGTCGATTAATATTGTGTCACATTTAATTGACCATCTATTTTCTCCCAAAGGTTGAGGTGATTGTTTGATAAATATTGACGCAGTGTGCAGTTTCCAGTTAGAAATATGCCTAATGCGCATGCATCAATAAATGAGCACCATTCGACATCCACCCACATCAAATGCAGCCAAGACCAAATACTGGGAAACTCACCAACATTTTCTTTAAGTCTAATAAGGCCATTCGTGGGCTGATCGCATTAAGAAAATGGTAGTGGACAACTCCAATAGGGGATTTGATTGGTTGGACGAATAAACCGCGGGCCATTGTAGCCACTCTCCTGTTCTCAGGCAACCATAATTCATGCAGTTCTTCTGTTAAAACCGAAATAGAAATCAGGGTAGTGCCTAACACGGCCTTCCGTTCTCTGAATCTTTTAACTTCTGTGGTACTCCGCCAGTGCTGAGAACCGAGCCCACACCCCTAAGATTATAACTCTGGGCTACCCTTACCTCACCTAGACTGAGTACAATCAATCAGAAAATGTTCCCAGTTAGTGAGACAAAGTTCAAAGATTTTCGGAATCAATCGTTTCGATTTTTCCAACTACTGATCAGCAGGAAATGACCGTAGCTGATGTGTAATGAGAGAAAAATGAAAGGGTTGGCATCCTGAAATCAATGATCATTGATTGGATGCTTTGTCATCCTAAATGGACAGCTCTGCCATAAAAGCATCATCCAGCTTATATATCAGCCATTTTGAATAGCAGAATGCTCCAAACCTTGGTAGTCGGCAAATGGAAACGATATACTTGCATCAATATCAAGTATTGTAATGAAATTCCTCGTATTGTATAGATATCGAAGATATCTCTGCGCAGTTCTTTACATAATATTACAGCCTGTATTATGAGTTAACCTCAGACCGTGGTCCTCTTCATTGTTCAGGTCTACTGAGCCAACTGAAGAACCAGAAATAGAAGTTGGAGGGCGTCCTTACAGATAAATCAAATTCTAGTGAGTTAGGAACATCTTGCAGTTACATTGAACTCCTAATCTATCTAGAAAATGAACTACCAATCTTACAGTAGGTGAAAAATCCCCTCAACTTGAGGTTCACCTTTGAGCTGGAGGCCTGAAAGTTTCTCTTGTACAGTGGGCTTTAGCGTGTTAATTATAGCCTTTTACTCGCAGTGGGAGTCCTGCTTTACCAAGGTATAGCTCCATGATCATTTAATTTAGACCCAAGTGTTCCAGTCTCTGACTTTTGCCCTGTATGACCTCTTCAAGGTCATGATAGATTTACCGACCGGGATATCTCCTTTTTCAGCAGTTATGGCTTAGCGTGGAGCACCACGGCTTAGCGTGGAGCACCACGCAGTGTCAATGCTCCACCTCATCAGAAGGCTTATTTTAGTTTTGAGGTAAGATTAAAGTGACGAACTCATGCTCACAGCAGGAACCCAGCCACCATTACCGGGATTGAAAACAGGTTCTCACATATGCATCCCTAGCAACCTACCACTGAACTACCTCTCTACAACCATATCAACAAGTCGCTTTGAGGATATTGTTTACTTACACTTACACCTACACTTACACTTACCTTTGTGTCCACTAGGTGATACCAAATGAGCATTCCAAGCAGATCAACGGTTGACAACGTTATGAAGACTTTCACGACAATGGCCGCAGCAGAGGCATTGGTGTATATGTGGCCAGTAATCAGCTCTGTGTGGATAATCATGAGAATTATGCCTACTAGAGCTGTCACGAAGGCTACATCACTAATATTCCTCCGTTTACGGAAGAGCTTCTTCCGCTGAGCGAGCATTTCGCCGACATTTTCATACTTTGTCTGTTTGAACCTAAACAAAACAAGGGCGCGATCAATTCGTGTACTTGTGCGTGATGTTATGGAAAAGGAGTTCTATAACGTCTTGGATAGCAATCAGGCTGCAGCTTAAACTCTTTTATTGGGTGTGTTCTTGTTTTGGTGTGCACTTGTGAGGGCGATTTGTTGGGGTAACATTGAACCGTGGGATGTGAAGTCAGATATATAACCCTTGTCATATTATGAGTGTGAGATTGACAGATTCAGGTGTAGCAAGAACCGTAAGTTCACTTTATTCTAACTTGCCTTGTTCTTAGGTGTGGCTGGATTGGTTGCAGAATTTGTGAAGTGCATTTTCTATAGCTAAACTACATCTGTGTTGTTTTCTTATTGCAATCCAGTCTGTGATATAACAGACCGGTTTAAAAAGCACAATTGCTACAAGCTACATCACAGGTGAGCCCATGCAGTTTCTAAAGCTATTTCCAACTGCTGCATGCAGTATACCTACATACATTCCTCCGCTAACTACCACATGCGGCCTCAAATTATATAGTATCGCCACAATAGTATGGGGTTTAATTGTTTAAAGCGATTGAATCAGGAGGTAACTTGGTAAGGTGGACTCGGCCTCAACCCAACCAAAATATCTGGTATGTTCTTTTCATTTATGACACCTTCACTGCTATGGCGAAGTTATCGGGATAGATACCTGTTTGTTCACTAGTAATGGCTTATCATGGGTCACCATGGACTATAGCGGGTCAGTAGCAATACTCCAGCACTGCGCCTCATAGTGAAGCTCAGCTTTTGTTTTGAGCTACGACTAACATGAGAGGCTCACATTCAAAACAAAAGTTCACCATTATTGGGATTCCTACCCAGGTTCTCATGTTTGCGATTCCAGTATTCTACCACTGAGTCATCCCGCTATACCACTTACCCTAGTGATTCATTATCACCATAGCCAGCAAGTAAGGACATCACTCTGTCTGGTCAAAGTGTTACTGAGCCAATACTATAAACATACCCTGGTTATCCTTTATCTTCACCTGACTGTGTATATCAACCGGTGTAAGTTAACATTACGGTACCAACCAGTGTGTTATCAACAAACGGTAGGTCATTGACCATCACAAAGATTTTAGGCTCGAATGAAGATTCAAAGATTTCGGCCCCAGACAAAAAAGTTTGAAAAATACCTGCTTAAGGTCTGATGGATGTCTAGACCTGGAATCATGCAGTTTTTGGCTGAGATTCTTGAGTTGTGTGCCATGACATGAACATGAACATGAACATGAACATGCTATGACATGAACTATTCAAAAGTTTAGTTTCACAGCTTCAAATTTTATAAACTTAAAATTTGGCATCAACTCCGATGTTCTTTGTACATGATTTCATTTCATGCTATCTACATTGTTAGCTGCTGTGATTTAGTTTTTCTGATATTTGAGTTTGTAATTTGATGTTCTTTGCCATTATGGCAGCGCTGCCGATTTATATTATTTGTTTTTTCACCAGTTACAGCTTTGCATGGAGCATCATGAGCAGGTTAGCATGGAGCACCATGAGCGGGTTAGCATGGAGCACCATGAGCGGGTTAGCATGGAGCACCATGAGCGGGTTAGCATGGAGCACCATGAGCGGGTTGGTATCAATGCTCTATCTTAGACTCAAGCTTGCTTTTGTTTAGAGCCAGGGTTATTGTGAGGAGCTACCGGCTGGTGATTGGAACAGTTCCTGTGGTTACAAGTCCATCACCCTACCACCCTATCCTCTCTCTCGCTTAGCCGCGCTCCGGGATAGAATCCATTCCCACAAATCATGTAACTTGAACCAGGCACGGGACCAAAAATTATGCTAGAGTCAAAAGGTAAACAGAAAGATCTATAATTGAGTAGTTCGGACTCACTCGAGGATGCGAAGACTTAGGAGTATCAGGGTTTGTGCAAACTCTCACCGTTAGATATTAGTTTGAAATTGAATGATGAAAAGTCAAAGCTTCCTTCAAATGCAAAACTGGACTGTACCAAAATTTACATTATACGTTACAATCGGTCCCGGTTTTATATTTGTCCCTCTGTCCCTCTACACAGTTTCTGTTATTTGCATTCGCGTGTCAAGTGCTAGATTTCCAGAGTGTAGTGAAACAGCAGTGGGACATCAATGCTTTCATGCCCCATACAGAGTTCTTCAGTAACAATTGACAATGACATGATTGTCATTGTCATCAGCATTATCAGCAGGGCATCTTGTTAGCATAGCTTGTGTCCATAGCGTGTTGAGATTGGTAATGAATTTTCTAAACTTGTTTGATTTGCCCTGTCTGGTATTATCATATTGAAACAGTAAGCCTGTTGTTGCATGGAGATACTGCAATACAGCTGGCATGAACCCAGTGTCCTACTGCAAGCTGACAGCTCTACCGCGGACTCATTACCTTTAGAAATGGTGGTTATCGAAATTGCAATACAGCTATTGGCATATCATGTATAAATGACCATGGTCCATGCAATGACATTACTACATTGGTTGAAAAAGTAATAATTCAGTTTTGGCGACCCTAACTGTAGTTTATGCAATTATGATGTCATTGGTATATTGTAGGAATGCATCAGCATTCAGTGGTATAAGATACATTGTGAGGTACACAGGGAATTGTGGAGCTACCTGGGAGTACACAGTGATGACTCGTTAGGTGTATGAATGATTGTACAGACGAGACAAAACTATATACAATCTTGTGGTCGACTATAGACGATACACCATGCAACACAGTCTACACCGCAGCATTGTTATACTATAAATGGGTTCAGTTCGGCCAGGAATTTTTCATCATATGCATGGACGGGTGCATTGTGATGTTAATATGAGAGGCAATTGATTAAGACTTGTCCATGCACTGATAAGGTAAGGCCTAGAGTGCGTGATTGGAACTTCACCGTTGTGAATAAAGCATTACAACATTGAACTGACTAGTTTTTTTCCTTGAACTTACACAGTGTTATCAAAGTCAATTGACCTTCAATTGGCAAAATACTGGTCAGGTTGATTGGGCCAGTGACACGAAACTCAATGGTTGGGCGCAGTGTAGAGAACTGAAAGAGGGCGAGGGGGACCATTACCGATTAGCTAGATTATGAGTACATAAGCGATAAAAATCTC
>Ga0224501_10003813_pt1 | contig 11887 bp, 10 predicted proteins | sample SF_Oct11_sed_USG_4_FD_169105 | JGI IMG/M metagenome (GOLD analysis project Ga0224501, IMG submission 169105) | Sediment microbial communities from San Francisco Bay, California, United States - SF_Oct11_sed_USGS_8_1 | ecosystem: Environmental > Aquatic > Marine > Sediment | place: USA... | reverse complement strand
TCCGATCTAGTATATAATATTGCATTAAATTAAAACAAATTAAAATAAGTCACGTTTTATTGGATTATATTTGATTGGATTTGATTGGAATGGATTAGATTAGATTTGATTAAACTGGAATGGTTCGGTTAAGGTGAGGTTGTGCATCGTTCTGTGACTGATGTTACGCATACTCACACTGGTAGATATATTGATAGCTCCTAAATGTGTCATAATGATGTTGAAGGTTTTTGTTTCAGTATCACCTCCACAAACACAGACATCCTGAGTTGGTTTGGAACTGATTTGGTAAATCTCTGACTGTTCAATAATCAGTCTCACCTATCCAAACAAAACATCCTGTTATACCATGACAAGAGAACTGATAATTACCTGTGTAAGGGTATACTACCTTAAATTTGGTTTAGGTGCGGAAGTTTGTCTCCACCCACATGCACATTAGACTTGGATCAAGTCTGTAATTTTCAGAAACTGACCATCAGAAGACACAAACTAGCCAACTTGGTCATCCGTGACATGCCTACCTAGTGGATAGGATTATATCGTCAGCGCGAGACTTACACAGATCTATACTTGCTACCATGTGGTGACATGGAGATCACTGAGCTATAGCTCACTTCAATGTTTAGTCGAGTCGAGTCGAGTCGAGTCGAGTCGAGTCGAGTCGAGTCGAGTCCAGTCCAGTCCAGTCCAGTCCAGTTCAGTCCAGTCCAGTCCAGTCCAGTCCAGTCCAGTCCAGTTCAGTCCAGTCCAGTCCAGTTCAGTTCAGTTCAGTTCAGTTCAGTTCAGTTTAGTTTAGTCATCCCTTAGGTATGGATAGACAGCATTGAAATGATAACAAAACAAAAGAATTGGTAGAAATTTGAACTAGAAAGACTAATATGGACTAGAATAGGTTGAGTTTATTGTAGTCATACATTGAGCCGTTACAGTATATGGGATAACATACTTACCGCCATACACTTGGTCAGGGAGTTCCATACTGTAAGTTTGACCTGGAGCTCCTCAGCTTTTATTGCAGAATAGGGAAGAGTCATGGACAACATGAGTGGCTGGATGACAGTTAGTGTGGCAGGAGCAGAAACTCCAAGTCCATCCTCATCATTCAAACAGACAGCCGTGCCAATCCACTGAGTCAGTCTGCCTTGTGGTACCTTACCATCTATGGTAGCGTCCCCATTATCACTGCAGAAAATGATGAAGTATGAAAATGATGGGATATAAATCAAATATGAGGCAAATTTATAAATGTTGGATGGAGGTCAGATTTATATAAATGTACATATATATATAATATTATATGCGTGAGATCTTCTACAGGTAACGCACCCAAAGCAGTGGAAAAGGGTGATTTACTATGGTTCTAGCTGCCTGCCTGAAAGAATACAGTTCATATTGAATCAGTTCAGTTAAACTTGTGTTATGGAGTCTGCTGAATGTGAGAAGGGAACGATGCAAGATTATAAGTAACTGTAGGCTCATCTAAAATGGAGATTGTAGAATAGACCTACATAATGGTCTGATCTAAGTTATCCGGGTAAAATAAAACCAAATCAAAACTTGCCGAACTCAGTAATCTCCGGCTACACGGTAATTTGACATCAGAATCCTAGAGAAACTCTTATTTCTAAACAATAGAAGTTCTAAACAAGTGTGGGCAACGCCATTTTTTAAACTAACGTTTGGCCAATGGCTGATAAAGCACAACTTTTCTGCCTTGAGACACAGACGTCAGCGCTGCGGCACAGAGCTTATATGTGTTTATTTAGACAGACTATAGCCCGGGACCTCACTGTGAATTGATTGGTTGAGTTTTTGGGTAAGGTAACTTCACATAAGCTGGTTACCGCTTAGTTGTGGTTTACTGACTCGGTTATCAGAGTATCCCATAGCCATGTCTCCGGGAAATAATCTCCAATGGGATTCTTTAGAGGTTTCTTATTCAGAACCGGAGGTCTGAGATGGGAGTCATCTTCCGCAAAACCAGTATTCCATGGCGCTCCTAATGCCAAGTGCTTTGCAAAGGGGGAGCTCTCTGTAATAACCATAAACATGCTTTCATATTACTTATACTCCGATACGGGGGTTTGGAGTTTGCTCCCTGGTTAACAGCGAGACCTGGTTGGAGCTTCGATCTGAATAAAAGGCTGGATTACATTCCTGTAATTGCTATTGGCTTGGTTGAAGCTACCCATGTAATTATGGAAAATAATTTTAATCCCAACTTTCGACCAAAACCTAATGATCGGAGGCTGCCCCCAGCTTAGCACTAAAGCCATTAAGCATTTTGCCTACTACGGTTTGTCAATTAGATTTTTTGTGAAATTGTGGTGGGTGATGATCAGAGTCAAACCTTTCCCATGTGAAGTACATACCTTCTTCCTCTGTCTCATAGGTTTCTAACTCACAAGGACTCGTGTCTAGATGTAAATTCGTCATCACTACTAGTCCACTTTGGTAGAAGGCAAAGGCACTGTCTTGGTAATGCTCAGCCCAGGTATACTTAGTGACAACTTCCCTCTTTACTAGGATTAAATAAAAAGCATTTTGTTTTATTCCATATTACTATCCACTCTGAAGAGTGGCAGAGTTTGTTTCCTGTTTTTTTTCCGAAGTTTAGGACCAAAATTCTGATCGAACGGCCTGCCTGTCACCAACATTAAGGTGCATTCAGACTAGACGGTTTATCCGGTTGGTAGGGCTTACCGATCGAATTGTTCATCGGTATCCCATCGGTAAAGGCCAATCAGTAGGATTTGAACTTTTTGGCGATCAGTCAAAACCTGCCGATGATCCGTATAGTTTTAGCCAATCAAAATCAAGCAGATGTTGTGACCAATAATCTGCGATTTGACAAGGACTAATTATCGCACACCTTTTATCTTGCCTCATTTCCGGGGCGTCGTAACAAAGAACAGTCGTAGTAACTTAGAGATGTCACACTGAAAACACGGTACTCCACACAAACGACCTACCGCGATCCTATTGTTCAATATTTGACCAATTGTGATGCGGATAAACTACGACGTAAAAGCCCGCGGAAAGACAATCGGGACATTGCACCGGGTAGTTTTCTACTCAGAATCAGTAAGCCATGCCAGTCGGACAATTGGTCTAGTATGAATGCACCTTTTAGGCCCATTCTTGAAACCCGGACGATGGCGACATTGAATTCATTAATTAGGCTGGGACGATAGGGATATGGTATTTCTCATCCCAGGTTATGGTCCCAATTTTGAGATAAGATCAGCAGAGTTTTCAGTGTTTAGTTGGGACGATGGCCATCGTCCCGTTTTCAAAAAAAGGCCTATTGACTTTTTCGGGGCTTCCAGCTCATGAGTCGGACATCCCAGCCACTATAATGCTGACACAGCAGTTCCATATTAATGAACAGCAATTTATAAATGAAAAAACGATGATGGTGCACAATTATATGGTGATTGATCTAACCGCTGTTCCTGTCACTGGTTTCACCTTCTTCAGGTGATTGGCTTGTTACTTCCTCATTGACTTCCTGTGGGGATGGAGGAGGTTCTCCACATTTTTCAGATTTAGACTCCCGAGATCTACCAAGTGAAATTATTTATGTCTCAGAAAAACATTATCTTACTCCAGTCTTATGGAAAATAAGAATTTTCAAGTAGCCACTGTCATTCACTTTTGGTGGAATATGATGTCGCGATACAGGGATAGCTCAGTGGCTAGAAAGCTTGGCTGGAAATTGAAGAACCATGAGTTAAACCCCTCACCATGACCGGCTCCCACTACAAGAGCGATGTTCTGAGATTATTCCTAGCGCCTACTGCTCCAGAACAAGCCTCAAGCCCAGAGTATAACAATGCATATCAGCCGGTGCACAGTAATGTCATTACAGGACTGCTGCATAGTATACACAGTTTTGGGTGAAAGGTTTCTGATTTTGCATCATGCTGGCTCTTGCATTCTCTTTCGAAATGGCTCTTGAAGAGAGTTGCCGTCTCTGCAGGTATGCAGCTAGGTGCACCTTTGGTAGATCAACCTTACCATTAAATCCAGAATCAAAAATTCCTCGTTCCGGTGAGCTTGTCATATGACACTTACACATGCTTGCTGTTTAGAGTGTACTGGCTTTTCCTGGCAAAAGCTTTGCTAAAAGATAGCTGGTTGTCTCCTTCATGCAGGAAAACGCTTTTGTCAACAACTCCATACCCACAGAGTGAGCTGGGACTAGCTGTGAATGCTATGCTGATATCCTCTCCAAAGCGCGTCTCTTCCTTGCTAAACTGCATTGTTACCTTATATAGATAAAAAATAAATAAAAAAACCGGCGAACTTGAAGCGGCTGAGCTGATTCGATTTCTGGTTTGACTTCATCATTTCACCACGTCGGCATTTAATACTGTCATATTGTTACGCGTTTCACCCTCATCGGATTTAGGAGGGATAGACAGAGGGTCAGACACACTGGAGAATAATCTCTCTCACCTCATTTGCGAGACAGTCCTTCACTTCCATTCCCATACTGTCAGCTACAACCTCACCATCCTCTCTCACATAATAGATAACCAGATGGGACCTTGGCGACATAGCAGCAGTAACAGGGATAGTCAATTCAAAAAAGCCTGCAAATGATAAAGGAACAAAAACAATCTGAGAGCGATCAATTTGTCACAAGGATCCAAAGACCGAGATAGCATCAGAGCGCTATTCTCCGTATGCACACTGAATGAAAATTGATAGGTAAAAAGCCAGAATTAAAGCCCGCCCATACCCCATTGATGGTTGGCTAGATTAATTGGCTTGAAGACTCTGCCCTTCCTCTTTTCATAGGAGTGATGTCATTGATACATCACCTCTAAAGCACTAAGATTCTAGCAACAGTTTGTGACCTTCATTTGCTAGCAAGTAAATTAGTGAATACAGCGAATAAAATATGATTATGATTATTATCACGATTGTTGTTATTAGCATGATGATTATTTTTATTATTTTTATTTATCATTATTATAACTATTATTCCGATTTTATAATTATTTATTATTACTATCTTTATTTTGGTTATTTTTGATTATTATTACCTTTGTGCGTTGCCATGAAAGTATCTGTAGGAATAAAAACAGGCTCATCAGAACCTGTGTTATCCTTCTCTTCACAGTTCCACCACCAGTAGCAGGAGTGTCTCTTCTGTGAGATGTCCCACACTTCCTCCTCCTCAGGCTGCTCGATAGGAGTGGTCAGGGATAATGAGAGAGGTACATTTCCAGACGCAACCAGATCACCTATTCCAACCACCTATATGTAGAATGACATAAGTAATTAGCTAGAACGATCGACTCGTGTGTGAGAAAGGCCAGAGTTCGAGTCAGGGCGATAACTGACTTTCAATATTATAAAGGTTTGAACTCTCGATTAGTAGTCTCAATAGCTCACAAACAAGCCTCCGCTTTTGGAGGTGGGTACTAAAGACAGGATGGCCGAGTGGCCATATGAAACAATAAGACAAAAACAACACCCTTAGAGACAACAACCTTCACATATATGTATGTGATATCTGACTGGGATACCGGTTCTGGTATTAGGATTTAAGTTTTTCTGATTTCAGTTTTGGTAATGGCTATTTAATTCATTTTAGCTGTGTTTCCCAACTGGGAAGGCGAGTCAGAATGATTTAAACCCATTTCCGAGTCTAGATGCAGTCAGAGACAGTTAAAGACAGAACGGGCATCCGGTCAGAAACCTATGCCAAATTCATAATTATGCAAACTATACACTAACACCAGTAACCTCATACAGAAAGAAGCCAGAAGGATTGAGAGGAAAGTAGTTGTACTTTAGTAGAGACCAGAAGCATACAAACTGATTCAAAAAATCAGATTGATTCAGATTTAATTTGCAATTCGCAAATGTACAAGTCTGACATATACCTTATAGAAGAGCTGAACCGTCTGTTCTTCGCTGGTGGTATACTGAACACGGAAAGTGGTATTAGTTCCACACCTTAGCTCCTCTTTTTTCTCTTGGATTTGCAGGAATGATCCAGTCGGAGAATACCAAGCAACAACATGCGAAGAGTCACGTGGAAATGGATAGGTGGTCCCGGTCCAAAATTCGGTCACATACTCCACAGCTTCAACCTGAAGGGATACAACTCTGCTATATGACGCCTTCTGGATGGGGTGGCTCTACGGTGGATAGCTATGCAGTATGCATGTACAATATTTATGGGTTCTAGACTAGGTTCTTTGAGACCCCGACTCGAGTGGGTAAGTATGGCATATAGACATATAAACCCTTATACATCAAAGGCGAAGATACTGCAGACAGTGCAATTATTACATCCGAACTACATGCAGTATTATTGCCTTTACCCACTAGATAGTCTGTAAATAATCCTGGACACAAGATTTTCGCTTCGCCTGAGTTCAATCGAATCATGTGAAGGCTCCGGAGGCTTTTCTCTCGTATGACATCTGCACTCCATCTCATAGTAAGGCTTATTTTGCCTTGAGCCATGACTCAAGTAAGTAGCTCATACTCACAATGGGAGCCCACGATGACCAGGATTTTAACCTAGGTTCTCACAGTTGTTAGCCCGGTGCTCTACCATTGAGGTATCCCACGAGTTTAGTTTCTACTGTGGATGTCTTGACCAGTTTGTATTTTTCACCAAAATTCAATTAAGGATTCTATCTTCGATTTCCCTAAAATGATCCACCAGCTTACACTAACTTACAACTTACATTAATGGAGATAAACTTTCTTCGATCCACTATCGGAGGCAGAGTGAAGTAGATCAGGCCATTAGCATCAGTAGTATAATTCTCTGAGTAGATATCGGACCCATTCCTTCCCCATTTTGAAATCTCAACTGTGAGCAGTTTACCAGAAGCTGGTGTATCATCTAGAGTTTGCACCAGACACTGCAGATATGTGCATCATTGAGAGTCGGTTCAATATTACAGTGCTTTGTAAGAACTGCTTTGTCCGCACGTCGAGTTGTACATAGTTTGAGAGTTTGTGGATTGTTTTCTAAAGTTTTGTATTGTTTCTACTGTACCAAAACAACATGATCCAGTTCTACTAGCATCCAACAAATTTGTGGATCAATTAAGTTAGTTGGCCTTACAGCACTGGCTATCCATCAAACAGCGAAACAAAATTATGACTCTAAAAGATCTTACGGCATGAAAATGGCATTCGCCTGCCTTCAACAGCTGTAGGGACGGATTTTTTCTATTTTCTCAACTGGTCACAGGCGTCAAATTGTAGCATGGCATGTAAAAAAGAGACAAGAGAACTTCATCAAGAACTCAATTTAAACTTTAGTGCGACGTAATTCTCATTGGGCACTCTGCCAAGCGAGATCAACAAGACACATCGGTGCAATAGGCTTATTCTCAAAAGGCTCCTGTCATATAATTCAGACAGGAGATCATAATCATTATTTAGAGAATAGAGAGATATTTTACTCCACAGACAATAATTCTTCAATATTGATATTCGGCATCAGGAGTAATGATGCTATGCGCAGGTCCCATAGAAAAGGTGACTAATTTTATGGATGTACTTAATTTTTCATTTAACAGCACAATACTGAATAGATAAAGGCGAAAGACAATGCGGCACCCACACTGAGGATCGACCCAGGGATCTGTGATCCTAGACCCACATTTCCCACTGCTAAGCTCCATCACTTAATAATGGATTGGATAATTGCCTGGACAACTCAGCAGTGTCGATTGCTTGAGAACTGAACAAGAGTTCATAGGCTTTATTGACTTACCTTAGATCTATAAGGAAGTCCCGGAGTGAATTTAGCCGGTCCTCCTACTGTTAGTTTTATATCTAATTTTGAGAATCTGGTTTTTGTTTCTCTCTTTATGTACTCATCTACAAAAAAGCTACTTCTTCTTGCATTGATGCTTGAGATAGCCCGGTGACACGGCACTTCGACAGTGGGTTACTGCTTATCTTGTCCTAATTACCTCGCAGCATGTCAAACAGCCTGCTCACCTGGCTAACTTGAAGTGAACTGTAAATGGGAATTCTTCTCCCCTTCCCTAAGCAATGAATGGTCATCCTTTTTGTGCTCTGTTCTACTATATGGGTGTATGTATAGCGATCGCTAGGAAATCGTGTGATTTTTTTCAACCAGTCGCTTCATTTTACGCCATTGTCAGTAATGAGTAGTGTTAAACGCGCTCCATTCAACGCACAGAAACTTTCTGTGACATAGGTAGCACCATTGAGCCATGGGCATGTTCTCACAATGGTCCATGAGGTGTTACATAGAGTAGGTTACTCTGAGGCTCTCTTTTTAACTTGAAAAGAGAACAGAGAACAAATTGATGCTTCAATAGGAGTTAAATCAAGAACCTCCTAACCTAACCCAGCGTGCCATCCACTGATAAGCAACCACTTCACCACTACTTTGAGTTAACACTAGATCTTACCAGTTTCCATGTCTTTGACCAGAGATTCCATTCTAATGAAGACTCCCTCTACCCACTTCTTGTACCTGCTCCAGCCCAGGTCCATTTTGCTAATGTTCACCATACTGCATCCGTTGTCCAACTAAAATACAATAAAATTCTTATAAGTTTTACCTGGTTTCATACCTCCCCCAGGTACACTAATGCATTATTATGTATTATCAACGCAATTATGTGCTTTGTTATTGAATGGGTTTATATGTTTCATGCCATGAATAAAATGCAAACCAGAGTACATGTACGCGTGCATTTAATATCCTAGTCTACAGGCACGTTGTAAGAAACTTAGACTACCAAAACAAAGGCATTTAAATTTCAGAGGGCATGAAGCAGAGAGGAGAGTTTCGGTGACTCACTGTCCGATTTATCTGGATGCAGGAGTCCTCATAAATTCTCTTACGATACTGACGACCAGTCGTTTGATTTCTAAATAATTTCGTATTGCTGTCTCTTAAGCACACATTGGCCTCTAGACTTCCTTTGACTGGTTGGCCATATCTGTATAGGACATACATGGCGATATTTTATTTTTAGATTTGGTGCTTCATCCCACACAAAAAATATTTCCAAGCTCATCTGGATGTGATCTTCTTGGTATTAAGGCCCCCATAATTTGATTCGAGTGGCAACCCCCATGTAGAGCCCTTTCATGGAGAATCCCTACAGATATCTTTACAATAAATCGGGAACTAATAGCTGTTATTAAGCTCACTTTTTACAATAGTACTGATGAAAACCATTCCATTTTTTTAAAACATACTCGGGCACTCGACCATTTCATTTATTAGATCCCTTAAGCCTGAGGCTTGTTGGGGAGGCACGAGCTAGCAGTCATGTGAAGAGCTCATTCTCACGGAAGGCGCTCAACATGCTCAGCGCACTTCAATCCTTTGAGTATTATAAAGCACTTACATGGCACAAACTTCTGCTACATAGAAGTCAGACTGCATAGTGATGTATTTAGGTGGAGTAATTATCACTTCAAATCGGGGCTCTGAAAGTACAATCGCAATGACCAAGCTACTAAAGAGTGAACATCGTATCATAAAAACAAGTCTGTCAAGAATAAAATGTTGAGTTTGGGTGAGCCGGGTTTCTGGTGGGAGTTAGGGCTAGGGTAATATTACTTTTCCTTAGTCATCACTCTTAAATCAAGTCACACGATAAGATCGCTATTTTTTATATGGCTAACGTTGTCAAGCGTTCATACGTTCATACCATATTCCCGAACTCCAAATGTAGTTCCCTGATAGACTTGATCCATTTTCACAAAGATTGAGTAGGTTCCTATTTCTGGTTCATTTATGAGCGGGTGCTGGAGCTGCACCATTGCTGATTCCATGGAAACATTCAGCCAATGGTCAGTTCTTATCCCGCTTGGTGATTCTATGTAGATTTCATCAATCTATAAAACTCAGACACTGAAAAATCACTAATGATAGTTGACATGCAGACCTTAACAACCACTGCCATGGTGAGTAGACCAGAAAGGTCTAGTGTGTAAACTGAAAATATATAGATTAAGTTTGTGAACAAAACACGAAAACCAGCAATGATGGTTTCCAGTTTGTAGACACGTATGGTGGTCGTATGGGTTTGAGCCAATGTCATAAAGGTGTTTTGTTTGTTTTTAGATCCATAACTTTAGTGACTGTTGAGAAGGACTGCTTATAGGCGCACTCTCCTCTCTGAGCGTTTTTCACTCAAACAAAACCCCACCATGACTGGTGGTGAATTCAGGTCCATGCCCAGTGCTGTCCCAATATCCTACAGGGTACAAACCCGGAGTTGCTGTCTATAGAGTGAGGGTAAATAACTCTATGAGCGAACAAACAACAAAACTAGGATGGCACTAACCTGCTCTTTAATGGGTCTTAATCTTGTGTCTAGAGTCAAAACTCTGAACTGCACTGCAACAAAAATGAGTGCATCAGCGTATTCCATATCAGTGTCTTTCACATCTCATTAATTTAGCCAGTGAAGATTGCCATAGGCATATAATGTTGAGCAACACTGTTGTTAACCACAGCACATCCCGGGCCATTGGGAAAGATGTATAGCCAAGTGACTAGACCACTTGATTCATAGGTCCAAGACCCGGTTTCCGCTCTCACAACCCCTACATTATCGGGCAGCTAAGTTCAAATGATAACATATGGAGCAGTCCTAGAGAAACTGACTGCTGAAACATCATTCAGGCTTCAGACAAATTCGGTACCTTGCAATACTTATAGATTCTTACGGTCAGGCACCACAGTCTCCCTATCAACTCGACATTCGTATGTCTACCGAACAGATTACAACTTCAACGCGCCCACAACTCCAGTCTCAAGACTGACAGACGCCATCAGCTTACAAACTTTCAGGACTATTTTACCAATAACAAACATCCACCCCCATGAAGCATGACCAGGATACTCACCCACTTGCCCAGGTTCGTAGATGAGTTTATCCGTCTGAATGTATGTCACGGAATCAGGGAAAAACCGACTTTCAGCTTTAACCAAAATGTGTCTCTTCTCATAAATGCTCCAGACTTCACTCAGAGTCACTCCTTCTACCTTGAGGTAGACGGATGGATTCACATTATCAACTGGAAGACCACTGCGGTGTAATGTCAAAGTCACACATGCATTCGTCTCTACAATCGAAGGAAAAACTTGGGATGAGAAAAGTAAAAGTAGAGTGTCTTGATATACTGGAGATTTCTATCTTGTGGCAAAACCCCACGGGCTGCATATGATGTCATTTTCTGTCAGGAGAACATCTTCTTTTGATAGAAAATACTGATTATTTTGAAGGTATGAGGGACTCATACTGAGAGCAGGAACCCCGCATAACCAGTGCTTGGACCCAGAACCTATCGACCTCAAGCCAAGCACTCTAGCCATGGAGCTCTCAGCTCACTCCCCGACTAATGCAAACCGAACTTGTCATTAATTGGTAACCAGAAAGCCAGATCACCTAGTTGCTGGTGTCTCCCAAGTACATGTATCTGACCTTGTGGAGTAATTATCATGGTAGTAGCATTCGACGTATGGTTGACAGCTCCATCTAGTGGTGGTATCCACCAGGTTTCTTGATAAATTATCTCCAGTGAGAAAGTTATGTTCACTTGTTCAGTGAGGTTGAACATGTCGATACAGACATGTTCTGCTCTTCCATCAATGAAGGTGCCCGGTGCTATAATTATATATCCAATCTCATCCCTAAAACACCAGGTAATGATGATGATGGTACCTGTAAAAGTATCGGGATCCTCCCCGCCTATGAAGAGCCAAGTCAGTAAAAAGCAAGAATTGTCCACTGTATGAGGAGTGTATGAGGAGTGTATGAGGAGTGTATGAGGAGTGTATGAGGAGTGTATGAGGAGTGTATGAGGAGTGTATGAGGAGTGTATGAGGAGTGTATGAGGA
>Ga0224501_10003812_pt1 | contig 11887 bp, 7 predicted proteins | sample SF_Oct11_sed_USG_4_FD_169105 | JGI IMG/M metagenome (GOLD analysis project Ga0224501, IMG submission 169105) | Sediment microbial communities from San Francisco Bay, California, United States - SF_Oct11_sed_USGS_8_1 | ecosystem: Environmental > Aquatic > Marine > Sediment | place: USA... | reverse complement strand
GGAAGGCGGTCTGACCTGCCGGGAGGAAGACCTGGCCCGGGCCGGCGGATTCGCGCCCGTGCGGATGGGCCCCAATATTCTGCGGGCGGAAACGGCCGCCCTGGCCGCCTGTGCGCTGGCCCTGTTCTCTGCGCCTGGCGGGCGGCAGGCTGCGGGCAGCCCATAAATCAACAGGGGGGCCTGCTGTGGAACCGCTGGCGCCGCTTCAGCCGGGGTGACCTTCCTCGGCCAGAGGCAGCATCACGGTGACGGTGGTTCCCTCTCCCTCTCGGCTGTCCAGGCTGACCGAGCCGTTAAGCTTTCCTATCAGATCCTTCACGATATAAAGGCCCAGCCCGGTTCCCTTCTCCCCCCCCGTGCCCTTTCGGGAAGCCGGAGAATACTTTTCAAACAGTTTGGGGATCAGGTCCCGGGGGATTCCCACTCCCTTGTCAATCACCGCAATGCGGGCATAATTCCGATCAACCGGACTCAGCCCGATGGATATGCGCACCTCTCCTCTGTGGTTGGAGAACTTGATGGCATTGGAAATAAGATTGTTCAGGATGCGCACCAACACGCTGCGGTCTCCCAGGATGGTGTGATCTCCGGCCTGGGGGTTTTCCAGACTGAGATTCAGGTCCTTCATATGGGCCAGTTGCAGCATGGTGTCCAGAGAGCTTTTGACGGTAGCCTTCAAGGATAGGGGCCGGATGTCCAGCCCGGAACTGGCGATCATGGACTGTCCCAGGTCCACCAGTTCATTGATCAGGTGGGTCAGGTGGTTTCCCGACGTCCGGATGCGTTCCAGGTACTGGGAGCGGTCATTTTGTTGCAGCCCGTTTTCCGCCAGCAGTTCTGCGTACCCCAGGATGCTCAGCAGGGGTGAGCGGATGTCATGAGAGCACACGGCCAGGAATTCGTCCTTGGATTTTCCCAGTTCCTCCAGCTCGGATACCTTTTCCACCAGACTTCGGTTGAGCTGCCGGGCCTGCAGGTGAATGTTGATCCGGGCCATGAGTTCCTCTTTCAGGAAAGGCTTCACCAGATAATCGGTGATGCCTGTCTTGAGCATCCTCAGGATGAACTCCCGGTCGGCAACCATGCTCATCATGATCACAGGCACGTTTTTCAGCACTTCGTCGGTGCGGATTTTTTCCAGAAAAACCAGTCCGTTGAGCCCCGGCATATAGTAATCTGCGATGATCATATCCAGGGTTTCCCCGTTTTTCCGGGCCAGTTCAAGAGCCTGGCGCCCCTCGGAGGCTTCGAGCACCCGTGCTCCCTGGCTGGTCAGGGTTTCGCTGACGGCCCAGCGGGTCAGGGAACTGTCGTCCACCACCAGCACCGTGACTCCCTTGAAAATCGGTTCCGGGCGCAGCAGCCTGTCCACCCGTGCCAGCAGTTCCCCCGGCTTGAAAGGCTTGGGTATGAATTCGGTGGCCCCCACCTCGAATCCTCTTTCCCGGCCCTCGATGGTGTCATGGGCGGTGACCATCACAATGGGCAGGGAAATCTTTTGTCCCTCGGAGTCTTCTTTCCGGTCAATCTCAGCCCGCAGGAGGATGCTGGTCTCATATCCGTCCAGCCCCCCCATGGAAACATCCATGGTCACCAGGTCGGGCAGAAATCTTTTGATCGCCTGAAGGGCCTCCTCACCGCTGCTTACCTCTTCTATCTCATAACCGCCACGCGCCAGGTCCTCCCTTATCTTGGCCCTGGAAATTGCGCTGTCATCAACAATGAGGATTTTCATTGCGGTCATTTTTGGTTGGATGTGCTGATTTTACAGCTGTCTTAGGAAAAAACCCGACAAGAAAGAATTTTGACACTCCACTCATACCAAGAAAAATAAAATTTAAGTGAAATCATAGTCCCATTTGGGAAACTCGGCAAGGCTTTGGAGAAAATTTAATAATTATTCTATTTTACACAGGGGGAAGATTGGCGGGCCCGATGGCGGAAGTCTTACGGGGAGTCAGGCCGGCAGCCCCCAGGGAAAGCACAGTTGATTCCCGGAGGGTCCCTGAATATCGTTGTCCAGGTTGCTGAGCCCCACCCCCAGCAGCCGAAGTTTCTCTCCCTTCATGCCGGAAAGCTGAAACAGCCTGAGGGTCTCCGCATACAAGGTTTCGGCATCATCGATATATATGCTGATGGTGCGGGAACGTGTGATGGTAAGAAAATCAGGGCGTCTCAGCTTTAGCGTGATGGTTCGACCCCGCACGCCGGATTTCCTGAGCCTGACGGAAAGATTCCGGCACAGTTCCGCCAGCTTTTCCCTGACCTGGGATGGTTCGTCCAGGTCCCTGCTGAAGGTGTCTTCAACACTGACGGACTTTTTCACCCTTTCGGATACCACTGGCCGGTCATCTATTCCCCGGCAGACCTGATGGAACCACAGGCCCCGTTTGCCGAAATGGAATTCCAGTTCCCCGGCCTGGAGCGCCTGCATGTCTCCGCAGGTCTTTAAACCGAGCGTGGAGAGTTTTTCCTGGGTGGCCCGGCCTATGCCCGGAACGCTGGCCAGGGGCAGGCCCCTTACAAACTCCGCCACATTCTCCGGGGGGATTACGAATAGTCCGTCCGGCTTGTTCTGCTCGGAGGCCACCTTGGCCAGAAACTTGTTGGGGGCCACTCCGGCCGATGCCGTGAGGCCCGTGGACGTCCGGATGGATTCCCTTATCTCGCGGGCGATCCAGGTGGCCGAGGGATTGCCCATATGGTTGCGCGTCACATCCAGGTAGGCCTCGTCCAGCGAAAGGGGCTCCACCAGGTCTGTGTAACGGCGGAATATGGCTTGAATCTGGCTGGACACAGCACAGTATTTATTGAAATCAGGCGCAAGAAACACCAGGTCGGGACACAGCCGCGCCGCCCGTGAGCAAGGCATGGCCGAGTGGATTCCAAAGCGCCGGGCCTCATAGCTGGCGGCGGCCACCACGCCCCGGCTCTGCGGAGAGCCGCCCACCACCACCGGCAGTCCCTTCAGTGCCGGGTTGTCGCGCATCTCCACCGAAACATAGAACGCGTCCATGTCCACATGGATTATCTTGCGCTGAGTTTGAGTTTCCATATTGTTCCGTGGCGACCGGTTCTGTATTTCTCCGTACATATGTATACCATGACTGCCGGCCTGGGAAAACCTGCCGCCGGCCATCAGAACAGATATCCAGCCTCTGGAAACTGCAAATGGGTGAAGGGTGTGGTCCGGCCGCCGAAATAGTTATGCCGGGCCGGCGGGTTGCAAGGCAACCAATATTCAGTTTCCTTCGTTACTAGAACAAGTAAAGAATGCTGAACGCAGGATTTATTCAATTGCCGGAAATAGCCCCTGCATGAACACACGGAAGATCATCAAAAACTTTCCCAGCCCGATTGCCATTGAGAGAGACGGCCAGATCATGGCGCTTAGCGAGGCCCTGGTGTCCTTGCTGGCCCTTGATCCGCTGCATTGCCTCAAGGGCGAGCTTTCGCTGCAGTCTATCCTGACCATTGAGACCCAGCGCATGCTCTCCCGCAGGCAGAAACGCATTCAAAGCGGCAGGCCATATTCACCCCGGATTATTGGCGAGGCGATCAGGAGTGACAAGACCATATTCCCGGTGGAGATCATCCTGGAGATGGTCGATTTTGAGGGAACTGAGGCCACCCGGTATTTGTTTTTTGATCTGACCGAGCAGTCTGAACTGCAGAGGAAGGGCCGGAATTCCATGGAACTGCTTCAAATGATCAGCCGGATGCAGTCCCTGTTCATTGAAGACATCTCCGCCCATGAGCTGTTCAGCGAGGTGCTGACCCGGCTGCTGGAGGTGACCGGCAGTGAGTTCGGATTTCTGGGGGAGATATTGGTGGATGGAACGGGGGAGTTGCAGCTGATATCACATGGCCTGAACATTTTCGCCGGTCAGGCTCAGGAGGGTGTGCCCTGTCAGGATAACCCTTGCTCAAAAATGGATTTCAGGAATCCCCGCACCCTGATCGGACAGGTTATCAGCAACGGGCAGACCGTGATTTCCAACAGCCCGGCCAGTGATCCCTGCCAGGGATGCGCCTTCAGGAAACATTCCGGGCTGAACAGCTTCATGGGGGTGCCCTTGTATTATGGCGGGCAGCTCATGGGTATGTTCGGACTGGCCAACCGGCCCGGAGGCTATGACGATGACATGGAGACTTTTCTGGGGCCGCTGTTGAAGACCAGCGGGCAGATCATTGGGGCCTATCGCAATCTGAGGCTGAAAAAGGAAGCCGACAAGGCTTTGCAGGAAAGCGAGCACAGGTTTCACAACCTTTTTTCCCAGGCCGCGGATGCCATATTTGTCCACGACTTCCAGGGAAAGATAATCGATGTGAATGCCAGCGCCTGCCAATCCCTCGGATATTCCCGCGAGGAACTCATAACGCTGAACCTGGCCGAGATCGAAAGAACCTTCAGCCGAAACATCATCGGCAAATGGCAGGAGATTTCAGCCCACCGCTCATTGTCATACGAGGGATTGCACCAACGAAAATCCGGTGAAATGTTTTCCGTGGAGGTGGTCTCCAGCCTGATTGAGACATCCAATGAACGGCACATACTGTCCATCTGCCGGGATATCAGCGAGCGGAAAAAAATGGAGCGGATGAAGAATGAATTCGTGTCCACCGTAAACCATGAACTGCGCACCCCGCTGACATCCATTTATTCTGCACTGAACCTCATCAGCGACGGCCTGGCCGGGGAACTGCCCCCGGAGGCCGTATCCCTGATGAATATCGCCTTGAAGAACAGCGCCAGGCTGGTTGATCTGATCAACGACATCCTTGACGTGGAGCAGATGGAGTCCGGCCAGATGCCCATGTACATGCGCAAGGTAAACCTTGAGTCCTTCCTGGCTCAGAGCCTGGCAAAAATAAGGGAATATGCCGAAAAGTTCAGTGTTGAAACAGAGCTGGGCAGAATCCCCGGAGAGGTTATCATCAAGGCCGATTCACACCGGCTGATGAAGGTGATGACCAATCTGTTGTCCAACGCCATAAAGTATTCCCGGCCCAGGAGCAAGGTGACCGTGAAGACTGAGCTCATGGAAAAGGGCGTGCGGATCAGTGTTGTGGACCGGGGCCAGGGGGTTCCGGAGCATTTCCGTCCCCGCCTGTTTGAGAAGTTTTCCCAGGCCGATTCCTCCGACTCCCGGCAGCAGGGCGGCACGGGGCTGGGCCTGAGTATTGTCAAATCCATTGTGGAGGCCCACGGTGGCTCCATTGGATACGAAACACGGGAGGGGGAGGGGTCAACCTTTTATTTTGACCTTGAACAGTGGCAGCCGCCTTCCTGGAAGCGGGATTCCGGGCAGCCTGTCCGGAGAAGGCAGCGGGCCCTGGTCTGCTCGGAAACCGGGGAAAGCGGCCTGATGCTTTGTGATTTTCTGGAGTCCAACGGGTTCGATACTGATTCGGTACTGGATATCCAGGAGTCGGGGCTGCGGCTGAAGCATAATGAATATGACGCCTTTATCATTGAAAAGGTTCTGACTGCCAGGGACATAGACAGGCTTGATCTGATTTTCTCCCGATACGACAAATCCCGGCGACTGGCCCTGCTGGCCCTTATTGACGAAAGCTTCATGAAACCCTCCCTGGTGCAAAGAGCACCGGAAAATATCAAGCCGGAGTGCATCCTGAAACCGGCAAACGAAACCGAGGTGCTATCCTCGCTGCGAAGGCTCATCAGGAAGGCCCAGGGCCGGAAGCTGAATATCATTCATATCGAGGATGACAGCGATGTGCTGCAGGTGGTCTCGTTTCTGCTGCATGATATCGCCCAGGTGCATGAGGCTTCCAGCCTGAAACAGGCCTTCAGCATGCTGGAGCAGGAAGAGTTCGACCTGGCGATCATAGACCCCGGTCTGGGGCCGGAAGACGGACTGGAACTGCTGCCGATGCTGAAAAAAAAGCCCGGCCCGCAGACTCCCGTGATTGTGTACACCGCCAACGACCTGAAAACTGATGTATTGGCCCAGGTGGAGCGGGTGCTGGTAAAGACGCATACCACCAATCAGGAACTGCTGGATGCCGTGATGGACCTGGCTTGAAATTTTTCCGGCGTTCTTCTGGAAAACAGGGCACAGAAGGGGAAACATCTGGTTGACTTTTGCCAGATGGCTTCTTAAACTTAAAGTCTTTCGGATGCGGGAGTAGCTCAGTTGGCTAGAGCATCAGCCTTCCAAGCTGAGGGTCGCGGGTTCGAATCCCGTTTCCCGCTCCACCCCCCTCCCTCGGGGTGCTTCAGGACAGAAAACGCGATACGATAAACACAAGGGGGCGTGATGCCGAGGGAAACAAGGTGGTGTCCCGGGCAGTAAAGTCGCGATGAACCCCGAAGGGTTTATCCGTGCATTCAACGACGCGGGGTAGAGCAGTCAGGTAGCTCGTTGGGCTCATAACCCAAAGGTCGGAGGTTCAAATCCTCCCCCCGCTACTAACACAGCAAAGCTAAACAGCCACTTACGGGCAACCGTGGGTGGCTGTTTTTATTTCGTGAAGGAGCATCCCGCTTGAAGCAACCCCCTGCGGCCAAGCCGGTTTAGCCCGTTAGCATCGTGCAGGGACAGCGTATGAACCCCCCTCGGCTGCGCCGGTCCCCCACTGTGAGCATCGCCTGCGATGCGAACCAGCAGCACCGAGCATCGCCTGCCGATGCGAACCATTAGCACTGCGCAGGGGGACAGCAACCCAGCTCGAACCAGCAAGCCTAGCTCCCCCTCCCTGCATCGCGGGGAGGGGAGGGAGCGCCGTCAGGCGCGGAAGGGGTAGGGTTCCATGCCGGTGGGCGGTACATGAACCCCCCTCGGCTGCGCCGGTCCCCCCACAGTGAGCATCGCCTGCCGATGCGAACCAGCAGCACCGTGCATCGCTGGCCGATGTGAACCAGCAGCACCGAGCATCGCCTGCCGATGCGAACCAGCAGCACTGCGCAGGGGGACGTTATTCAGGCTTGCTGTATCGAATCGAAGCCCCCCCTCCTTGCCTGGCGGGGAGGGGGTTGGGGGGGTGGGGTTCATAACGGCAGGACTGTATTCAGGCGCAAACCAGCAAGCCTGCGGAAGGGGTAGGGTTCCATGCCGGTGGGCGGTGCATGAACCCCCCTCGGGCCTGTCAGCCTTGCCATCCATCAGACATACTTCTCGGGTTTTGGCTGAGATTGCAGCCCGGATCGAAGAACTTTTCAGGGAAAACAAACGGTTCTTGACCCGCGCTGCCCGGAAAAGGATAATCCTAAATACCGATGGTTGAGCCTGAGGGGCATGATGCGGCTGACTTTCAACGCCGGGTGCATCAATTGGAGCGGGGGAGAAGCGCCGCAGGAATAGCAAATCACAACAGGGCGGGCAATATGAGCCTGAAAACCTTTCAGCCCGCAGCCGTTTTTCCTCGGGTGAGTATGGCTAACGCCATGGGGCGTCTTTAATATTTCTGGTTCCAGTGAATTATACAAAATGGCAGAGAACAATCCTTATTTGAAAGCGCAATCCGGCCTGCAGGTAATACTGAGCGCATTGAGCATTTATCGCGATCACATGGCCCTGCTTGTGATGACTGCGGCTGGCCCCCACCTGGGGTCCATGCTGGTGGAATACCTGATTTCCTTCCTGGGTGAACCGGCAGGCGGGGTTATGGTGCTGGGAGTGATGATCAACTCCGTGCTGAATGCCCTTGCGCTGGCCGCCTTGACGGTAGCCATAACTCATTCCCTTTTTGGGCGTGAGCCCATGCTGGGCACCATACTGGCCTCCACAATGAACTCGGGCCTGCTGCAGGTGATTCTGGCGTATATCTTCAGCGTCATGGTCATTTCCGCCGGCTTGATGGTGTTCCTGGTCCCGGGGATTCTGATCGGGGCCGTGCTTAGTGTGGTCATTCCGGTCGTTGTGGTTGAGCGCCTGAAGTTTATTCCGGCAGTGCAGCGTTCAGTGGAAATGATCCGGCAGGGCGGGGGGATGCTGCTGGGTGTGCCGGTGTTCCTGTTCTACCTCCTTGTTTCCGGAATTGTGCCGTTCCTGGTGCTGCTAATGCAGGTGGAGCCAGGGGAAGCCATGGCCCCTTTAACCCCACTGCTGGTGGCCGCGGTTGGCTCGGCGACTCTGCCCCTGGGGTTTTCCGCCAACGTGGCTCTGTACCTGTCCCTCAGAGCCCGGGAAGGGGGGACCGAGCAACAGATTCTCTCCGACCTGGGAATAACGGCTGGCAAGCAAAACCCCGCCTGAAAGTCTTTGTCCAGCCGGAATAACACCGGCCAAACCATGCCTCCCAAGAAAATTGCATACCCATTGCATTGAATATGCTCGATGTTTTAGTGGCTTGATCTGTTAATAACCGATCAGCCCTGGGATGAGGAGCCCGGGAGACGGGCGAACGACAACACCAAATTCCCTGCGGGGATTAAAACCATGAGGGAGGATCATGGAAAAGAACGGAAACGGAAACGCAGTCCATATTCATATTCCCCAACACGCTATTCCGAAAAAATACCTGGAACCGATTTTTTTTCTGGCTGGGAAAATGGCCGAAAAAACGGATCTGGAGGAGTTTGATGGCATAGCGGAAGTCAGCCATGATCAGATTTCCGATGATGAGCGTATGGTGGACAGGCTCGCCAAACTGGCGGGGCTGGAGAACATAAAAAAACAGCGCTGGTTCAGGGAGCTTGATGAGAAAAAAGCCTGCGAAAGGCTGGATATCGAAACCGCCAAGATGGCGGCTCTTGTGATTATTACCCTGGTGATGAAAGTCGATACCGACAAGGGGGAGAAGGCCAAGACCTATTTTTCAAAGGTCCGGAAACTCATGGAAAGCAACCCCATTGCCGTTCCGGCGGAACTGGCCGAGCACCAGCGGATAGCCCGAAAATTCCTGCAGGGGTAAAGTCGGCAATATTGGCTTGCCTGTTCCGGCTGGCAAGCCAGGCTGCTCCTTGAACAGCCGCTTTTGCGCCCGTATGGAACCACTGATCTTTCGGCAGGGAGCAGACAACAGTCTAATTCCCTGCCTTTGTACATTTCCCTCTTTTCGCTGCTCCGATTTTCGCTTCTCCGGACTCCTGACGCTGGTCGCCTCCTGTTGTGATTTTCTGGCGCAAGGTTGCCCATGGGGCAAACTCAAATTAGAATGTCATAAGTAGTCAAGGAATACCCCCTGCTTGAACCTACGCCACAGGGGCCGTATCCAATTCTGGACATGCCGGGCAGGTTTCTGGGGGTTTAAAAAAAACCGCCAACGGGGATGTCCGTGGGGTAAAAAAAACTTTTCCAGCAGGTATTTCCATTGTTCAAAAGAGCTTACCAGTTACGCAGCGAAGTCATTGAGGAACTCAAAGAGTTGGGGTTGGCCGAGGGGGCCTTGAAGCAGCTGAAAACCCTTGCGGCTGAGCATACGTTAGACCGCGCCGAGATGACCAGCAGACTGAAGGGGGTGGATGCCCTTGACGAAGAAGAGCAAAAACTGGTGCTTAAATACTCCCGGCTCAGCCTGCTGAGACTGGAAAGCTTCATCAGGGACAGGGGGCTGAGGGAGTGGATTGAAGCTCTCCTCTTTGCCGTCCTGATTGCGCTGTTTGTTCGTGGTTATATCATCGCGCCTTTTAAAATCCCCTCGGGTTCCATGATACCCACAATACATGTGGGGGATTATATTTTTGCATCAAAGTTCGATTACGGAATTCAAATCCCCTTTACCAGCACCAGGCTCTTTGCCAGTCCTATTCAGCGGGGCGATATCATCATTTTCCCCAACCCGGAAGATCGCTCTATTGATTATATAAAACGGGTTGTCGGCCTGGGAAACGAGGAACTTCTGATACGGAACAATCAGGTGTTCATCAATGGCCAGCCCCTGGATGAACCATATGCCTACTTTGATCCGGACACTGTCAGGGCCATGGACAGCCAAGGCTTCAAACCGCCTCCCTTTGGGCCGGTTAAAGTCCCGCCGGGGTCGCTGTTTGTAATGGGAGACAACAGGTTCAACAGCGCGGACAGCAGGGTCTGGGGGTTTCTGGAGGCCTCCACGGTTAAGGGCAAGGGAAGATTTATCTGGTGGTCGCATAATCCCAATGCCGGGCTGTTGAGCGGCTATGATTTGGGGCGGGTAGGCACCGTATTGAAATAAGCTGTTCGAATTTACAGGCCAGGGGCAAATGCCGGGCTGGACCCTGCCTGGGAGACGGTATTGCAAAAGCAATGGGCCTCGCTTAGTGTGGTCTTTGCGGTAGGGATTCTGCGGGTGTCAATAAAAATGAACTAAATCCAATCGATTGTGCTGGAGTCTCATGGGCAGGAAACTCACCAAATCCTCGCTCGCCACTGCATATGCGTTCAGGCTGGCTTGTCTTGCCGGTATTTCTGAAAAATTACTCTGCAAACAAACAGGGCTTGATCTGGATGAGTTGTACAATCCGGATACTCGCATACCTTATGAAAAACAAAACCGTCTGCTGGAAGAAGCAGCCCGGCTGAGTGGCAATGAATACTTCTGGCTGGGAGAACAGGAGCCGGTTGAACTGTCCAAAAGCAACGCCACTTTTTATTATTACTACAATGCGCCGGACCTGAAGGAAGCCTCCGCCAGATTCGAAAAAATCTACCGAATCCTATCCGATGTGGCCTATCCCTCCCATTTTGTTCAGGGCGATGAGTTCATAATGCGCATGGCGTTAAGGGGGGAGGATATGTTCGTTACGAAATACTATGTGGACTGGTGCATGTCCCAGTGGATGGGAACCCTTTTGAACTTTGCCGGCCCGGAAGCCAGAATCAAAGCCGTCAGGCTGGAAACCACCGATGAAGAGCGTCTTGCCGCATATTCGAGGTTCTTCCAGGTGCCTATCGAAGGCGGCTATGATCACAATGAACTGGTTTATGACCAACATGTGTTCAATCTGCCAAATAGGCGCCAGGACATTGATCCAAACCTGGACCGCATACTCGAAAAGCTTCTTTTGCCGGCGATGAAGTCCCTTGACCTGAGAAAGCACTTCACCGAGGAGATATTCCAGGCCATACAGAGTCTGCTGCCGCATGGCGCCCCTGCCATTGGGGCAATTGCCAGACAAATGGGGATGAGCCAAAGAACACTGCAGCGAAAACTTTCCCTAAGCAATATGTCCTTTAGGGGGATCGTTATGGAAACCCGCAAGACCTTGGCCCAGTCATATCTGCTGGACAATGAACTGAACATCAACGAGGTCGCGTTGCTGCTTGGCTATTCAGAGACCAGCAGCCTCACATCGTCCTTCAAAAAATGGTTCGGCATGTCACCGCGGGAATACAGGGAAAAATACCGGATCTGAACCCGAGTCCCTCACGGAATCTGCTTTCTGCCTTAATTGCCATTTTCCGGTGATTTGTGTGCGGTTCCTGCGGATAATTGGCCCGCCGGCTTTTAACTGCCGGTACATCCACCATTGCATTCCGGCTTACTTTGCAGAAAAATAGAACCTCTCGCGTCCGTAGCTCAGCAGGATAGAGCATCGGATTTCTAATCCGACGGTCGCAGGTTCGAGTCCTGCCGGACGCGCTATTATAACAAGTGGTTAGTGTTGATACTCAACTCATTGTTGCCTTCATGGGACATTCATGGGACAGTAGGCTGTGTAAAACCTCAAATTTTGGAGGATCAGCATGGCTACCATCACCCAGCGAAAAAGCCAGGAAGGAAAGACTTCCTACCAAGTAAAGGTTAGACTCAAAGGGCACCTACCCGCCACAGCCACTTTTGATCGCTTAACGGATGCCAAACGATGGGCACAAAAAACCGAAGTTAAAATTCGTGAAGGAAGGTATTTTCAGGTTAGTGAATCCAAGAAAAAAACCGTTGCTGACCTGATACGGCGTTACAGGGCTGAAATTCTACCCCAGAAAAAAACCACCAAGAC
>Ga0224501_10003810_pt1 | contig 11892 bp, 7 predicted proteins | sample SF_Oct11_sed_USG_4_FD_169105 | JGI IMG/M metagenome (GOLD analysis project Ga0224501, IMG submission 169105) | Sediment microbial communities from San Francisco Bay, California, United States - SF_Oct11_sed_USGS_8_1 | ecosystem: Environmental > Aquatic > Marine > Sediment | place: USA... | reverse complement strand
CGCTATTATCATCACCAATTTCTACTTTATATGTTTTACTCAATAAATCATTCTTACACTTTGATTCGTCGCCAACATATACTTCTGAGTTTTTATTTTCACATACGCTGTCTGTAATAGATATTCCTTTATATAACGCTAAATTTATCTCAAATTTATCCCCTTGAGAGAAAATTTTATCAATAATATATGCTGTATTATTTTGATCTAATTTAATGTCAATCCCCTCTCTATCTGAGCAAAAATTAATATTATCACTTTTTATTATATTAATTTTTTGTGATGCCTTACCATCTAAATCAAGTCCGGTATCAACCCAGTATGTATCAAGTTTATTTGCAATAATACCTTCTGGTTGCGCCATAATATTATTAGTATATATATCGTATAAAAAGGCATCTCTGAGCACACATTCATGTGCACAGCCAACAATAAAGAAAAATAATAAAGAAATTAAATATTTATAATTCATGATCAATCCATGCATAATTTATATTTATCTATATTAACTATCACCTCCAGAAGCAGATCCACCTCCAGTTCCACCCCTACTACTACTGCCACCCATTTTGCTTTTTATTTTACTTGCCACAGCTCCTGCGCCTTTTTTAGTTATACTAGCAGCTTTACTGGCAGCTCCAGCACCTTCTTTTAACATTGCACCTGCACCTTTTACCATGCGACCATAATCAGCTTGGTATACACCAGCCAATTCAGCTGCCAATGATGTCATTAAATTATCTGCAAGCATTATCGCTAAGAAACAAATCAATACCATCCTTAATGCAGAAGACCAAAATGTTTGATTTGCTGAATCATCTATACCACCTGTAGCAGTAAATCTAATTCCTAAAATTTGCATATCCTCCAAATTCATAGACATACTTTCTACTGTACAAGCAAGCGTAGATGAATTAGGCTTTGTATCACATTGATTTTTTGGATCTAATTGATAAACAGAAGTTCCAGGTATTCTTGAAAATATCAAATTACCAAAAAATTCATGATCTAATAGAGTCATAATTAAGCTTAAATAAGTTGATAAGATCACAAGAATAACAACAGGAGCAATCAATTGCTTTAACCAAGCTTGAAAAAATGGCTTCACCGGAGCAAACATAATGCATATTATAAATAGCGGCGATACTAGAACAATCAATGTTAAAGACAAGAAAGCTACAACTGCAATTTGTACAAACCATGCAACCAATAAAACCATTGTGATCATCATCATTAAACTACATATAGCTGCTATAATCTGTCCACCAAAAAATAAAGCAGAAACCAAAACCGGAATTATTAAAAAGGCACTACCCACAGAAAAAGCAATACTAGCTGCCACTGCAGTTCCAATAGCAACTCCATTCCCAGCATTTCCATTGCCACTAAGACCATAATTAAGATTTTGACCTAAATAAAAACCCATACGACAATCAAGAGCGTTCCAAGGCTTTAAATTAGCATGATTGACAATTTTCAGTTTATCAATTAAAGCCTCATATTCATAATCAGTCATTAATTTCGCAGAATCTATAACACTTTTACTTGCCCTATAACCAGCTATATCTGTGACATTTGGCAAAACAGCTAATTCATCTAAAACCTTCTCTTCATCTGGACTTAAAGATTTACCATTGCTGAGCTGTGGTATTGCATAATCACTTAAAGGCACATTGCAGATAGTTTGATTGCCACCAGAAGAAACTACCAAATCAGATAACTGACTTGTTAACATAATCATCGTATCATACACATTTGACATACCGCCGCCTATAGTAAAGTAATACACTCCTATAATTCTTATGACAGTCATCATGATATCTTGTTTACCTTGAACTGCACCACCCATTAATTTATAACCAAAGAAAGTTATAGATAGAGCAATAACCAAAAAAATTATAGATTTTAATTTAGAAAGAACATTGGTTAGCATGCCATTACTAACCTTTCCAGTTGTGCCATTGCTACATGATCCATGCAATACAGATTTCAATGTATCTGTAATGCAACCTATAACAGTTGTTGCTACTGGAAAAGGTGTTGCTAAGACACCCTTCAAGCCTGTATAGCATATACTTGATATATGACAAGAAAAACAAGAAGAATTATCATACGATTTTATTTTTTCTGTATCATTTGGATCATAAATAGGTTTAGAAGTAGCACATAAAGGCACGACTACCGTTGTTTCTGCCTTATGACATCCAATTTTATATCTTATAACAGCTGGTAAAGAGCCAATACCCCAGATATCTGCACAAATTTGTGAACCACTATTATATGCATAAAATGTTATACCTCCGACTTCCTTCTTGTCACCATTTTTCATGACTACACAACTATAATCTTTATTGCCAACAGCCCGTATTAGCTCCATAATATTTTTTGCTGATTCTTTTGTTTTTTCTACAGCAATACGGTTTTCATATCTCTCAATCTCACGAGGATCATAACATTGACTAGTATTATTATTTGTACAAATATTATCTTTACAAATATTATTGGCATTTTTATTGCAATCATCATCATTTTCATCTTCATATTTATGCTTTTTTTTACCAGATGCTGTTAAGACATTATAACCTAATGTAACACTTCCCATTGGTTGCCTATAACATACTTCTATAAAATCACTGCTTGCTGCAGCATTTTTTGGCCATTCATATTGAGATCCAGCATCAAAAACTTTACTTGGACATGCTTCTAAGGTTTCTCCACTACTATTATTTATAATTATTGGTAATTTACATTTTTTATATCTTCCATCAGAATAACGTAAAACTGGGTGACGCACAAAGGAAGTCAAGCAAGCAAAACCAGTTATATTAACTAAAACAACTGCTACAATTGCAGCAGATAGTACCAATCCTAATGGAGCACCAACAACTGAAAAATAAGCAATGAACATTGTTACAATCATTGCAGAAACTGATATAATAGCGCTCATCACAGCAGCACCACATGCATTTTCAGTTGCAAGTGTATGTGATTTAGATTTACTTACTTCGACATTTTTATTCGCTGCATAAACATCATTAGCACAAAATAGATAATTTTTTACTGAACTATCTAAAAAACACCAATCAAGAAAGCAAATAAAAAATAATGCAACAAACAATCTCATATATTTTCCTTAATAATGAAATTAAACATCCTTTGATAAAAAAACCATAAATAATATATTTTATAATACTTTAAATATATAAAATATCTTAATAATACATAAATATATAAAAAACTTATATGATCTTTATAAATTTTTCACCTTTTCATAAAAAATAGGCAACCAATTAATTGGATCCTTGCCAACTTCAGCTATAATCTTATCCAATAATATTACACTATCAGACCTACTAGATAATACATTGATAAAGTCCTCCATGCCACCTAAATCAATTTTTGCAATAACGGCAAATAATCCCTGTTTTATTAAGAAAAAACGACTACTAGGGTCGGTATTTTTAATTAGTAAATACTCTCTATCACTTAACATAAATGCAGTTTTATAAACATCAGTAGCTTTTAAATTTGGCAAAAATATTTGTGTTGCTGTTTGTTGTATCAATGTATCACTTATACCACTTTTACTAGCATCTTCAACACTTTGAGTTGCAAATATCACCATTGCATTCAATTTCCTCAATACTTTTAACCAATCTTTAATCTTCGGTGCAAATATAGGATTATCAATTAATGCCCATGCCTCATCAAGTACAATCATCGTATTTCTACCATCAAGAGATGAGTTTATCCTGTGAAATAAATATAATAATACTGGGCCTAAAGCTATCGTATCTTTTAGCAACATTGCCATTTCAAATCCAAAAAATGAAGATAAATCAAAGTTTAAATCGTCTGTATCATTATCAAATAAACCGGCATATGCCCCATCATCATACCAACTATCTATTCTTAATCTCAATTCTCCATTACCTAAAAATGGCACTAAGTTTCTTAATATTCTATCTGATTTCTTTAATTTATAATTACCATCAACCAAACTAGTTAAATCTTTAATATCTTGTGAACTTATTTTAGGATCATAAGACGTAACCAATAATTTTAACCATTCAAGGAGAAATGTTCGGTTATCTGGTGCATCATCCATCTGCAATGGATTAAAGCCACATTTAGATCTCGGTTCTATAATAGAATATACACCGCCTAGTGCACGTATAAAAATATCCGCACCCCTATCTTTATCAAAAAAGAATATTCGTGGCGCAAACTTTGCAGATTGTGCGCATAAAAAATTCATTAATACTGTTTTACCTGCACCCGTTGGGCCTATAATAGTTGTATGACCTACATCTTTTACATGAAAGCTGAAAAAAAATGGTGTACCAGATGTTGTATCGAAAACTGTAACCGCCTCACCCCAATGATTATCAAATGGCTTGCCGGTTGGATAATTATGCAATGAAGAAAATCCAGCTAAATTCAATGTATTAACAGTCGTTTTCCTGACTACAAAATTAAAATTACATGGCATCTGTGCCCAAAAAGCAGGCTCCATATTCATTTTTTCTCTTACTGGAATAAATCCTTTGTTATTTAATTCGGCATCAACAATAGAAAGCGCATTTTCCAAACCCTTAAGTGTATTCTCAAGACACATAACAGTGAGATGATGATATCCAAAACCTATATGACCACTGACTGCATCGTCAATTGCTTGACTAATCTCAATAATCTGAGAAGTACCTTTATCTTCAGAATTAATCATTTTTCTTTGCTGCATCTCCATTTTAGCAACTGCAACCTGCCTATTTATAGGCTGAAAAGATTGAGAAATTACAATATCATAAGGTATTTGCAAAAAAGCATCAAACATGCCTGCAAATGTAGTTGTCGGATATTCTTTAATACCAATAATGCCACCGTAAATCGTTTTACTACGCGTCATTACTTCAATGTGTCTATTTTTAAAAATCAATCTAAAATTTGGAAGATATCTAGACATATCGCACAACGGCAACATTGTTTTGCTAGTATATATTCCAGGATTAACCAATTTTCTTAGAAAATTCATTGGCTCTGAAAACATTCCATATCTAGTTTTATGAACAGTTAATAAACTAACATCATAGCTTCTTAAAGAAGATTTTAATCTAAAGGTTAATTCCTCCAATTCAGTATGAATCGCCCTTAACTCTTCGCCTTCTTCTGCATTTTCTTTGGCATTAACATATTTTTTATACAATGTTTCAAAAAAATCTGTTGTCTTGTTTTCAACCTTACGAACAACAGTTAAATACAATTCATTACTAAAATACGCCTTCTTTGCTTTTTTCTTTGTCCATTGCACATTGAGTTGATCTGCAAAAAAATTAATAATTTTCATATTAAGCAAACTATCGCTATTTTGCTTGTTTTTCTGTCTAATTAAATGAAAATATAATCCATAATGACTCGATGATATACTTTTAAATAATTGGTTTCTTAATTTTTTATTAATATCAAGATCATCATCATCAGCAGTTTCAAATGCATAGCCTCCAAGCTTTAAAACTTTAAACATCCAACCATCTTTGGTGATGATTGTACTATCATTAAAATGATGTTGGTATGGCAAAAGATATGACTGATGTAAATCATTTTTTAAAATATTAAATTTTTCAGATGCAACTTTTTTAAAAAGATTTAGCATATTTATGAAACGATATAAATATAGCTATAAAAACACAATAAACTTGATAATAAAGCATATGAATTGCCACCGTAATAACTCTTATTGGTACAAAAATTACATCTTGAAAGTTTGACAGATAATAATTCCATAAATAATGGCTCGTGCTTACTGACAATATAACTAACAAGAAAAATAACAACACATCCAGGAAGCAAAATAAAAAGCTTCAATACCATTAACATCATTCCAAGTAATAAATTTATAAAAAATAAATTATAACTTATGCCAAAAATAGTTGGTATTCTTGTTAAACCCTTAAATAGTTCATCATTTCTTACTTTACCAGTCTTTGCCATATCTATACCTCAAAAAAAAATCAAATTATTTTATTATATATTCTATAAAAATTAATATATATTCTTGATATGATATTAATAACATTATATCAATAATATTATTAATATAATATATAATGCTAAAGCAATAAATAATAAATTCAAATTGAAATTACTTATAATTTATAATACTATAATATAATAATAATTAATTCATTTTTTTCAATCAATATGAATAACCTTAAAGAATTAATGGACATGGCGCGCAATATATATCAGCCTACAACGAATGATAGAAATTACTCAGGAGTATCAACTAATAATGATCTCACCGTAAATATTGATCATAAATTCCATATAACATCAATTATAGCAAGTGATGAATTATTAAATAAACCACTTGATATAGATTATATAACAACTGAATTACAAATTGTATTGAATAATACATTAACCTCAATTGAAGATGATGTTAAAAATTTATTCAATAAAAATGACGACTATAAGAAAAAACTAATGGATATGACAAGTAGTCTATTAGGAAAAGAAATACTAGATAAAATAAGTCATTCAATAGGCAATGAAAACATAGCAGAAAATAAAATAGAAGAAAAAGAATATATTGGCAGTGCTGGTGCTGATAATATTATTGTTACTATAAATAATAAATTTATAGTAAAATCTATTAAAATAAATGAAGAGTATGATTTATCAATATTGCTAGATTTAATTAAGAGTGCATTTAATAATGCAATAAAATTAATTGTAGAATCTATGATGCAATAATTGCTATAACTATATAATGCAAGATATTTTTATTTCTATTGGATTTGAATTTGAATTTTATGTCGATTCACCAGATGAAGATATTCATAATATTATTAATAATGACAAAATTTCTATCAAAAAAGAAAAAGATTTGAATCAATATGAAGTAATAACAATTCATTCAACAGAAATAAATGAAATAATTATACTATTAAATAGTACAAAAAAAAAATTATATGATTTATATAAAAAAAAAATAATTGCCTACCCATATTTACGCCAAAGCCATTCTTAAATAAATCTGGAAGTTCTCTCCAATTAAATGTTTCATTGCATAATAAACTAGGAATGCCGCTATTTATAGATAAAGAATGTAAATATTTAATATATAGTATAGGTGGTTTATATTATGATTTAAAAAAATCTATCAATGATTTCTTGCCGAATATAGAGGCAAGAAATCGAATAATATACGGAGATAATCATACACCTAAAAAAATCAGCTGGGGATATAATAATCGTACGGTAGCAATAAATATAAAAACATTAAAAAATAAATATATCATTGAACATAGAGTTCCGAGTAATAACTGCAATATATTTCAAATCACAAAAATAATTATTAATAGTATAGCAAGCGGCATAAAAAATAAAATCAATCCACCACAACCAATATATGGCAATGCTTTTGATGAACAATATAAATTAGAAAATATCATCAAACCCTTATTATAATTCAACAATAAAGAAAATATCTTTATCTATCCCAATCTTCACAAATTACTTCAACTCTACCGTCACCGCCATTTTGATATAATTTATCATTCTGATTAGCACATCCGCCAGCGCCTGGGCTATCATTTCTTGTTTTATAGTTACCAATCTCACAACCTGCTTCTTTTATATCAATATATTGAGATATATTACCACCCTTCAATCCATTTTGTAGTGGTGATTTTAATATCCCCATATTTATCTCACCATTCAAGCTTTTTTTACTTTCTATTACATAAAATCCATAATCTTTATCATATTCAATGGTAGCATTAGTGCCACTTGTACCTTGATCTCTACCGCCATACACTCTGTTAATTATATCGCAATTAGACCCTTTACTGTCATCACATAATAATATAACGCTATCTCCTCCTCCTCTATCATAAGATTCTTTAATAAACTTTTCAGCACCATCGGCAACTTCTATTGCACCGCTAGGCATTGGAATAATACTATTCTTTATTACAAATTTATCAGGATCATAAGTGCCACCTTGACCAATTAGAATATGAATCATACTACGATTGTTAGGAAGTTTTTCTGCATTAATAACTCCCTCAAAGTAACTGCCACTTGCACCAGAAAATGCTTTGGCACCACCAAATTGATTTTCTTCATATGAGCCATTAGCAACATATCCAGCACTACCACCTGCCCAAACTTTAAAACGTAAAAACCTACATTGCTTGCCAAAGTGACTACTAGTATTATTAGAATCTATTACTACGCCATTTGAAGAAAAGTTATTATTAGCATTGCCGTCTGAACTTTCAGATAATGTATTTGCATTATAGCCAGCTACTACAGATTGAGTTAATGCATCTTGATAATTGTATTCTTTTTTAGGAAATTCTGTGACACATAAGCCATTTTCAAATTCATCAGCTTTTCTAACTTCTGGATTAATTTTTAAAATTTTAGAATCTTTGGCATCAAAAGGACTAGAATCCTTTTCAGTTATTGCGTATGGCTGATTGTTAATATCTAAATATTGAGTTTTAACTGCAACATTATTGCCAATTATATCGTTCAAACCTAACTTATGGTAATCAGTCATTGTATTTACTTCTATATAATTATAACCATAACCATCTCCCCATTTTGGCATTATTTTTATTTGTAAATTTATCGCCTCAACTTTATTTTTATCAAGCAAAGCATAATAATTCTTTCTATCATATGCATATAACTTATCATTCATTTTATATAAATTATTTTTATCATATAAAAGGGTATCCAAACTATTTTGCGATAAATCGCCAATCTCATAGCTACTCCTTTGATAATCATCAATATATTCCATGCTACTTGTAGTAGCATTATGATAAACTGTTTTAGGAATAATCAAATAATCATCATCATGCAATCTGACTATTTCCTCTACTTGAGATACACTATTAGGTTTATAAATATAATTATTAAAATTACCTCCAGCTATACAATAGTTTTTTGAACTACTGTCAGCTGAATCAAATGCAACGATAGTACCTTCATTTGCACTGCACACATGTGAATAATCATATTCTGCAATAGATCCACTTCGGACACAATATTTTTTATATTTACGAGAATAATCATCATTAAACTTCGGATTAGTTAAAAATAACATTTGATATTTTGTATCAAGATTATTAATTACCCTCCCTGATGTATAAGAAGAAGATGGCATAATATATATATTAGATTTTTCTTTTACACCGCTTGCATCTTCAGCAACAACAAATTCTATCTTATTAGCAATTTTTTTAATTTCCTTTGGAAAGGGAAATTTCTCTGTGCCATAGAAACAAGATGATCTTATTTTATTTTTATGTGATGCATCAAATCCATAGTAATCTATACATGCCTGATTTTTATCAGATCTAGTTTTATAATAATAGTCGTCTCCTTCGTAATTTATTGCATCAGATATAGTAGATTGACTATTGAAATCAATATCCTTCCATTGAACACCATATAGCTTGCCAGCACTACCATCACTGCATATTTCATCTTTTCCTATTTTAGATCCATTACCACATTCTTTGCCCTCTATTTGTCCGATACCAACCTTTAAAACAGGATGACTAAAAGAAAAATCTTTATAAGGAACAACCCTAAATGCAGCCAATTTTTTAAAAAAATCAACTCCAGTCGATGGACCAGGAGCTAATGGAACCTTAAAACAACCTTCTACTTCACCCATAATATTACCAAAAGACCAACCTAATGTTCTTTCACGCAAGCAAATACATGGCATATTATATTGCTCTCTCCATCTTTTATACCTTGAACAATATGACGCGCCCTTTGAATCGCTACATACTTCGCTTTCTATAATTTTATCCATATCTTCAAGTTCATTTTGATAAAAATGACTTCTAATTGCACCTCCACTTAATTTGCCATAAATTTTAACAGATTTCTTCATGCTGTTGTTATTGCTCCAATACAACTCATCAGCCAATTTTCCTATGGTAATCGATGTGCTTCTTGAATAATCAGGTGGATCTATGTTTGCATCACACTCTGCAAGATATGCCTCCCTCCAAGTAGGAAACACATATTTTATATCCCCACCCTTGAAACATTTTTTCTTCCATTTTTCTACAGTTTCACGACCACATATTCTTGGCTCAAAATAATTGCTATTTGGATCCTCAGTTATTCTATAATAGTTACCTGGACGCGAAGCAAATATATCATTTGTAATTGATACTATAATGATACAAAATATAAAATATATAAAATTTTTCATATGTTTTCTTTATTTTTATAAAAATGATCAAATAACTCATTGGCATTTAAATTTCTATCATTGATTTTTTCTATTTCTTCCTTTTTCTCTTTTGATGTATATAGTAAATCAGCAAATTGCAATTCTTGGTATTTAAATTCTAAAAACTTAGATCCAATGTTATCTTTAAAGAAAAAATGATTATTATCTTTTATTTGCATTTTTCTGATTAAATTAATTTCACTCGATAACAATAAGAATGTTTCACAAAATTTCATACTTAACTTTATAGCTGATGATGAAAATATAAATAACCTCCAATGTATTGAAAATATATATGATATAATATCGCTCACTTGATTTATAAATTCAATATTGGCAATGTTAAAAACAAACATTATATTAAGTTTTAAAGCGCTATTAATCATAGTTTTAAAATAACGCGGATTATTAAAAAGCATTTTACCAAATATACTAATATCACTAATTACTATAGTCATTGGCGATCCATCATGTTGAGCAAAAAAACTCTCAATTAAATAAATCATCATAAATAATGCATTGCTAGGATTTTCATATAATTTAGCAAGATTAAATCCAATAATTTTATTATCGTTATTATAAAAAGATTGATAATCTATAATATCATTATATTCGACATCATTAGCAGATAAAAAAGATATAAGATTTTTTAAATTATAAGGCTTTAATATTCCTATAATATTTAAATAAGATCTTTCTTCTTTTGGTATTTTTAATATTTCTTCTACTATGTACAAAATTTTCTGTTTATTGTTAACATGATGTGACTCTAATGCAAAAATCAAGTTAATCATCATATCTTTAGTGCCATATATAAATGGATTAATCGGCTGTTTTTTCTCGTAATATTTACCTCCCATTGACCTAACAAACAATTCTGATTCACCAAAAATCTCAAAGATATAAGTTTTTTTATTATTTTTATAATAAAAAAATAATAAAAAGTTGCACAATGTTACTCTCATTAATCTTGATGGAGAAACTATAAAAATAGGACAGACATCATTTATATTTAATAAAAATAATTTATCATCATGGGTAAAAAATAAAATATTATCTTTCTTACTTGTGCTATCAAAAAAATCATTGCTTCCAAAAAATAACACTGATTGATTTTTTTTTGCAACAAAATTATGATATAATCTATTTTGATTTAATGGCATATTTCCCCAGAATATTTGCTCTAAACCAACATCTTGCCTAACGATAATAACCCCCAAGTCATCCAAAATATCGGTAATCTTGATGATATTTTTAATCAAAATATTTTCATCTTTTGCAAATAATACAAAATTAACTGCATGACTACAAAGGTTCGATTGATCGCCATAATCTTTCTGGGAAAAATGCTCAATGAATTCATCATTTTTGCTATTTTTAAATATATTTAGAGCATTTATAATGGTTTTATATTCACGCTCTTTTGTTAATAAAGTTGGAATTACTGTTTCTGCAACATAAAATGATATTTCCAATGAAAGGATTTTATTTATGTCATCAATTGATATATCGGTATAATTTTTTAAAGTTAAAATAGTTCCATACTGTATTTTTTTTTCAATCTTTACAGAGAAAATATCAAAACCAAACTTTAATTTAACACAATCAAATAAATGTTTAGC
>Ga0224501_10003809_pt1 | contig 11892 bp, 9 predicted proteins | sample SF_Oct11_sed_USG_4_FD_169105 | JGI IMG/M metagenome (GOLD analysis project Ga0224501, IMG submission 169105) | Sediment microbial communities from San Francisco Bay, California, United States - SF_Oct11_sed_USGS_8_1 | ecosystem: Environmental > Aquatic > Marine > Sediment | place: USA... | reverse complement strand
AAACCATCCCCCGATCTGTCGATTCGGCTACATTTTCTATTTTTCCGATGGTAACAGAGCGGCTGAAAATCTCTTCCAGCCAGATGAATGCATACCAGTCATTTTCCCGTCCGTCCTCAAGAATTTTTAATACTTCAGGCATGCTGCTTCGGATTTTATTCAGGTGTTCCGGAAATTTTACTCTATCGCCTTTCATTTTATTCTCCCGCTATTTTTACTCCGGACCGGATCAGCATTGCATCGGGTCCGATATATCCCTTGGCCGGATGCCACTGGTCGGCCACAGCGCTGATGATAACCTCTTCGCTTCCCAGTCTGCATCCCGCAAAATTCTGCCGGATTTCGCCGGAAGCAATGCCTCCTTTCACCATGACAGGCTCTCTTCCCTTTCTGTGCAGACGCCCCAGTTTAATTTCTGAACTCCAGGTCAGCGTTCTTGGATTGATCAGAAGCGAAGAAAAGGACAGAATTTCAAAACATTCGTCCTCGCTCTCAATCAGTTCAGCTTTTGACAGCGCCCCCCTTTTCATTTTAAAATTCCCGCAGATGCCGTTGGATTTCTTTCCCAGATACTGTCCCATTCGGTTTGACACAATCTGGTTTTTAACTGTTCCGTCCTCGATGATGGAGGCCTCTTCTGCAGGAAGTCCATCCTGTGTATAGGATGAACTTTCCGCAAGGAACGGAATGAAGGGGTCCATTTGAATTGAAATCCTGTCCGTATCTGAAAATAGTTTTTTTTCATAAACAACATCGCCCGGCTTCATAAAAGGAAGCTGCTGGAATTCATTTTCCGCATGAATCTGTTCAATAAGTTCATGGATAAAATCTGAAATAACCTCTCCGTCTACAAGAAGAACAGCATTGTCTCTTGTAGGCGGCAATACTGTATTTCCCAGACTTTGCGTTTCAACAGCCATGGAATGAAGAAATTTTTTTATGTTCATTTGGTCAAGAGACGTGCCCCTTATGTACCTGTGAACTTCCTGGGTATTGGGTCCGGGCAGTTTTTCCATTGCAGCTTCAAAATAGATATCGCCGCGCTTTTTTTCCATAACTACGCCTGTTGAGCTTTCTGTCTTCATGTCATGAAAATTTATATAGAGCTCGGCGCTATTAACCTTTACCCCATTGAGTTCCTGAATTGCAGATTCAATTTCCCGCACCAGGGAATCCCGGGCATTCTCAATCTGGGTTTCGATTTTCGGATCGCAGGTATAAACCTCTCTGTAGGGAGACGGCAGGACAAGATCCCAGGGTTGGTTCTGCGAAATCCGCGCATTCATGAAGCCTTTTTCAATCTGCTCGTCCAGAGGAAAGAGCGGATCAATCACAAAACTGAAGTTTCCCATTTTTACAGGATCACCGTAACGTACATAAATCTGGACTCTGAATGTTTCTTCAGAACTTTGCCTGTTTTGATAGGAGACCAGACTCTCTTTTGAACCAAGAAACAGAGATTGGAGGGAAAGAGAATGCACCCTTGAAAGAGAAAATCCGTAAAATTCATTCGGGTATTTATTTTTTATCCCTTCCAGGGCATTTTTTATTTCATTTTCCAGTGATTTTTCTTTTAACTTCATTATGCCTCTTAAAAGTTCGTTTATTTTTCCAGAATAGAACTGAAAATTCTCCTGTAATGGAAAGCAAAACATTTCAAATCTGATGATAGATTTTTGGTTTTTTATGCGTCTTACCTGCTGTGTCTTTATAAAAAATCTTTTTTCAGGGTTCTAAATTCCTCAACTTTTCATGAAAATAACAAAATATCTTGACTAATCCATTCAATTTTCAGAGAACTGATACCGTATATTATACCAGAGTGTACCCTTACAATAAGAATTATTCAGATAAACACCCATGAGAAAAAACCTACCCATAACAAATAAAGAAGTTGTCGCAAAAGACGATGCCCTCCTGATCTCTAAAACAGATCTTAAAGGGATCATTACCTATGCAAGTCCGGACTTTGTAGAGCTCAGCGGATTTCCGGAAGATGAGCTTCTCGGCCAGCCCCATAATATTTTAAGGCACCCGGATATGCCCATCCCGGTCTTTAAGGATCTCTGGGAACATCTAAAGAATGACCGTGCCTGGACCGGCCTTGTAAAAAACCGATGTAAAAACGGCGACCATTACTGGGTTCATGCAGAAGTGTCTTCAGTCAGAGAAAACGACAAAGTTGTCGGATACATGTCAGTCCGCTACAAGCCCTCCATCGAGCAGATTGTGGAAGCGGAAGAATTTTATAAACGCATCAACGCGGGTAAAATCAATTTCAGCAGGATTGCATCTAAACAGGAACTTTCTCTTAAGGACAGGGTTGCCTACATCGGCCTTTTAACAGTTGTTCTCATTATGAGCCTGACCGGGCTGTTCTTTTTGTTATTCAACCAGGTTTCAGAAGCCGTTGACAGCGAACACAATCTGATCACTGCCAGAAACAACATCAATCAAAGCATAACAGCACAGGAAAACGCCTGGAAAAAAATCATAGCGGATCCGGGAAATAAAACAGTAATTGAAGAAAATAAGAAAATCTTTCTTGAAAAAAGGGATGAAACTAAAGAAAGAATTGATTACATTGCCAATATTATTATTGAACATGCAGAAGGGGATGCAGAGGCCACAAAACAAATCAACGAAGTAGGAAAAGCCTACGATGATTATTTACACAACCGCACGAATCTCCTTAAAATTCTTGAGAATAGGGGACCTGCAGATCTTGAACTTGATACAAATCTGGAAGAAAATCTCAGGAGGTCTCTCGGGGAAAAGATTACGATCATTGCAGAAGATGCAAGCGAATCAGTAAACGAAACAATTAAAGCAAGCTTCAAACTTTACCGGTGGGTAGTACTTGCGGCGGGCGGCGGCGGTCTTTTCCTCATTCTTCTTTTAACATGGTTTCTCATGGAAAACATCAAGGGAACCATGCGCAGAATGGCCCTTGTTGCAACACGAATTGCATCCGGAGACTTAACCACCACCGTTAAAATGCAGCTTGGCGGCGAGGTGGGACACCTTGTTGACGCCATCAAGGCGATGGGGATCAACCTGAGAGGCCTGATCTCTCAAATCCAGGACGAATCGGAAAATTCTGCCGATTCTGCGCGAAAACTTTCTGAACATACTTCCCGTCTAACAAATGCTGCCAGGGAACAGGTAGCTGCTACAGAAGAAGCTTCTGCTTCCGTTGAAGAACTGACTTCAGCATCAGAACATATTGTAAAAATTGTGCAGCAGCAGTCCCAGAACGTTGCGGAAAACCGCGGGAACAGCCAGGCCATGCAGGAATCCATGCAGCAAGTAAGCGAAGGGATGACAGAGCTGAAAGACCTTGCGAAAGAATCTTCAGAAAGAGCCCAGGAAGGGGAAAAAACAATTGGGATTGCCGTCGAAGCTACCAATGAAATTAGAAGCCGGGCCAGTCAGATTAGCGCCATCATCAGTCTGATTACGGAAATTTCCGACCAGACCAACCTCCTTTCGCTGAACGCCGCCATTGAGGCCGCAAGAGCCGGTGAAGAAGGACGCGGTTTTGCCGTGGTTGCCGATGAGATTTCCCGGCTTGCCGATAAAACAGGCGAATCCGTAAAAGAAATCGGCAAACTCATTTCACTCACCAATCAGGCGATTGAAAACGGTTCCAAACAGTTTACCATTGCTGCAAGCAGTTTCCAGGACATTGCCAACCGTGTGGGTTTGATGGATACCAAGGCAACAGACGTTGTGGACATTATCCATGAACAGGTGAAAAAAGCAAATACAGTCCGCGAAACAACAATGAAAGTAACTCAGATCGCAAAAGAAATTGAACAGGCCGCAACCGAGCAGAAAGCGGCCATGATTGAAATCAACGATCATATCCAGAATATTTCCTCTGAAGGACAGAATGTGGGGCACAGTGCCGAAGACCTGACTATCCTTGTTGAAGATATGACCCGTCAGGCGGACTTCATGAAACAGGTTGTAAAAAGTTTCCGCATTAAATAACCTTGAGCCTCGTGCTGTTTTACTTTTGAAAATTCTTCTTTGATACTGATCTTGTTTCTAAAGAAGAGTTTTCAGTTTAAAACCCTTCGCCTTTCTGATCTCTCTAAAGTCAGATCTCAAGCTCATCCTCATCCGGAACGCGGCTTTTTTTCTGCTTTTGTATTTCTTTATCAAGCTTTTCATACGGATCTTCTCCGTCGCTTTTTTTCAGAGAAGGTTTTTCTTTTTTGCTTAAAAACTTATTCATTTTCTTCGCCCGTTCCAGCTGGATTTCCTCCAGGGGATTGAGACTGCCGACGGAATAAGATTCAATCATTGAATCTATGATGCGGTGAAGCCTGCCTGCCCTTGCCCTCCATTCATAATTTAATGGGTAGACCAGGATAGCGTTGTCCGGATTGCCGTCCTGCCCTCCTCCCATTGAGACTGTCTGGAAAGAATCTTCTGAAAGGATCTCCCGGAATGAGATGGGATCGGTCAGTTTCAGCGCATTTCTAACTTCTTCAACAGTAGGGATTTTTTTTTCAGCCAGATAAAACTGATCCAGCTTTTCAATAATTTTTAAGGACGACTCCATACTTTTGATTTTTCCGAGACGTTCCTTTTTCTCCTCCTCTATCTGTTCCTTTTTTTTCGCATAAATTTCTTTGTTCCGGAGAGAAAGCGTTTGCTGTTCTGTCATGATTTTGCGTTTTGCATTCTGGTAAGCCTGATTTTGAAATATCCGGATTCCGAAAAAATCAAGAATCCTGTAAAAAAATGAAATGTACCTCGCATAAGCATGCCTGAGCATCCGGCCGTAATCATTTAAAAAAGATGGGTCAAGAAATAGATCCTTGAAAAAAAGTTCATTTTTATCCAGAAGATTTTTCAGAAGAAGGATCTGCCAGTTGGAAGAAGCAGGCAGGTTCTGCATTCCTTTTGCAAACTGCCGAATCACGGAAGATTCTTTCAGGAAAAAAACATGCATGGTTTCTCCCTGAAGCTCCCATTCGCCGTGTATGAAATCCGTATCTTCCATGATCTGATTCCTTACAAAAGGGGGCACTTCCATAAATTCGGACTCAGAGATAATATGATAATTGTCCATCCAGGATGGCGAAATTTCTTTAATTCGGCTTCTCCATTTTTCCAGTTCTTTTCGATTTTCTGTAAGCTGCTTTTCTTCATAGCGGGGAGAAGAATGTTTGTCCAGAGAAAGAACCATTTCAACTGCAAGCGAACCGGGGAAACGCACTCCTTCATTTTTGCGGCTCGGAGACGACAGGATCGCTTTTTTAAGGGCATCTGTTTTTTTAGCGATAAATTTTGATGTGGGCTGAGCAAAGGGGTCCATATAATAATGCGCTTCTTCCAGCGTAACCTGCCCGATTTCATGTTTCAGATTTCCTGTACCCCGGTATTTCGGAATCATACGAGTAATCACGAAATCGCCTGCTGTTTCAAGTTTGAGAAGATAGTCTTTATCCCGCACATGCATAAGCCCGTAGTCATTAATCCTTACGATTTTCCCCCTGTAGATCAGTTCTTCTTCCATTTCATTGATGGAAATCCGGATCATTTCCGGCGAAGGCGGAACATCAAATTTTCTGACATCCACCGATGAAAAAAGATCGGTAAGCACAGAAGACAGCTGCGAAACTGCCGGAATTTTATCGCTGGAAAAATCAGTTTCCAGATTCTTCCAGATATCTTCTCTTTCAATAACTGCAAGACTGTCAAGATAAGACTCAATTGATTTTACGGAATGGAGGATGGTTTCCTGAAAAAGCATTTCAGGCTTGAATTTATCTTCCTGGGGAAGAGCAATAAAAGAAGGAACCACAGCCAGTGCGCTATTGTCGGCGTCGAAATCAATGCGGAAAATCTGAGCCAGAACTTTTTCATTGATGAGTTTTTTCAGTACATTAGCGATTTCTTTTTGTGAATGCGATGCAATTTCCTGAATGGTCACATTCATAGAATAAAGCATGCTTCGGGATGCATTTTCCGGAGTGGAAAGAGAGCGGATATTCTTAAATAGAAGATGGGCAATTTTATCTGATAGATTCACGCCCCTGGTTACTGCTTCAGCTTCGGAAATCACCTCAAGGAAAGGATATTTTTGAAGTTTTAATGCCATGAGTTTGATTCATGCTGCATGAAAGCGAAGCGGACTGCCTACATGCAGTCTTTCAGTTTCAGAAGCCTTGCATTGAAAAATGTACCCGCTTTATCAAACTCCCAGGGCGGATAAGGGAAAAATTTGACGGTTGCGCACTGTCCTTTTTCCGCAATTGCCCACTGACGGTCCTCGCTGCTTGCAGAAAAAATCTCACCTTCGCTGTTCTTTACAGCTACAGCAAAAGAAAAGACCTGCGAAGAAGGTATGTCTCCAAGAATCGCCGTCGGGGATGTCACTCGTTCCACTCGTTCAATTCGGCCATCAACCTTTACGGCAAATATATAACTGTAAAATTTAATCGTTATAAATCCTGCTCCGAAGCTGAATGCAAGAGTGAGAAATATAATTAAGTATTTTTTCATAGCTTTTACCCGGTTTGAAACTATTTGAACTGAGTTTTCCGTCCAGAACTATACTTTTTATTGAATCCACAGCATACAATAAAAAAAGGATGCAGTCCTGAAATCGGGTTCAAAAATTGTCTAAAAACTGCCGTTCCATTTTGAAAGACACTGCATCATAATTCTTAAAACCAGCAACAAGCGGAATACAGACAGGAGAAAAGAAATCCGAAAACATCAGGGAAAAAGTAGCGTAATTGGTGTAGATGCCCGGCCTCTGGTACATCCCTTTAACGGAAATGCTCAGTATCTTTATAAAATGCTGTCTGAACTGATTCAGATAAGAACTTCCGACCGCTGGATCTTATTTTCAAACAAACCGATCCATCCTTATTTCAGCAATTTGGTAGAAAATAAAAACGTTAGTGTATCCATTTATTCTGGATTATTGTATCGTCCCGGACCACTCTGGGTTCAGCTAAAACTAATCTCAGAACTGAAAAATCATAAATGCGATTTACTCTGGGCGACCCTTGCCATGCTGCCGGCATTTTATAAAAGACGGACTGATATCCCTGCAATAGTTAACTTTCATGATCTGAATGCTTTTTCAGCTCCCCGGACGATGGTTTTCTGGAACCGACTTCAACACAGGCTTCTTGACGGCCAAAGTATTAAAAATGCTCATACAGTTATCTGTCTTTCCAGAACAACAAGTGAAGATATCCAGAAAAATTTTCCGGAAATAAAGAAAAACAAACTTAAAGTTATTTATCCAGGATGTGAACTTCCAGTAACAAAACCAAAAGTGCCCCGTCAGTTACAAAAAATTAAAAATTTTATTTTATCTGTCGGCACAATTGAACCCAGAAAGAATCAGAGAACAATGATTGAAGCCTACCTCAGTGCTAGAGAGAAAACAAAACTTCCACATTTGATTCTTGCTGGAAAGAAAGGATGGGGAGAGGAAAATCTTTACCAAACATTAAAATCCGGATCTCTTGAAACTAAAGGAATTATCTATCTTGAAAATCCTTCAATGGAAGAGCTTTCCTACTGTTACAAACAGGCTCTTTTTTGCATGCTGCCAAGTATCCATGAAGGATTTGGACTTCCCGTTCTTGAAGCTCTAGGTTATGGAAAACAGTCTATTGTTTCTGATATTCCAATATTCAGGGAAATCTGCAAAAAATGTATATTTGTTGAACCTCTGGATATTGAAGCTTGGAGCAGAAAAATGATTGAAATAAGTTCAAAAAAAATACAGCGCCCTTTCCCTTTTGATCATAAACTTTGGTCCTGGGAAAGAAGAGCTGTATTTTTATCTGAAGTTTTTAATACTGTTCTAAGTTAATATGGGTTATTTCAGGGCATCAATCCCTGTATTTGATCCATATGCTTATTCATACATGCCTGGAATTGAAGTTCCTCACATGGAGTTGTTGTAAGACATTTCTGAAACTCAGGCATAATCTGGGGCAGTTTTTCTTCAAATCCACCCATAAGCTTTTTACAGTTATTTTGTGGATCCGGGAGAACGCTGATAGATGCATCACACTGAACTACGCGGGCACAAACTTCATCATATTTTGAAAGGTCCGGCTTATTGCTTTTTTTACAATCTGCAAAAATTGCGAACAAGGCAACGGTTGAAATTAAAAGTAAAAATTTATTCTTCATAGTCGACAATAATTCCAGGCCTTCCATGCATGTCAAGCTCAGAAAAGAAAATTTATAAATAATTTTTTAGCTCTGAATCTCATCTGGTGACCATCCGTGTCACTAAAACCTGGGTTGACCCATACTGCATGATTGATTTTGCTGTCATCCGGACATGAATTTTACTTCATTTCATTTCGTCCTATTTTTCTTTATAACAATTCTTCTGGGACATATTTTAAAAGGAAGAAATCAAAGAGTATTTCTTCTTGCAGCGTCATATTATTTTTATGGTGTTTTCAATACCAGCTACCTCTTTTTAATCTGGATTTCAACTCTCTGGGATTTTATTTCTGCACTGGGAATTGAAGCATCCGGAAAAAAAAAGAATCATTCGCCGCTCGATCTAACCCTTTCAGAACGATTTCTTTCTGCAGTTCCGGCAAAAGTCTGGCTCTTCATATCGATCGCACTGAATCTTTCCCTTCTTGGTTATTTTAAATATACTAATTTCGGAATTGAAATTTTTAATGATCTCTATCCTCTCGGAGATTCTGTTTTTTCATGGCCGAATGCAAGCATCCTTCTTCCTGTAGGAATTTCCTTTTATACATTTCAGTCCATGAGCTATACAATTGATGTGTACAGAGGAATTCTGACACCCCGGAAAAACATAATTGATTTTGCACTTTATGTTGCTTTTTTCCCCCAACTCGTAGCCGGACCCATCGTCAGGGCGACCACCTTTCTGAAAGAGCTGGATAACAGGCTTCCCATAAACAGAGATGATATCATCGTTGGGACAACAAGAATCGTTGTCGGATTTTTCAGGAAGCTGGTTCTTTCAGATAATCTGGCATTGATGGTCAATCATGTTTTTGCGCATCCCGCTTCTGTCAATCCTGTTGATGTATGGATCGCATCGCTTGCTTTTGGATTTCAGATTTATCTGGATTTTGCAGGGTATACGGATATTGCAAGGGGCGTGGCAAGGCTTTTCGGCTTTGAATTTGAAATCAATTTCCATTATCCAATGGCTGCAAAAAACATTACCGAACACTGGAGCCGCTGGCATATTTCTTTAACAACATGGATTCGCGATTATATCTACATACCTCTGGGTGGTTCCAGGATGGGAGAATTCCGAACCTATACAAACATTTTTCTCACCTGGTTTTTTGCAGGGATCTGGCACGGCCCTGCCTATCATTTTGTAGTATGGGGAATCTGGCAGGGGGTTATGATTTCAGCACACAGACTCTTTCAAAGAACTTCTCTCAGGAAAACTCTCAATGAGAAAGGAGGATTCTTCTATGATTTTTTTACCCGGGCATTTACGATTTTTAATTTGATATTCGGATTTATCTGGTTTCGCGCAGAAAACATGACGACAGCAACGATCCTGCAGGGAAGGCTTTTCGGAATCAACAATCTTCCCCTTCTCTTAAAAGGCGAAGCAGGAGGGCTTGCAGATACATTCCCGCCGGCAATGTATCTTTCCTATACGGGGATGCTTGCTTTTCTTTTTGCTTATGAATATTTCTTTTACAGATACCAGCTTGAGTTTTTCTGGAAAAAAGAGAATCAATGGAAGCTGATTTTCATTCTTACTGCAATGATTTTTTCAATTGTGGTTTTTTCTCCTCCTGAGACGCCCAGTTTTATGTATTTCCAATTTTAATCGGGAACAAATAATATGAAGGAATTAAAAAAATATTTTCTGGACAGACGCTTCCTGTTCCCCGCAGGATTTCTCATTTTATTTGAAATTTTTATGCAGTCAGGAATTTATAAAAATTTTCTCAGGCCGCGTTCTTACGCTGCAAATGTCAATCATATAGTAAAGACAATCAATAAGTCCGACTTACGTCCAAATATCCTGATTCTTGGAACATCCGTTGCCTATCAGGGGATCAATCTGCCTTATTTAAATTCGCTCCTGAAAGACAGGGGGCTTTCTGTGCAGAGCGGTGCAACGGAAGGTGCAATGCTGATCACCCAGCATTTAATTTTTAAAAGTATCATCGATCATAACCCTGGGATTAAAACGGTTCTCCACTTTTCTGAAATTTCTTTCCCCTGGACAGCAAAACATTTGCTTGACGTATCCAATAAGAGCATGGTCTCCCAGTTCCCGAGAAAACAATCGTTTGATCTTCTATCACAATACGAATACAGGCTTACTGAGTCCGATTATTCGTATCTTCTAATAAAGTCCATTTCATACAGATCTGATCTGCGAGATTTCGCATTTTCACCTCTTTACAGAATTAAGCTGCTCGCAAGAGAAAAACGGCTCCCTGCCAAAGATTTCCCATATGAGAATCAGTATGAATACAGCATGGCTGTCATTCAGGCGAAAAACCTCCAGGACTGTATCCATAATTTCCCGTTTGGACTGCCAGAAATTGATTCAAATAATCAGCGAATTACAGACAGAATGCATAAAGAAGCAATGTTCCGCACATGCCAGCTGGCACAGCATGATCCCATGGACTTTCCCGGAAGTCCTCAGTGGAAGGATCTTTACTTCAGAAGGCTTAAAGTGTTTTTTAACGATATTGAATCCAGAGGAATTCGTGTCATTACCGTATTCCCGCCCTATTCGCAGCTCATTAAAGATCCGAGAGCCAAGATCAGAGCCTCGGTCTGGAACCAAAAACTTGATGAAATCAGAAACGGAAAGAATATAAATTACATTGATCTCAGGAGATCTCTTGACGGTCCGGATAACAACAGCCTTTATTACGATACAATTCATCTGAACAGAAGGGGCTCTCTTCGCCTCACAGAAAGGCTTGCAGAATCCATAAAAGAACTTTCTGCAAAAGGAGACCTCCTGCCGGAGAACTAACTCATGCTGTTTACAACACTCTCATTTTTTCTTTTTTTCGGGGCTGTCTACGCTGTTTACTGGACGCTCAGGGACAGAGCCAGAATTTATTTTCTCATATTTGCATCGATTGTTTTTTATGCTGCATGGTCTGCCGCTTTTGCCGTTCATTTTTTTCTAATTACAGCGCTGAATTATTATCTCATCCAGTTAATGAATAAAAATAAAAACAAAACGATTTTTACTTTTATTCTGATCATTGATGCCGCAAATCTATTCTTTTTTAAGTATTTTTATCTATTTCTGGAAACGCTCTATCTGGCAAGCGGAGGCGAAACTCTCTTCCAGAGGAAAATTTTTGACGGATGGCTGTTTCAGAATTTTTCGCTTCCAGAAATCACACTCCCCCTTGCGATCAGCTTTTACACATTTCAGCTCATTGCATTTGCATCGGATACATACCGCGGAAAAATTGAAGAAAAAATTCCATTTTCAAAATTTATCCTTTTTATTATGTTCTTCCCTCAGCTGGTTGCAGGGCCGATCATGCGTCACTCTGACTTTTTCCCCCAGCTTGAAAAATGGATTCCGGACCGCAAGAAAACGACGGCAGGCATGTTTCTTCTCATGCAGGGACTTTTGAAAAAAACCGTATTTGCAGACAACATGCAGCCCCTTTATCAGGATATTTACAGCCATCCCGAGAAGTACGACTGGATTTCCAATTTAGCCGCACCCGCAGCATTTGCCGTCCATGTTTACTGTGATTTTTCAGGCTACACAGACATTGCTCGGGGTCTTGGGAATCTTCTCGGAATCGATCTGCCTGAAAACTTCAGGGGCCCTTATCTTGCCCGGTCTCAGCAGGAATTATGGCGAAGATGGCATATTACTCTTTC
>Ga0224501_10003808_pt1 | contig 11892 bp, 14 predicted proteins | sample SF_Oct11_sed_USG_4_FD_169105 | JGI IMG/M metagenome (GOLD analysis project Ga0224501, IMG submission 169105) | Sediment microbial communities from San Francisco Bay, California, United States - SF_Oct11_sed_USGS_8_1 | ecosystem: Environmental > Aquatic > Marine > Sediment | place: USA... | reverse complement strand
TGAACTTTTTTGATTTTATCCGTATAGGCAAAAGCGTCTTTGGAAAGAGTCACATGATAAACAAGATCATAAAACAACGAAAGATAAGTAAAAGTGAGGTGTTCTATGTGTGTGACGAAATAAGAGATGTCGAGGCTGCTCGAAAATCAGGTATCAAGTCAATTGCAGTTACATGGGGATACAACACCAAAGATGCACTCATAAAAGAGAATCCTGATTTTTTGGTAAACACGCCAGATGAATTAAGAAACATCATCATATCATAGAACTTCCATTTTCTGAGATCCATATATTTTCACGGGGATATTGAATTTACTCCCTTAACCATATCCCCTTACAAGTCGTGCTGGGGTTATAGTTAGGGAGTCAAATTTCATACCCACGTGTAATCTGGAATTACCCTAAAAATAGAAAAACTGATGAAAAATAACGATAGTAATTACTTTACCATGAAATAATTGTGAATGAAACAAATCAAATTGTCTATCCAAAATGATGTTTATTTTTGTTTAATTTTAGATCATAAAACAGTGTAAATCGGTGCCTATTTTTTGTATATAATTTATAAAAAAACTAACAAATAATATTATACTGAGAGATTTTTAATAAGATACGGAATTGATGAGTAAAGATTGGATTTTAGAAAAACATATTTCTAAAAAAGCACACTCCCAAATGAGAATATTATTAGTTGGATAAAGTGGGATCCAAATCTAGTAGCAAAAAAAATTATCTTAAAATTTGAACCTGACTTAATGATCACCAAAGTTCTTAATGTAAGTGAAGAGGGACTAAAAAATATAGGTGAATCACAATCTGGAAAAATCACCATAAATCAAAAACATATACAGATACCAGGATTTTTTGGATTTACTTGTTTGTATAATGCAGGATGGGCCAACTTTTGCCCATCCTTTCAAATCATCTTTTGTTAATTATTGATTAATGCAATCCTCTGACGAATAAAATGAATGAATCATTCGTTTCTCTTTTATGCAAATCTTGAAAATACAATACAATGTCTAATCAGATTAATCAAAACAAATCAAATCTAACATGGGAAGAAGTGCAAGGACTGTCCTGGATCTTTTACGAGGACTAGGCTTTATCTACAAAAGGTTCGAAGTAATTATTTTTTTGATATTTTTTATCAATTCGGTGGAATGTTCCGAAACTACCAAAAATATGCCGAAACTGGAATCTGATCGTATGTCCATCGTTGGATTAATTTCCTGATTTTACAATAGACAAAGCTGACTATAATTTCCAAAAACCATTCAATTTTATTCAAATCCATAATTTCATCATCTTGATATTGTGTTTCATTCAACAATAACTCAATCGCAATGACTACAGTCCAATCAATCTCAAAACTCTATCAAGATAGAATGTGGAAGCTGAGAATCATCACATTTACTGCGGGTGCAGTTGTAATGGGATTGGAGATCATCACAAGCAGAATTCTGACTCCTGTTTTTGGCAGTACGATATACACCTGGGGAAGTCTGATTGGAGTGGTTTTGAGTGGTCTAAGCTTGGGCTATTTTTTGGGGGGAAAGGTTGCAGACGATCATCCCCAGTTTGAAAAGATCTGTGGAATTATTTTTTCAGTTGGATTATTCATTGTAGGAATTCCGTTTTTTGCATCTCCTGTTGTGGATTTTACCGTTGCCGTGTTGCCTGGGACCCAATACACTCCATTGGTTGCAACATTTTTGCTGTTGATGCTTCCTTCTGTTTTGCTTGGATTTGTATCCCCATACGTAATCAAGCTTGGAACAAACACGTTGCACAAAGTTGGAAATATCTCCGGCAATCTTTACGCCATTGCCACAATAGGAAGCATTTTTGGCACATTTCTGACCGTGTTTGTCTTAATTCCCAACATTGCAGTGAATCAGATAATTTTTGGATTGGGAATCGCATTGATTGCAAGCTCCCTAATCGGTCTCAAGGCATCTCCCAAAACTATTGCCGTTGCAGTTGTGATGATTCTGATGTTTCCTTTGGTTTCAATGCCTGTAAACACAATCTCACACAATGGGAAGCTGATCTATGAAAAAGAGACGCCCTTTAGTCATTTGGATGTTGTTGAATATGGAAAAAACATTAGCATGTATCTTGATGGCATGAGGCACAGCTCAATGAATTCCAATGATCCCCTTGATTTGGTAATAGATTATACGGAATATTTTCATCTGGGCATGCTGTTTAATTCTAAAGCTACTGATATTTTGTTTGTCGGCGGAGGGGGGTTTACTGGCCCAAAAAACTTTCTTGAATTGTATCCCGACACAAAAATAGATGCAATCGAGATTGACGCAGATGTGATTAATGCAGCAGAGATATTCTTTAATCTGGAGAAAAATGATCCTAGACTTCAGATATTCAACGATGACGCACGAAAGCATCTGTCCACTTTTGACAAAAAATATGACCTGATTGTTCTGGACGCATATGCATCAAACTACGTGCCCTATCATCTGATGACCCAGGAATTTTTTCAAACAGTTGAGAAAAGATTGGAGCCAGACGGCGTTGTGGTGTCCAACGTGATTGGCTCCATTGAGGGAAATAATTCTCAGCTAGTCAGGGCAATGTACAAGACCATGAAAGAGACATTTCCGGTGTCATATGTTTTCCCTACAGAGGATAGAACAACAAATGTGCAAAATATTATGATAGTCTCATCAAACTATCCATATGAATTTGACAGATTGACCCTTTTGGAGATGGCAAAAAACAGTCCTGCAGACTATCTTGTTGATGAACTAAGCAAGCAAGATCACTTCTATCTGGGAGTCATAAATACATCTGACGTTCCATTTCTGACTGACCAATACAACCCATCTGAGTCTCTTATCAACCCCCTTACCAGCAAAACATACGTTCAGGAATTTCAGGATGAACAAATAGAAAAGAAAGAACATTTGGATGACTCGATTGAGTTAAGGTTGGGTGTGGGGTTAACTGTTGTTGCAGGGATCTGGTTGATCTATTTTAAAAAGAGAATATGGAATTCTGAAATAGATCCTTCAACTAATTAGAAGACTAAAAGGAATTTTACATTTGTAAAGTACAGCTAATAAATAAATCAAGACTTGACTTTTGATATTCTTGGAAGAAAGCGAAGCCTCTGAAAACAATGCAGTTGTTCAGAAATCATATAATGGAAAATTAGTACTTGGAATTATTGCTGCAGTTGGCATCGCAGCATTTTTTGGAGGTTATGTATTTGCAACTGAGACTGCAGAACCAAAACAGATGATCATACAAGAGTCATCTGAAATTCTTGGAAATACTCAACCACCGCAAGTAGCAACACAAGGTCCATCACAGCTACCAAAAATCATCTCATCTGATGACGATCCGGTAAGAGGAAATTCAGATGCCAAGTTTACAATCGTGGAATTTTCAGACTTTCAGTGTCCTTTCTGTGCAAAATTCCATTCAGAAACGCTGCCACTGTTGATGGAAAACTACATCGACAATGGCAAGGTCAATTTGGTGTTTAGGGATTTTCCAATTGAAAGCATTCATCCAAACGCAGTTCCTGCATCTCATGCCGCAGAATGTGCCGATGATCAAGGAAAGTTCTGGGAGATGCATGACATGATATTTGAGAATCAAAGAAACTGGCAGAATGTTGAGGTTCTTCAATCAGTGGATCTGTTCAAAAAATATGCCATTGAGATAGGAGTTGATGGGGACGAGTTTGACTCCTGCATGTCAACTGCAAAGCATATTGATGAGATTAGAAAAGATCTTCAGGACGGTCAAGCTTATGGCGTGACAGGTACGCCCGGATTTTTTGTAGGCAATGAGGATGTAGGATTTACAAAAATAATAGGTGCTCAGCCTTTCTCTTCGTTTCAAAGAGTGATAGAGGGTTTAGAAGGGTAGATGAGTATTGATAAAATCAAACACTGAAAATATCACTTCCTCAAACGTGTGAACTATGAAATTTTCTTCAAACCATTCACCATGCATGTCATGCGAATGTGATTCCATAAGATCAACTGTTGCATGAGGATGAGCATTCGCAGCAGATGCCATTCCAATGACAAAAACAAAAGCAATCAAAATTCCAAAAAATGTAAAATGTTTCATCGGTTTCTCCTCATATCAACATCATTTTAACTTTTGAAAATTTTTACCATTTGACTTGAATGATTTACAAATGTAAAGTCCGGATGTTAAGTATCTTGTAAAAACTTGTAAAATAACAATATGGTAAACATATGCAAAGGAACCTGTATTAGATTCAAGGCAATCGGATACAAAGGACGACGTCGATATGAAGATGGGCAAAAACTTTGTCCAGTATGTGCAGAATTTCTGACGTATGCTGGCATTCGATGTCCTTGTTGTAGTGTAAAATTACGAAGTACACCCAGAGGCAACAAGTCTAGAAAAGAAATCCATGAAAAAAGAAAATGTGTCTGGCATTGAGTCTTAAAAATATCATTTCATTGATTGGTGTATCGGATGACTTGACATAAGTTCCTGCATCTCGGTCATGTGATTCTGCATTAGTTTCGTCATTTGTACGTTAAACTCTTCTTCGGTTAATTCTGAAGACAGTAATTGCTGCATTTCACCTACATGCTTTGACATGGTTTGAATCATTTTTTCTTTTGTTTCGGGATTTTCCAGCATTTGCATCATCATGTCATGATTCATCATTCCCTGCATTCCAGAACCCGTCATACCTCCAGTCATGTTATTCATCATCATATCCGTGCCCATCATACCCATCATCTGCTGCATGGCCTCTTGATTTTCTGTCATGTGACCTAGCATCTGTAATCGTATGACTGGGTCTTCAATTATTGTATACATCATTTGCATTGCAAAATCATGATTGTCCCTCATCATGATTCCCATCTCTTCGGCATGCTGAGTATTTTGCATCCATATTCGCATTGCCTCTGGATCTTGCGTGATTGATTCCATCATTTGGTTTCGAATTTCAGGATTTTCTAAAATTTGATTCATCATCTGTTCATTGAATTGAGGATCATTCATCATTGCTTGTTGGTTGCTTATCATCATGTTACCAGAATGTGTTGAACCCACAAATGCAACATAGCCAAATGCCAATCCTACAAGAAACATTCCAACGGCAATTCCTATCACCATATTCTGACTGGTCAATACGAATTTCACTAACATGAATCCATATTAAAAATAGGTGTTTTACAATTGTAAAGTTTACCTGTTAAGTATCAAAGTGTGTGATATGACACATGTCTTCTCAAGTACTTGCAAAAAAATCCATGGTGGTAATTGCATTTGTTTTATTTTCATTAATCTTTATTGGAATAATATTTTCGCTAGGAACAACTTTTGCAATTGAGGGAAAAGAGCACACCACATTTCTTTCATGGATAATGATTGCATATATTGCAGGCTTGTCCATGATTGTTTTGCCATGCACCCTGCCTCTTGTATTCATAATTGTCCCCTTGAGTATGAGGCAGGGATACAAGAAAGGTCTGTCAATGGCGTTGCTTTTTGGTCTGGGTCTGACAATTACCATTGCATCTTACGGAATCGCAATTGCGGCAATAGGGCAAAGTGCCTCATTGGATCAAGCATCAACCGTAATGTTTCTGATTGCAGGAATTGCAGCATTTGTTTTTGGACTGTCACAGCTTAAACTGATCTCCCTTAGACTGCCATCATATTCTGGCACTCCAAAATTCATACAAAAACGTGGAGAGTACACAAAATCATTTTTCATGGGATTGCTGTTGGGAAATGCGGGGGTCGGTTGTCCAAATCCCTTGTTTTACTGGCTTTTAATCTACATTGCAGGCACTGGCAGCATCGAGGTAGGTGCATCACTAGGTGTCGTACATGGAGTAGGAAGGGCAATTCCTTTGATTTTGATGTCAGTTCTTGCAGTAATTGGAATCAATGCAACAAAGAGCCTTACCCTCAAAAGGGAATCAATTGAAAGGGCATCGGGTTGGATGCTGATTGTCATCGGGGCATTTTTAATTATCAATGGACTTCCAGAGGGACATGAGTGGTATGAGGAAACATTCATCCATCAGGGATGGAACAGTCTGATTGAAATGACTCCAATTCCATCTGAGTTTGAAATGGATGAGCATGATCATGGACATAATGATGTAGGAAATTTCAAGGTATTTTACACCGCTTTGCTAGCTGTGCTAGTACTAAGCCCAATCTTTGTACGCTCTGTTCGTAAAATCAGGGAGGTGAATGCATGAAAGATCCTGTATGTGGAATGGAAATGGGAGAAAAGGGAGAAGTATTTTCTCATAACGGAAAAGAATATCGATTTTGCTGCGCTAGTTGCAGATGGGCATTTGAGAACAATCCGGAACAATTTGAAAATGAATCACAAGATTGAAATCTTGACAACTCCTTCGTGTGGAAATTGTCAGGTAGTGGAAAAAATGCTGGATGATATGAAAATATCCTATGACGTAATTGATGTCACAGAGAATCCGGAATACTTGGAGAAATACCCAATTTTCACTGCGCCGGGAATTGTAATTGACGATAAATTGGAATTTACAGGCATTCCAAAAAAACAAGAATTGCTTGAAAAATTATCCGATAAATAACAATGGCATATTACATTTGTAAATTTAACCTTGTGCTTTTTCTATGATTGATTGTATCCTTCCCTTGTTTTTTTCCTTGTATTGAGTTTTACAAGTATTACAACAAAAGAATCTCTCAAAATTTGCAAATTTTAAGACGTGGGGCTTGTCTCCAATTTGACCATCACACAAATCACATTTCATTTTTACAGACATACCTGATTTCAAATTTGTATCATGGGATTCATTGCAATCGCATGCCGCTAGTTTGTTTTTTTGTTCATTTGCAAGATTGGTAGAATCGATAACAGGTGAGATTGACTTTATCAATCCAATATTGACCAATCTCTGGTATCTTGCCTGTACTGTGGGAGTGCTAATGTTAAGTTCCCTGGAAATCTGTCTAAATGATTTTCTCCCATCCTGTTGTAGTGAAGTCACTATTGCTATGTCTGTATCATCTAGTTCATGAGGCATAAAGTATCTTGTATCCCTTCTGTATTTATTATCTAGACTTTACAATTGTAAGGTACTTTGGTTTAATATGGAGGAATTGGCGATAGAATGAATCCCGATAAAAATGACAAACAAACTGTTGATAGTTATTCCAATCATCATAGTTGCATTGGCGGGTATTGCAATATCTGCAACCACATCCATTCCTAATTCTGTAGATTCAGGGGTCATATCTGTAGGCGAATCCTCATTTCATTCCAACATGATTAAGATTGATGATGTTGTAGTTGACGTGCAAATTGCAGACACTGATGTAAAGAGAACCAGGGGTCTGATGTTTGAAGAACAGATGCCATATGATCAAGGCATGTTGTTTATCTACGAAGAATCTGGAAACTATTCTTTTTGGATGTATAATGTAGAATTTGCATTAGATATTATCTGGTTTGACGATAAAGGAAATGCAGTTCACATTGAACAAGACGTGCCTCCGTGCACTACCGAACCCCAATACTGCGAGGTGTATGATCCTGGAGCAGAAGCATTATACGTTTTTGAGGCAACTGCAGGATTTGTAGACAGATTTGACATTACTGAAGACTCAAAGTTTTTCTGGATTGCAGATGAAATAACTTAGCAAAATAAATTATTCTGAAAAAGTAATTTTAAGAATACACATCTTTTACTTTGCAATTGTAAGATCATGTAGTTATTCATCTGATGTCAATAATTAGCACATGCAAGAAATTCCATATGGAATAAAGTACTAATGTTATGTTGGCCTCCTGAAACTATCTGTAAAATATGGTCTCAAGAAAATTACTTGCGGGTATTGCATTGGCCGCCATTGCTGCAATATCTTTAATTGGTTCGTCTCAAATTTCAGATGGCCCAAATACCAATAATATTGAATCAGATGATCCCAGAATAATTGACTGGCGTCATGTTCACGGTGTTGGATTCGATCCTTCAGATCGTTCTATTTTGTACATCGCAACGCATGGAGACTTTTACCAAAGCATTAGCGGCGGACCTCCAGTAAAAGTGGACAAGGTCAGAGCAGACTATATGGCATTTATCGCACCACCAATCCCGGGAATCCCTCTGTATGCAAGCGGTCATCCATCTACTGGAGGAAATACAGGGCTGATAAAAAGCAGTGATGGCGGTGTCACTTGGGAAACTGTATCCAATGTGATAGAGCCAGCAGTTGACTTTCATTCCATGGCAATAAGCAAGCAAAATCCGGAAACAATAATTGGTTTTGATAGCGGTGCAAGAGGATTATTCAAGACGATTGATGCTGGAAAAACTTGGGAAACTCTAGAGTATCCAGAATATGTCTCAGCTTTGGCAATTTCTCCTGATGATTCAGAAATAATCTATGCAGGAACTGGTAACGGTATCTTCAAGTCAGATAAGGATGGACAGACGTGGACTCAACTTGACACTTATCAAGGAATAGCAGTCTTTGCATTGGCATTTGATGATAATGGAAGACTGTTTGCATCAGTCAAAACATTTGGCATTGTGTACTCGGATGATTCTGGTGAGTCTTGGAAGGATATGCAAAACGTGGATCTTACCATTTCAAGCATTGCAGCAGACTCTGAAAATAGTTTTCTCTATGTAGGGGGCTATTCTTCTGGAGGGTTCCAAGAGGTTTACAAAATTCCTTACGATGATGTAAGTTCATATGAAATGATCGCGACCAACAAGGGATTAAGATGATATGTTAAAAATTCAGTCGGGACAATAGTTGAAGTACAAAAAATTCTTAGAATGTGTCCCCATGTATTTTATCATCATATTTGCAAATATTGGAACTCTCTTGATGTTTTAAATTTTTTACACCTATCTTTGCATATGCACATCCAGCACTCACTCATTTCGGTTTTTGAGATTAATCTGACATTCTTTTTGAATTGATTTTGATGTAGTGTACAGTGTTAAAGCAAGAATTGCAATTGCAGCAATACGAATTGGGATTTCATAATTTGTTAAAAACGCTGAAGCAGTTGCACCAAGACTTCCAAAGGTAGAAAATACTGCAAAACCTACTGGACCACAGCCACATGCTCCAGCAGCAGAACCAATCATTGATCCTAAGACACCACCGGACATCTTTTTCTTAGAAGTTTGCAACATTTTGATTCGATAGATGTTCATTGGTAAAACCAAACCAGCAAGACCCACCATGATAACAATTAGTGCTAAACCAAGTTCCGTTCCAGAATTAACATGTGCAATAAAATAAGGTTCCAAAAAGATGTACTCAGATATCAAAAGTAATGGAAACAACAATCCAACAAATATTGCTAAAGATAATGCAACGTATTTGTAATTTGAGAAGACGAGTTTTATTTCTGACATCGATTATAATATAGGTTCTATTACTTTTTTAAATACCTCGTATGGTTGAGCTCCAATAATAAGATCTTGTTGATTGTTTGGACCAATTATCATAAATGCTGTAACTCCTGAAAATCCAACATTGCGAGATACATCAGTGTTTTTTAGAACTCGTTGCAAATAATTTCCCGAATCTAAACAGTTAGCAAACAAATCTATATCCAACCCAAGATTAGATGCATATTTCTTTAGATTTGCGGTATTGGCCCATCCATTATCTACTCCAAGCTGATTTGAATATAAGGTAGAATGATATTCCCAGTATTTTTCTTGATCTTCTGCACAATATGTTGCTGCTGACGCAGACAAAGAATCCTTTCCTAATACTGCAATATCAAGAAATTGCAGATTAACCTTTCCAGTATCAATTAGATTTTCAACAATTATTGGTTTTGTATCAAAGAACCATTTTTTGCAGTGAGGACACTGATAGTCTCCAAATTCAATTATGGTTACAGGGGCATCAGAGGAACCCAAAATTGGCGAGCCAAGAGAAGTATCTACAGTACCATACTGTTTGCTCGTGTCTATAGAGGAATCATCGGTAAATGACATAGCTAAAAAAGCAATGCTGGAAACTGCGGCAATTGCAATAATTACGGGGAAAATAAAGTTGGTTTTACCCTTTTTGCTAGTCATTTGACTAGTGTTTTTGGCACGTTTTTTCCCCATGTCAACATCGTTAGAAATAAGATATTTAATCGTAATAGTTTACAATTGTAAAATATTTTTGTGCATGGTTCGTTTTTGTTTTCCAAATTGTTGATTTTGGATAAGATTGCTAATTGAGAACTTCATTTGACAAATTGATTTTTTGTAAACTCGTAATGTAAAAGTATTAAGCAAACGACAATTGATTTTTAGTAAAATCATGGATAAGAGAGATGGTATGGTTTTAGCGGCAATTCTAATTGGTGTGGGCATACCAGTTACATTGATGTTTCTAGTAGCAAATGGGATTATCGACACTCCGTTCAAATAGACAAGATTATTCTACGTCTTAAAATCAGAATAATTCAAAGAAGAAATACAAGGAATGATGAAATTAGATTTACAATTGTAAAGTACATGAAAGAATAAAATTTATTTGCATTCAAAGTTTGGGCTTGTTACAAAAATACCACAGTAGAGAAAAAAATTCTCCACTGCAGAATGAAGACTGTGCAATTAACACACTACTTTGTTGTAAACATCAAGTTTTTTATCTTTGTCTAAATGGTGTTAGTTAATGAAAATACATGCAAAGACGGCAATTCCACTAGCCGCAGTTTTTGCTGCTATGCTTATGGTAGGTATTACACCTGCATTTGCAGAAGTAACAATATCTGCAGCAGAAGGCTCTGGCGCTCCAGGCTGTGAGGAAACCGCAGAGGGATGTTATCTTCCTGGAACTGCAACAGTTGATGTTGGCGGAATGGTAATTATGTCCAATCCTGATACCGCTGCACACACATTCACCGCAGGAAGTCCAACTGACGGTCCAACAGGTGAATTTGACACAGGACTGTTAATGGCAGGAGGATCATTTGAGTACTCTCCAAATACTGCAGGTGAGATTCCTTACTTCTGTATGGTTCACCCGTGGATGAAAGGTACAATAATTGTACAAGAAGCAGGTGCACAAATGGGCGGTTCCATGATGGATGACAAGATGAAAGACGGCTCTATGATGGACGACAAGATGATGATGTCGATGAAGATGGACCTCAATGAAATAATGGCAGAAATCAAAACTAGCGACGGTATGGCAAATGAACCAATGACAATTGATTTGATGATGACTGATCTTGAAGGAAACGGCATAGAACACATCACATACAAAATCAAGGCAACACAAGGCTCTGAAATGATTCTAGACGATGAAGGTCACATGCACAAGGGAACAATAATGAATACCCATATGACTTCTGCATTACCTATGGATGCATCAGAGACAATGCCAGTAGTTCTATCTGTTGAATCAGTAGGATTTGGTCATGATGATCTTTATGTTGATGTTCCAGGAGAAATTGCCACAAAGCAGGTAGTTCCAGAATTTGGAACAATTGCTGTGATGATATTGGCAGTTGCAATAATATCAATAATTGCAGTATCTGCAAGATCAAGACTCAGCATTATGCCAAGACTCTAGACAAATCATTTCTTTTTTTCTTTTTATTCTAAATGCACTTCCACGTGGGTGCTAAAATACCATCCATAACTATATCCCCTTACAAGTCGTGCTCCCAATCAAATTTGAACCATAAATTCAATCTAAATGTACCATCTTTGAGAAATCTTTGCATGAATTATTTTTTGATGGTATTAATTCCATTTTGAAAATTGTGTCAAACCAAGAATGATAGGATTTTGTTGCATCAGAATACAAACTGCCAATAAAATCAACATATTACTTTCAAATTTATCATAAAGTTTTCATATCTAGAGTACTAAAGGGCAACTA
>Ga0224501_10003807_pt1 | contig 11892 bp, 12 predicted proteins | sample SF_Oct11_sed_USG_4_FD_169105 | JGI IMG/M metagenome (GOLD analysis project Ga0224501, IMG submission 169105) | Sediment microbial communities from San Francisco Bay, California, United States - SF_Oct11_sed_USGS_8_1 | ecosystem: Environmental > Aquatic > Marine > Sediment | place: USA... | reverse complement strand
AGGTTTGAATCAGTGGTTCTACCGCTCTTGCACCTCCAATCTTTCCTAGAGCCTCTACTGCTCTCGATCGAACAAAGATATGCTTGTGCTTCAAGGCCTTGATCAAACCATCAACATCTCTCTCAGATTTCAGTTTCTCCACGTTCGGCTTGAACAAATCAAATATTCCCGTTCTCACTCATCCCAACTGACATCTATAGTGAGCATGCCTTATAAACGGTATGGACGATATTGGAATGATATATGAACATCTTTCTATCGCATACTTTTACGATACATATTATTTTGCTGATTCTCTCCGCCACAGTCTATCATCAAATCGGGCGCACTCTTAGTCTTCCCCAAATTCTTCATTGCAACATGGCTAGAGATCTCGATCGATCACCCACTCTAGGCCTATCTGTTATGAAGTCGTTTGCTCGGTGGATGTCTTTGTTGCCCGTGATGTTTTCAATGATGGTCGGCTGCGGGCTAGGTGGGTTTGGGTTTCTTGGCTTGAATCTCTTCCGCTTTCTTCGCTGTCTGAGTGGCGGATTCGATCCAGTCCATTGCCTTTGCAGCCATCGCGTCTTTGAAGCCCCAGCCGAAGGCGATGCCGAGGCCGACGGCGATTCCAGCTGCCACGCCCCAGGCCAAAGCGTTGGCGAAGACATAGATAATGCTGACGTCGATCTTCATCACGGACAGCCCGATGACGGCGGCGACGGCATAGAGGATCAACCTGAGGCCACCTGCAATCAGCGACGAGAACTCGATGTTCGCCTCTCTTCCAAGGGCGATGAATGAGTCGCCTACGAAGTCCGCGACGAGGATGCCGGCGATGATCATGAAGAGACCCGCTATGAAGCTGGGCAGGTATTGTACTACTGTGTTCATGAAGTTGGATAGCGCGGCTATCCCGAGGACGTTTGACGCTGCTAGAATCGCTATGAGGTACACGAACCATCTGATGATGAGGTCGAAGAACCTTACGACCGTGACCCCCGACCGCTCCAAGGCCCTCCCGACGAACGTCTTCCTGAGGGCGTCGTCAACCCCGACCTTGTCTAGAACCTTCGAGAGACCCTTGCCGAGCAGTCTGCCGACTGCCCAGCCGACGAGCAGTATAATGACCACCCCGACGATGTTCGGAACCCATGCCACGAATTGGCTGACTATCTGAGCCAGAGTATCTTCTATCACTCCCATTTTTTCTCTCCAAGGTCAAATATGGAGGCATGGTATATAAGTGGGTGTGGTTGACCGTTCCCATTGTCGGTCAAATTCGCGCGATCGATCGATCCTAGGTCCTAGACTGATCTATCGAACCCTACCCACTACCTCCAGTTCCCTCAGATCAAGTTCCTTTTCCAGCTTCCTCGTCATCTTCTTTACTTCTGCCTCTCTTTCTCTGAGCCTCCTCTCTCTTTCCTCAAGCTCTCCCCTCTTTGCAAGAACCCTCTCGTGCGTTAAGATGGTCCTTGGCTCGTCAGCCCACCTCCAGAATTCCACCGCGCAATCAGAACAGATGGGATGGGTCTCCGGCTTTGCCGGGGATCCCTGCCTCTCTAAATGGATGAAGATACCCTCGCTGGTGTGTCCCCCACATCTGAAACACTTCAGCTCTTCTTCACCTTCCTTTGAGCATGGCTGACTGGGCGCCGTCCGAGTTGGCTCTGCCGGTGACTCCTTCAACGAATCAGCGGATTTGACGCCGCGCGCCGCGATGCTACATCATTGCTGCTATTGTTTCCGCCGCTTATAAACGGTGGTTGATCGATCAACTTCACTTTGACGTTTGAGAATATTCTACATCGATCGATCTTAAGCGTCGGAATAACTACATTTGATGTATTCTACACCTTCCTCGCAGTCAATTCAAGGTTTCCACAGATGTGTTCGATTCTCTCAAAAGTCGATTGATGGTGCTTGTCGGCCGTCTGTTCCGATCGATCGTCCACTTCATCCCCCCGGACTCGGCACGGCCGAACCGAATACCTATAAGTGATAGCGGTAAGTTCGTCGGTGAGAAAAATGGTGACTAAGAAGGCCTTCCTCGAAGGGCTCACTGTCAGGGAACTTAGGAGACTTGCAAAGGAATACGGGGCCAGGGGCGAATTGAAAGCTGATCTTGTGGACAGCTTGATGAAGAAGACGCGGGGAGTCCCCGTCGAAGAACTGAAAGTGAAGCTCTGCTAGTTGGGATCGATCGACCGGTCGCTGCAACCCTTCCTTGACCTAGAAGAATGGATGGATCGATCCTTCTCAAGATCTCCCGTTCCTTGATCGATCGAAAAAAGAAGGGGATACAAATTTACCCTGTGAGTTTCAAATCCCGGCGGGCCCGCCATCCATGGAGCGATCCCACGTAGGAGCGAAACAATGGGTCTCCTTATCCCCTTGCATTCCTCGAATCCATTGATACTCTTCCGAACACCTTTTCCTTCGTCAGCGAGAAGACGGTCTGGGCGAAAGTGAATGTCACATGGCCATCCTCGAGCGGCGATGGTCGATCGGAAGAACCAGCCCTAAAACGTCACGTCACCCATCCTGGGCCTGAGGCGCCAGATCGGTCATCTTGCTGCAAATTCGAGTCAGGGAGAACCAAGCGCCGGCATTTTGCTCTTTGTTTGGTCAGATTGCTTATATTGGGCTTGCCGGCTGGCGAATATACATGTTGCGGGATCGCGGCTTGACCGAAATCGAGACCTCGTTGAACATGCTCCCAAAATCGTACATCAGTATCCGCAGCCCTCGGATGAGGGTCGTTTTGAAGGTGCAGGCAGAGATATGTGGGGCCGTCAGGGACTCTTTGAGCGAACAGGGGTTCCTCGAGCTCCTGCCGCCTATCATAGGGCCTGTGACCGACCCTGGGATCCGAGGCGGGAGACAAGCCTCAATTGATTTCTACGGGCATGTATACAAGGTCATGAGCAGCGCTATCCTTTACAAGCAGATGGTGGCCAGCGCTCTCGGAAAGGTCTACTTCTTCTCACCTAACGTCCGGCTGGAGCCTCTGGAGACCGTTGGAACATGCAGGCATCTCTGCGAGTTCGTTCAGGTTGATGTCGAGGAGCCATTCGCCACCTACAGAGATGCGATGTCCGTGGCCGAGCGGCTGCTCCGTGACGTCTGCCGCAGAATCGTCGAGGACTGCGAGGACCAGCTCAAAGAACTCGGCAGAGAGCTCAGGGTTCCATCTACCCCGTTCAAAAGGCTGACGCATCGCCGAGCGGTAGAGATGTTGCGCACCAAGGGTTATGGTCTCAGTTGGGACGCCGAGATCCCGTGGCGCGAGGAAGCCGCCCTCTCCGAGATGTTCCAAGAACCCTTCTTCGTAACCGACTACCCCAAGGGAGCGAGAGGATTCTATGACAAAGAAAACCCAGAGCAGCCGGGTGTCCTCCAAGACTTCGACCTACTTTATCCAGAGGGATACGGAGAGGCAGCGTCCGGTGCGGAGCGTGAGTATGAGTTCGACAAAGTGTCAGCAAGGATGAGGCAGAACGGCGAGGACCCGACTCGGTATGGATGGTACGTCGACATGTTGCGGTACGGGGTCCTCCCGTCAGCCGGCTTCGGAATAGGAATCGAGCGGCTGACGAGGTACGTTTGCGGGTTGGAGGCGGTGTGGGAGGCGCGACCCTTCCCTAAGGTAGCGGGGATTCCATCCCCCTGACAGATCTTATATTGAAAAGGGACTGGGAAAGGCTAGTGATACCCGATGGAGATCACCCCAGCCCTACTTGGCATTGGGACGGAGGCTTGACATCAGTTGAAGCTGGACGAGAAAGATCTGACTATACTCTCGCAGCTCATGCAGGACTCTTCAAAGACGGTAGTGAAGCTCTCAGAGTTGCTTGGCCTGCCCAGAGCCACGATCCAGGAGAGGATCAGGAAGATGCGCAAGGAAGGCGTAATCAAGCGCTTCACAGTCATTCCAAATCACGTACAGCTCGGTCGACCAGTTAAGGCCTTCATCTTGGTCTCGTTCCTACCTAACCCAGATGTGTCGCAACGCAAGCTCGCAGCAGAGATAGCGCTGCTCGACGGGGTGCAGGAGGTAGACCTCATCTCAGGCGAATGGGACATCCTCCTCAAAGTTAGGGGCGCCTCCATGGAGCAGATCGGAGCACTCGTAATCGACAGGCTGCGAGCCATGAAGGGCGTCGGGAGGACCGTGACCTGCGTCTCCTTCGCCACGGTCAAGGAAGAGTTGTAGGAAGCGCTTGGTTCGGGCCCTATCCTCTTCAAGCTGAGCTAAAACAATCGAGCCTTTCCATGTGAGCAGTCCAGGGAATGTGACTTGGCTATTCTCTCTTCATTTCTCAGTGGACACCCCAAGACTTTCCCAGCCCCCATGACTAGCATAACCAATGCTACGGCTGCAAGCTTCGCCAAGCGTCCACGTTGGACTTCTGCACCTTTATCGATCGAAGCTACGAAAAGGGCTCGTGGACACGCGTACTCGCAGACCATGAGAACATACACCGTGCATCCCCGAGAAGGCTTTAATATCCTCCATCTGCACCGCGGCCTGAGGACGCATGAACTGGAAGCAAGGGGAAAAGCTTGCCCAGGTCATCGCGCCCGCCGCACAAGCACATGAGAGGCGTAGGGGCGTACTAAGTCAAATATCCCGTGCTCCGGTAGTATAGCCCGGTCAAGAGCACCTCACCGAAAGTATCCCGGCCTTTCGAGGGCGTACGCCAGAAGTCAGCCGGTGGTCGCGGGTTCAAATCCCGCCCGGAGCACCAATCTATCGATGAAGATAGATCGCGCAGAGAAAGTTTTCTCTACTCGCCTTTGAGCTCCCCGAAGCCACCTCTCTCCTCTATCTTGGCAATACTCTTCTGCACGGCGCTATCGAAGACGGCGATAGCAACCTTCTTGTCAGACGATTCCACGCGGAGCCTATAAAGCGGCGTCCCCATGACATTCAGCGTCACAGTTGCGTCCTCCGTCCCGGCGGACAGCGCTGCGAGCGCCGCTTCGCGAATGTCGTTTGCACCGTATTTGTTCCTCGAAGACAGAATCAAGATGCCCGTGAGAAATTCTTTCCGCGGTTGAATCTCAGAGGAGCACAGACGGATTAGCTCATCTTGCAGGTTGCCGGGAATGCCAGACAGCTCGGCGGGAAGCTTTCTCTTCTCGGAGATCTTCTTGAATGTCGCATACACATCCTCCCCTCGATCCCAAAGAGGTTTCACCACACTCTCTTCGACCGTCTGATCGCTCACACCGGTCCTCTCAGCTAGCGTCGTCAATATCTTTTCGACCTTCTGCTGTTGGTTCCAAGAAATCAGTTTCTCTCGGCGCTCGTTCCTCTGGACTCGCCTCAGGGATAGGTCGATCTGAACCGGTCTCTCCTGTGCTCTCTTCACCTTGAAGACCGTTTGCTGCCCTACTTGTAGGTGACGCTTGATGCTTCTAATACGGCGCAGAGCAATCTCCCTTCGATCAACGCGGGCTTCGATGCCCCCGTACTCATCGAGAGTCACATACGCGCCATACGTGTCTATCCTCTTCACCGTACCGATCACAAGATCGCCAAAAGCAGGGAGACCTCGGTTCTTCACCCTGATCACCATCCGGATCAGCGAAACACTGGTATATACACTCACCGCGATCGATCGTCTCGCTTTCACCAAACATCCGGGAATTCGTCAAAGCCCAAATAGGCCTTGTCACCCTAGAGCTGTGAACACGCACAGCGGATGAGGGCAAGGAGACTGGCTCTGAGAAAGGTAATCTACCTGCTAGGCGTTCCCGGCACGGGGAAGTCCTCAGTTGGCAGAGAGCTCATAGGCATACTTGAAGGAGAATGCGTCGATGTCTCCGAGCTTGTCCTTGGGAAGGGCTTCTACACAACCTTTGACCGGCAGCGCGCCACCCACGTCGCTGATGTTCACAGGGTACGTGAGTTCCTTGCTCAGAGGGCTATCTCGCCTAAAGGATACCTGGTCGTTTCATCCAACTTCGCTGTGCTGGTTCCTGGCGCCAGTGACTTCTTCGTTTTTCTCCTGAGATGCAGCCCCTTGGTTCTCATGAATAGGCTGCGTGAGAGGGGCTACGATGACAAGAAGATCTCGGACAACTTGATCGCAGAGCTGATCGGTCTCAGCCTTGACGATGCATGCGCAACGTTTGGCTCGAGGAAGGTCGTGGAGATAGATATCACAAACTTGAGTTTGAGCCTCACAGCCTCATGCATCATCGAGAAGTTGCAACAAGGAGCCATAAATTCAGGAGACCGGATCGACTGGATCTCGAGGCTAGAGGGAGACCCGGCTCTGGATGACCTGCTGCGCTTCATCTCTCGTCACACATCTGCTCCTGAATTGAGCTCGGCTCGACGGTCGATCGATGAATCGAAACCTGAAGCAGGCGCAGGTACAGGTTGGTTGGGCCGATGAAGGTGCATGCCTATATACAGCCGGTCCGCTCTCGTGGAAGTTTAAGGTGAATGTGTTTTGGCGGCTGCCGCGGCTAGGAGGTTTGCGGAGGAATTTGCTTTGATGCTCGACAGGCTGATAAGGGTGTCGACGAGTTCAGGGCAATCGTTCGAAGGGAAGCTTGCTGCTTACAGCCCTACTGACTACGGCTTGTGGCTCTCGGAAGCACGGGACAAGGAAGGCATGCTCCACCCGAAGATATTCATCTCTGGGGGAGTAGTGTCAACGGTCGAGCTGCTGGAAAAAGGCCTGGATCTCGAGAAGCTTGCCGATAGGATCAACAGACTGTTCCCGAACATGGTCAAGTACGTGAAGGAAGCCAACACGGTATTAGTGATGGATCGGATCCGAGTCACTGCGGATGGCGTGGTTGAAGGAACCGGACCCGCCGCCGAGAAGGTCCAAAAGATCTACGACGAATTTGTGAGCGACGAGGCCAAGAAGACTGAAGGGAAGTAAGTAGCTACAGGCCAGACGATAGCTCGTGCCTCGAGAGCACGTTGGAATAGGAGCGGGATATCTCTTCGGACGTGCCGACCTCCATGTCTAGATCAGCCAACTTAACCAGCGCCTCAACCGCCTTTCTGGCAGCCTCGAAATCAGGTACCGCGCCGAAGGTCTCAGCCAGCACCGATAGGTTGTCGATGTTTCTTCTCGCCGCTTCGGTTAACAGTATCCCCGCGATGCCGATGATTTGCCCAGAGAACACCGAGCCGTTTATCATCGGCAGATATTTCTTCAGAACCTCATCTCGGGTTGATGAACAGTACAGTTTTCTCTCCTCGCCTGTTATTTGCCTGCCGTAGCCCCCCAAGGTCAATACGAAGCTGCAGCCCAGATTAGCGCAGACCTCCATCAGCTTGTCGCTGAACTCGTGTTGTCCAAAGCTGGTCGAGGGCTGAGCGTTACCGTATAGGAGAAGGAGCGGTCTTCGCGTCTTGGCCAAGAAAAGGTCTGCAAAACTGTTGACTATTAATCCGTCTTGAATAGAAGCGATGCTCTGGAAGTCAGGGGAGATGAAGCGGCAAATTCTCACATTCTTGGTCTTATCTAGCAGATAGGCTACTGCCGCCTTTGCTACAAGCCCAACCCCTGGCAGACCTTGAACCAATACACCGTCCTTAGCTTCTTCTCCGTCAACCTTCTTGTAGTAGAAAACCTCGGTTTCCAGCATGCTGCTCAGGCGGACTGGGTTGCCTAGACACCTAATAAACTTTCGAGGATCGATCGATGTCTCCAGTTCGATGATCGATGATGCTTTATATCGCGTCGATTGGGCTTCACGTGGTTGCAGCCTTTGTTCGAAGTTGTCCACAAGGATTTGATGGGTCGAATAGGGCTCTTGCACACCCATCACGGCTCAGTAGAGACGCCGCTCTTTCTGCCGGTCATCAGCCCTACTAGACAGATAGTCAAGCCGAGAGAGATGAAGGAGCAGCTGAAATGCAAAGCTGTCATAACGAACGCCTACCTACTGCTCAAACGTGAGTTTTCCAAGTCTGTCTCCCGAGATCTTCACCAGTGTCTTGACTTCGACGGCGTCATAATGACCGACTCCGGAGCATATCAACTGCTTGAGTACGGAAGAGTTCACACTGATGCAGAGGAGATTGCCCGGTTCCAGGAAGACATCGGAAGCGACATAGCAGTTGTCCTCGATGTTCCGACAGGTGATGTGGACAGAGAACAAGCTGCAGAAACTGTCAAGAAAACCCTGGCTAACTCCAGAAAGACTCTCGAGGTCGTTAGCCGTTCCAGAACTCTTTGGGTAGGCCCTGTTCAAGGGGGTTCTCACATCGACCTAGTAGAGTACTCTGCCCGGGAGTCGTCAAAGATGGGCTTCGACATACACGCTCTAGGAAGTCCGACGGTTCTTATGGAGCGATATCTTTTCTCTCCTCTAGTCGACATGATCTGTGCCGCCAAGATGAACCTACCTGTCGAAAGGCCGCTTCATCTTTTTGGAGCCGGTCACCCCATGATGTTTTCGTTGGCGGTTGCCTTAGGGTGTGATATGTTCGATTCAGCCGCGTACAGCCTCTACGCCAAGAACGACAGATACATGACTGCGAGCGGAACGATCAAGCTGACAGACGTACGGGATTTCCCCTGTTTCTGTCGAGCCTGTTCTCACATTTTGCCAAAGGAGTTGAGGGATCTGAAGCCGGAACTCAGGGAAAGAATGCTGGCTGTCCACAATCTCCATGTGTGTTTCGAGGAGATTCACAGGATCAAGCAAGCGATCTTTGAAGGGAGGCTCTGGGAACTGGTTGAGTTGAGAGCGCGGTCACACCCATCGCTGTTCCGCGGGTTCGCCAGGGCTGTGCAAAATGCGAATTGCACGGAGATGTTCGAAAAGAATACCCCGGTATCAAAGCGCAGGGGGATCTTCCTCTTCGACAACATTAGCCTAAACAGGCCGGAAGTCAGGACCTATCTGAGAAGGCTGAGAAAGAACTACTCGCCCCCCAGAGGCAAGAGTCTCCTTTTACTGCTTCCTAGCATCTGGCGAGATGCGGAAGCTCAAAAGATCAAATCTAGCTCCCGAATTGGCGCCCTCATCGGGAAGAGATCCACTCACCTATGCTACTACGGCCCTCCCTTCGGCCTTGTTCCAGGAGAGCTTGTCGGAGTGTTTCCCCTGTCGCAATCCTTGTCAGCTCTTGACACAACGGCCTGCATTGACGAAGTCGTCGAGGTGGTTCTGGATTACTTAAGCGTCCACAAGAACTACTCAACGGTTATATTCCTGTGGCCCGACGACAAGTCCTGGAGAGCGCTCGCAGAAGCCTGCGCGTCAGCCGTCAGGAAGAGGTTCCAAGGTGTCAGAGTCTCTGTCCGGAAGGCTTCCAGTCAGCGGTTCCCAGGCGTCATGAAAGAAGTAAGGGATGCCACGAGCATCGATCGGAAGTGAGGTGAATCAGGTTTGAAACTCACTTTTCTCGGAGCAACGAGAGAGGTTGGTAGGTCTGCTATTTTGGCTGAAACCATGGGCAAGAGGCTTCTCTTTGACTATGGAGTCATGTTGGGTGCGGAGCCGTCCTTCCCTGCTTACGTCCCCGCGAAGGCCGTTGACCTAGCGCTGCTTTCACATGCACACCTCGATCACTCCGGAGCCATCCCGCTCTTCTTCCTGTACGAAAAGGCTAGGGTGATGTCCACGAGCCTCAGTTTCAGCACCTCTGAGATACTCCTGAGGGATTTCATCAAGCTTTCAGGCTATATGCTTCCCTTCGAAATCCTCGAGGTTCACAATATGTTCAGAGAGAGGGAAGAAGTAATGTATAGGGAAGCCTTGGAAGAAGATCACGTGGGAATCGAGTTCCTTGATGCGGGGCACATCCCAGGCAGCGCCATGATTCTCGTGAACGGAGACAAGAGAGTGCTCTACACTGGGGACTTCTCGACAGTAGAATCCAGGTTGTTGAATCCCGCTGATGAACCTCCGATCGACGTTGATGCTGTGGTCATAGAGGCAACATACGGAAGAGAGGACAATCCGAAGAGGAAAGCGTTGGAGGAAGAATTCATTCGAGAGCTGGAAGAAGTCGTCATGAACGGGGGGATAGCGCTGGTTCCAGCCTTCTCGGTTGGAAGATCCCAGGAAATTCTGTGCATCCTAGCTGCCCACAACTTCAAGCACCCCGTGGCGCTTGATGGCATGGCTGTAAAAATCCTTAGGATGTATCTGGACAACACAGACTTCGTCAAGGATCCCTCTCTGCTATCCCGAGCAGCGAACAGGATCGAACCGGTAGTGGGCAGAAAGAAGAGAATGGGGGTGCTTGAGAATCCAGGTGTGATAGTTTCGCCGGCAGGGATGTTGAGTGGAGGCCCTGCTGCGTACTACATGGAGAGGCTCGCTGGTAACAGCGGTGACGCTGTGTTCTTGGTGAGCTTTCAGATCCCTGGCACTCCGGGAGACGTGCTTCTGAGTGAGAATCGATACGTATTGGGGGGTAGGGATAGAAGGGTAGACGCTCTCGTGAAGCAGTTTAAGTTCTCTTCTCACTGTGGTCGTTTGGAGCTGCACAAATTCCTAGAGCGTTTTGATTCGGGAACAAAGGTCTTTGTTGTTCATGGCGAGGAGGAGAGCTGCCTTGAGCTTGTGAGGTGGGCGCGGGAGGAGTTGTCGCTCGACGCCGTGGCGCCCCAAGCAGGACAATCCTTTGAGTTCTAGATCGATCGCATGGCATCGACACGAATCGATGTTAACATCTTGGTTCTTCTAGATAGACCCCTTAACCGAGGGTTTGTGCAAGTTTAGGTTCAGGGATATGTATCGGCTGCTGCAGGAGATGCGATCGTTTCGGTCGATCGATACCCCGTGGGCTAGTCCTTGGGCTTCTTGGCCTTGCGTTTGGATCGATCGGAGGCTTTAGCTTTTGTTGAGGGCCTCTTTTCCTTGGTTATCTCAAATTCCAAGAACGGGGGAAACTTTACCTTGGTCTTCTCCTCTACTCTTACGACATTCATGTGTCGTTTGGTCGATCGACGCCGACCACTTAGCTTATGTCTTAAGCCTTTTCTCCGTGACATCAACTAGCCTCTATGATAGCCGCCGATAACTCTTTACCGACTTCGCAGTACCCCGGTGGGTTGAAAGACAAGGAAAAGAGGGAAAGAAGGGACCACGGAGCTATCGATCGAGAACGTAACCACGGATTGTTTGATCGAGCAAAGTATATCTCACGGTGTCCAGTGCAGCGACATGTCTCATGTGGGCCGGTGGTCTAGCCTGGTAGTGATACCGCCCTGACGTGGCGGTGGTCGAGAACCGCCGGAAAAGCGGTCGGCAGAGTTCAAAAGCGGCGATCGATCGACGCCGCAGAAAATCTCTCCCGGCCCACCACAACACCACCACGACAAAACCTAGATCAAGTACATCTTGTCAGTGGATCACACGTTGTCACTTTCTCGCTCATTTTCTTTTTCGATCGATCGACAAACTCTGACCGACCGTCTAGCCTACATCGTAGTAGACGTTGAAACTGGTTTCCCCTTGGACGACTTCCTTGATGCTCAACCGACCGATCTCTGCGATATCCTTGACGTGTGTTCCACCGCAAGGGATAGGAGAGCACCCCTCTATGGTCACCGCCCTCACGGACCCGAGCCGGGGGAGGCGGTATATGTTGGGAGCGTCAGGCGCTCGAAGAAGAAGTTCTTCATACAAGATCTCCTCTAAGGCAACACTGCCTCCACGGGAGATCATGTTGTTCGCAAGCTCTTCGGCCTGCCTCATAGTGTCTTCAGCCGGGGCCTTTCCCCTGTATCCTACGTAGCATGGATCATCCAGCCAAGACTCAGTCGTCTCAACCCTCTCCCCAGTTGTCTTGGCAAGGCAGTGATCCAGAAGATGCCCCCCCGTGTGCCTCTTCATCATCAAGTACCGCCAGTCCCAGTCTATCTCTCCGAAGACCGGCCCCTCAATGACCTCATCTTCGCTCAGACTGCC
>Ga0224501_10003806_pt1 | contig 11893 bp, 12 predicted proteins | sample SF_Oct11_sed_USG_4_FD_169105 | JGI IMG/M metagenome (GOLD analysis project Ga0224501, IMG submission 169105) | Sediment microbial communities from San Francisco Bay, California, United States - SF_Oct11_sed_USGS_8_1 | ecosystem: Environmental > Aquatic > Marine > Sediment | place: USA... | reverse complement strand
AAAATTCCTTTAATAGTGGAAAATGTCTCTAATTACTGACACGTCAAGAGGCCCGTAGTCAATGCTGATTCGAGAGGTTATCTTGGAAAACTTCATGTCCTACGAATACGCTAGGATACCTTTTAAACCGGGTGTCAACGTTGTCTGCGGGCCCAACGGCTCGGGCAAATCATCTATGCTCTTGGGAATCTCGGTGGCGCTGGGTCAATCCTACACAGAACGCTCTGAAAAATTGAGCGATCTCATCCGGTGGGGAAAAGACCAGGGAAGAGTCACTTTGGTTCTTGATAACTCGCTTAAAAGTGGTCGCCGACCATATCCTAGGATCCAAAAAGACCAAATCTTTTTGACGAGAAGTTTGAGACGAGATGGAAAATACTGGTTTGAACTGGAAAACAGAGCCGCAACCAAAGCTGATGTCAAACGGCTTCTCTCCAAGTTTGGAGTTGACCCTGAAAACATGCTCATCATCATGCACCAAAACATGGTGGAACAATTCACAGTACTCTCACCTCAAGAAAAATTGAGAATAGTTGAAGCTGCAGTGGGCTTCGAATCCTACCGCCAAAACGTCCTACAGGCCCAGAAAAAGCTGAGCCGCATCTTAAGCCAAGAAGAGTCTGTGGAAAAACTCCTCGAGTCAGCCGAACAGACACTAACCTACTGGAGAGAACAATACGACCGCTACCAACAGAAAAAACAGCTGAGAATGAAACGGCGATTCCTTGAAAGAGAACTCGCGTGGGCTGAAGTTTCGAAAAGGGAGAAAATCGTCACCGACTTAAAGGAGCAAATTCAAAAGAAACAAAACGAAAACCTACAAATCGAAAATGAAACAAAAACCATCAACGGTCAACTAGAAGAACTTCAAAGAAACCTAGAACAATCAAAGACTGAATGGAAAAGGCTTCTTGAAGAACGATTAACCTTGGAGCGTGAAAAGGCGAAGCACGAATCCAGTGTTGTAATGGCTGATCAAACTTTGAAAGAAACGGAATCTTGGGCTGAAACTTACCACGAAGAAATGGAGAAATACCTAGACAAGATTAGATCGCTAGAAACGGCGCTCCACGAAACTACAAACCCAATCGACCTCAAAACCCAACTAACCGAAATCAAGACAACCTACAAAAATCTTGAAAGCACGTGGACTCAACGGTTTAACCTCAAAAGCGAGAGTTTGAAAAAATCTGTTGAAAACTCTAAAGAACAACTCGCAAAATTAGATTCCCAAATCTCAGATATTAAAGCAAATACTGATCACCTTAATCTCGAAATTGAAGGCGCCACCAACGATGTTTTAGACCGTAAGATCAGCCGAGCCTTGCTCCAGTATCGAAAGGAAAACCTTTCAGAGGCCTTGGAGAAGCTGAATAAGGAGCTTCAAATCGCACTTACTGATCTTCAGGAAACCATAAAAGAAGCGGAAGAAATGGGTTCTCGAATCGTGCCCATGAAAAGCATCGTTGACATCCTAGATGAGATCCGGTTAACAGACGGACATCTCGCAGCGTTAGCCGACGTTTCCGAAGACATCGAACGCATGTATGAATCCTACTCCAAACTCTACTTAGAACTGAAAGAAAAAGCTCGCTTGGTAGCAGAAAATCGCGAAAAAGCCATGGAAGAAGTAAAAACAAGAATGGAAGCGTGGAGAACAGTTATTCAAAACCTTCTGGATCACGTTAGTCTCAAATATCAGGGAATCCTTTCAGAAGCCCACGCGATCGGGGACGTTCGATTAATAAATGGACAAGACATTGAAGCGGCTGGCCTTGAAATCTTCGTGGGTTTCAAAGGAGGAAAACTGGTTCCCCTTAGCGCCTACACTCAGAGCGGAGGAGAAAGGAGCATAGCGACCATGACCTTCCTCCTAGCCTTGCAACAGCACGTCCAATCTCCCTTCAGAGCCGTTGATGAATATGACATTCACATGGACCCCAAAAACAGAGAACTCATAGCAAATCTTCTAGTTTCTTCAGTTAGGGGTTTGGACGCCCAATACCTAGCCATCACACCAAGTCAAGTAACCTTCACTGGAAAGGATGTTCACATCATAACGGTTCAAAATGTAGAAGGGACATCGCTGATCAAAGAGGTAGCTTGATTGTCCTCAAAAAGGAAAAAGCAGGGCGGTGAACATCTTCAACGCGTCATCGACATGTGCAAATCTATTGAAGAGAGGAGTCTCGATCCATTTAATGTGGACGTTGACGACATCATAGCAGTGGTTCAAAAATATTTTCCAGAATGGGAATTGCCGGAAGAACTCTGCCTAGACGCAGAAGCCATCCACCATCTCGCATCCATAATCAAACTTCAAGGAGACTGGGTGAAACATCGATCAACTTCCCTCTACACAGATCCCTTCCTCCTCGAAGAAAAAATACGGAGATTAAGCAAGGAAGAACTTGCTACACTTTTTCTGGAAGCTTGGCACCCCATCATCGAACTAGAACAGATCTCCCTTCACAGCCTAGCCGAGGCCACCAAATACTGGCAGGATCTTCTTCCGCTAAGCGAGAGATGGCTAAAAACTGGTTCCCTAGAAATGGAAACCGGAGCTACCACTCGCGAAGAATTGGTTAAGCTAAGAATACTGGCTGAGAAAACCTTCTTGGAGGAGCTGGAAGTTTTCTGGGAAGAATTGAAGCATAGAGTTGGTCGAGAAGAAAAAATTCGATACTGGGATTTCATCGGCGCCGACAACTATTCTGAAACCACAAAAAGAGCCTACATGGCAAGTTTTCTGGTAACTTATGGATACGCAACCCTAGAACTGCACCCCTTAGAGGAGGAAATCTTCATCAAACCCTTCGAAAAACCAAAGTCTATGCTCGGAAAAAAGCAGACGGTCTCCATTCCAGTTTCCGTAAGCTACGAAGAATGGGTGAGATGGAAAGGAGGCAAACCTAATTGAAGAGGAAAGCGTACTATGCAAGGAAAATCAAGAGGGCGGCGCACCTTCTTTTCTATAGACGCCATAGAAACCCTGGCGTGAAGGGGTGGGAGCTAAGGAGGAGACTGGGATCAGACTACCCCAAAGTAATCAAAATACTGGATGACCACTTGGAAAAGCTGGATCTGACGGTGAAAACAGTTTTTGAAGGGGAGAAGCCCGCTGGAGAGCCAACTCTCGAACAGTTGGATAAGGCTCGATTCTACACAACTCTAAGAGGCGGGCTAGCTCCAAAAGAAACCAAGATGATGGGCTGGCGCATAGACGACATAGCTGGTTTAGCCACAGCCATCTCCTACATCATAGCCAAAAAGGGGAAGGCTCCCCGCGAAGAAGTAGAAGAACTCCTGCGAAACAAGCTTCCAGGCTGGAGGGTTGACATAAACATGAACCGCTACATTCGATACGGATACCTAGCTGAAGATGAGAACAAACAGCTTTACCTGGACTGGAGAACCCGAGCTGAAATCGACCAAAAAGCACTTGTTGACCTACTTTTGTCAAAAGAAAAAACTTTAAATGGTTATGCCTAGCGCGCGCATCTTTGACGATTCGCGGATTATATTATTTTTTGGATCTAGATAATATAGAAAGGAGTTGAACAACCAGCCTTTTTCGCTTAAGATCTATTTCGAGTGTTCCGTTATCCATGCAATCTGGACATATGTTAAAATCGTGTATTAAACCGTCATGAAAAACAAACTTGCATGGATATACAGCCTTAACGATGTCGCCGCAACAATCGCAAAACAAATGGTTCATTTCCTCATCCTACACACATGAATTGGAGGGATAACAAATCTTAAAAAGAAAGTTTCGTGCGCAAAAATAGTGGCTAATCTGAATTGTTTAAGAAGACAGATATATTGCGATTTGCGAAACAAGCAGACATGCGCGCGCACCAGACACAAGGACCTATTTTTACACAGTTAGGTAGGTAAACAACTACAAAAACCTAAATCTTTATCATAAGCGCACTTTTCTGCGACGCACATTAATATTGATAGTAGACTTTTTCTTTAAAAAAAAGGCACTAGTCTATCTTCTTTTAGGAACGGAAACTGGAGCTTCTATTTCTTAATTCTTCGGTACAGAAAGAAGGCTATGTTTACAACTATCAACGCGCCCAGGATCAAGAAGGGGCTGTTAAGCAAAGAATCTTCAAAGGACAGGGGAAGTTCGAAGGTTACAACGTCCCCTGCGACGTGGACGTTGGTTGCTGCAGTGGGCAGTATGAAGTAACATGCTGGATCGATGGTGTTTGAATCGGTAAAGTTATAATAGTAAGCTGGATGCGTTTTGGCACTTAAGGTATAATTGATTCTTTGCCAACGCTCTACAGGTTCGCCGAAGTATTCAGTAAAGTTCAGTGAAAACCCGTTAGTTAGGTCAACTTGGAATTTTCTCCAGTCCGTCCTCGCATGATACGTCTTAGTCATAGACTTCGTGTTAACTGTGAAGTTTAGGATGTCTGAACCGGTCAAAGAGAACGCTATGTATATCGATGATGTTGAGTCGTTGAAGACTATTGGTTGAGTGTAAACATCTACATGCGTCAGATTTTGCTGTTTAAGATTCTTCAAGATAGTATTCGGGATTGTTGACACTGTAATCAGCGGTTCATTTTTGATCGTCCAGTAGATTGTAGAGTTGATGTTTTCCAAACTAAAGGCAACATAAACGTCTTGATCTATTATGGCTTGAACCGTAACCGAAGCCTGAACAGACGTAACAAACGTAACGGTTAAAAGAAAAAACAGCAGATGCGCACAGACTGTTTTTTTCATACTTCTCCAGTTTCCCCCGTCAACTCCAAGCATTGTTGACATACCTCTAAATCTTCCATAAAACCTTTATCATTTCCGTTTCGTCACAACCGCCCTTTTCTCGAAGATTCTCTTCAACTCTTTGACCGGATCATGGTGTTCGTCTACCCTCAGGTCAAGAATGGGACGGGTTTTTATCTGTTGGTGGCCTGCTATCAGTAACGCAGCGGACATTCTTCCTCTTTTGTCTCCTCCAGTCTCTTGCCCAGTCTCCAAGGCCTTCAACAATCTTTCAGCTAATCCTCCTTCTGAATTTTCAAAGGTTTGAGCCATAGCCTCTATTACTTGACTACTGACGAGCATGTTTCCGGCAACTACATAATCTTTGCCGACCAGATGTCCCTTCCAGCCAATGGTTTCTTTTCCAGTGAAGGCAGCTGTTCTTCCTTCTCTATCTATTATAATCACCTGCCTCGATTCCCTGTCTGGGTCCTCCTTCAGCATGGCTTCTAGGGCTGCTTGCGGAGACAAACCTGCCTTCAATAGTTTTAAACCGTTTGTCCCGTAGAAAATGTTTGTTTTGGCTTGGGTCGCTATGGCGCCAACCCCTGCGTCTACGTGGGGAACTCGGTTTCCAACAGCTGGGACGGCTGTTGAGACGCAAACACCTAGCGCTAATGTTTTTGGGCATCTGGCAACCATGGAAAAAGTCGTGGAAGTATCCCTCCTGTCAATTAGGTATATATCTCCTTGAAACTTTTAAGAAAAGAGGTTGCTATTCTCATGTACTCTATGGAGAGAGAGCGTTGATACCTTTCGATATGGCTTTGCTGTCGCCGATAGCCTTTCTTGTTGGAATAATCGCGGCGATGACTGGTGTGGGAGGCGGCGTTTTCGTTGTACCCCTTCTGTCTCTGGTCTACGGTTTTTCTTCCCATCAAGCTATTGGGACAAGTCTCGCAACAATAGTTTTTACTTCCCTGTCCTCGACCATAGTATATTGGAGACAAAGGAGAGTCGACTATAAAGTCGGCTTGATTCTAACTCTTACAACTATTCCTGGAGCCTTCGTAGGAGCGTATCTAACCAGTTTTATCGAAGAAAAACTTTTGGGACTCATTTTCGGCTTTTTCCTAATTTTCGTTGCCTTGCGCATGGCTTTTCAACTCGATCTTTACCGTATTCATTTTCCAAGGATAGGAAAGATTTGGCATCGCAAGATTGTGGACTCTGGTGGCACGATTTTTGAATACGACACGGATGTAAACTTAGGTTTGGTGTTAAGTTTCTTCGGCGGTCTTTCATCTGGTCTCTTAGGCATAGGTGGTGGAGCGCTCATGGTGCCTATACTACATCTCACAATGAACTTTCCTATGCATGTTACGGTTGCGACTTCTATGTTCATTATGGTTTTCACTTCAATATCTGGGGCTGCAACGCACTTTTCCTTGGGTAACGTTGACATCAGTCATGCAGTCTTTCTCTGCATAGGAGTGATTTTGGGCGCTCAGGTTGGAGCCTACTTTTCTAAGAAGATTTCTGGAAAGGATCTCAGAAGGATGTTTGGAGTGGTTTTGTTTCTAGTAAGTATACGAATGATTTTGAAATTCATATGAAAACGACGGCGTTGAATGGCCGCTTCCGGAAAGATTATTGTTTTGTTGATGCGTGCAATTATTTTTGGGATTTTGTAAAAATGTGGGGGTTATCACTATGGAAATAGGGAGAGCGCTGAAAAATGTGAGTACGGGAGGTTTTTACCTTGGTTCTGCGGGTCTGCTTAGATATACCCAGATCACTACTAGGCATGATGTTATCAAAGCGCCGGCGATCCCTGATAGAACCCACTCAGCGGTAAGTATTGATGGAAAGACAGCTAAGAACCAAGGCCACACGACGTGGTAAATGACGTTGGCTGAGACTCCACCTATGAACCCTAACAAGGCAAATATCCCGAGTATCTTTAATCTGCCACCCATTGTAGTCACCTTGTTTTAACAGTTAAACTTTCGTGCTTTTGAGTCTAACTTACACGAAACTGTTTATTGGAGCAACTGCGCCTCGCGTCTCTTTCCATCTGAGATTTAAAGCTCAAAACGATGGCGAAACATGGATATGCTGTTAGGTATATGCGTGGATGTTTTCTACATGTTAACAATGTAATAATACGTTTTAAACGACCTCTTTTTGTGAGGAATTAAAATGTCTGAAAAGTTTGCTAAAAAATGGGGAGAAGGAATAGACGATGCGCCTATCTCTACGAGGATCAAAGAAGCTGTTCGTCCTCCAGGTCCATTGAAACCACGCCTCGATTACGCGGTCAAGCGAATTGAAATGCAAATTCAAAGATTAGACAAGGCAACCGACCGTTTCTCAGAACGCGACAAATCAATATTCGCAAGAATTGTCAACGCCTACTCAAAACATGACATGGCGCGGGCCAACGTTTTCGCCAACGAACTGGCTGAAATACGGAAAATGGAAAGGATGATAATCCACGCGAGACTGGCCCTAGAACAGATTGTTCTCAGGCTAAGCACGGTTTCAGAGCTTGGCGACGTCGTTAGCACACTGGCTCCAGCAATCGGCGTGTTGCGTAGCGTCAAAACCGGAATGGCTGCAGTCTTTCCAGAAGCCGAAAGGGAACTTGGAAGCATTGGAAACTTGCTCAGCGGAATAATTATGGACGCTGGCCACAACACTGGTATGAACATAGACTTCCAGACAGCGGGTGAAGACGCCCAGAAAATCTTGAACGAAGCAGCTACGGTTGCGGAACAGAGAGTTAAAGAAAAATTCCCAGAATTACCGGCGGGCATACCTACCTTCGGCGAGGCGGCTCAAACCGAAACTTAGCTACCCTAAAAACTTGACCATTCACGGATATAAGGAGGTGAGAATACGTCAAAATCCAACTCCAACCCCTTTCTTTTTGTCGGCAAGCCAGTTAAGGATGAATACGGACGCCAAATCGGTCGAATAGCATCATTTAGTGTAACCCCTACCGGTCGTGTAGAGGGAATCTTCATAGAGCATGGGGACGGAGAATTTCTTTGCTATCCAAGCGATCACTTCAAAATAGAAAATGGTGACTTTGTAATTTTGCCACCACTTAAATTGAGGGCAACAACTCTCTGTCAGCAGATACCTCTGATTTGGCGAAAAGATCAGGCTTTGAACGAGCTTGTGGAAAAGAAAAAGATTCCGCCGGAAATGTTTGATGATCTCCACAACAACTTTGAAGGAGCGTTAAATCAGTTAAAAGCAGACGCTAAAACCGTTATGGACGACACAGATAAGCAGATCACTAAATGCACCAAACAAATACAGGAACTCCACTCAGCTTTAATAAATCTAGAGATTGAACGCGAAATTGGCAGAACCGACGACGAATCATATCAGAAGGCTTTAGGAATGATACAGTGGGGATTGAAAGGGGTTAACGCCGAAAAAAGCGACCTAGAAGCGTTGAAGAGCAAGTTATCTAACCTACTCCTCGGAGAAAAAACAGTGAAGATGCCTGAAACGCCCACACAGAAGGAGACACAAGAGGCAACTGCTCCTGCTTCTCCAAACCTCCCAGAACCCCCCGTTGTTGTCCACGTGAGGAACCCGAACAAATAGAGCTTATAATCACTAAAGCCTGTGAGGAATCGCCATCAAAAACCCTTTCCGCCCTCCTCCAACACTTGAGGAAGTGATCTTCGAGGCAGTGCCGAAACTCAAGACTCAACGGTTTAAAATAGAGCAAGTCATCGTTAGATTGCGCCAAAGAGATACAGTTCTCTTCAAAACTTGCGAAACAGCCCTAAAAACAAAAAACAAGGAACGAGCAATAATCTTCGCTAACGAGCTAGCAGAAATCAGAAAACTTACTAAACTAATCTCGCAGACCCAAATCCTCATAGAACGCGTAATTCTAAGACTCGAAACACTCAAAGAATTGAGTGCAGCTTTCGCAGATCTGAAGCCAGCTCTTAGAATCCTTCACACCGTGACGAAGCGCCTCACAATAATCATGCCTCAAATGGCATATGAAATGGAAAGGGTGAATGAAAGCATAAACGAAACGCTAGCCATGACCACCATCAGTTCCACAGAACTAAATATGCCAATAGACGTAAAAACCCCAGGCGGCGAAGAAGTTCTTAAAGAGGTCTCCGCGTTCCTGGAAGAAAAGTTAACGGAGAAACTTCCTGAGCCACCCATTTCTGTTCCAGTCATGGAAAAACCTCAACCTCGACGCGTGGAAAAAGTAAGACAAATGGTTGCTCTCACCGCCACTTGCTCAGAAGTTTGTGAACAAAGAGAAACTCAAAACTACGTATCTTACAAAGACACGGAACTAAAACGCGTTTCCTTGACGGTACAAGAGTCTTTAGAGGAAACAGTTCTGGAATACGCCAAAAAACGCGAAGGACAAATCGACATCACCCGATGTGCGCTTGAACTGAACGTTCCATGCGGAGAAGTAGAAAAAGCCCTAGAAAAATTGGGTGTGCAAGGAAAGATAAAGATCGAGCGGTGACCGTCATGAGCGCATCCCAAGAACTTGAAAAAGCCGCAACAAGCTATGCACTTGAAGCAGTTCGCCTCGATAAACAAGGCGCCAGAGGAATGGCCATCACTATGTATCAGAAGGCCATCGAAACCCTTCTAAAGCTCGTCCAATTGTACCCCAACTATGGCCTAAACAGGGTTTACATTCAACGTGCAATGGCATATCAAGAAAGAATAAAATCTCTGCAAGGAGTTGGACCCATTGAGTCACAACTAGAAAAAACAGCTGACGTAATAGGTCCCTCAGGAGAAAAAGAAAAAGCAAGTTACGATGAGCTTGTGCTCAAAGAAAAACCTAAGGTAAACTGGGGCCAAGTTATCGGTTTGGAGCAAGCAAAGAAAGCAGTTAAGGAAGCCATCGTTTATCCCGTTGAGAGACCAGATTTATTCACGTTGGGATGGCCTAGGGGAATACTTCTTTTCGGTCCTCCTGGCTGCGGAAAAACCTTGCTAGCCGCTGCGGTGGCCACAGAGATCGAAGCAACCTTCATCTCAGTGGATGCAGCTTCCATAATGTCAAAATGGCTCGGAGAAGCCGAACAGAACGTTGCAAGACTTTTTGTGTCAGCTAGAAAGTCTGCTAATAACGGATGTCCGTCAATAGTTTTCATCGATGAACTGGATTCATTAATTGGAATGCACTCAACCGAGGTTGGCGGGGAAACCAGAGTTCGCAACCAGTTCCTCAAAGAAATGGATGGAATCATAGATAAGGGCAAGAACATCCATGCCTACGTCATCGGAGCCACCAACAAACCTTGGGCATTAGACTGGCCCTTCATAAGGAGATTTCAGAAGCGAATCATAGTTCCACTACCTGACTATGAAGCCCGTTTAGGGATGCTTAAACTATATACAACTCATCTGAAACTGGCGCCAGATGTGGACCTCGATGAATTTGCTAGGTTGTCTGAAGGATTCTCTGGAAGCGATATACGGGACGTATGTCAATCAGCCCACCTAAGGGTTATTGGAGAACTCTTCGAATCGGGCCTAGCAAGCGATAAACAAGCTCAGCCGAGACCCATATCCATGGACGACTTTAGAACGATCTTGGAGGAAAGGAAACCCAGCGTTTCCCTAGACATGATAGCCTCCTATAACCGATGGTTTGAAGCCTTCAAAGCTCTTTAGCATAGAAAGAAGGCCAGAAGCTAAAATCTAGGCTCTGGTCATGTGGCCCTTGGAAAGGTTTAGAAAACTGTCTTTTCCTCGACAGCAGCTGAAAAACTCCTTTCTCTCTCAGCAACTTTCAACAATTCTCTTTCTAAACCCCAAAAAGGCCACGTGCCTTTACTTGCGCCTAATAAAACTCTCAATAATTACTGAAATCCTCTCGTCTCCTTTTGTGGCAATCCCTTTCAATGTTGAAATCATTCCAAGAATTGTGTTTCTCATGATTTTCTGAACAAAAAGATTTAATGGTAAAACGCGTTCGTCGATCTGAATTTTTAGTTTTTCTTCGTGTTTCCGTTTTCTTTCAACCAAAACTGCAGCTTCTTGGTCCACTAGACCCACCAACTTCTCAGGCTCTTTAAGCACGTCAACGTAAGGAATTTTTAGTTTCGCTGCTTCGGTCGGAACGGGGCCGACGAGGGTCAGTATGGGTTCATAGTGTCCAGAAGCCTCAAGAACCTCGTCAGTTGTTTTGACAGCCACTATTTTAGGCACGGTTAGATTTTGTCCGATTAGTTTCTTAAAACCTTCAAGGATTATGATTTCCACATCATCTTCACATTCTGTAACCAGCTGTTCTAAGCTGTATTTTGTTGTATCTACTTTTCTGATGACTGTTAGTTCGTTGGGTGCGACGCTTATGACGGTGCGGGCTCCGGCCTTGGCGTGCCTCCATGTGTCTTTTCCCTTGGTGTCTATTGTAAAGTCGGTTTCTGGTATATGCTTGACAGTGGCGACTTTGTATCCCCTTTTTGTTAGTCCTCTGACTAAGGTTTCTACGGCTGTGGTTTTGCCTGATTTTTTGCTTCCAACGACGGCGACTATGAACATGCTCTTTTCTCGCTCCTCTTGCGTATTAGAAGGTTACTGAAATTTAAATTAGAATGTTCAACTTCACCTGTGCGGGCAAATGAGAAACTCAATACGTCTATGGTCTGTATCCGTTTAGGATGCTGATTGCCAAAACCGCCTCCGTAATGTCTGCTGTCGTCCCTGGACTAAGCTTATGGGCCGGATCTCTGAGTTTTTTATCGAATTTCTGAAGCAGTTTTCTTCCAGATGAAGTTGTTAAGCCACCTTTTTCCAACACTTGCCCAGCCTCGGCTGAGATTTTCTTTGCCTTGTCTAAGCCTACTTTTCGACTGATGAAGGTGTCTGGGACTTCGGAAAGAATTTTTAGGAAAGTGTGCACTGTTGCCGTGTTTACGTCTGCTCTCTCTTTAAGTTGTTGGGCAAAATATGGGTGACCCAAGTCAAAGGTGATGGGGTAATTGTTTACCCACTCAGATGCAATGGAGTCATATGCGGAAGCGATCTCAAAAACTTCGAAAAGGGTTACTTGATCGTCCAGAATTTTCTGTTTCGAAGCCGGATCCGTCACATCAAGTTTTGGAGCCTTACCCAAGCCGCTTGGTTTGACAATTTGTATTGC
>Ga0224501_10003804_pt1 | contig 11897 bp, 6 predicted proteins | sample SF_Oct11_sed_USG_4_FD_169105 | JGI IMG/M metagenome (GOLD analysis project Ga0224501, IMG submission 169105) | Sediment microbial communities from San Francisco Bay, California, United States - SF_Oct11_sed_USGS_8_1 | ecosystem: Environmental > Aquatic > Marine > Sediment | place: USA... | reverse complement strand
CACTATAAAACGATCACGCTGCAATACAATTGTCAGGGGTTTATTGCCATCCGGTATGAATGCCATTTCTATCGACACATCGGTAAGAAATCTAATTGTAGATGTCTAAAATAGGGATGCAAACGGGAAACGTACAATAATAAAAATGCCACCCATAAGATTAGGGATGTACCCATAAGATTAGGGATGTACCGTAACTAGATTTTATTTTCATTAAACTAATTTTGGAATTATTTTTTCATTTGATGACTTCCTTTTTATCTTGGTTGCCTTAACCAGACACTGGCCAATCATATAGACAATGACAGGTAGGAGAGAACCCGTTACTATCAGTAGTGCTGCGGGCAGCACAGCATACAGATAGGGCTGAACTCCTACAAAAACAAGCCAATCATAGTAAGGGCAATATATACAACAAACGCATCACCAGACCCAAGAAGCAATATCACAAACCAGTGACATAAAGGATTCCATATCCCAGACATATAGCCATGTTTCATGCCTTAGTTTGTTCACCAGCTTTAGTAGAAAAGTAATGTGAGGTCGGATAATTTCAAAGGATTTTCCCCGGCTGATGACACACACTTGGAGAGGAGATGAGCACTGCCAAGTCATCGTAAGCCAATTGAAAGGATATGAGGAATACGAAGCAATACAGCTTCTTCTGCCCTCAGGTTGTCTTTCACAATCAACATGGTCATAGGTCTAAAAAATGTGAGGTCAGTGACTTTATATCATTGGATAGGTATTTCGGACATGACTGAGCCAGCTACCATCAAATCACAGTACAGAGGGCACTGTCGCCAAGGAGACTTACCAAGTGTCTTCGGGATTGGGTCAGTAGCAGGTGAAGTGGCGTTGGGTGCTGTCGGCGGGCACCGAGTTGCTGTTGCCATACACTCTTCAAGTCTGTTCTGATTAAATGATTCATCTCCTGATTGCACGGTAAGGAAGCATATTTCCATGCAGCCCGGTCTTACAAAATGAGATGCGATCATCATTATTGTAGAAACCAATCGTCAAAGTTGAGTATAGAGTATTTGAAGCAGAACTAAGAAACTATTCTGTGACTTTGCTTGTAGTTTTTCCTTGGTTTCTTGGCTAACTCATGGACTGATTTTCCTAAGCACCACTGCGGGTGGAAAAATTCATAGCAAGTTTAGTGTCTGGTCTACCATGTCAACCCATTCAAAATCCAGTCTCAATGGGCTTTGGTCACTTTCACACCGAAGTAGCCAATATAAAATCAATGATAGATAGTTTGATAAAAAATTTTATCACTGCGAATAAGAGCTAAACAGGTAATCCCAAAGTGGGGTGAACCCTGTCCCAAAATAAGGGGTGGGATGTGTCACAGCTTGGTTCAACTGAGGAATTGCTGCACTTGCATGGATAGAAATAGAGTGCGTGCCTATTTCTTGGATGATATTGGCAGAAAAACTCCCGCACATCTGAACACTTAGAGATCCAATTTGCACAGTGTACGACCCATTAAGCCACTTACAGCTGGCCTGTGAGTCTGAGGGGGGCGGGGCTTTCTTTAAGGTTTACCGTAACATGGTCCTTGCTTTCATTAATTTTTCATGGGTGGCATCCGAGTTGTGTTGTAATCCAGCAGCCAGACTACAATTGTCAATATCAACTAGCTTAAATGTTAACTAATCTTCACATGAGCGAATGTAGCATCTGGGTGTGGTACCCGGCACTAGCTGCCAAATTGGGACTTTAATGGGCTATGAGACGCACCATGGATAATTCTGGAAACAATCCTCCGACTTTATGATGCCACCTGTGTATAAAAAGGAGTCCCACTCTGTTCATCAGAACGGCGCGATAGCTCTTCAGTGACTAGTGTTTGGCTCGTATAAAAAGTTCCAGTGAAAGAGTCTTTGAATCGATAGTCACTCTAGCAGCCCCTGTATAAATTTACTATTCTGATTCTTACCTTATAAGACAGATGATTGTTAGCAGTGCTAGCATGACTGATTTCTCAGAGAGGCACCCAATCTCAGTTGGGTGGACACATCTAGATATGATTGAATGATGTTATGACACGGAGATGATCACAATGAACAATAACAACCATTCTAGTCAAATTCCCAAAGAGTACGAGCTCCTCACCTCATTCTACTCCCACTGCCTTAGAGCAAACCTCACTCTTGTGAAGTCTATTAAATGGGATGGCCAATTTTTTGTCGCAACGAGCAATAAAACGCCCATGTATGTCAAACTTCCTTGCTTTTGCATCATATTCCCCTCCCAAAAACCCAAGTAGCTAACAAAATCGAGAACCATTCACTTGTGCGGTTCAATGTGATCTACGTACAACCCTAACTAGAAGACAGTTGCCCTCAGTAATAGGGAATAACTAAACATAGAGGACTTTCGAGTCAACTGATAAGGCCCGCTGGCACTAGATGTTTCATGAGTCCGCAACACAAGTCACGCGTTCATTGAATTTTAACTCTTTATTCTGAATCTCGGCAAGAATAGCTTTGCCAGGATGGTGGAAAATATAGATAGCACTGGCCTGGAAAACCATTGCAAGACTATAACGAGCCAAACACCATCGAAATAGACACTGAGCATATCTCAATATACTATGATGATATGCACTGATATAACACATTACAATCTATCTATTATGGAGTGTGTATGTGTATGAAAGGATAAGCGAGAGCACGTCCAAGCTCTGAACCAATCTGTATGGCACCCAAAAACCAGCCGGCTTGCATTGATGGTGCATAAATAACAAAAAATAAAGGATATAGGGTTATAGGGTGAGAATAAAACTCTAATTGCAGCTTGACCTCTGTGGTGCTGTATTGCATCGATACAACGATTGCAATGTTGCAAATACTGTCTTTGACCTGATAGGGCTAGCAGAGAAGTGTCAGTGTGACACGTGTGTCACCATGAAGTTTGTGTCATCACATTGTGTCCATCCCATAATGAGGTAAACTTTAGAGCGCAATGTTTATCGTTGTAAGCATGAGTTTGTCACAGGTTGAGCCCCCTCATGGTATCAAATGTTACTAATAAAGCAAGTGTCATGAGGAGGTATATGTAGCTATATGATAAGTGACATGTCCACATGGTAACTTTCACATTGATTTGTCACAGTCATAGAATTATTTGCATCACAGAGATGTCTGCACATTTTCGTATCGGTCCTGATCAGAGTCGTCTCCCAGCGTCACCCTGACCCGGTCTGGTGCGGCATCGCCAGACCCTCCTTCTTCCGCTGTATGGCACGATCCGGAGACGGAGGTCGGCGGAGCTGCCGAGCCCATTATAACGGCACCGGCCGCAGCCACAGCACCGGTCCCTACCCGCCGCGACTGTTCCACGAGTAGTGGCTGCTCCACCGGATCATGCCGGTGGCAGACGGGGATTTCGTAGCCGAGGGAATCAGTGCCACTGTGACGGTGAGGGTCAGAACGGGCAGCCGGGCAAGAAATCATTGGAGCCATCTCCTCAGCCGCTATAGGTAGGGGAGAGAGAATAGTGAAGTGATAACAGGTGGGTGGTGCAGAGGTGAGTTACGCAACAATCACACTCCACCGGGGAGATAAGCAGCCAGTGATAGAGTTATACAATAATACCTCAGTAGATAAATCACGGCAGTATGTGAGAACTGCGAATAACCACCAAGAGATGTGACATAATCATACTTACTGGCCATGTCCTCGTAGACGTTTTCAGTTTTATTGGACGGAGCCACCTGAATATGCTGGCCATCTCCCTTGGTGTGAGAAGAACCCGACAGTGGCTCAGTGACTACCTCCAATGGCTGCTGCTGCCCGGACTTCCTTTCAACGCAGGATCTGCCGACAGCCAGAAATCAACAAGTCAACACCGAGGGTTATACGGGCACAGCTGCACTGATGATGAGCAACTCATTGATATACCTTAACCTAAATAAGGTGGATATATTAACATAGTATCACATTGGTTAATCTAGCATGATCAAGAGCATGGTACTCACAAGCAGTACTGCAGCGCTACAACTGCAGTGGGAAGAAGGAAAGGTAAACTTACCTGTGCTGCCGCTGTATAAAGAAGACGCTGACGGAAATGGCGATAGAGAAGACGAGCGAAGCAATGACGGCAATGGCAGCCACCTCCGGATCTACAACACAATCCAGGTCTCACACCTGGCTGTCAACAACACAACGCTTCCCTTACATTCTACTGCTAACAACACAACCCAGCTCTTACACCTGGCCGTCAACAACACAACTCTTCCCTTACATCCTACTGTTAACAACACAACCCTTGTGTTACGCCTGACTGTTAACGGCACAATCGTTGTGTTACGCCAGACTATTAACAAGACAACCCTTCAGTTACACCTGACTCTTAACGGCGCAATCCTTCCGTTACCCCCTACTGTTAACAACACAACCAAGCACTTATACCCGACTGTCCACAATACCAACAATCTCTTACACCCATGTCAACAGCAGCGCTCATACCATGCGTTGTTTATGGGGACAGTCCGGATAAAATGATAAGAAAAAGCAAGAATAAATGGTTTTCTTGGGTATATTGAATAGCTGTGCGCGCTATACATCGTCTAATCAGAACAAAGAGTGATAATTCCGAAAAGCTTGGAACAGCCACCGCATACTGAGATGGGATGGCATGATGAGCATGATTAGGATGCCGAGAGATGAGACAGAGAGACCGGAGAATTACCTGACAGAGACTGGCAGTTATTGGTAACCTGTGATGAGGCTTGGATGGAGTTCTGGGTTGGGTAGGTGACGTTGTCCGTGGTTATAAAAAACGAATCATTAGTAGCTGCAGTAAAATCGGAGCGTGTATACTACACCAGTCTCTGCATAAAGTTACCGCAGGAAATTATCCCCCCTCTAGGGAGGATAAATCTGGCCATCAATCGGAGGTCCATTCCTAATGCATATGCTGCGAGATACATATTCCATAACAGAGGATAACTGGTTTCTATATTTGACTATACTATATAAAGAAGACTGTTCCTTGATCTAGTTTCAGCTATAATCCGTTTTTTTAATTGAAACACATCTGACACAGAAGCTTAGACCACAGTGGGGAGGAGCGGACAGGCCATTTAACAAATGAGCAGGGTGGCTGCTGAAAACCAGATTGAGGGCTGCACAGAGCAGGATAACTAAACCAGCTGCCTGTTCTGAGGTATGCGATGAGTTCGGACACATGATACAGCATAAACTAGATATTAGTGGAATCTACAGAAGCGGATCACGCACTGCGTTGGCTATATTAGGTGATGCGTCAGACAACACAAAGTTCTGTGTGTTTTCATGTTATGAAACGAAAGCCGACTACAGAGAGTGACAGTACTAGGCGTGAGCATGATTCCCAATCTCCAGTGACCCAATCATACCACCAAGCATATGCACGGCGTGCAAGGAATATCCACGCGGGGAAAATCAAATGCCATCCCTTGTCACCACATGGACAGATACCTCAATGCGCAGGATCTCGACGAGGTTTGAATTTGCTGTTTGGAGCCAATTTCATCACCCGCAGGTATGGCAATGGTTTCCTGTGAATCAAGGTCCCTTCCGAGTGGGAGGTAGGTGTATGGCTTTATTGTTAGTCCTGATCCCCATGCGGTGTAAGTGATCCTGCCAATGTTGAGATTGTGCAAAAGACAAGCGGACGGCTAGTTCAATGAGCAACTTGATAGAGTCTGTTCACTGCACGCATTACACTAAGCCATCTCAATTGTGGCGGGATTGACTATCACTGCGTGGAGATGAGGCTTTAGTGATCTGCTAAGCGGATGACTATACACAGACCTGTTAGCTTCCTTCCTTCCGTAGATCCGGCCACGTCCGCATCCGCTACAAGTGTCAGTTCTAAAATACAGTTCGCCTATCAAGCCAAAACTCTCAGCGCTCGCAAGGGAGGAGGGAGAGGTACAGAGTCGGGAATATCAGGATATCCACTTACACTTTCTATTGTGATCGTGGACCAGAGATAAACAGACAAGCGAACTCTGTTTCGACCAATCGCCCTGAGCAGTTAATCTTGGAACCATTTTGGTGTATGCAGTGCCATTTTGTCACTGGTGCATGCTAATGGGCGCATCCTTTCCTTACGTATTCAATGAGGTTAACAGGGGTAAGTGGATTCATAATTACATATACCGATATCAGGATATAGATCTCTGTGAAAAGTTCCACCAAAGCAAAATGAAAATTGTTGAAGGATTGGGATGCAATCCAGTTATATTCATACTGTACTGTTATTAGGTTTGACCGACCCATAATAAACTACTACCCCACACGCTGCACTAGCCCAGATCCATCATTAACCAAGGAGCCTAGGACTAGCAGATCCCATGAGAAGATGGGGCAATAACGTGTCGCGAGCAGAGTCAAGCCCAGCACCGCAGTCGGTTAGTACAGAAACATCTGAACTCAGTGGCACTGGACTACTCTGGGGCATAAAAAAACACGCCGGCTTCATTTAGCCGACAGCCCGTTTATGAAATCTTTGACAGTGTCAAGTCGAGATTCCTACCTTTGCACGCTTTAGTCACGCGTGTTTCGGGGACTTCTCTACAAATAGAAGGTGTATGACATTTTGCATCATATTCAAACTCAAAGAAAATTCAGTGTTTCGTTGGTTTCAGGTCAGGAAATCTAGGCAGTTAATTTATAAATGGAAAAGATAATCGCGATGGCAGTTTGAAAACCAATATCAAATACCAACCAGCCTACTGAGAGAAGACCGGATGAACAACATAACAGGTGTATTCGCGTGCTCGCGACCGAAATTTTTGAAAAGATTTCGGTCGCGAACACACGGTTGCGGTGGGGAAGCGCAATTGAGTTCAGGATGGACTTTGATTGGATCAGAGTTGTCCTCTCTCAACAATAGAGCCGACCGATGGTTCGAGATTCGTTATCCCAACATAGTAATCAAGCCTCTTTGCGGTAACGTCGATATTTGCCTGAACTACTAGGCTAACGCCTACTTTCGGTCGCAGAATTCTGTTCGCGTGCTTTCGATTGCAGATCGCTACAGAAAGTGAAAGTTGCTTTTTTGAATTGCGCCTTTTGGTCGAGGTCTTGAGTAGTTTGGCAGATTTCGGTCGTGAAAAAGCCGAGCACACGAATGCACCTAATCTCACTGGAAACGAATTCACACTAGCTATAAATATTATCCTCACACGAAGGATGACTGGTCTGTCATTATAACAAGAGTGAATCATTGTGTCACGGATGTCTGACAGAGGGTTGCTCAGTGCACTTTCCTTTGTTCTTTGTTATCTTCTATCAAAATTACACCATTCAACACCATTCAATCAATTAAATAAGTTCAGCGCTGAGAATGAGTTCAGTCTAGTTTCAAAGCAAAAGAAAAGAGTGTGGCTTCGGCCTACAGTGTTGGTGTTAGCAGTTGGTAGACTCAGAGCTGTTGGGTAAATGATCGGGTTTTGATGAACGTAGGCCCAGTTTGGGCACTTAGGGTGATGTTGGAGGGAATACACTGTCAACAAAACTGATAAACTGGTCACCTTCCTATTCTAACCACCATACTGGGTTATCAATCGGGATAGCTAAAACCATATACATAAAAGACATCTATTATATGTATAATACATGTATTTCACACATATTGTATGTATAATACACATATTATACCCATGTTATACATATATGGCTGAACTTGATCTCTGTACCGATATCAGGTGATCCCGTATGCGCAGCAAGCACGACCGCTAAGGAATTAGACGATAGTGTGACCCCTCAGATGGGGTCAGCGACTCACCTGGTGACATTGCACCAACAATTATTCCAGCAAAAATAACTGCATCTCTCCAACACCACCACAGATTTGATTATCTGCTCTGTGATGTTTCTACACTCCGGTGTTGTGGTGGTAGTCCTGGTCCCGGCGATTCTATATAGGAAGTGAGAGCAAAATGAAGAGTGAGGGTGTGAGAGCTCCGTGACTTGGGAACATGGTAATCACGGCGTTATCATTCTAAGCACACACAAAAGCCATTGTATTTAACCAGAAGCCAGGCTTGCTCTGAACTTCAATAGTTCATGCTCACAGCGAGAGCCCAGCATGACCAGTACTAGAATCCTGGATCTAACGATCTTGAGCCCGAACTCTAGCCAGTGAACTTATCCCGGAGTTTGAGCCAAAATAAAGGACAATTTTTACATCGTGATAATTGACAACTCTTTATAGCTCCTGCCAACAAGCTTCAGTTTTTAGGAGGTTCCTTATGTAGGATAACCTCGCATGTCTATCAGTTCAGCCTGAGCTGTCCTTTATTATCTTCTACCCTCGCTTTACAGTTAACTATGGCCACTGTTGGCATTGACGCACCATTAAACTATAAAAAGACAAGGAGATCCAAACCTACGCACTCGGTGAGTTTTGGCAGGCCCTATCTGACACCCATGTGTCCCACGAATTGACAGTTGGCTTGACAACGGGAAATATTACCCGCATGGGATTGGCAGTCGAGCCACTAGGTCCCCATATGGATCACTCTCGAGTGTAATGAAGGCTTCGATATGCGAGAACCTTGTCGCAACAGTTTGTACAATTCAGCATAACATGTTATCAGTAACTATAGTCAAACATTACATGCGAGACTGTCAAGATGACCTCAGCAGAGGGAATTGATCTTCATTGCAGTTCAATGAACTAAACAGCTGTTTTCCCTTTTTACAGTTTGACCCCAGTGAAAGGGCATCGCATTACATCACCGAGATATCCTTGACTAAGTTTAAAAACACAGAGTGATGCAATGGAAGCGAGATAACTGAGATAGCACTTACAGTATAGAGCAGCATATCAATAAGTTCCAATAGTTGGGATAATGTCCGCTGTACATCACGGAAGCGCTTTTAGGAGATCTCGAAAAATCAATGCGCATAAACTCAGACAACTGAAACAATGGGAAAAAAAATTATAGCAGTCAGCCATGGTCATTACATAAATGACCACCACACGGATAGATTACTGTACTGAAAGTTTACATGCAAGGAACTAATCATTGGTCCCTTGCATTAAATGTCTAATGCACTTTTCTTAGAAATGTTACAAGAATATGCTCCTTAGTGTCAGTAGAGCACTAACTACAGCCTGGTGTAACCTGAGGGAATAGATGGATTGACACAGTGTCACTGTAGTTTTGCAGATGCTGGTGCCACTACTTGTAGTTTGAACCTACAGCACATTTCAACACCGGGAGAAAATACATTTAATATTATAAAATATACACATTTTTAGTTGAACCCTACTAAAACTAAGTTGTTGATCGTATATATCAAAGGTCTAGTAGAAATGATTACAATGCTGAATGCAGCTACACGGTGCAAGTGCCATTCCTGACACTAACACTAACACACTATATAGCAGCAGCATAATGTGCCACATCCATTTTTATCAAATCACATTGTGTTGCAATGTACTAAGTTAGTAGCAGTGCATTTCATTTATTAATTACTTCTAGCCTTACTTAGAGACTACCTAGGAACGTAAGACCTACTTGCAAAGGGTCATACGATAATCAATACAATACACTTCAGTTAGTTTTGGTGTTACACTTGCACATTACAAGTTACACTTACACACTACGATACACCTACACTTTAGACTTGCACTTGCAGTACAGCGTTAGTGAGTGTCCGCACTACTAGCGAAATCATGTCAGGCTAGTCAACACTTATTAGTTAGTATCAATTCAATAGGCTGTGCTTCACTGAGTGTGACTGTGAGACAATGAGTCAGTCATAACTCATAGACTCGTATTGTGGCCTCACTCGTCACTGAAGTCACAACACTGGTTTGGTGGACTAAACACTCACACTGACAGTGACACTGACCTCAGTCTGAAGCCTTCACTTCAGTCTTCCACTCAACCAGTTACTCACTGAGGCAGTGAGGACTGAGGTGACTGACTAGTAATTTAGGGGTCAGTCACTGACTCCAGTCCATCAGAACTCAAAGTTTGACTCAAAGTCAAACTAAACCGACTCAGTCAGACTCGGCTCACACTCACAGTCCCAGTCAGATTTACTTTTGAGCTTTGAGTTTGAGTTTGAGAATCAGAAGCGAACTGCGAAGGTTAGCTTACAACTTTCTGTTACAATACAATTATAATAAATTATAGTTTATACATTTTACAGTGAAGCTGAATGACTGAGTAATGAGTGATCGAGTGTGTTATTGTTACTGTTACTCAGTAGAGTAACTGTAAGTTAGTGTTACGAGTCAATCACGATTTACATTTTAATGATTCACTAATTATTTAGACTAGGCCACAAAATTGAATGATTTCCAATTCGAATATATAAATTATGTAATAAAAATGATTAATATTATATATCACCTTGAGTTTAACTTTGACTTTTGAGTCAGTTTCGTTTGACTTTGAGTTTGAGTCAGCTTGACTCCACTTTGACTCAAAGTTTCAGACTCAAAGTTTGAGTCGGAAACTTTGACTTTGAGTCAGTTTGACTTTGAGTTAGTTTGACTTAGCAGTTAGAGTTTGAAAGTCAGTTTGAGTTTGACTTAGAATTTGATTTCACTTAGAGTTAGATTTAGAAGTTAGATGAGAACAACTTAGTAATTAGTTAGTAACTTATTACTTACTCTTACTCTTAGTAGTTAGTACTTACGCAAGTTAGTCGGATAGCCCGCGCTTATTTCCAGCCGCCAGGTGTACGACGCACGTAACTATAAGTATAAGATTACTTAGTTATTTACTACCATGGCGATCTTACTCTCTGTAAACTGTTAAGACGCAAACGTCTCAATGAAATGGCGTCACTGCTCCAATCAAATCATGATCTCTCAAAACACACAGTGACAGTCACTGTGGACTGTGTCAGCTGCAACATCCAACTCAGAGTCAAAGTTCTGACTGCTCGGGCAAAGTTCGGTTAGGCCGAGTATTGCATACAGTGCAATACAGTGCGCGTTTCGAAAGCTGGGCGGAATAGCTAATGGCCTTCACGGTCGAAAGCAGTAGTCTCGTCATTTCACGGCAGTCCCGTTCTTTTGACGTCATCGTCCAAGATGGTGAGTACTGGCTTTTCAGTTGAATTTATCGACCATATGTTGAATCGCGATTCATCCACACTTCGACTACATATACGCATTACACTATGCGTCTTTTACAACAAGACGAACTATATTTTTAATTTGGACAGCCTTGCACGGCCAGAGACCTTTCAACGACTGAGGGACAGGGGCTCAAATTTCCTTCTACATCATTGTAAACGCTACTGCCTAGCACGGCATTCGCTTCCCATTACTTGTTGCATTAGATTTATATGCCTTCCTATAACTGACTTGAGGTCATGTGTAGTCATCGACTGGTGATCGGTTTCACTACTCTGTTTAGTACTCGCACTGACTCGTCGAACTGATTCACCGATCTACGGTCTACCATCTACGCCTACAGTCCATACCCAGCAAGTGCTCTGCAAACCGAACTTTCCTAATCTAAAACTGGGTTTGATGATTTTCAACCTCCAATATGTAAGATGACCGCCTGTCCACTCCTTCGCTTTGTCTTTTGTAGCCTACCAGGAACTCGAAGACCAGAAAGCTGCGTGGGCATGTCTCACACGGCCATGGACGTATTGGCAAGCACAGGAAACATCCTGGAGGTCGTGGTAACGCTGGTGGCCTGACTCACCACAGAATCAACTTCGATAAATAGTGAGTGAACAAGTGTCTCAGACAAAAGATGAATCCGTGTTGCGACCATTTGCGCATCGATATGGTATGCGCACAGGATTGTTGTTGTTGTGTGGCGCATAGCAAACTTCCTTTACCTTTTATTTTGGCCGTAATAACACTGGACCCTTCTCTTTTACAGCCATCCAGGTTACTTCGGCAAGGTTGGT
>Ga0224501_10003803_pt1 | contig 11900 bp, 6 predicted proteins | sample SF_Oct11_sed_USG_4_FD_169105 | JGI IMG/M metagenome (GOLD analysis project Ga0224501, IMG submission 169105) | Sediment microbial communities from San Francisco Bay, California, United States - SF_Oct11_sed_USGS_8_1 | ecosystem: Environmental > Aquatic > Marine > Sediment | place: USA... | reverse complement strand
CCATAGAGAGAGTGTGCCCCATAGGGAGAGTGTGCCCATAGTGAGAGTGTGCCCATAGAGAGAGTGTAAGAGAGAGCCCGGTGCACCTTGTTTACTCCGTCCCGATTTGAAATCAATGAGCATGTAGCGAGAGATAATATCGAACCAATATTGAGGACTCCTGGTCTAAAGCCCAGTAAGAAACCTCTAACCCATCAATTCACCCAAAATGAAAAGTACAAGGGACAACAGGCCATATGAATCCATTATAGGCAGGGCAAAGTTTTATCATGCATTTAGTTTGTATCTGGTCAGGCTGATTAATGATTTTACACGCCTATATTACTCTATATTGGTATTCAATAATCTGGCCACAGTGAGGCTAAAAATCTCATCAGTCATCTAACACGCACAGAGGCAGGTAAGAGAGTCCCTTACATTAGGCGTAAATTAGCTATACATCACACAGCTAATCGACGCGCACAGCAAATACCAGGGTCATGAGACTGAATAAATGCCAAAACACTATTGGCACGCTTCAGTAGAACCTCTTTGTTGATGTTGTTTGTGATGCTTTTGGTACCTATGGTCCGGGCCAGTTTGTCATCTTATGAACATCTTCGTGGCTAGTATACGCTTGTGTATGAGATTCATGTATCACATTTATGGTAAGCTCTAACTAATAGGTTTATACTGCTAGGTCATATCATACCAACGAAGTCAACTATATCCGAAATTAAGTGGATAGCTCGAATTCCTCTTTGCTTGAACATTGCGACTATGAAATCAGTTTCTAGTTTATTCAGACATTTCTGTTTCGTTTTATGCATCATTCCCAACATTCTCTCTATTGCATTTGCACATTTACCTCCCAAATCATGTGGTGTAGCCTGTATGAAGTAATTCAACCATTCCCAACAAGTCAGAGTTCCTCCTCGTGAATTCTTTCCTTGCAAAGGGACCAACAAACAATTATTCCGCCACCTTCCATTCTCAAAGATCAATGTTCGACTTGGATAGTATCACTAAGCCATGTAGCTTGTTTCGGGGAAAGGGGTGCCTCATACATAAGGGTGCTCAATGGGTGAGCTTTGATCTGGATCCATTGACGCGAAATTAAAGATGAAGTGGTGGCCAATCCAGGAATAGAACCAGAGACTCCGAACTCTAAGCCCAGTGTGATATCCAGTAAACCACTGCCTTTATCAGTATCAAACACTATAGCTGGTGTGGTGGTAGACAAACTAACTCTTCCACAATGAGTATAGCATCGTGAGTTATTACGGCTAGAGGTCAAAGCATTATTAGGCCACAGTGCCTTATATCAGCGTTATAAGGGATTGGGGGACTATAATCCCCTATAATAAGAAATGGTGCAAAAACGAGTAAGCCGCTCCTTACATCGATTCCATCGCAGGTTTATATAGGTCTGCTCGGCGTCGAAAATCATACCGCGAGCGTTACGTATATAATCTGCCTTTAGAAAGATAGAATTAATCATCTTATATCTTCCATAGAAAGTGCAATGCCTCACCAATATAGAATCTCGATATCTCGCAGAGTGCCTGGTTATATGCTTTCAAATCTCGCAAGCTTTTGAAAAATTCTCTGCATTTTCAATCGCATAACAAAGGTATGGAGAATAAAGCCCTAGTGGACTCAATCTTTACTACCAGTCAGTCTTTGCAGACTGAGGTGGCTGTGCTGCACCATTATTAAGTTTGATCATCTTCCTCCCTAGATTGTAATGCATTTTACTTTGCGCGATCTCATCCTCATAATTGAATGAAGGAGTTAGGCTTAAGGCTGTAATTTCATCAAGGCGCTATGAAATTGTAAGCGGGGAGAAGACCATCAGCCATGGCCAGCCAACAGATCAATATGGTCCTTTAGAATATCAAGTTACATGGCCTAAGAAGCCAGCAATGTGATGGTTGCGTGCGCGAATACATAGATTAAAGTTAAAATGGTTCGGTTTTCGATTTTCCGCTTGCGATTCGGGCACAATTGAGCCAAGATATAGTTTTGAGTTCAAAACTTTATTTTCCACAGCTGATAGGCACAGAGTTCACTTCTCTATGGGGTACACAGGTTTAAGGAGAAAGTGTCCTAATGATGCACCTAGGTTAGATGCTTCGTCAAAAGACTTAACAGCCCAGTTTTTGCCGTCAGCTGTGCGAAACGAAATTACTTTTTACAGTTTCGGAACTTTGTTTTCTGACTGTAACCAACGAGCTGGATAAAATTAGCAGATGCTAGTCTGTTTACCAATGGATATTGGTTTCTGCAAGCCCCAAGGCGGTTAGGGGCACGCGCGGCGAATCTTATTCCAAAGATCTTTGATCAAGGTATACCACTTGAAATGAAACATAATGAAACAAAACCTATTAGCTTTAAGAATAGCAGCAATGCTGACATTCAGTAATACCAGCTGCCAGCCTGAACGGTTGAATGGTAGGTAATGGTGACACAGTTCTCTCTTGGGGCTTCCAAAACCAGCCAAGATTACATTATCCTATGGAATTAATACGTACCTAAATGTATGTATGTACCTAGAGCTTCTTTGTGGCTGGCTGGTAGATCAGTTTTATAAGAGACAGAGGACAGAAACAGTGGCTTAGTGGGAAGCGTATTCGAGTTAGGATCAGGTGACTCGGGTTCAATTCCAAGTTTGTGCGTCCCTTTGTGCTTTTTCCCCTCACCAGTTTCAGTATTTAATAAAGGAGGCCAACCTTTAGAGTACCAACTCTATACGCCAAAACATGGACCATCCTGAAACAAGTCATCAGCTTAATGGTGTTATCCATGCAAGACGAAACAGTTATCATAACCCCTTCCCCACTGCTTTGTTGACCATTTTTTTCAGTTCGTAATAAATATTACTTGACTGTGATACATGCATGGGTGGGGGTGTTCTGTATCAGCGATAACACTAACCATTTTCTGGGCAACAAGCCAAACTTTTTGGGCTTTGCTATAGGCTGTCCAAAGTATTCCTTCAGTCAAATAATGTGATCTTATATAATGTTTTTCTAATAGCAATGTGACATATGCCACTGGATATGTAGTACATGGATTTATGCACTGTTTTCGCTGTTTGTGATCCATTCGACATCTTTGGCATGCCGAAACAAGAAACACAGGCACAACTGAAACTTGACTAAAGACCAAAAAGTCATATCGGCTGTGTAGCTTCTCAGCAATAACATAGTGCTTGTTGCTCATGTGTGTTTTTGCCCAACACAATGTTTATCACATATGACAAGTTAGGTTTGGTAACTAAGGCCTGGTGTATGCTTAGAATACCTAATTGGCAGTTTATATGACCCACTGTGTGTAAGTGATAGGCTGTCCACACGCTGATGGCACTCTTAATCAATCAGTCATGCATCTTACTGATGTTTACTGGGCTGTTTTATTGATCAGTAGTATTGAACAATAACGAAAGGCAAACAGCCTGACTTACCATTGTGTTTGCTCAGCAAAGCGTGCCAATACCCTAAGAGTTCGACGACAAGATTGTTGCGAGTGTCAACTCGCACGCGTTTCGCGTTAATTACGGACTTTGCGGAGGGAACTTCAGACTTTTTGCGCGCCGCGATCTTGGAATTATCTCCTCTGGCTCTCTTTACTCGTTTTAAACACGAGATGTCCAAGTTAAAAGCTGCAGACGTGATGTCTATGGTAATTAGCAGAAAGGAAATGGATGACAGAAGGGAAGAAAGAAGTCATCGATTAGGAGCTCCACACACTCTGTGATTTGTTTTCAATCCTAGCAGAACTGAACCATAGGAGTGCCAGTTTCCCTATAATCAATGTAACAAGTTCCAATAACAATACGCGATGAATAGTCGTCCATTGTTTTTAGGGTGCTGATTGTATTTGACCTGGCCCTGACAGCCAGCAAGTGCTTTGGGGCATTCTCTGCAATCATCTAACTCCGTATTGTTTCGCCAGACATTACAATGGTGTACAGGAAAATGTCAGCACAATGCATCATTCCTCCATAGTTATTATTATAACAGAAATGTGGAGATCATAGCTTTACACACACGAATAGACAAATCCCGGGATTTGCTAAAGTGAATGGATTCGTCACTACATTGCTGTGCTGAATGAACATATCCCCTCCTTCTGCCATGGCGCAGGGCCTATAGTGTCGAATTGTCGTGTGCCGCGCACTTAAGTAATTTCTGATTTCATAACTCACTAACCAAATTAATGCTATCGCACTGTTTAACAGTGATCCTAAAACCGGTTGGTTCCATCTCCACAAAACGCACGCTAGCCAAGACACTGATTCCAAATTTTTATTCGTTTGTCTCTGCTCTGTAACACGATTCACACTGAAATGTTTCATATAAACCCGATGTTGATGTAGCATCATCTCTTAATTGCAGTTTGAACCATTGTTGTGACAATGTTATTGCTTTCTCATATGCAATAGGAAACAACACTATTTCCTGTACGGTAGCAACAAAGCCACTACAAGCAACCAGCTGTTGAGCTGAAGATGTGCCTGAATTCATACATTCACTCTGTTATAAGACTCTCTGATCTGCTATCTCAGCGAATTGATTAGACTGGCATTTTAACTTTGCTGGAACGCTTAACCAACTCTGCTCGATAATATGTCTTTTGTTTCTATTGATCTGTGCCAAAGGCTTTTCTTTGACTGTTTGTAGTGAAATGAAGACCAGAAGCCGGACGATCTAAGAATCGGGTAAGCTATTTCTCTTAATGTTCACCCTCTCAGTGAACCGGGGAAGCCACTTAGCGAATGCATTTCCAACCGCCTGTAAATTGACAGCAGACACACATAAAATCGCCTCCTTACACTATTTTTCAACTAAAGCACTGCACATTGTAACAATTTCATGTGATCACGCGGTGGCATGAGGGCTGCGAAAACCCCTGGCTGATTGCCTGAAATTGATTTTAAAAATGTATCGCATGGATGAACCGAATAAGGACTAAAACCTCACTCAGTTTACTTAATCAGTCTGATGAGAGTCTGATGAGACTACTGATGTGCCTCTGGGGGTAAAGCCACAAGTCAGACAGGAAGTTAGGAACTGTTCTGTCTTTTGGGCCCAGTGTCCTTGACCCTAAATGTACTGTTCTGTCTTCTAGGTTCAGTGTCCTTGACCCCAATGGTACCATTCTGGATATGGGGCCAGTGTCCTTGACCCCGATGATGCTATTTTGACTTCTCGATTTCGTGTTTGACCTCAATGGTATTACCAACGTCCTTGACCCCTATGCACCTAGTCAGCAGTAAACATTTTCTAAAGGGATATGTTTAGTATTACTAAAAGGTCTAGGGAATACCCCACAATATATTAAAACTACAACAGCCATGATCACAACAGCCTCTCTTGGGACAAGACAATGTCGTACATTCCAATTCCCAGTATTACATAAAGTTGGGACATGTCGACATATCACTTTGATTTGCCATGGCGTAATCGAATTGCGACGCTATTAGTGTACATGCACGGAGAATCAGAGGGTAAGGTTTTGGCAGTTATCTCATTGTGTCATTAAGTAAAGTCTTCTGTACCCAGTCATAAGAGGCCGTAATCATTAATGATATTTGATGTTGTGTCATACAGATTAGTGATCAATCGCTAAACTTCCGATTATCCACCATTCCAGCGATATCAACTATCGGAACTACATAATAGGGCATATAGTGTGAATACGCAGTACAGTGTTACCCGCAGTAAGAGTAACTGCTCTACTACATAGACTAGGAATACCAAAACTTTCATCAAACAGTTGCGTATTGAGTGTTTGTTTATGACGCCATGGCAGTTCGCTTGCTATATTATAGTATATAATATAGTATAATATAATATATATTATAATATATATAATAGTATATAATAATATAATAGTATCTACTTTGTAGATTGCTCTGGAAATGCTCTAAGATTTCTGACTATGCAAAAATCATATGCTGATATCTATACACAACTGCTAACTGTTTGTGAAGGATATTGTCAGGAAATGGTAAGTTCTACGTAATCTCAAACCATTTAGGTCAGTGCAAAACGCTTCAACAATTATTAGTAGTACCCCTCCCCTCCGACTTAATGGACTATTCTGCTATCTGAAATGACTGTTTCTTAAAACAAATCCTGCACTAAAAATGTGGGTTTTTCCGTCTTCGATTCTCAACTCACGTAGGATTCGCGAATATTCTAGTGCTTGGAGCACAGTTCCTTACCTCACCAGACCATTCTAGACTGCAATATGTTGGCTACACTGATTTGAATCGTGGAATCAAGTTAAATAAAAACGGTTGCGCCTTGGGCAAATTCTTAGCTCCTGGACTATCAACAATGTTTGAAATGACTCCTTTCCTATATCGACTTCTACCCTAATTCATCTCAGCACAACTAACACTTTCTGTGTTATAGCGGAGGGGGAAGGGGGCAGAGGGAGGAGGGAGGAGGGAGTGGATTTAGGATTATTTACAGGTCTTTATATGGTTACCTTTATTGTTATTGTTCTCCCCGTCACATTGTTTGCATGCGTGGTTTCTTATATACAACCTCGGTTATGCGACTCAAATTTAATTTGCTATACAGTGTGAATGATATCCTGATTGCATGACTGTTATAGCATATTGACTCATAGTTTTCCAGTGTGAAACAGTAGGATATAAGCTTACTGCTTGCACTACCTCCTCCATACCCTACAAAGAGAAGGTTATATTACTTAAATCACGGCATGAGAGGTCCAAGGGCGGGAGGAGATGGATAGGGAGGGAAAATGAATAAGGGGGAGAGGGAATGGTAGTGGAGAGTGATCTTTATTTATAACTTCAGTGGGGGTGAACGGCAGTCGTAAAATTTGAATAAAAAACATCTGCCTTGCAGCCAAATAGACCCAGTGTGAAATTATGCCAACCATCTATGGGTTATAGAATCTTGGCAAAATTGTCTGCTCTTGAGACTGAAGGGTTCAATAGGTCAAAATAATTGTTTACAATGGGAGTTGCTTTACCTTTAGTTTATACACCAACAGATTTATTCACGATGGATTGTAAGGCTGTGGTTCATAGCAGGATTGGTGATAACATCCTAGTACATGCAACAAGATCTGATCCTCATTCACCCGAACTCATAGCGCATAAAATCCAGACAAATTGCCCCTTAGCCAATGGTCTTGTGGCTGTTAGTTACTTCATACTAGCAAAGGTGTAGCTCAGGGGGGATTCTTTCCCCACTGTCCTCAGCTTCACCGGCTCTGAAAAGAGCTGGGTACCCATTCTCCGCTGGGTACCCATTCGCTGCTGGGTACCCATTATCCGCTGGGTACCCATTCTCCGCTGGGTACCCCGCTGGGTACCCATTCTCCGCTGGGTACCCATTCTCCGCTGGGTACCCATTCTCCGCTGGGTACCCATTCTCCGCTGGGTACCCATTATCTGCTGGGTAAAATCCCGCGAACTAGCTGCCTTGAACACTCCAACCACTGAGCCACCCATACCAAATCTACCAGTAGGTAATATCTACTACCAACGAATGGCCTTCTCTGCTGCTCCTGTAAAAGACTAGGTGCAATCTGGATCACACAGCAGGCCATTGCCATCTCTAGTCATTGGAGACTGTTATTAAAATCACTTCTATTCATTCACGTTGGCCATTATATCCAGGCACCACCATTGATCACCTATCGGAAGTTAATGAACTAGCAGAATTAAGCTAACTCTAACTCTCATGCAAGGACTGTCAACTTGTGTATGCAGTTATTAACATTGAGGGTTGAGTGTACACTTGATGGGGATATAGGGGGTAGCTAAGGTAGAGCACTTATTGTGATAGTAGGATAGGCTAGCTCAGTGGTTAGAGCACTGTGGGTAGTGGCATAGCTCAGTGGTTAGAGCACTATGGGAGAGTGGGATAGCTCAGTAAGTAGAACATTATGGGATAGCGGGATAGCTCAGTGAGTAGAGCACAATGGGATAGTGGGATAGCTCAGTGGTTAGAGCACTATGGAACATGCCACGGGTCACCCATACAGTAGCCCTTTCTATGAGTACACCATGGACCACCCGTAGAGGAGGCGTTTCTGTGGGGTACACCATGGTCCACTCATAAAAGTCTATTCTCTTTGCGCTGATAATGTACTGCATGTTGAAACACTGGTGTTTTTCACCTATTCTAATAAGGTTTATTATTGTACACATGAATTGACACCATTTATCAGGATCAAATGCTTTATTTTTGCCGGTCTGTGCGTCTAAAAGACTAACTTATGCGTTGGGTAATCCTCTCTTATCAACTGGTGTTAAAGTTCACTGAGAGGACAACCCCAAAAGGTTGCGAATGATATGCAAGGCAAAATACCCTGGTACACATTGTGTTTTGTACTAGTTGCATTAAGAGCATTCACATAAAATCTTTGCTCTAATCTAGTCCATCAATCTATAGAATCTTCAGATGAAGGACACACACCGATGGTAGATTAATCAAATGACCGCCTTTTTGATCCAGCTAAGAGGGATTTTATTATTGTAATCCCAGCAAAAGAACTTTGTTAAGCCTTAAGCCTAAACTTATACATTCTTCAACTTTACAAATGTTCGCTCGGATTTTAAAATCCATTCAGAAATTGGGGATAAACTGATTTATGAATCATGCAGTAGTTACCAGCAAAACGGTGGATAAAAGTCATCAGCGTAAAGTGTAATCTAACCTAACATAAGATCATCTTGACTCAATACTAATGGAATCGCTAAGCCAATGGCTGGTTTATAGGATCGTCCATGGTTTACCCCAGAGTTAATATTCTATAGATGGGGCTTTTTTATTTAATGCCCTGATTCCAATCCAACCTGGGAGAAAACACAAAGTGAGGCACAAACTTGGAATCTAATCGGATCACCTGATGTGAAGTTGAATGTGCCACCGAGCAAGCCATCATGTCAATCGATAGAGAAAAGCACACGCATTAGGACACTGCAGCACCCCATGCTTCCTTTATAACATTTGCATACAACGATGAAAACGTTTACCCTTAGCTAATGGCGGTGCATGGTGTGGGTAAGTGGCTGCTAGAGAGCTAACTTGTACCTGGCAATGATGTAATCAACTGAGGGAGGGTACCAATTCTCTTGACTCCTCTATCTTCTCCAGCTCTGAGGGAAGTCGGGTATTCATTCCCTGCTGGGTGCGCAGGGAGAATTTTTGAAAAATCTCACTCACAATTTGTCTTAAGCCCGGGACCTTCATCGCTAGAGGTGAGCGCTCTAACCATCCAGCCATAGCACCTCCATATTACAAATATCGCCCCCCCCCCCTGGGGTAAAAGCAAACCAGCACATCCTCACACTGACACTACCATTAATGAGTTTGGAATCTAATTTTTATTAGTCTGATTTGATGCCATGCTGGTTACATTCACAAACAAAATACCAGCAGCTAATCTGGCCAATGGATGCTTGTATATTTTAGGACATTGCTTGATGCTTTTGTTGTATAGATGAATTCTGTTCCACTTATATATTTACCCATGTGGGAAGCCTGCTTGCAAGTACATTCATTCATAACCTCTTTGATTTGAGGTGGTGGTTTAGTGGCTAGCGTACTGGGCCCTGGTTTGACTCCTGACTCAGGTAAAACTTCATCTTTCACAACAGCCTCATTGATTTATACCGTCGCCATGCTCAATATAGGATGCTCACCCATAGAGTAACTTATTCTATGAGGTATACCCCGGACCATTCATACAGTAACCTTCTCTATGGGGGTACCCAGTGCACCAACCATAGAGTAACCTTCTCTATGGGACATGTCATGGGCCACCCATAGAGTAACTTTCTCTATGGGGCCCACAATTGACCAACCATATAGAGGAACCTTTTCTATGGGGTATGCCGTGGACCACCCATAGAGTAATCTTCTCTATGGGACACGCCATGGGCCACCCATAAAATTACGAGTGAGAGTCAAAATGCGAACAGAAAAGCCCTTATGAAATGTACTGGTAAGCCCTAGGTCAAAGAATCATTGGCCGTTTCTGCATATTTCTGGCACTGGTCAGGATATGAAAGAAGGCAACTTCGTTATTATGTCCAGGTCGTATTTACCCAAACAATGGCCTACTGCTGTTGCACAGAGTTAATCACTGGGTAACTTTCTGACTGCACCCACTCAGGTAACCTTATGGGTGGTCCATGGCATGTCCCATAGAGAAGGTTACTCTATGGGCGCATGGTCCATGGCATGTCCCACAGGGAAGGTTACTCTTTTTTGAATGTCACGATTTGAATCTTTCGAGTGTGAAAAATCAAGCGAGTCACTCCTAACTAATAGTTGAACTAGAAACCGCTGCCCCACCTAACGCCCTCACAAACACATATGAAGTCTTACTGATGATTGATCCAATTTTGGCAAAAAGAAGGGATACTTTCTGATGTACATATCCTATATTTTGACGAGTCAAAGCCTCTAATTCCTCCAATAAAAGCTTATTGTAGTTTCCAAACTCGAGCAGAAAGATAAATAGAGTCGCCCAAATCTAGCGGACACAACATGGCAATGAGTATTAGATAAAATGGTCAGTTGGCTTCTACCCAGGCCTTTGGCTGTCCTCTTTAACGGACCTCCTAAGCCTGAGGCTTGTTGGAACAGTTGGAGCTAGGATTTATGTCAGGAGCTCGTTCTCACAGTGGGTGCTCAACATGACTCGGAGTTGGTCCCAGCATCTTTTAATTTTGAATCAAATGCCTATGGTCATGCTGCTATCTCATAGCGCTCCAGCCATTGAGTTATCCCGCTATCCCATCCTGTGACTGGGTCATGCTTTAATGGGCAACCGATCACTTTCAGTACCGGGCGTCTGAAAGCAGAGTTACTGTAGTTAGCTACTCCACGCGGGTAACCAGCTAATAAGAACAAGTATTGGGTTATCTAAGCAAAAAACTAATCATGTGTTCCGTAATTACTGGCTCAGCCACCTCATCATAGAGTGCCGCTTAAGGCAGATCGAAAACTTTGCATAACCACTGTCGCCTCTACAATGCTTTGTAAGTATACATGACAATTATCAACACGTATGTATACAACCGTATCATAATGTATTACTGCTGCTACGCTAAGAATAAGATAGATCGATGTGCATAGAGTGACAGACAGCACATAGTGCATCGATCATTCGATGCCTCTGTATACCGCTCAGCTTTGCAAACAGTGACTTTGACCTGAGAAACACCTACACAATAATTTACTGATTTTGCCTCATATCATGAGTTTGTAACATGAAACCTAGATCAGTGAGCGATGCGGCTGCTAACCACTAGATCAGGAATCCCCTTTCAGTTTCACTGCCTAGCGTAGCATGAGATGCCACTGCTAACCAGTGAGCTAGCTAGTGCTACCAAAAATCAGTTTACCAGCCACTAGCCCACTCCCACCCATTGAGATCCTCTACCTAATTCCCACACCAATGACTTAACATAAGAATTAAGCGAACGGATCCCATTCGGGTTTCCCAAGGTATTCATTTCTCATATAATAACCATCTATATGGCATGGGATGATTGATAGATACTAGATAGATACTGGAAATCATAGCATTTTAATCCAGGCTTGTGTCCTATTTTTTTGTATATGAGATATAGACCTGTAATTCTCAACATGAAGTTCGCCCGTTCTATAAGGCAATTCCTCCATTCAAACTCCTCTTCTTATCCCCATGACCGAACACCTGTCAGGAGTTGTGCAGTAGTGCAGGTAGTGCTTTAAAGAGTCTGGAGTGTTGAAGTAATTGGCCTACTGTGTTTTTGACTCAGCGTTTCCCAGGGTGCGTCATTAGCAGACTTTCTGATTGCACTCGCATGCCCCATAAAGAAGGTTGCTCTATGGGAGGAGCCCCTTTATTTAATGTGGGTATCCGAAACTGACGAG
>Ga0224501_10003802_pt1 | contig 11901 bp, 3 predicted proteins | sample SF_Oct11_sed_USG_4_FD_169105 | JGI IMG/M metagenome (GOLD analysis project Ga0224501, IMG submission 169105) | Sediment microbial communities from San Francisco Bay, California, United States - SF_Oct11_sed_USGS_8_1 | ecosystem: Environmental > Aquatic > Marine > Sediment | place: USA... | reverse complement strand
AGTCCCCCCATTACCATTACGGAGCCACTGATTGGTCTCGGCAAATCGGTCGACAACCTCTCTCCGGCTATTGGCGATCTGATGACCTACAGTCTGACCATAACCGCATCGGGTAGCGGGGGGACGGGAGATAATTTCTCCGATGCCTTTGACCTGACTATTGAGGATAGCCTCGGCCTTGGCCTACTTTATGAACCCGGTACGGCCGCTCTGGATGGTGTCTCTATTGCAGACCCCAACACCAACGGAGGTGATGGGGTCGTGACCGCACAGAGTCTCAGCTGGGCCCCTGCAGGCGGGGTCGACATCGACCTTACCGAGGGGCAGGTGGCGACAGTCACCTACCAGGCCAGGGTGCTGAATAGTGTCGCTCCAGGTCAAACGTTAAACAATAGTGCGTTGATTCGCTGGAGCGGATTAAACGGTGATCAGGCCGCCGTCGAACGTACTGGCACGGGTACACCTGCGGTCAATGATTACATTACCGCGCCCGCCGTGGTGATTGTGGCAACACGTGTTGCTGTCAATTTGAGTAAAGCGGTAGTTAATGCCAGCACGGGTGAGGACCCGGGTGCCAATGCGGCCCCGGGAGATACCCTGAGCTACATACTCACCCTGCGTAATGCGAGTGTGGTTGCGGTTAATAATGTCTCATTGGTGGATGAGCTTTCGGCCGAGTTTGAACCCGGTACACTGCAGTTAATTAGCATACCGGCTGGTGCAGACAGCAGTGCCACCGATCCCACTGGTGGTGTCAACGGCACAGGTATTGTTGATATTCAAAATATCTCGCTGGCCCCGTTGGGCAGTGCTGGAGATACAGTGACGGTTAACTTTACAGCGACCCTTTCACAGGTATTGGGTAGTGGTGTCACCGTTCTCAATCAGGCTCTGGCCGACTCTGTCGATCTGTTGCCAACGACAAGTAATCAGGTCTCGACCCTGATCACCTCGGCGCCGAGGTTTGAAATTTTAAAGAGCTCGGCGGATCTGACACTTGACCCGTTGATCCTGCTGCCCAACGAGACCATCCGCTACACCATCACGGTGAGAAATACTGGTACCGAAAATACTATCGGTACAACCCTGCGTGATGTGATCCCCAATTACACCACCTATGTGGCGGGTAGTACGACTTTGAATGGTGCACCGGTTACTGATCCACTCGGCGGTGGTTCTCCGCTGGCTGCAGGTATGTTGATCAACTCTGCATCAACCACTACGCCGGGCCTGTTACTGGCCGATCCCACCGCCAGCATTGCTGCGAGCACTGCCACGATCGTCTTTGATGTGACGGTAGACAATGGTGTGCTGGGTGGCACCTTTATCACCAACCAGGCCTTCCTGTCGGGAACCGGCGAGGGTGGGGCGGCGTTTAATCTGATCCCATCGGATGATCCTGCAACAGGCGCGATAAACGATCCCACCAGGGATGTCGTCGGCACGATTCCGCTGCTGGATGAGACCAAGACCGTGGCGATTGTGGTTGATAATGGCACACCGGGTGTCGCGGATCCTGGGGACACACTGCGCTATACCATTACTACCTATAATCTGGGTACTGTAGCGGCGACAGGGGTCGTGTTGAGAGACGCCGTTCCTGTCAATACGACATATGTGGCAAATTCCACCACCCTGGATGGTGCCCCTCTCGGCCAGCCCGATGGTGGTGTATCACCGCTGGTTGCAGGGATGACCATTAACGCATCGGGTAACGCTGCCGGTACCTTTGATGCGGGTACCAATGCTGTAGTCACCTTTGATGTCCAGATCAATGCGGGTGTGCTGCCGGGAACGCCGATTAGCAATCAGGGTTTTGTCTCCAGTAATGAGCTGGCCACCGAACCTACAGATGTTGATGGTGATGACAGCAATGGGGATCAACCGACGATCATCGTAGTTGGTAGTGCACAACAACTGACCATAGTTAAATCGGTGAACGTTGTCGGTGGCGGGGCGGCACTGCCTGGCGGTGAGCTGGAGTATGAGGTGTTTGTAATTAACATCGGCAGTAATCCGGCCAACAGTATTCTGATTAGCGACGATCTCAATCCGCTTGCCGGGCAGGTAACCTATGTGGCGGGCAGTGCCTATGTGAGTGGTAGTGCGATCGGCCCAACTTCACCACTGGGCACCTCGGCAGTGACATACTCAGGCGGGGTTTTGAGTGTCGATTATGCAACGGCGGTCGGGGATCTGTTGCCGGGTGAGTGGGTGGCACTGCGTTTCCGTGTGGCCATCGACGCTGCTTTGCCTGCAGGCACGAGAATAACCAATACCGCACAGCTGCAGTGGAATGTGCCGAGCTTTAGTCTCGACTCGAGCGCATCCATTGATGTCGGCGGTGTACCCGGTAGCGCCTCGATCACCGGTCAGGCATGGCACGATGTTAACTTCGATAATATTTTCGATGCCACCGAGTCACCGCTGGTCGGCTGGCAGGTAGAGGTTTATCTAAATAATACCTACCTGGGGGCACTGACGACTGACTCCACCGGTACCTATGGAGCAACGGGAATGGCAGTAACCGCGGGTAGCGATCAATATACACTGCGCTTTGTTGCCCCCGGAGCCACAACAACAACCGCCAGCCTTGGCCTGGCCGATTCAGCCTACATCAACGGGCCACAACGTATCTCGGGTGTTACCGGACCGTGGGGTAGCCTGGTACAGGGGCTGAATCTGCCGATTGACCCTAACGGTGTTGTCTTCGACTCGATTGTCCGCACTCCCGTTGTTGGCGCCACCCTGACGATGCAACGTAACGGTGTGGCATTGCCAAACAGCTGCTTGGATGACCCGGCACAGCAAGGGCAGGTGACCCTGGCCGGTGGTCACTACAAGTTTGACCTTAACTTCAGCGACCCCGCCTGTCCTGCCGGTGCTGACTATGTAATCAATGTCATTCCGCCACTGGGTAATGACTTTGAGGTAGGCCCGTCACGTGTAATTCCGCCGGTGAGTAATGACCCGCTCTTTGACCCGACGGCGCTCCCCTACGATGTGGTTACCTGTAGCAGTGATGCGGTGGCGGTACCCGCCGGATATTGTGAGGCGATGCCGAACGAGCAATTACCAGCGGCGGCTATACCCTACTCGTCGGTGAGTCACTACCTCTATCTGACACTGAATGCGCCAACGCCCAATGACAGTCAGCTGTTTAACAACCATATCCCGGTTGACCCGGTGCTGGATAATGCCCTTACCATCTCGAAGCGCTCATCGATGGTGAACGTAACCCGCGGTCAACTGGTGCCCTATACCATCACCATTAATAACACCATGCCGGTGACGCTGACCGATCTGAACATCGTCGATACCTTCCCGCCCGGCTTTAAGTATGTCTCAGGCTCGGCAAAGTTAAACGATGTGGCATCAGAGCCGGTGTTGGCAAACGGTACCCTGACATGGGGTGGTCTGGCGCTTGATCCCGGTACGGTCTACACCCTGAAGATGTTGCTGATAGTGGGCTCTGGTGTCTCTGAGGGTGAGTACATCAACCGTGTGCAGATGTTCCAGACGGTGATCAATGGTGCCGCTTCGGGTGAGGCGAGTGCAACGGTAAGGGTTATTCCGGATCCGACATTCGACTGCAGTGACATCATCGGTAAGGTATTTGATGACAGGAACCTCAATGGTGTTCAGGACGAGGGCGAGAAGGGGCTGCCAGGGGCTCGGGTAGTGAGTGCCAGAGGCCTACTGGTGACGAGCGATGAGCATGGGCGTTTCCATCTCACCTGCGCGATGGTGCCGGATGAGGTGCGTGGCTCCAACTTTATTCTCAAACTTGATGATCGCACACTGCCAACCGGTTTCCGTCTTACCACCGAAAACCCGCGGGTGCAGCGCCTGACACGAGGCAAGGTGGCGAAGTTTAACTTTGGCGCCACCCTCCATCGGGTGATCCGTCTGGACGTGGCCGACGGTGTCTTTGAGCCGGGTACTACCACTATGCGTCCGCAGTGGATACCGCGTATAGATCTGCTGCTTGGTGAGTTGAAAAAGGCCCCATCGCAGTTGCGCATCTCTTATCTGGCCGATGTCGAGAGTGAAGGTCTGGTTAGTGACAGGATGGCGATGCTCAACCGCCTGATCACCACCAGGTGGGAGGAGATCGACTGCTGCTACAAACTGACTGTTGAGAGCGAAATCTTCTGGCGCCGGGGTGCGCCGCCTGATCGCTCCCGTGTGGTCGATTAGGGGCGCGCGATGATGAGTAATTTGAATCCATTCCCAACTATGTTGAAACGATCACTCATCGTATTGAGTGCGTTGCTGCTGCCCGCTTACGCCTTCGGCCAGGAGGAGGTGACGGAGACGGTCGCGCCACACAATGGTGAAACCGGTCTGCGCACTACCGCCCCCTATGGCGAGACGGTAGAGCAGTATCTGCCGCTGGACGCCCCCTATACCCCCTGGGTGACGACGAGTGATGATGAACAGGGTGGTGACAAGATCGAGACGCAGCAGGTGCTGCAAAAGGAGCTAAAGACCCTCAAGCTGCAGAACGTGGTACCGCCGATCCGCTTTGCCTCGGGTAAGGCCGATATCCCCGAGGAGTATATCGATAAATTGCGTGAGGTGCTGGTGAGCATGAAGGGGCGCCTAAATGTGCGTCTGCACTTCCTTGGTCATACCGATAACGTGAAACTTCGCGGTGCGCTAAAGGAGAAATATGGTGACAATGCTGGCCTGTCTCGTGAGCGCGCAGGAACAACAGCCGAGTATTTCCAGCAGGCACTTGACCTGCCACCGGAGTCGATCTCCTACGAGGGTGTCGGTGAGGCACAGCCGCTTGCCAGTAATAACACGCTGGCAGGTCGTGCCCAGAACCGTCGTGTTGAGGTGGAGGTGTGGTATGACGAAGAGGAGGAGAAACTGGTCGACAAGGAGGTGCTGGTCACCGAGGAGATGAACCGTATTAAGGTCTGTCGTATCGAGACTGTCTGTCGGCTGCGCTACAAGGAGGGACACGCCAAACGCGGTCGTATAAAAAATCTTGTCGCGCCGCTACGCTTTGATGAGACGAGTACCGAGGTTCCCGCTAGTTTTATCGAACAGCTTCGCCAGGCACAGCACAACCTGCGTGGCAAAGAGAATGTGGTGATGAAATTCATCGGCCACAACGACAATCTGCCTCTGACAGGGCGTGAAGAGCGTATCTACGGTGATGCGATGGGGATCTCCAAGGCACGCGCACGTCGCGTCGCCCTGGCGGTGCAGGATGCGATGCACCTGCCCAGTGCGGCAGTCGATAGTTCTGGTAAAGGTGACCGTTTCCCGGTCGCCTCTAATGACACCGAAAAGGGGCGCATGCTCAATCGTCGCGTCGAGGTGGAGTTCTGGTACGACGACCCACTGCAGGAGCTACCCGAAGAGCCACAGCTCTGCCCTGAGTCTTCGGCAGCAGAGACCGTGGTGCGTGTCTACGATCCCCCATCGGGTCCTATTGCACCGGTCTACTTCAAGGACGGTACTCCGCTCCTGTCACCGGGATATAGCCAGCGTCTGGAACGCTTAATGAGTGAGATCCCCGATAAGGCCAATGTCCGTCTGCGCTTTGTTGGCTATATCAGCAATGAGCGACTGGACCGTCGTACCGCTTCGGTCTACGGCGACGATATAGGCCTCTCAACGGCGCGTGCACGTCGTGTGATGGAGGCGATACGCACTGAGATCACCCTGCGTGACAAACAGGTCGAATATGAGGGCCACGGTTATGTGCAGAGTGATGATGTGATCAACGCCGGTTTTGTCGAGGCGGATCGCTCCCGTGTGGTGGTACAGGTGGTTTACGATGAGCTGGCGATGCTTGACGACAGTGAGGGGATCGACATCACCCGCCTGACCCGAGAGGTGGAGACACAGAATCCCTACTCACTAAACTTTATGCGCATCACCGTTGATGGTAAACCCCTCAACGACCCGGGTAAGAATATCCCCGATGTACAGCGCTGTACCGATGTGGCGCTGGAAAAGGCTCAGATCCAGTTTAAATATGACAACCTCGGCTTCAAACCTCGTCTCAATGTGACGGCATGGCCCACTACCGTGCGCTATGCAGACGATATCAATACGGCAGTGAAGGAGAATGAGGTTCGCTTCCGCCTCTACAGTAACTACCGTGGATTTATCGAGCGTGCCGAGGTCAGGATCTTTGATAAAGAGCAGTCGACCCGCGATGAGCCAAAGGCGATAGTTCCGCTGGATGCCGATGGCAAGGGGCTCTGGAGTGCCGAGTGTGACTGCTATCTGGCGCCCCGGATCGCGCTCAACTATCTGGTACGTGTCTATGATGCCAGGGGCAATTTTGATGAGAGTGACCTGCAACAGTTGTGGCTGGTTGATCAGGTCGATACGGCAAAACTGAGTGAGTCCGATGCGGACAGGGAGCTGCTGGTTGGCTACGGTGAGAACCGTCTCCTGCGCAACAACATTCCGCTCAGCGGGGGCACCATCATGGCTAGTGGTAGTGCTATCCCTGAGGGACATACCGTGTGGCTGGCAGGGCATCCGGTACCGTTGAATGAGAAGGGTGAATTTATCGCTGAGGAGCTGCTCCCGGCCGGGTTGCATACGGTAGAGGTGGCCGTGCTCAATGAACAGGGCAACGGTGAGCTCTTCCTGCGTGACCTTGAGTTACAGAAGAGCGACTGGTTCTATGTCGGTATTGCCGATATCACCGCATCGCAGGACAGCACCAACGGCCCCGCGGAGCTGGTGACCAATGATAAGAGCCACTACGACAACGACCTGAGTCTGGATGGGCGCCTTGCCTTCTATACCCATGGCAAATTTGGTGAGGGATGGGAGCTGATCGCCAGCGCCGACACCCGTGAAGGGCCCCTCGGTGAGATCTTCTCAAACTTTCTCAATAAGTCGCCTGATGCCCTGTTCCGCCGCATCGACCCGGATAACTACTATCCTACGTTTGGTGATGACAGCACGGTGGAGGAGGGGGCACCCACTATGGGTAAGTTCTACGCCAGGCTGATGAAGGGTGATCACTACGGCCTGTGGGGTAACTTCAAGATCGGTTATACCGACAATACATTGGCGCAGGTCGATCGCGGCCTCTATGGCGCCAATCTCCATCTGCAGCCGCAGGGCACAACCAGCTTTGGTGAGCCGCGTATCTATTTTGATGGCTACGTGGCTGAACCCGGCACCATTGCCGGACGTGACGAGTTCCGCGGCACCGGAGGCTCACTCTATTTCCTGCGTCACCAGGATATCCTCAGTGGTTCCGAGCGGGTACGTATAGAGGTGCGTGATAAAGACTCAGGCATGGTGGTGGCAGTGAAAAATCTCACCCCGGCCCTCGATTACGATATGGACTACATTCAGGGCCGTCTCATCCTTACCGAGCCGCTTTCGGCTACAGCGGCCGATAGTATGCTCGTCGACAGTGGCGGGGCAAACGGTGGGCTGGTCTACCTGGTGACACGCTACGAGTTTACCCCGGGCTTTGACGACATCAATACCCTGGCGGTCGGTGGGCGGACCCACTACTGGTTTAACGATTCGGTAAAACTGGGCCTTACTGCCAGCCAGAGTGAGGAGGCCGGAGTGGAGCAGTCTCTTAACGGTGTTGATATCACCTGGCGTAAGGGCGTCAACACCTGGGTGAAACTGGAGAGTTCACAGAGTCAGGGGCCCGGTAGCGACAGCTTTGGCTCGGCCGATGGCGGTTACACCTTTAATACAGCCTCACCCACACTGGGTAACGATGTCAGTGCCGGTGCCACGCGTATTGATACCAGCATTGCCCTGAACGAGCTGAGTGACGGGCTGCAGGGTAAAGTGACCCTTTATCAACAGCAGGTAGAGGCGGGTTTCTCCGCCCCGGGTTTGATCACCGACCGTGATACGACCAATACGGGCGCTACGTTTGAAATGCCGATCGCCGAGCGAGTGACTGTTCGCGCCAAGAGTGATCTGGTGTCGAAGGATCAGGGTCTTGAGACCAGTGCCCATGAGGTCAACGTACACTACCTGCTTACCGATCAATGGACCCTTAGTGGCGCGGTTCGCCAGGATGAGCGTACGGATAATAGCCCGCTGCCCCCAGTCACGCAGGAGGAGGGGGAGCGTACCGATCTGATGCTGCAGGCGGCCTACGACTCCAAGGCAGATTGGGACACCTACGGCTTTGTTCAGGGTACCGCTGAGAGCAGCGGCAATCGTGATAATAACAACCGTTTTGGTGCCGGTGGCCGGTATCGTGTGAATGAGCGCTTCAAGATGAATGGTGAGCTCTCCGGTGGTGATCTCGGCAGTGCCGTCTCGCTTGGTACTGAATATCTCTACTCTGATCGAACCAACCTCTATACCAATTATGCGCTGGAGAATGAGCGCAGTGATAATGGGGTTCGTGCCCGCAGGGGTAACCTCACCAGCGGCTTCCGTACCCACTACTCCGATAGCACCAGTGTCTATCTGGAGGAGCGTTACACCCATGGCGATGTACCAACCGGATTGACCCACTCCGCCGGTATCGACATTGCGCCGAATGATCGCTGGAACTATGGTGCCAATGTGGACTACGGCCTGTTGAAAGACCCGCAAACCGCAGCGACGACAGAACGTTCAGCCTTTGGTGCGCGGATCGGTTACAAGTTTGAGAAACTTCTCTTCGCCAGTGCCTTTGAATATCGGGTTGATGAAAACGAAAATCCGCTTGATGCCACACTCTCCAAACGCACCACCTGGCTGACCCGCAACAGTGCCAGGTATCAACTCACAGAGAGCTGGCGCATTATCGGCAAAATCAACCACTCGGAGAGTGAGAGTTCACTCGGCGAGTTCTACAATGGCGACTTTACCGAAGCGGTTATGGGTTATGCCTATCGTCCGGTGGAGCATGATCGCCTCAACGCCCTGTTCAAATATACCTACTTCTACAACCTGCCCGCGACCGATCAGGTTACTCTGGCCAATACCGCAGCCGAGTATATTCAGAAGAGCCACATACTGGCACTCGATCTCAGTTACGACCTGAGCCAGCGCTTTACCGTTGGTGGCAAGTACGCCTACCGTAAAGGAGAGCTAAGTCAGGAGCGGGTCAATCCGGTCTTCTTCGACTCCGATGCGGAGCTCTATGTGGCGCGTCTCGACTGGCACTTTGTCCACCGTTGGGACGCCCTGGTCGAGTGGCGTACGCTGCAGGTTCATCAGGCAGAGGATAAGCGTAGTGGCGCACTGGTTGGTCTCTATCGTCACTTTGGTGAAAACATCAAGTTTGGTGGGGGCTATAACTTCACCGATTTCTCTGATGACCTGACCGACCTCGATTACGACAGTCAGGGCGTTTTCATCAATCTGGTTGGCAAGATCTAGCACCCCTCCAGCGAGGGATCCTCCCTCGCGCGCTAATCACACACCTTATTTCATCTCCTCCAGCTCAATGTGAGTTGGCAAGTAATATGCATCTACCCCGCTAAGCGTCACAGAACAGACACCGTTAGCGCGGAGGATGCCATGAATACAATCGATACAAATCAGTTACTTATGCAGCTGCGTGCCGCCGCCGCACAGGCACGTGCAGGCGCCACCGAGGGTGTGCAGACAGCACAACCAGCGAGTGCCAATTTCTCGTCACTCCTTACCCAGTCGATCGACAAGGTCAATGCGATGCAGAAGAGCTCCAGCTCGCTGGCAACGGCGTTTGAGACGGGTGACCCCAACGTTACTCTGCCGCAGGTGATGATCGCCAAGAGTAAGGCGGGTCTCGCCTTTGAAGGGATGGTGCAGGTGCGTAACAAGATGATAGATGCCTATCAGGAGATCATGCGGATGCAGGTCTAGTATCCCTCGACTCACCATTGAAAGACGAACATTTACCACCATCATATTAGTTGGATAGCGATGGAAATGACGACGACAGATAGCAGCCAGAATTCATCCGTCAGCGCCTTTGCTGAGGGGTTTATACAGCTTCCGGCGGTGCGCCAGCTGGGGGTATTGATCGGTTTTGCCGCCGTGGCAGCGATGGGTGTAGTACTGGTGCTCTGGACCATGACCCCCTCCTACAGTGTGCTATTTGGCAATCTGGGTGACAAGGAGGCGGCGGAGATCGCCGAGCTGCTACGCACACGTAACGTTGACTACAAACTGGATGAGCGTACCGGTGCGCTACTGGTGCCGGCCTCCCGAGTGCAGGAGCTGCGTATGCAACTGGCCGCGGAAGGGCTACCCAGAAGCAGTGGTCTCGGTCTTGAGATCCTGCAGCGCAAATCGGAGTTTGGCACCAGTCAGTTTATCGAAACCACCCGCTACCAGCATGCGCTGGAGCAGGAGCTGGCACGCTCGATTATGAGCCTGACGAGTGTTGAGCGCGCACGCGTTCACCTTGCCCTGCCGAAGCAGTCTGTGTTTGTGCGTAAGCGCCAACCGCCTACGGCCTCGGTGCTACTCGACCTCTATGCGGGAAGGGCGCTCGAAGATGAGCAGGTGGCAGCGATACAGCATCTGGTTGCCTCCGGCATCCCAAATCTGGAGGCGTCACAGGTCACTGTGGTTGATGATGGTGGCCGCCTGCTGAGCAGTAAAAAACGATCCAGCGAAATGGCACTCAGTCAGGATCAGTTTGAATATACCCGCAACGTTGAGCAGAGCTATATCGATCGTATCGAGGATATCCTCGCCCCTGTTGTTGGCCGTCACGGAATGCGTGCCCAGGTCTCGGCGGAACTCGACTTTACGGTAACCGAACAGACCCAGGAGAGTTTTAATCCTGAACAGTCTGCCTTGCGCAGTGAGCAGATCATGGAGGAGCAGCTGCTGGCCGAGGCACTAATGGGTGTACCCGGTGCACTCTCCAACCAGCCACCCGGTGTGGCAACGGTGCCGGAGATAGCAGAGGGGACAGAGGGTGACCCACAACGTCAGAAACTCAATTCGCGTCTTAATGCGACAAAGAACTACGAGCTTGATCGCACTATCAGCCACAGCAGGCTGGCAAGCGGCAGCGTGAAGCGCCTGTCGATCGCCGTTGTGGTAGATGACCGTGTCACTGTGAATGACAGGGGTGAATCGGTGCGTGAAGTACGTACCGAGCAGGAGATGGAGCGCCTTACCGCACTGGTGCGCGAGGCGGTTGGTTACAGTGTGGCGCGTGGCGACACGGTAAATGTGCTGAATGCGGCGTTTGCAACGCCCGATATGATGGAGGATCTACCCGAGGTACCGCTGTGGGAGCAGCCGTGGATGGTGGATCTCTCCAAGGTTATCGGGGCTATGCTGTTAGGGGTGCTGCTGATCCTGATGGTGTTGCGTCCGATGATGCGTAATCTTGCAGCGGCCAGTGAGCCGATGCCACTGGCCGCGACTGCCGCAGGTGAGATGGGGATGCTGGCAGAGGATCAACTCACTCTGAGTGGTGGTGATAAGCGCGAGGGGATCATCAAACTGCCTGGCCCGGGAGCCTACGAGGACAATATCGAAATGGTGAAACAGGTGGTCAAGGATGACCCGAAGCTGGTAGCACAGGTTGTGCGTAACTGGATAGCGGAAGATAGATAATGGCCGAATCACTCTCTCCAAAGTTGAGCGGTGCCGAACAGGCTGCAGTCCTGTTGATGAGTCTTGGAGAAGGCTCTGCCGCCGAGATCATGAAGCACCTCGGCCCCAAGGAGGTGCAGAAGGTGGGTGAGGCGATGGCCTCAATCGGTAATGTCACCAAGGATCAGGTCACCAATGTGGTCTCAGACTTTGCCGACACGCTGGGCACGCACACCGCACTGGGAACGGGCAATGAGGATTACCTGCGCAATGTTCTCAAAGGTGCGCTGGGTGATGATAAGGCCGATCAGTTAATCGATCGCATTCTCATCGGGCGATCATCAAAGGGACTGGAGGCGCTCAAGTGGATGGAGCCGCGAGCGATTGCAGAAATTATTC
>Ga0224501_10003801_pt1 | contig 11902 bp, 12 predicted proteins | sample SF_Oct11_sed_USG_4_FD_169105 | JGI IMG/M metagenome (GOLD analysis project Ga0224501, IMG submission 169105) | Sediment microbial communities from San Francisco Bay, California, United States - SF_Oct11_sed_USGS_8_1 | ecosystem: Environmental > Aquatic > Marine > Sediment | place: USA... | reverse complement strand
ATATTTCGCGAACCGCCAAGGGATGAAGCACAACTTTCATGTTTTCCTACCGCACCTTTTTCGCATCCAGCTGCAGAAGAGCGTCCTTCATGATTCTTTCTCCGATTTCCCGAGTATCAATAGGAGACCTTGTTGTTGACGAATACTCTGTTGCAGTGGCCGAAGTCAAATTATCACCTTTCTTGGCGTGGCATTCGCCACTGAAAGTGAGTTTGGTGGACTTTGAAGCGCATTTGACCCCGTGTGTGTTGAGAATTGCAACCTCTCGAACGATTGCTCTAATAGTGCCTATGACACTGTGCAACTGTTTCTTATCAACAGCATCTCGAAACTGAAGAAGCTTGTCGGTTAGATACTCAACATCAACATCTTCAACTTTCTTGTCATATATGCCTTGAACGTTGGGGACTTTGCTAACGGAAGGGAGTGTGGCATATTCATTTGGAGGCGCTGCTCTAGCATTCTTGACTGCAGCTCGTATCGCCATTGAACCCAAAGAAGTATTACTGAAAGTTGAAAATCCTACTCCTTTTCCTACGATAGCTCGAACGGCGGCACCCCATTCCTCTGTGGTCTCACCCATCTTCAGTTGCCATTGTTCTAGTCTCAGAGTAGTAGTAATGGTGGATTCTAGGAAAACTTCCGTCGCTGTCAAGTCCTCAAATTTTCTATGTTCCTTTAGAATATCCTCTCCAGTTGTCAACAAGGTAGTCATGGTCTTATCCTCCGATGGTTATTGATGAAACCCGAATTGGTGGGCCGTTTGACCCGCAACGCACCATCTGTTCTGGATCACCTTTTCCACAACCACCGATATCATAAGATATTTTCTTACCAACTGCGTCAATCTTTTTCAGCGTATCAAGTGTCCGACCAGCAATTGCGGTCCCTCTTCTGAGTTCACCCTTTTCTCCATTTTTGATCAAATAAACCATCTGCACACCTACATGGAATGTGCCTTGACCTGTTGTCTGACCGCCTCGCGAATCAACTAAATATACTCCATTCTGAATATCTTCGAAGAGTTCTTCCTCCGAATAGGTTGAGGGTTTAATGTATATGTTTGACATTCTTACCAAGGGTAATCTCTTGTAATTCTCAACCCTTGCGTTTCCAGTCATCTCTTGCCCAAGTCTGCTCGCCGTCTCACGGCCATGTAAGTACGATACAAGCTTTCCCCCATTAACAAGTGTTGTGGGCACAGCCTTGATGCCTTCATCGTCGAACGGATAGCTCCCATAGGCAGGAATACCAGTTGCTTCTTTCATCGTGGGATCGTCGATGATCGTGACTAAATCTGATGCAACTTGTTCGCCAATCTTTCCTTCAAGGATTGAGTCGCCCTGTAAGATACTGTCACCCTCGCATAAGTGTCCAAAGGCTTCATGTGTCAGCGTATAGCCTAGATCATAATTGAGTACTACAGGAAGATCTCCTGAAGGAGCTGGCTTGGCCTTCAAAAGGTCTTCAATGTTTCTGGTCTCTTCCTCAGTTACTTGGAGGAACTTGTCGAAGGGCATCGCTTCCAATCCCGCCAACCCACCTAGAGCTTTACTCCTTGAAACGATTAGGTCACCAGACTTGCCCACGAGGCGAAGAGTGGCGGCTGTAACTGGCTTGGAGTGTTTTATGAAAGTACCCTCGGAATTGGCGAACCAACGGCTCATGTCCTCCTCGAAATACACGTTATCAACCATGACGATATTCTCACTCAAATCTCTTGGACGCTTGTTCACCTCAAGAGCAAACTTGACTTTCTCCTCGATGCCAACTGAGTCATGAGATTTTTTCTGCTTCCACTCAACATCGCTTTTGAATCTCCGTTGCTCTTCAACATTAATCCGTTCAGTTCTATGAGACGCACTTTGCCTGGCCAACTTAACAGCCTTACTGACAGACGATGCAAGTTTTTCGAGATCACTTGACATGGTGAAACCCCAAGCGCCATCTACAAGAACTCTTAACCCGGAGCCTTGTTCGAAGAGGGTGCGAAAGGAAGCAACTTCCTTGTTTCTAACCTGAATCCTCGTCGAGTAGATCTTGTCAAAGCGTAAATCGGCGTAAGAAGCTCCAAGCTTCGTGGCGGTTTCAATTATATTCTCACTCAAATCTTCCATGAAAATTCCTCACGAACGAGATATTTATTGTAATATTATAGGTTAGACCTTGATTTACCTTATATAGTGCATGCACGGAAGAACTAACACAGATCGTCGACGTTTCTTGTACACTTCATCATTTAACGTCCAGATCACACATGCATGCAAAAATTGTAGGGGGCTATATATAGGGGGGTCTATGAGAGAGCGACACCCACAAGTAACGTAACAACCTTTCTCTTTTTAAGACGCCAAAACAGAAAATATCATACAGACAAGGAGTAAAACGTCAACTTGAAAGAAATACTCAAAAACTGGGGAAAAGAACTCTGGATAGCACAAGAAAAAGAATACGGCGGAAAAATCCTCATCATAAAACAAAACCACCACACAAGCCAACACTACCACAAAGACAAAAAAGAAACCATATACTGCTTCAAAGGCGAAGTAGACATAATCCTAAACAACCGTGTAGTCACGCTGAAAGAAGGAGACGACATAACCCTCAACCAAAGAACAATCCACAGAATCACCGGCAAAAAGAACTCGGTCCTATTCGAAGTATCTACACCTCAACTAGCAGACGTAGTAAGACTAGAAGAAGAAACAAAAAACACCTAACAAATCACCGTCCCAACCTTCCTACCCTTCACAGCCAACAACACATTTTTCGGTTTAAACCCATTCACCACAACCGTCTTCGTCCTACTCTTCCGAAGAACACGAACAGCCTCAGGATCCAAAATCTGATGAATCCCAGCCTCATGCTTATCCAACTCAAACAGCCGAAACAAATCGTCAAAACCCAACTTGTCAATCTTTTTCGCGCCCGGATACTTCCTCGGGTCCTTAGCATATATACCATCTTGATCCGTAGCTTTCACCAATAATTCAGCCTTCACCTTCTCAGCTACCAAAGCTGCAACCGCATCCGTAGTCATCCCAGGCTTCAAACCACCCATAACAACAATCTTCCCTCGCTTCAAACAATCAGAAGCCTCATCCAGAGAAACGGGCACAGAACCACACCCCAACTCACCTAAGCGCATAACAAACAACAAAGCAACCAACCGCGAAACAAAAATCGCAACCCAATCTCTACTGGGCTCGTCTAATCCCAGCTCACCCGCAACCTTAATAAAATCACGCGCCGACATGCCGCCACCAACAACCGCCACAATCTCATGCTTCTTCAAATTCTTCAGCAAATCCACATACTTGGCTATAAGCGCAGAGTCCACCGGAGAAGCCACCACCGAACCGCCAACACGAATCACAACCCTCAACCGAAAACACCTTACCACCTAATGTTCGCAACAGAGCATAAATAAAACTCTCCCTGTTACCCTTCTATACCCGACTGTTTCAATATCTACGCATCCAAGCACCGACGCCACAACATAATAAACAGAAAACAAAAAATCGTCAAACCCAAATAATAAGCCTAAACCTCAGAGAGATAAAAAATGACCCAGCTCGAACTCATCTTCCTAGGAACCGGAGGCGGAAGATTCGTAACCATCACCCAAAAAAGAAGAACCGCCGGAATCCGCATACTCTCCGAAAAACTGAACATACACCTAGACCCAGGACCCGGCGCACTCGTACACTCACTAAACATGGGATTAAACCCGCAAAAAATCCGGGCAATACTGGTTTCCCACAGTCACCCAGACCACTACACCGACGCAGAAGTTCTCATCGAAGCCATGACCCAAGGAACGACCAAAAGGAGAGGAACCTTAGCCGCATCCCACAGCACCCTATTTGGCAATGAAGTATGTGGGCCAGTGATTTCAAAATATCATCAGCAAATGCCCGAGAAAGTAATAGAGTTGAAACCAGATGTTACTTTCAACGTTGACGACATGAAAATAGTAACCACTGAGGCCAGACACACGGATCCAGACACCGTGGGGTTTCGCCTAGAAAACAAGGATTTCGGAGACGTCGCCTACAGCTCTGATACCGCGTTCTTTAAGGGCGTTGGAAAACAGTACGAAGGTGTCCGACTCCTATTGTTGTGTGTTATGAGACCTTCCGGAAAGCCTTGGAAAGGACACATGACCACTGATGATGCAATCAAAATCGTGAAGGAAGCTGGTCCAGAGATGATTGTAATGACCCATTTCGGGATGCAGATGATCTTTAGTGGGCCTTATCGCGAGGCGAAGCTGATTGAGCAAGGAACTGGAGTTCCTACCACAGTGGCTTTGGATGGGATGCACATAAGCGTAGGTGAGGAAATTCATGTGCGAAGGACGGGGAGAAGACAGAAGGGTTTGGATGAGTTTGTGAAACCGAGGAAATAATTTTCGTGCGAGACCTCGATAGAGGCAGTTCTAGAAGGAAGGAACAACATAGATTGTTGATGTTTAAAGGGTGAGGGCGTTCGGTTTGTTAACTGTGCGCTTGTCAGGCAGAATGCCTCGCGAATGTTACTTCATAATACCTTATTCATTTTAATGACCTGATCCATATAAGTGGCCAACTTTTCGATCAGTTTCTTCTCCCGAACGCTTATTCCTGCTCCCAAATCTTCAGCGAGTCTAGAGCCATAATACCCCGTGACTAGAAACGTTTCAGCTAGCTTCATGCAGTCTAGAATTTTTTCTAATTTTCCAGCGTGGAGATATAGTGTAACATCGTTCAAGACAAGAACCTTCGTGATTCTTTGAACAAAAATGTCGAACAATGGTTCTATTAGTTTCCTGTTCAATTCCGTATATTTCAGTACTTGTTCACAGGAGGTACCGGTCAGTCTGGGCGTGTACACCTTTTTTGGTGAAAGATATCTTATTCCGTTAATTGAGCCCAGATAGTCGGATATCTTCCCACCTATTTCGCCGACTCGTTGTGGAGCCATATCAATAACGGTTATTTCTCCATGATCTAAAAGAGCCATCAGTTCTTTGAGTAGTCTAGCCACGAGTGCAGTTTTCCCGGAACCAATTTCACCTAATATTAGCACTCTCTTGCCAATCACATCTTTACCTTTCAGCTGAAACTTCCCTTCATCTTTCACCAAATAATGTCTCCCTTGTTATCCCGGCTCTGTTTAAGGTCAATAGGATGGCAAAGCCTAGGACACTGCCAGGAACGCAGCTTACGGCCCATCCGGACCAGAGGAGTAAAAGAGCGGTTAGAGGGCCGCTCTCAAGTAAAGATAAGAGTTTTTGGGTTCCTAGCCATGGTGCGACTAAGCATATAGACACCGTGGCGCCGATAAACAATGTTCCAACGGGTTCAAATAGGGCTGAAAGCAAAGGAATCTTTCCAGTTTTCTTGAACCTTCTTAGGAGCCAGTAGACAATTCCTACAACAACGCCGCCTGGGATACCGCCAGGAAAAGCGTAGAGTGTACCTATGCCAAATGCATTTCGAATAATTCCTGTGAAGATAGCAACGACCGCTGCCCATAAGGGTCCGAGAAGCACGCCGGCGAGAGCGTTTATCATATGTTGGCCTGGATAAGCGCTTGTGCCCAAGAAGGGGAACCAGAAGAAGGGTGCTATTACTGCTCCCAGCGCGGAAAACACTGCTGCTAAAGCCATTTTTTTCATATGTGTGGATCTAGCTTCCATGATCTCCCACTTTAGCTGCGATTTTGAGTACAAGCTCCGCTAACTCAGTTGCTTCTTTCCCGAATATGACTATCATAGGCTCCTTCCCGAAGTCTCCTTTATGATAGATTACATCCGGTGCTTTTCCCAGCCTCTTGACCGCCTGTGTCACACCCCACGGTACGGTCATTCCCTCAAGCTTTTTGACCTCTTCAGGCTCCTCTCTTCTGTCATAAAATGACAATTTCAGATTCATCGCTTTCAAGATTTCAAGGATTCCCTCAGAGAATTTCAGGTTGATCGCGGCTTTTCTGATGGGGTCGTGCTTCATGATTTCAAGTATGTACGTTGCGAGATGGGAAGAACCGCCGAATCTCGGATGCGCAACGCTCCTAGCACCTTCAGGTACCTTTACGAGTCTACCTGGAATTGCTACTATGTCACCCACTTTTTCTGCGTAGGGTATAGCCATGGCGATGTTCATACCTACTTCGGGCACCAGCTTCGCAACCAGCGGTGATGACTCGAGCAGCCTCTTAGCTTCTTCCATATTCGATAAGACTTGATATTTTGAGGATTCACGGTAAAGATAAGCCATAGGGTTAACTGGACCGTAGCCCTCGCCTAAATTCAATCCAAACCTTATCGCAAGAGTCACAAGCTTCTTAGCGTTTTCAACAGCCTCGGGTATATTCTTCCCCTTAGCGAGCTCGGCTGCTATGGCCGCTGAAAAGCTACACCCGGTGCCATGGGTAGTCTTAACATCCAGTTTTGGGGCCTTAAAAACTCTAAATTCACCCATATAGTAGAGAACATCCACCGCACCTTGCTGGTCTATATGGCCGCCTTTAACAATAACTGCTTCAGGTCCAATCTTAGAAATCTTTTTGGCGGCGATTTCCGCGTCTTCCATATTTCTAATTCTTACTTTCGCCAGTCTCTCAGCCTCAAACTTGTTGGGCGTTACCACAGTAGCTTTCGGTAGCAGATGCTCTTTTAACGCATTAACTGCATCAGGTTCCAGAAGAGCTGCTCCAGACTTGGCGATCATAACGGGGTCCACCACGAGGGGAAATTTATACTTCGAAATCTCAGATGCAACAGCGTTTATTATTCCCTGCGTGTGAAGCATCCCAGTTTTTCCAGCGTCGATGCCAATGTCCTCTGCAACGGTCTTTATTTGTTTCCTAATCATTTCGGTGTTCACGTCTTCGACACCTATGACTGAACAAGTGTTCTGAGCGGTTATTGAAGTGAGCGCTGTGGTTCCGTGGACGCCCAGAGCCGCAAACGTCTTGAGGTCCGCCTGTATCCCTGCGCCGCCTCCAGAATCGCTTCCCGCTATCGTTATAGCCACAGGAATCTTGCCCTTCACCTTTTTAATCCAAACCATATTTTAAATCGCCTTCTCAAGGGCGTAAAGAGATAGGGCTGATACTATGAAAGAAGGAATGCTTGAGCCGATTGCTGTGTATACATAGAAGAATAGGAAATATGCGATTATACCAATAGCCCAAGCGACCATTGCCTTCACCTTAAGACGTTTTGCAGAGGCGTAGAATTCCTTAACGCTATATTCTCCCCTTCTTATGAGATAAAAATCAGCGAAGAGTACTCCGAGCAGGGGCACAAAAGCAGGCCCTATGTACATAAGAAGAAAGCTCTCATACGCCAGCTGCCACTCCGTAGGCAACAAAGCTGCAATGATTACGCTAACAATAGTTATAGCCACAATAAGTTTTCGCTGGCTAAACTTGAGCGAGATATTCTGTATTGAAACAGCCGCTGAATAAATGTCAGCAAAGCCGTTGTCCGTCTCGTCGACCAATAACATGATGAGTGCTAGTGCTCCAAACGTGATGGAAACTATTGATCGGACAACGTCCGTGCCGGGATATGCTAATACAAGTAAAGCACCTAAAGAGTAAAACCAGAAATTCGCGAACGTGTAGCCGCTTATAGTACCTACAAAAGCTCCCTTCTCACTCTTTGAAAACCTGTTGTAATCTGATACTAAGGGCCACCATGAAATCGGCATAGCTATGACCAAGTCCAAGGCCAAGGCTATTGGCAGGGATCCATCTCCCTGAAATAAGACGAATTCATGGGACTTTGAAAGAACGATGTATGTGATGTACGCTGTAGCGCCAAATGCAATCCACACAGCAAATTTCTTGAGCCATTGCCTTACCACCGCTACTGGACCACCCAACGCAAGAAACATGCAACATCCGGCAAAGAAAATTATCCAGAAGTATCTGGTGTAATCCCCTAAAAATGGACCCAAAAACATCGCAGCGTCAGACATTATCAGTATCTCAAAAGCCGCCCAACTAACCAATTGCAACACGTTAAGCAATGTTGGAAGATAGGATCCCTCTCTCCCTAACACACCTCTCAAGCTAACCATGGTCGGTATGCCATACTTACTTCCTATACTACCAGCCGCAGCGAGCATGGCAGAACCTATGATTGATCCGAATAAGGCTACGGCTAAGGCTTCAACCAGAGAGAGGCCCGGTATAAGCAGACTGCCTGCCTGGAGCACTAGAAGGCCGATAGCTAGGCTAGACCATAGAATAAGATAATCTAGCGATCTCAAAATTTTCTTCTTAACCGGTACGGGTTCAACTCCCCATTCAGGAGGTAACTCAATTGTCAATTTGTTGTGTCGCCCTGTATATTCCCGAGAAGCTAGGTTAAACCCTGGATTCTGACCCGCAACGTTTAACACAACGTTAAACGCATGTTCCCTCCGCCAGTATTATCTGGATCAGGTTCTAAGGGTCGACGGCGCGTTTTGCCGTCCTCTCAGCTGGGTTTTGCCCTAGCTCCCCTCTTTCTGATGGATGTTGTGGAGATTGTTTGCGTTTATAATTGTTGTGGTTTTTCACCTAGTCTGCTACATGGTTCAACTGAGCTGATGATAGGCTCTATGGTTTTGGAAAGAATTAATAAGAAAGATGTGAAAGTTTCGTTGAAGAGCGGCGGTAGCGAAGCCAGGTCAAACGCGGAGGACTCAAGATCATGGTTGATGAGCTATCCTCTCCCGTAGGGGTTCGCCGGTTCGAATCCGGCCCGCCGCACTATAAAATTATAGTGCTCAGAGTTGTTTCGAAACTATTTCTTTCACGCTTTGCGCGAACTCAGTTTCTAATAGCTTCTTTACGTCTCCCATCGAGTCTTCAAGCTTATAGTCAAAGTTTATCTCTCCCAAAAAAGGTACAGCGAGTCTTTCAACCTGTTCTCGGATGAACAGTGAATCTCTCATCTTCATGTTCTCGACGACGCCTAGTGTGGGAACCTTCAAGTCCTTTAACAGTTGAATCAGTTTCCTGACCGTTTCAAACGCTACCTTGGAAGGAGTTGTCACTATAAGAAAGCTGATTCCCTTGACGAATCTGATCATGTCCAAGGTCGCGTCTCCAATGCCTGGAGGCATATCAATGACCAGAAAATCCAGCGAGCCCCACCGAGTTATAGCGAATAGTTCTATTATCGCGTTCGATATGTCAACGCCTCTTAGTGGGGAAGGTTTGTCACGGGCATAGTAGATAATCGACATGTATCTTAGACCATGAGCCTCAGGCGGGACAATTCCCTTCTCCTCCTCTGGATAAAGCCCCTCAATGTTCAGTATTACATGTGTGGAAGGACAGGAGAAGTCCAGGTCCAGCAGACCCACTTTGTAGCCTCTTCTCGACAGAGCGAGTGCCAAAGTGGACGCGATCATGCTCTTGCCCACTCCTCCTTTGCCACTTGAGACCGCTATGATCTTCCCTATTTTTGCCAGTCTTTCATTAATGATGTTTAGTCTAGGGTCAACCATTAGGCTACTTCACCCCTTTTATGGAATCTAACCAAATTCCACGTCCCGTCAGAATTTCGAAGTCTGGGCTGCTGCATTTGGGGCATTTCAGATATGTGTGAGCGATTTCTGGGACAAAATGAATAAACTCCGACACACCTTCATTGATGTTCTTCGTGTTAAACCTCCATTTGTGATTGCAAACTCTGCACTTTAATTCAGCCTTTACGGTTTCAAAACTAAATTTGGTGTTCTTGAGCAGGGGAGACCGAAGTTGAGATAGAGCGAACTCGAATATTTCTTGGTCTATCTGCTGTAGTTCACCAATTTTGATTTTAAGTTCAGTGATCTCTTTTAACCCCTTTTCTTCCGCTATTCTGACGGATGTAGAGACCACTGCTTCCGCTAAAGCCCATTCATGCATAGTGAGCCTACAGACCAGTTACGTATTAAAATATTGTTGAATCGTTGCCACAACACAATTAGAGAAAGAAGAAACTTGATTGTGACTAGAGGAAGCTGAGGGTCCGTGCTTCTTTAAGGTAACTTTCTGCGTCAAGTTTCCACGCTTTGACGTCGAATTCTCCTCTCATTTCAGCGAGGTCTCTTACAAAATTTCCAGCGTCCGAATCTTTCCACCAGACTTCACCGTAGTCCTGTCTTAATCTTTCTCTGATTGCTGCAACCCTCATAGAAGCAATCACGTAGCTCGGTGAATACATGTCGTAGGCCGGCATCACATGATGAAGCAACCAATAGTTTCCGGGAACTTCGATGAAAAATCGCTTGGTCAGTTCTTGCCACCGTTTTGCAGCTTCTTCGATGCTGTAACCTTTCTTCCAGAACTCCATCTTCATGATGCCGTTCGCCGTGTAGAATGTTAGGAACGCTAGCTCCATGAATCTTCTGCGATCAATGATTTCGTTGATGACGCTTTCTGCTAGTTTTAGTTCTTGCTTAAGAAATAGCGGAGTGTCGAGCATGCTCTCAAGAAGGATGCTGAAGGTTTCAGCCACACCCATAGGAACAACATAGCGTTTCCACACAGAATCATCTGGATTAGCGGATATACCATGGATACCATGTCCGAACTCATGGAAAACACTTCCGAAATCCGAGAAGGGCGATACTTTGCGGAAGCAAACACGAACGTCGTTAGGAATGTGAATTCCAAAGCAGAAAGCACTGGGGCTTTTCTTCTCGCGATCTTCGGCATCTACCTTGATTTTAGAAGGGTTAAATCCGAAGTCTGTAAGAAACATCCTGACCTCATTTAACGCGTCTATCTTCTCAAAATATTTATTCAACGGTTTGTATATGTGACCTCTCCAAGTATAGTAGTCATCATAATATTCCGTTTTCTTTTTACCCAAAACCTCAGTTGCGAAATGTTCAGCCGCAGCCAGAAAAGCATCCTTGGCTCCATCCCCTAACCTAATGAGCAGATCCCGTAACTCATCGTACCCCATGCCTTCGAACTCTAGATAACTGTCCAGAGGAGTAAGGTCATACCTCCCATACACATCATTTGAGATATCCATCCGCTTCCTGATCAGAAAAGCTATGCCAGGAGCCTTTGCAATGAAATCGTCGAATACCTCCTTCCGCTTCAAGTAATCGTCCGTCTTAGAGTTGAATTGGCGCCAGTTCCCCCAATTCACTTTTCGACCTGCGATTCCATACTTCTCGGTGGATATCTTCTCCATTCGTTGATTGTAGAGGTCAAGTTCCGTCTCCAGTCTCTCAGCAAGTGCAATAGTTGCTATCGAAGCTAGGTACATGCTTCGCGGTTCCACAAAATTCTCAAGAAACTCAAGGCTAACCTCTGTAATCTGTTTGGAAAGCTTCTTCATCAAATCTCTGTCGTAAGGCAATCCAGCCTCTTGATTATAACGTTGCTCTGAAAACTGAACTAAAAGCTTTTCAAACCTTGACGCAATTTTCTCAAGAGCCAAGCTTCTTCTCCTCCAAATATTATGATGAGAGATTAACAAGTTACCCTATTTCACAAATATTACAATTTTGGTTGGAGACACCCGCAAACTCCCTTTTTTGGGGTGCTCTTATCCTTTCAGGCTCGAGAGGGCAATCACGCCGAATCCTGTAATGATAATGCCTGAAATTCTGTTTACCCACAGCAACTTCCCAGAGTTTAATTTTGCACGAAATATGTTAGTAACGCCGCTCAAGATAAACCACCATAGAGCCGAGCCGGTAAATACACCCAGAACCAATACTGCTGCAGAGACGTAGCTCTCACTCGCGCCTCCAACCCCCAATCCAGCAAATATCGCCGCAAAAGAAATGATTGTCATAGGATTTGCAATCGTCAGGAAAAACGTTGAAGCATAAGAACCAGCAAGTCCTTTTCCTTTAATTAGAGCGGCTTGCTCAGCGGGTTTCGATAGAAAAGTTCTAACGCCGAAATAGCA
>Ga0224501_10003800_pt1 | contig 11903 bp, 7 predicted proteins | sample SF_Oct11_sed_USG_4_FD_169105 | JGI IMG/M metagenome (GOLD analysis project Ga0224501, IMG submission 169105) | Sediment microbial communities from San Francisco Bay, California, United States - SF_Oct11_sed_USGS_8_1 | ecosystem: Environmental > Aquatic > Marine > Sediment | place: USA... | reverse complement strand
TCTATTTGAGGATGGAGCAGGGTACATGCAGCATAGAGCATGGGGCATGGATCATGGATCATGGAGCATGGAGCATGGAGCATGGAGCATGGAGCATGGAGCATGGAGCATGGAGCATGGAGCATGAAGCATGGAGCATGGACCATTGAGCATGGAGCATGGAGCACGCGGAGTATCGGGGCGTGCTACCAGAATCGTTTAGCAGCAGCATTCATGGCTTAGCTATGTTTTGGTCCTATAGCAATGTTTTAGCTATGCTTAGCTACAGGAGTATACTTATGTTTTGGCGATTGGGTTTGGAGAAATTGACTTCCTTGGTATGAAAATGGGGCATTAAAGGCTTACAGAGGAAACGCTGTGGCGAGGAACGCTAATCAACCAGTGTCCTCTTACCAAAACATATTTTGAGACTCTGTCCCCCTAGATTTGGAGCACTGACTATAAGGGAGTATTGTCCAAGTGTTTAGCCACTCAACGATCAAGTATAACCAATCAAATATGTTGGAGGTACATTTCTTCCACAGCGCCATCCCTCACAATGCTCTGTGTGTCGTCTCATAGAGATATCACTATCTCTATTGACAATTCCACAGTAGCTGGTGTCACCTTGAATATTATGTAACATTTTTCTGTATCATTCCTATAGTGAATGTTGTGCCACTGATACTGATGAGAATGATAGCACTGTCTCCATAATATTATCACATGACGGGCTCTGTCGTCGCGAGAATAATCTGCTGCGTCATCCTCCAATTGTTTCTCTTTTCTTGGAATATAACAAAATTCGGCGTCTTTGAAGTACACGGATAAAGTACGGCACAAGTTTCTACCTCCCAAACCAAAAGACTGAATTAAACTGTGAGAGCTGGCGAGAACCAGGTGTTTTTATGGTGCGAATCAACCCTGACTGCGGACCAACCGGTTTGAGCGGATTGAGTTTGAACGAGAACGAGCCAGTCTTGTTTCCATGGTTCATGCCAGGTGTTCATCCGACCCAGTTTAAACCATGGAACTCCAGTGATAGTCTCTCGGCTCACTCCCATTTTAATAGTGACGGAATGTGGTGGAGGGTTTTAAAGCTACGTAGAGCGGAAAATTCCACAGATCTGCAATGATCCCAAGGTGCTGTATAATGCCATAGATCTTGTCTTGGATTTAGACCTGGGCTGTCTACCAGACTCTATTTCTGGCACCAACGTTTGTTTGACTAAATAGAATTACCAATTTCCATGGACAATTTTATGGATAAAAAATAAAAACCTAAGTAAACATTTAATGCAAACTGAAGACAGTAAATCTATGATTGTATATTTATACAGGACATGAAGTATGCTATTGGTATTCCAATGTCTGCTAAGAAACCACCTTCCCCTTCTTAAAAAAAGCAATACAGACTTCTTGAAGGGGTTATGTACAAAAACAGGCTAGCCAAATCTCTTAGCATTACCCTCATCACCTATAGTAGTGCCATCCTTCACACTGAGTGGGTATAGCCAGCTGTCACTACTCCAACGCTACCCAAACTTGTAGCTTTACTTGAAAATACAACACCATAGACCGTTCCCAAACAGGCGAATGCCTTTATAATTATGTGTATGATAGGAACAGTGGTTAAAAAGAATAGAAGGAGTTATCTTCTCATGTACTGGTAGTACATAGTACTGCTGATGCTGATAAAAACAGGACATGTAACGTCTGTCCCCCCCAACACTGGTGCACCAGAAAGGGGTGCCAATTGTCAGCGGTGATGTGTAGGTCTCGACTTGTGTAAACACTCCAGAGTTGGCGTTGAAATACCACCAACCACCTACCGCCCGGACACTGCAAGCTCGAAACCACATACCCTGTATACACGAAATCATGTACTTCCACCAGAAGTTTGATAAGAAAGTGGAACTACCCACCACTGTTTAAAACATCAAAGTTAAACCCTTGACTTTTCAGCATAAAAAATATGTTTATTGTTTTCTCTTTCAATACTCGAATTGAGACATGGTATTCTAACGTAAGAAATAGTTGGTGAAAGTCAAAATGGTGTAAAGTAGTGAAATTTATCCGATACAATGTGTCTTAAATTGATTATTGAAAAGGAAAACACAAAAGTGGTTCTAGTTATCTTTCTAATCTTGTGTTATACAGAAAAGACAAGGACTTCATCTTAATTTATAAACATTGTTGGGGTCATTCCATTTTTTGGTCAAATTTCTGATGGAAGTACATGGTATCTGAGGTACTGGGTACATGGTTTCAAGCTTGGGGTACACGGTATATGGTTTCGAGAGTATGAGATTTAGATTTAATTTAAAACCGCTCATGCTGGCATGGTTTTCAGTGGAGTATGCTATAAAATAGAATGGGGAGAAAAAAACATTAAGCGGTCACAATACACATCGAAATGCAAGCTGGTTTTGACCACTATATGTGCTTGTCAGCAGTTTTATTGCTCTACCCTTCGAGGTGCCTGGTTTCATTAGTACGAGGCCCCTGGTTTCAAGAGTATGGGGTATATGTTTATGGAGGTACTGGGGTAAAGGGTACATAGTTCCTCACTACCCCCTTGTTTGCACAAATGTACATCATCATCTATATATCTAATTTCTGTTTCACGCCACCACTAGTTTTTTTATATGTTTGTTGTGACAGTAATAGGTAGCCATCAAGTTACTGGCAACCTATTGTCAAAACAAACATAGGAAAACTAGTGGTTCTGTGAAACAGCAGTTCGATATATTATATATTAAATATTATATATTAAATATTATATATTATATATTATATATTATATATAATATATTATATATTATCTATTATATAGTATATATTATCTATTATATATTATCTATATGGGTACTGATATCTTTAACCAGTTTAGGGAACAGTGGTCATCAAGCCCCAATCTCCCAATGCGGAGGAGGTTGTTCTGACTGAATCTATACATCATCAAATTCCTTTTGCGCATCACCATCAGCCGGCATCAGGGTGGTGTGCAAAAAGAATTCATGATAAGATGCCGACTCGATGCGCCTTCTGCCACATGCCGAAGAGCTAAATCACCGGGCTGCCCGCGGCATTATCGACAATTGGTAGTTGCAAAGATTATAGTCTTTGGTAGTTGTCTTACCTTAACAGACGGAAACCGGGCTATATGTAGAACTCTAACTATACCAAGATATTGTAACTATATAGCGTAAAAACAAATAAACAAAGTTATGCCATACTAAAAAGAAATTATGCTATTTGGAACGTTTCCGGTTGGACTTCTGGGATTTCTCTCAAAAAAGCGGCTTTCACTTCATGGGATTTTCTGTAAACGAACATTTTTCATATATAACGCAAAGAAAAGAGTGATCTACTGAAAAACAGAGCGTCAAATTGCGATATATACATGACAAACAACAATGGATACGCCATCCTCAGCTCACGCTGATCCCGAATCTGCATCAAACAGTCAGAATCTAAATCGGGCTGAGGCCAAACTAGTAGATAATCATCCAGCAACGGCCGTCAGCGTAGACTCTTCGACATCTCCCCACTCTGTCGGAATGACCGGTGACAAGTCTGCGACGTCGACCATTCCCGCACCCACTAGTCATGTTTCAGGCAAAGATGCAGCACACTCGACTACAGCACAAAAAGTGTTTGGTGGACGGAGTGGTGCATCTGTCGGAATGATGTGCAACAATCTTCAATCCAATCCCTTCTCAGTAAAAACGGAGGAACCTAGTTCTTCAACTAACATTCTAGCTAAACCAAAATTCAGCTTAAAACCGAGCTCATTTGGGACTAGTAGTGGATTTGGCGTGCCAAGTATGACTGGGCCGTCTGTGGCTAGTGGTAGCTTGGAGAAAAGTTCTACTACTAGTAGTAGTGCTACTCATGCTACTGTTTCTGCCACCCATAATGCCTTCTTGCGACCTGCTACCCTAAAGTATGATGATGATGAGGATCACTCAGTCACAGCTCATTCAACGAATGCGAGTTCAACCGACGGAATATCTGCTGCTGATGCGAAGGCTTCAAGCTGGAATGGCTCAACTTTGACAACAGCGTCAAGTGACTCTAGCAGTAATGTTTTATCATCGGCAACCAACCCTGATGCTCTAAAGGGCCTGGAAGCTAGTGGCGGTATGGCTGGGAATTTTACCTTTGGTAATAGCATGGCCAGTAGAGCTACGGGGTCATTTGTCTTTGGCAGTGACCTAGATAGCCGTGTCACGAATGCTGCCCGCGAACAAAACGGTTCAAAGCAAAATGGCGAGGCTGGAGAGGTGGAGAAACCAAAGGCAAAAACACTTGAGGAAGCTGCTGCTGAGTATAAAAAGGAGCAGGTAAGTATCTACATGTACCTCAGTCTCGAGTCCAATACAAGCAATAAACACTGTGATGCAGGGTTAACCCATATCATGCTGATACGAATTCTGTGTATATTTTTTTGTCATTAGCATTTCATTTGCATTGTAGAGCAAATACCATTGAAACGAACACATCCAATTTGTATTGTTTTCGCTGCTATAACTATATTGTGATGCTAGGAGCGACTGACTAATGACCGCCTGAACACTATAGATTATAGAGCCAATGTTGTTCATGGGAAATTATGCAGAGAAGTTTTGCCCCTGGCTGCTAAAACTGCGCAATTTTGCAATTATTATTAGATGCTTCATGATACAGAATGGAATATTAACCCGCTCAGTTGAACTCTGAGATATCGATGCCATCTCAACATGATTGCCCATATGAGGAGAGTTCGGGTAGAGTTATGCCCGGATTGTGATAAGCCAGTCACTATGATCTCTGTTCTTACAGGAAAGTGGCCCGCTGTTACCCGAGGTGGCTGTCTTTACTGGAGAGGAAGATGAATCAAATGTCCTACAAATCAACTGTAAACTCTTCTTTTTTGACAGTGTGAGTTTTCTATGTCTTGTGGGTTATTCATGCTTTACCACGGTTTCACCGGCGAGTCTACAGAACAAAAACGAAATCTAGAGTTTTGTAGATACTTCTCTCTATTATTGTACTCGTATTTGGGCTGGTTTTGGATCACCACGGTAAAAATAATGGCACTCCTATACATAATTTCAACTTGGTGGTCACTTTTCACTCATCCGGTTCCTGTACTGTTTGAATCCCTGATTATTTAATACATCCTGAAAATGATTATATCACCCACCAATGTAATCACTGGAAATGTGCCATAGTGTGAACAAAATAAAAAAATCCCATAGTTGTGAAATAAATCTGATTGATATGCATCGCTGTTCTCTTTACAGAAAGATAATAACTGGTTGGAACGGGGACGCGGCCTGCTGAGACTTAACGATGATCATGAAGGCAAGCACTCGCGTATAGTGGTTCGCGCGGCTGGCATTCACAGAGTCACACTGAATACTAGTATCTGGCCCGCTATGCTCTGTGAGCGAGCCAATCCCAGGAGCGTTCGACTCACTGGTGAGTGAATCCATACCGCATTATCATGCAGTCATCGTTTGTCAGCCATTATCTGTATACTCTGGCATGAAAGCCTCCTCTAATTTTTGTCAGCCTGCTCCATCCTCGGCCTATCCCATCCTCTGGATTTCACACAGCTCGTTGTTCTGAGACCACCTGGACTGTGGTTTCCATTATGTTATATCAGACAGTATGGTAACATTAACTCGCTGTAGGTTTGATGTCGAACCCTTTAGTAAAATTAGAACTAGGAAGTCTGAACTCATATCAGGGGTTTGGAGTTGTCTTCTTTCACCCAAATTCTGCCAGGATAGCACAACTCCTCAGACTTAATCTTCGAGGCCATTCCCTTAGTTCATTGTTGGATCTTCAGAGAATTCATTTGAAATTGTGCCGTAGTATTGAGCACATTTGGGTAATTACACTGCCAAATTTAAGCACTTGCTCGATTCAACGGGCCGTTATCTCAAATAATTTTATGTTTAGATTTCATGCTATTCATCAAAATGTAAAAGTAGTTATCCCCTATTTATTTTTATATGAACAAGCATAAAGGAAAAAGCAAAGAAGCACAAAAAGAAACACACACAGTCAGATGGGTAGTTGTTGTACAATCTGTGATTAGTGGGATAACTCTGTGATTTGTGGGATAACTCTGTGGTTGGTTTTATGATTACAGCGAGTTGTGATGATGAGGTACAGGTGTACCTAGTGACAGGCTCTCCAGGGGATATAGAACACCTGTATTCGGGAATCACATACCGTATACAGCGACTGAAACAAGAGGAGACCGACAGCGCTGCCACTAAACGTAAAAACAGGGAAGATGAGCAGGTGGGTGTTACCGTTGCCGCTAATACTGGAAATAGTAGAGAATCAATACTTGTTGTATTAAGGAGTCTGACCTGGGAATGGGGTCACGGTAGTGGCTAGCGTACTGGGACTTGGACCCGGGGTCACTGGTTTGATTCCCAGTTGGGGAAAAGCTTTGTCTTTCGCAACACCCTCATCGGTTTCAGATACCAACGCTAACAATAGGAGGCCCACCCATAGAAATATCTACTCTATGGGGTGCGCGGGTGCAAGCAGGAAGTCTCCTAATGACGCACCCTGGGAACCGCTGAGTCAAAAGCCAACGCTAGTCAGGATCAGGAATACGGTCTCCCAAGTACTACTGCCCTAGAATAGCTTGCTATAGATTGTCTGTTATAAGTTGATAGCTGTAGATTGCCGGCTATAGATTGTCTGTTATAAGTTGATAGCTGTAGATTGCCAGCTGTAGAATGTCTGTTATAAGTTGATAGCTGTAGATTGCCAGCTATAGATTATCTGTTGTAAGTTGGTAACTGTAGATTGCCAGCTATAGGTTACCGTCTTACCCATTGTAATTGTTGTAGACGTCGCCTAAAAAAGCCAGACATGACAGCGGAGATAACACGAATAGTTTGTGAAGAGTTACCCAAAACATCATTACTGGGAGCTCTATACTGAAAGGACGCCTAGAACCAGACCCCCAGAACCAGGCGTCCCGCTTTGGTACTTTTATTTTATTTTAGTGATGAAAGGAAGTTCTATATCATTCTTGAGAACTAGTCTGGTAATGTTTTGTAATGGATCCATGTGGTTCACCATTGTACTGTATTTCAGTCTCATTATAAGTCATACTTTATTCTCGGTACTCTTCCATGAATTTGAGAAGTGGTGTAGCAGTTAAACTGTGCTATAATCATTTAATGTCTATGGTAGTATATGTAATAGGGGTTTAGTCATGAATATTGCGAGAAAAGCATGATCTGGTTACCAGAATCTTTCTTCCGTGGTCGGCAACCTTTCCACATGGCTCATCAGATTCCATTTGAATGAATATACATATGATGAACCATTCAGAAAATCGGCAAGGTTTTCAAACTCTGTTTTGTTGAACTGGCACAGATATGCTCATGCAGTCATGGCTCTTTGTAATGCGGCCTTTAGTAATCATTTATGTTCCGTGATTCAGAAGGATTACAGGTGACCAATTGATGCCTAATACCCTGGTACTTAGCTCTTGGAGGTACAATCCACCCATCATCCATCACGTACCAAGTGGAAGTGGATATATTCCACTGTAATGCGAATAAATGGGTGTTTGATGCTGGTTGGTGTCAGTATTCTACCCCAAAATAATGCAGTCCCCTCCCTACATAGTGTTGCGATAGCGGGGTACCTCAATAGCTGGAGCACTTGGCCCAAGATTGAAGGATTCTGAGTTCAAACTCTGGTCACGCTGCATTCCTACTCAGAGATTCTATCTACTCATAAAACAAGTCTCAATCAATGGAGTAAATACACAAATCCTTTGGTAAAACGTGGACTTATCTTATTGCCTGTGAGAATTGTTGTCTGGAGAACACACTTGCTCATAAAAGTATTCCTCTCCAGGAATGTGATGTCTCGGTAAACCAGGAACAAAGCTGGTCTGCTGGTCAGTAAAACCACTCTTTTCCACCTGTATGAGGTAATGGTAGCTCAGTGGCCCGGGTTCAATTCCGGCTGTGGCTGAGTATTTCAAGGGATTTTTCCGTTAACTGATTGTACTCTGCCAGACTGTCTGGAGTCCGTGTACAGAAAATCGCTCAAGTCACTAGACAACCTGTGGACATCGAAGAGAACGGCCTATGTCCAACCACGGACAGACAATGGCTGGACAAGAAAGAAAAGAGGACACCAAGAAAATACTACCGAAATGGAGTTACTCGAGTACATGATATTCTGTGACATTATCACGATCATGGTTGGTCAATTCCATTCAAAACCCCAGTTGTGTCTGGGTACTAATTCACCCACAATATAAGCATATAACTCATTTTGAACATGACGTGGCCGACAGTTTATTTTAGAAAAAAAAGGGTGTGTGCACCATAGTTTCCATGGCAACTAAGAAGCGTGGGTATAAAAACTGACTCGAGACCCAGCAAAACACATTCGTCATACTCAAGATAACTCAGTCAGGTAAGCTGCGTCTAGTTTATGAATTTTGGTATTGGATTTGACATGACAGTAACAAGGTATTCAAGCTAAGGGCCAAACCCTCCTGATATCCAGTTGACTGTGGCTTGTGATCTGATCTGAGCCAAGGCGTCATTTCGATACACTTGCTAACCTATGCATTGGTTACCCCTAAGCAAAAAACCTCTGACGTTATCTAGAATTTGGTATCATGCTAGATCACATATCCCATCTAGGTGGTAATAGTATAATTTTGCAGTTTATTCGTACAGCTAATATGTTCTGTTATATAGGGTATTACAGTAGGCGATACATTGTATGGTGAGGTATACTGTCGAAGGCCGGTTTCTTATGACGTAGCATCGCTGTAGTGCCATGGGTTGGTAGCGAGGTGGTGTCCCACTGCTTTTCTAGGGTTTCTGTTTGGGGTTCAGTTAGCCAAGCCAAATTCACACATCAAATGCCAAGAACCCAGGTTCTCCTTCAAAAGAAGGGAGAGCGGTGAATCTTTAGCAACTGCGGATTGATCTTGACACCTGCTTAGACACTAGTTTGAACCTCCACTTTTCATATTTTGGTGATCCGAAGCCATAATACCAAGGTAATTGGTGAAGTCCTGTACCTAACCCCGTCAGCATCCGAAAGCCGATTCACAATCATTGGATCACGACTTTACCGATTTACTGACTGAGCTTCCTTGATCCCTTAGGCTTGGTAGGTGAGGGTAATAGTGAAGTTCTGCCATTCACTCATACAGTTAAGATGCTGAAGATAGTGGCACTGGTCTGTCTTTCTCTGGTGGTGACCTCTGCTGCTCCTCCACCTCATGCTCGCGGTAAAGCCTTAGGACGCCAGGTGAGATGCTATGGATTACACATCTCTATCATCCTAGAGCCCTTCTAGAGCTAAATAGTTGGGTGTAGTGCCCCTCACTCTCTGTGTGATCACAGAGCGTAATACTGATTCATAAACTCGTCAAGAAGCTTCTAGGCAAATGAAAATTTTGCTTTTCTTTGAGTCGAGCCTGGGCTAGCTACACAGCAGAGATGTGTTCGCTAGTCAGCTGCATAATTATAAATCTTGCTGTCAACACACAATGTATTGCATAAATATTGAAAGCTACAGCGGGCCTTAGTCAGAGTTTGAAAACTTTCTGCATGATTGCATGTCCTGGTATGCCAGGAAATGAGCGGGTCACGTCCCTCTTCATGGGGATTACTGTAATCCCATGTATACTCAGCTAATGATGTTCTCAGCTAATCCTTGCACAGATATGCCCTAATAAGTGTAATAATTTCTTCCTTATCTCTCTAGCTGTCGGTGGAAGAGCTGAACCTCGGTGATACCACGGGCAATGGTAATAACAATGGTAAGTTCCGCTTACGCTAATCCGGAGCGTAACATCAGATCTCTGGGTTTTAATTGGGTAGCTTGTTATTCGGAATGTTACCATGCACAGAAATTGCTATTACCCAAATAAGGCCAGCTTTACTAATAAACCTGAGTGGCTTAATGTAAAAGAACTGGATCACTGCGATATCCCTCCAGAAGCTAATGGACTATAACATCTTTTACAGTTTCAAATTGAAACTTTGAGTGCACATGGAGAAAATCTTACATGTTTAATCCCTCCTGAATTGAGGTTCTATGGAATGGCGGGTCGTTGTGAAGTCCCTTCTTGTTGTTTTTCCGTTTGTTGGAACGGTAGGAGTTAGGATTAGAGTGAGGAGCTCGTACTCACAACAGGAGCTCGCCATGACCGAAATTAGAGCACAGGCTATTACAGTTGCGTGCCCAGTGCTCTACCACTGGGCTATCCCAATCTCCCGTTGTAGTATTAGTGACTAACAAAAGTTATCTTATGAGTCTTCAATTCCCGCTGCAGGTAACTGCTTGGATGGAGCTCTCTGTGAAGGTAACACCAATGGAAATGGAAATGGCAACAACAATATGGGTTTCCCCAACGGTGGCAATGGGAATAACAATGGTAACTGTGTTGGAGGTAAGTTGTTGTTATTGGTGTTGTCATTTGTTATGACGGCTGCTGTTGTCGTAGTTTCCGTCATCGTGTGCCACAATTATAGGTAGTCACCCTTCCAAACCATCTAGTACCATTGAACAATGACCTCTGATAAATCTTTTTAGATCAAAGCAAGTCACATAATTTTAACTGGAGAATTCTTTGGGTTTCATAAAACATTTGTGCTTTATACTTACAGGTACGTGTTTGAACACAATGAATGGTAATGGAAATGGCAACAATAATTTGAACACTGACCCAGACAGGTAAACTGCCTCACGCGTATCTCTCATAGTAGGCGCCCACTGAGTATAAGGTGTTATCTGGCAAGCCAGATAATAGCTGGGAATGTGGGGAGTTTATATTGTAAGTTGGATTGCCAGAGTCAACTCACACTCTACCAGGGCACCTGCTAATTTGGTGTGAAGCATGCACTACAAGTCTGAACGAATGGTCCTGGGAGGTTGGGGGTCAGTCAACCTAAGTTATTTATTCACACATCTCCCGACGTAATTCGCTTGCTCTTAATGAGAAGAGAAAGGTGGATCTTTTCCAACCGTGGAGTGATCTTGACCCTAATTATCCACTGGTTGGGACCTCCTTTATTTTTACCGTGGTGTTCCGAAGACGCATTCGCAATTTGGAGTGAGGGGTTCATACCAGAAAAACACCCCGCCGGTAGTCAGGCTCGAACCTGCGATCTATCCATTGCAATTCTGGGCTTTTTACCAACTGAGCTATCCTGGCTTCCTATGTCTCCCATAGACCACAGGCATAGGCATAGATTTAGATATAGATGCCGCCGAGTTAGATACTTTTCACCAGTAATGGTTTGTAGAATGGAGCACCACGAGCGAGTCAGTATCAATGCTCCATCTCATAGTGATGTGAGAAGCTCATACTCACAACAAGAGCCTGCCATGATGGCCGAACCCTTTGTTGTGGCAGGAACAGTTACCTAGTACTTGTAGGTTTATTGATACCAGTGCCCAGTTTTTTATTTTATTATAGTGATGCAGTGAATGGCAATGCTAATGGAAACTGCAAAGGAAACTGTGAAGACACAGTTCTGGGAAATTATAATGGCAATGATAATGTTGGTGACACAAGCAATGGTGAGATACAAATAAAAGTACTATAGGATTCTTCATTTTAAAGCCTTCTTTACGGAGAAATACTTTATCAAGGAGTGACCAGCCAACCAGTAACTTTATATCCCTGTTCTTTTCTTTCCATCTAGTCCCACTGAAATGCAATTCCTAATGGGGATTTCTATTACCAATAGGCGGATGGCCTGCCTCTTCAGTATGTGGCAGGTGATTGGGCAAGTGAATCAGCAGAATTGCTTCACTCGGCCCACCAGCTAGCTACCGCAAGCCGAATATCTGACTGTATGACCAAGCTGATACTCATTGTGTGAAGGCAGCTCTCAATGGTGATACATGTC
>Ga0224501_10003797_pt1 | contig 11906 bp, 4 predicted proteins | sample SF_Oct11_sed_USG_4_FD_169105 | JGI IMG/M metagenome (GOLD analysis project Ga0224501, IMG submission 169105) | Sediment microbial communities from San Francisco Bay, California, United States - SF_Oct11_sed_USGS_8_1 | ecosystem: Environmental > Aquatic > Marine > Sediment | place: USA... | reverse complement strand
TGATTATAACGCATAGTGTGATAGGACTCTATTCGATGGTTTGATGGATAGCATATTGGGGCCAGGACAAGAGGCCCCTGGTGAGATTCCCATTTTGGGCAGCCCTGTGTCTTTCAGTCTGATTCATAGGAAAGAATAGGTTTATGCGACAGTCACACATGAGGCTCACACTTACGATACAGTCACCCGCTCAGAAAGGCTCCTGATAACACATCATAAATATTCCGAGACTGGCTTCACTATACCCCCGACGTATGACACAAAGGGAGATAATTCCTTACCTGCTCTAATGTGGATTGACTGAAGCTAAAGTCTTCGATTGGCAGGCTTCCTTTGTCTATAAAAAACGGATGTAAATTGAGGATGCAAGCAATGCTGCAATAATTCTCCTTAAAGCAGTTCCTTTTTTATCCACAGTTGATAGCAAGAATGAGAAACAATGATTCGTATTATCATTTGAGTTTAGCACTCTGTGCCAGGATGGCAGGAAAGCTTGAAAGACCCTGGGTTCACACAACAAGTATGAGCTCCTCGCATAATTTCCAACGCTTACCCTTGAGATAAGGATTTCAGGCATTCGAGGCTCGCTAAATATGATTGCAAAGGGCACGAGCGGAACAAGAATCACAAACATAAAAAAGACAGCAGTATGCGAGTAGCTTACATTTCTCTATCGCTGCGAAGACTTGAGCGGGCGAGAGAATTGATGTTTGAGGTAGGCTGTAAATAATCCTGTCTGAGAACTCTTCCAGTATCACACTCTCTGTGAATGTTTCGGACACACGCTCCTTCAGGTTAGTCATATTGGAAAAGGTTCCATCAGTTTCCTGTAGTTTGATCTCCAGTTGATATCCTGTCCCAAACTTGTTTTTGAGATGCTGCGAGCTACCCAGGCATCTGCGAACACGGAAATCTACTTAACACACATGTCAGAGAAGCAGCTTGGTATATATATATGGTTGTTTGCAAGGTTGCACAATCATCGACAAGGCTGTATTTGTTTGCGGTCCAGGCATGGGTGGTATTGCGGAGATGCGTCCCTGCATACTTTTCAACTCCTTACCCTCTAATAAAGGACCACAGGAGTTGAAAATTTCCCAAAGAGGATATCAGAGTGTTTGGGTATAACAACAAAACAAAATTCATCGTTAGAAAAGCCTGCTGGGTGATCAGAACAGCATTGACTCACAGAGATTAGTCACTCGAGGGTTGTCATACTAACCCTAGAGGCTGACAGCTAAACTAAGATACTACAGTGTAAGTCTGGGATAGCTCAGTAGTGGAGCGCTGGGCACGCAATTGTGAGAATTTGGGTTCGAATCGGGGTCATGGTGCTCTCTTGTTTTAAGTACTTATCTACTTAATCCGAGTACAAGCCTCACTATGAGGCGGAGTGTTCAACCTGTTTGACCCATTTGCGGTGCTCTTTGTTAATTGGCCAGCTTCATCATAACAGTGAGGAAGTCAAGCGAGGAAAAGTATATGTCCCACCATTCTAACCCCTGACTTACTCTAGCTGTCCATTCACCATGATGCCAATATTAGTACACAGAGCATCCGCCTCCTCCATATAATGAGTGGTGAGCAGCGCTGCTCGCTGCCGATTCTTAAAGGATGACTCGATGGCAGCCCAGAGGAAGCGTTTAGAGGACGGGTCCAGTCCGGTGGAGGGCTCATCTAGTAACACCAGACGAGGCCAGCCCAACATAGACACAATAAAACTCACCTACATGTAAAATAATGTCATTAGTTACAATACATGGCTAGGATCACTAATGGCAACAGCTTGTTTCCAGGAAGGTTCATAGTATGACTCTTAGTGAAGGTTCCTTTAAGAAAGGACCTCTTTGATTTAACGTCATAATCTGAATGGAGCCGGAACCGGGAGAAGAAATTAACCCAAGAACTTCTGATAATGCTTTATTCACTTAACCACGCCTTCACTGACTGTTTGGCCACTATGTGATGGATTTGTTAAGGGGAGACAGCTAAACGAGTATGCATCCGTTATCATGGTGAACCTTCTGCAAGCTGGACACTTGGAGCTATCCCCTGTGATGACTCTGTGGCTGGACCCTCACTTCCGGTGTGACCTGGCCACGGTGAAAGGTTTATACTTTATAACAATGTACAAAGTTACCTAATGATCAGTGATGGCCATTGTGGTATCATTTTGTCCAACCACCCTCCCCATCTTCCCATTATGACTTTATATGCAGGTGTCCACCCTTGTCCGGTGTTGCAAGACATCGGGGATGTATAGAAATCTTGGAACAGAATTCAATCAGATTTGGTTAAATAAAATGTATGAAACTAACAAAAGTTTGCACAAACAATGACTTACTTTTCGCTTTGTGCCACCAGAGAGATCTTTCGTGATTATGTCTTTGAACTCTGTGATTTTCAGCTTCCTTATGTAACTATAAAACATAATCACAAATTTCACTAGACCAATAACTAGTAGGACTTTAATCGATAGCAGCGCACTCACTAGTCACAAGCAGCACTTATTAATCGCTAGTAGTAGCAGCAGTTATTAATCGTTAGTAGCATTTACTAATTGCTAGTAGCACTTCCTAATCACTAGCAGCATCAGTTTACTAATTGCTAGTATAGCACTTACTAATCGCTAAGTGACAATGCCTGCTCAGCTGTCATTCCCGTAGCAAGTGCAAAGAAAATAAGCAGCTCCTGTGTAGTGGCATACTCCCACAATGCATCATGCTGTGGGCAGAATCCCACGATCTGGAATGCTTCGGATAGAGAAGAGTGGACATCTATTCCACAGACATTCACCTAACAGAGGAGGAGATAAGATAATCGTGATGATAAAACAGATTTACTGGTGAGAAAAATTCTGCGGATAGAACGTTTTGTTGTGTTCAAATTATGACGTCAAGTAAAAGCAGGCCACACATAGAGCAGATTTCTCTATAAACGCACAATGAAGCATCCCGGAAACAAGCCGCTGGCTCAGTGACACTATCGACGTTCTAGATTCTAGAAGATGATCTTAAACAGTAGATGGAGAGAGGAATAGCAGTTGAAGCGCTTGGTTCAAGATCGTAAATCCTAGCTTCAAGCTCTGGTCAGGCCGGTTTCCCACTATTAGTATAAGCCCCTCGCGCAATTCCCAGCTTCTACCGCTAATGAATGAGCCCCAGGCTTAGGAGGTCTGGTCTAAATAGGATGGCCTAGTGCTCTCCTAATACAATGACAAATGTATGATTCGACAGTACCTGACCGATGGTAGGTGCATATTCAGCTATAATCATATTCAGGGTTGACGACTTTCCTGCTCCATTCGGTCCCAATAGTCCAAAGATATTTCCTTCAGACACGTGGAAGCTGACATTCTGAACCGCCACCTTCTTAGTTTTAGAGCCACGCTTGTCAAATTCCTTTCTCAAACTATGGGCTGCCATGATTAAATCCTGAAATACGCACGGAGAATAAAATATAGAACATATATTTCCTTGCCTGTCGACCAGCTGTAGACATGTTCCAGTAGGGCTCACTGCATGTCACACTGCATGTCACACTTCATGTCACACTTCATATTACACCGTATGATGTCATGCAGGTCTGACTGCATGCTACACCGCATGTCACATTGCATTGATTCAATGCAGGTATCATTGCACGTCGCACTGCACGATTCGGCTCACTGCATGATTCCATTTAGGGCTCAGCGCATTTTGCATTGAACAGCTCTATGCAGGGCTCCACGCCAAGATTGCTGCAACATCTCTAATTGCATCACACCAGGTTACTTGCAGACTAAGTCGTATTTTACGTGTTAGTTTATAATGGCCTACAGACCTTATGGCTGCTCCGATCTGCCCACAGCTCAGAGACGAGCTCTCGTTCCCTTCTCACATCCTCGTCCTCGTTCTCCTGTACACTGGTATTAGTTGTGCTGGCCATGTACCCGCTGACAGAGTTAGAGAAACAGCGGAAGACGTCGGAGAGGCGGCCTCCACCCATCCTCACCTCACCCAGACGCAGGAACATGGGCAGCAGCAGAATCCATAGCACCAACTACAACAAGTCACATGCAGTCCGGTGTGCAAGCTTTCAGATGAGAAGGAGATTATACAACAATGCAAGTTCAATGCCAGAGAAAAACCCGAATACACGACAGAAAGAGATTTAAAACAAACAAAAAAATATGTAAAGACTAGCTATAATAATGTAATCTGTGATCGTAAACTGTTGACTGCATGTGATCGGTAGTCTAACTAAGCACTTTGTCAACAATTGATGATAATGAAACTCAAAGGGACTCCATGGGTATATTATTCAATGCGCGTTGAACAACTACCGTTAAGAAATCAGCTCGCTGTTAAATTTGAGAGCGATAGAACTGTGTAAATCACCAAGCCAATGGAGAAAACATAACTGTATGAGTGACATCGGAGTCTGCTGAGGACAAAACAGCAAAGTGGTGCCCAAACTGGTCCCAAGCCCAATGCGTTATCCACTAAGCCACCCTAAAACCAGTATTATTATTTGATGGTCATTACACGAATATTAGAAGCACTCACTCCCATTTGTGACACATTGTCCTTGTTGTGAGGGTTTGTGGTCGGACGACATGGGACATATTACAGATATCGGTACAGCTGAGAGTATGTAACAGAAGATTGATGAGATCACGCTGTATACTCACCCCAAGCAGAGCTGATGGAATACCCCCATCCCAGCTGAAGTAGTTACCACTCGGCGGGATAGCATTCGCATTGTTGTTAAGCAACGCGTATTCACTGCAAAAAAACTTATAAAATGCATCACACTGGTTGAGGCGAAACACAGTGCCTAATGCCTTCCGCATTTACACCAAATAGTACGTCAGTGAATAGGAGTCATCCAAACGGGTCAAGGTAAACACCCTGGGCATGAACATTTTCCACTATCAGTAGTAGAGGGGAGATGGTGTGCGCAAAGATCTGTACAGTGAGCAGCCTACAACTTGTCCAAGGATGTCCAATGTAACATATATATAACATATACATACAGGGATAGTGGGATACCTAAGTGGCAAAACTACTAGGCATGTGACCTGGGTTCAAATCCAGGTCAAGGTAAAACAGTAACAGTAGAACTATTGTATGACTTATGCTTGCACTAAACAAACTGGTAAGTAAAAAGAAAAACTGTCCCCTGACCATAGCCAAGTGAGCAGATATGACACAGATAAGCTGTTGTGCATTATTTGGGAACTTACATACATGTAGTTTCATACTTACGTGTAGATGCTGTTCAGCATAGTGACACCTCCAGCGTAGGGGTAGTATGGCATTAGGAAACACATAATGTGATGAATCATCATGGCGTATTTGGCTATCTTAGGAGAAGTACCAAGCAGTATACTCACAACGATTGATGGCGCCATCACAAGCTACAATATACATATGGGTAACAGCGTGTTTTATCTTCTGGCAATCTTCGCTGAAATTCTGTCCTATAAAAGGTCAAGGTTGTTCCATAGACTAGAACGACTGCCGGGGAAGTAACTGTTAGAGTGCGAACTTCTATCGGCAATGGTGTAGCTGAGACGGGGTGCCACTCCTCTTCCACACCCCCTTCACCTTCCTCAGCGTGCTGGGTAAACAGAGTTTTTAAAAACATCCGAGACCTTCAGCAACAGGGGGAGCGCTACAACAACCCAATCATAGCACCCTACTCTCTTCAGAGCTGGCGAAGAGGAAGGAAGGGAAGTGACGCCTCAACTACACTGTTGTTGATACAGAACAGAACAGTCACTTCCCAGATGACCTATGGGCCTATGGGAAGCCGTTCACCTTTACCTTCATTTCTAATCACAGATCTGAAAACAGACAGTATAACATCTGAGGCTTCATCGTGACTTACGAATATATTGATGGTAAGAATATAGCCGGCTGTTTCTCTCTTGTTAAAGGCATAACTCCAGCAGAAGGATAGCAGAACCGCCTCCACTAACTGCAGGATTCCTAATACCACAAAGATAAAGGCAGCGAGGGGAGCCTTCAGCACCAGAGGCTAAAAATAACAGTATTGTTATTAGGTCAATACTCTTGGCGGTCACTTGGAAGGGGGGATCTGAGGGCAAAAAAAGCTATTGCTGCATCCTCCTTTCAGTGGGTTTGTAAAGAACCCATCTACTAGCTTGATATCTTTACGAGCAAGGATTTATGTGAGTAGGTCACATCAACAGAGGTACCATGACCAGCGCTTGCACCAAGTTCACACAAACCCATCACTCTACCACTGAGCTACGCATGATCAATCAATGATGGAGTAGCTTTCGCTATGGGGCACACCGTGGACCAGCCTGGAGCCAAGCCATGCCTGATTTAGGTTACTGGTAGCCATTTAAAGGAGATGATCTTATAACCATATCAATATCTTTCTTCTCCACTTTTGTTGTTCTTACCTGTATAGCGACTACCACGAGCATTGCCACTAGTAATATAGGCCCTAGCAGGACCATATAAAAAGCAGCGTATGTGCCCCAGTATTGGTTAACAGTAACACCAGCTATCCTGAGTGGCCCACGTATGTGCAGCTCCTTCTCCTACGACAGACAATATTATCATTTCAAGTATTTTAAACATTGTTATTTTAATTATGTTTACTATTATGTTTTATTGCTATTAAGAATATTATTTTCATGTAGATAATTAACATTATTCGCATTTAAATTATTTGTAACATTATTTTTATTATTATTGGTTTTATTTTAATACTATCATTGATATTATTCTTATTATTATTTCGATTATAATTACCATTACCGTTTCTATTAGTTTTTTATTTATGTGAGACGTTAACCATTTTACAGGCCATGTACCTTGGCTGCGTCTGAAAATGAATTCGATCACGCGAACAGAATTCTGCGCCTGAAAAGGAGGTGTGTTATTTTATTAAGTGTCAAAGTTATCAAATGTCAAGACTAGCTATCGATCGCTTACTTATTTTATGGTCCCTTCACAGGTCGCTTCCTGAAACAGACTGCACAACTTTTCTGTCTTTGGAAACACAAGATGTGGAGAGAGGACAACTCTGATGCACCGGAAATGGCATCCATAGCTCTAGGGTTTTTCACCTGAACCTATCTGTTCGTGTAATCGCGTTGGAATTTTCTTGTATGCGTCTGATGAAATAATGCGAATAGACCTATTATTGCTATTGTTCTGCATGAGCACTTGATTCGGATATCTTCAGATAACCAGTCCATGTACAGAGATAAGAACAAGACTAGTCGATTGATGTAATATCTCTGCTCGTATGGAGGCAGATAGTGGCAATATGAGACCAAACTTTACTGGGGAGAACACTCACTCTGACGATCTGTATGATAAAAACCGAAGCACCAAAGAACATGGCCTCAGCCATCATAAGACCTGAGAATGACCCGGTGTTAATGGCTGATGTCTTGCTGTCTTCACTCGGCCAATCCCACATGGAAACTGTCACCTGTCTCTACAACAAGTAATTATATGTAATAACCTCATAAAGACCTCAGAGCTCGCTGGTATAACTACACCTGTATATTCCACACCAGCCATATTATATGAGACTATAACAGGATACATTCGTGTCTCCCTAACAGAACAGCCGTCAGGAGTGGTGTATAGATTTGTCTACAAAGTCTGTTTGACTCAGCGTTTCCGAGGGTGAGTCATTAAATGACTTCCTGCTTACTCCCATGCACCCTAGAGAGAAGATAACTCCTTCGACACCGTGATCCGACGGGAATGGAAATCAAATCCGGTACCTCCGGTCCAAGGCACCAGTACGCTTTCCACTAACCCATTCTTTCACCCTAGTTGGTTTACACCAGACAGCTTCCTAACAGAAACGTCATCACCAAGGCAGTTGGTGTACCATGCTCTGTCAGTGCAGTAGATGCGAGTTTACCTGGTAGTCCTTAGCCGCTGTTTTATAGAGGGCGGAGCTGAGTGCAGAGACAGCCACTGGCAGTGACCTCACCAGTGTGTGGTTACAATGAATGGTGAGATTGGAAGCCTGATCGAGACTCTACAACAAACATGTGAGATCGTCCAATGAATAGCACGCTTGAGCCAAGAACGAATGATTCTACGCTCCAGCAGGTACAAATCCAAAAAATGGCTCAATATTTTCACAATTACAGAGTCGCAGAGATTACAGTTTAGCGCGTGAGAGCGGTGGGGAAAGGAAAGGGCAGACTAAATAAAGCCAGTTAGACGGACGGCGTCAGGAATGATGTGGATAGCGTGGATGGGACAGCATGGAGAAAGGTAGGCATTAATCCAAACCCTCTTTGAGGAGAAAACAAAAGAAAATAAGTGACGTGCTATCCGTAATCGATTGTTATCATTTAGAATGCCTGATATGGGGCGGTGGGTGAAGCGCGCAATGTTAAGTTTGTAGTTGACATGTAGCTCTCCTCGACTGATAGACCTTTACCCTAAAAAGGCTTATTCATACAAAGTGTTTCTCTTGACCAGTCACGGATAAGGAGATTTCACCTTACCTGCACATAGCTATTCACATCATAAGCTAGAACAGTGTCCTGGGGAATGGTTCCACTGTATTCATGTAAAAGTATTCCTGCCTGGTTATATTCTATCCCCAAGTTATTCACCAGCTCTGTAATGTCTCCTAAAATATAATACCGATCACTCAGTATTACATAAAACATAACACCAGTCACTCAGTATCATATAAAACATAACACCAGTCATTCAGTATTACATAAAACATAATACCAGTCATTCAGTATTACATGAAGCATAATACCAGTCACTCTCTGTATCAAAAGGTAAAGGTTACGGTTGTCCCTTAGTTAATGACCATGCGGGGAAATGGCTGATAGTCCACTTGTACCGGGAACGATGTAACTGAGGAGGGTACCACTCTTCTTCACCCGCCCAGCTCTGAAGAGAGCCGGGCACCCATTTACAGCTGGCCAATGCTGGATGAACAGAGAGAGCTATTGACAAGCCATCTTGAACCCGGGACCCTCTGATCACTCGGCCACAGAACCTCCCTCTGCATATATACTACGATAGAATCGTTCTACTTTGGAGCAGACTAGGGAATGGTCTAGGAGAAAAATTACATATATTTTATAAATTTTTAGGGTAAGAAAATCCTCGGTAAAACAGTTACTATCAGGATAATAGAAGCGAACAATTCGGGTAGAATGCCCCCTTGTCTGATTACTCCATGGCGCGACGGTCAGTCTAATTTAGATACTACGACTTTATCGTCGGACGCATAGCTGATTATTATACCTTATAGGTGCTTTCTTGGATTTCTGACCTGAACTGTTCAAAGGATTTTGTTTTTGGCACCAAATCTTGTTTGATTAAATAGAATTTCTTGGTGTAAAAATAGACCTAGGGTCTCCATTCTAAAATTAAATTTTCAAATTAAACCGAATCAAATACCGGAAGTGCGGTTGGAGTAGAGCACTCGAGGTACTTCAGAAGAACTGTATAGTGAGTTTAGACTGAGTAACTGAGGCTTAGGGTGCTTCACTGACGCATTCTGAGTCTGAGGTGAAGATATCTACAACAACAAAAACTGGAACTTATCAGACAAGTTTACGCTATAATTCAGAGCTCTAGTTCAACCTCAATAGTAAGCAACAACAAAATCTATTAGCGCACCTTTCTAAGCACTGCTATACCTACTAGGACATTTATGGGTGAATTCATCCCAATATGAATCAGGAGTTACATCTTCTATTGCAGGACAATCCTGTAACTTTTCAAGTATCAAACACCCAAAATTGCCTCTTGAACAGTTTATACTCCCCAGCATCAGACTTGTGAACGCCAAGAAATTGTTTTTAATTATTAGCACAAAAATAAACTGTTACATGTTCAAGGTACAGCAAGACTATTGAAAACCGATGCTTGCGTGGCTTCGGAGCAGTGAAAACAACAGAGAGCCCAACCAGTGAAGGAGAGTCAAGATCTCGCCACGGTTGTCAAAGATCCCCTCCCCTTTTTCATTCAGATTTATAAATAGCCGAATTCTTAGCAAGTGGTGTGTAAATAAATTGCTTAATGTGTCTTTTCACATCATTGTGCCCGGTCCGAAAACCGGACGCAGTTTGCATCTGATTTTGCGTCCGACCCGAGAACCCCTTTTCACTCCAAATGGATCTGCCGGACGCGCGATCCTGGATTACTTTGGAGTCAATCAATCAATGATGCAGAACCTGTATTTCCAGTAACAATTTTTTAGTCGTACTTTCAAAAGAAAGTCAGTCCACTACTTAAAATCTTTCACTGAAAGCTACCTCTATTCCCAGTGCAACTTCATGTGAATATTGCAGCGAAATAATAAATTTCCCTTTCCAATGATCTAAGTTTCACTCCATTTCTGGGGGGTTGGATGTCTTGAGCGTCCGGTTCAAGGTCGATTGAATGCCCGATAGAGTGAAAAAGCACCTTTCGGTTGACCAACCAGGAACCTCAGAAAGGCAACGGGAAACCACCTCAGTATTGTCCTTCGCCACCATGACCTGTCATAAGAAATCTGCCTTCGAGTGGGCAGAGTACCTTTAATAAGACCCATAAGTAAGGGTACGTACCACCAGAAGTACAACCCCAATAGCGAGGAAGAGGGCGAAGATGATGATGAGAAGTATAAAGATCGGTTCTCTGGGAACCATCCGGAGTCGCTGGCGGAGTAAAGAGGTGAAGATCTGTTTACTCCTGTTAACGCGGGGATCCTGCTTGATTCCTACAGACACGTCCTCTAAATCTACCAAAGAAGATATCAATCACACATGTTTTGGACAAAACTTCTTCCATATCCTGATCCGAGTCAGGGGTTTGAAGATGACCTACTGATTCTTTCGATTCATTGTTTCCCAGGGTACGTCAACTCTTTGGGTGGGCCTACTTTGTTCAATGTCGGGATCCCAAACTGATCAGGGTTTTGCGAAAGACAAAGTTTGTGCTGGAAACTGGAAATCAAACCAGGGACACTGGGCTCAGGGCCCAGTATGCTACCACTAAGTTATCGCTTCACCCCAAGTGACTAGCGACAGTGAACGCTGGCCTTGCGGGTTGGGTTAGCTGATTAAAAACATCGTTTAAAGAGTAGTTAATTTCGGGGGCCTAACAGAAAAACTTGCTTTGCTCATTGGGGCAATGCCATCGTGGTCAAAAAAGCGGCTGTAGCAAATCATGTAATTTTCTCGCCCCAGCACAATGTGAGCCGAGTGGTCTTCTCAAAATGTTGGAGCGAGTACCAAACTCCAACCCGAGTGGTCAATGGGTTTGTTGTGCACCTTATTTGCGATACTGTGACAGAACAATGATACTTTCATGTACATGAAAACAATCCAATGTTATGAAGAATCCAGCAGCAAATAGGCGGGCACACAGAAGGTAGACCATTACATCTCAACCTGCACACGCATACTATTTAGTGAAGCGGTGGGATAGCGGGATAGCTCAATAGCCAGAGAGCTTGGTTCAAGGTAAAAAAAAACTCCAGAGTAGAAGAAAGTGGTTACATTGACGTGACAAAAGATTGACAAGGAGTAGGTTAGTGTATAGGGAGAAAACTCGACACGTGCTAGTTACGTCATAACTCACCTACTAGCTGGTAAGTTGGGGAAAATACTGCTGGAACATTTAGATTACTGTGTTAGTGAATTACTGAAAGACTGGGGTAGTGATGTGATTTGCCAGTTGAGGGTTTGAGCTATAAGGCTGTGTAGAATACTGAAATTGGAGGGTTAACATTCGTACCGACGGCGACCTACCTTGGGAACCAGAGTGTACTGGTATAATTGGCTGCTCTGAAATGCAAATGAGTTGCAATGTAAGAACCAATACTTAAAGGAATGTTTGTCAGAAAAGTTCGCCAAGTTTTTGGGGTATTGGCACCATCAGAACGTGAACCCAGGA
>Ga0224501_10003796_pt1 | contig 11908 bp, 12 predicted proteins | sample SF_Oct11_sed_USG_4_FD_169105 | JGI IMG/M metagenome (GOLD analysis project Ga0224501, IMG submission 169105) | Sediment microbial communities from San Francisco Bay, California, United States - SF_Oct11_sed_USGS_8_1 | ecosystem: Environmental > Aquatic > Marine > Sediment | place: USA... | reverse complement strand
AGGAAGGAGTTGCTTCCCTTTGTTGTAAATTGTTAGCTGATATTTAACTTTGAATTGGCCCAAGCCAGAGCATACCTAGCATGAGGCAGGGCTCATAGCAAGATATCAATGCCGGGTTGTCCGGCCTGGCATATTTTTCCAGCACCAGTTGGTCACAAACAAGCATTAAATTCCATTTATTATCACTCAAACCTGCTTAGTGTTAACAAACACCCGCTAACTAACTGTTGAGTAGTGCTTAGACCGGCGCTTAGGGAGCTCAGTTTCATGGTCCAAACGTGGGTCAGGATTACTATACCGAAAGTTAGGACAAAACATAACTTGTTACGAAGTCTCCATTACCGATTGAAATCTTACAACATTCCCCCTTAATTGACAGGTAAAACGGCGAATGCTTCATCAAACCAAACTCCCGGCCACACGGACCCATTGTTTATAACTGATGGGATAATAGATGACAAAATAGTCCACACAGCTGAAGGAACTAATAAGCCCTGGGTGCGTGTGTACTTAGACGCCCTATATGATGTCATCACCATCAAGATTTGGAACCGAGAAAGCACCGGCTATGGTGAGTGTAGCGTTTGCTTTAAAGGTTGCCCATACCCAATGGCCATCGGGCAAATGGCTCCTAGAGAGCCAACTTGGACCGACAGTGGTGTAACTAAGGTGACTTGCTTTTTTCCTTCCTCACCTTCCACTGTGTTGAAGGGTACCCATTTGCTGTTAGGTAATCCAAAAGAGTTTTGTGAGATCTCTCACACAAGCTGTTTTTGAACCTGGGACATTCGGTACCAGAAGGAAACAATCTAACCACTCAACACCAGCGCCTCTCTGAAGGAGTGTATGGTATGACATGGTGCCCTGCGTATAGATAACCTCTGGGTATTTTAATCTGTGTTATTCATCCTTTGGTTTGTAATACATATTTAGTATCTTAGAATCACTTTCAATCATCCCCTATACACTTGGGGACTGTGCACGTTCATTTTCTAGCCTCTCGTATCCATTGTTCTTGGACCCTCATTTATTTAGCCAATCATTATCCATTCCATTGCCTCTCACATTCATTCTGGCCAATGTGAGGTCCATTCTGGTGCTTGTAATTTTAATTTTACAGGAAGTCTTCCAGATTCATTATTACCTCTTGAGTTGACTAATTGCCTTCACTGGTACGGGAGTTTTGTCACTGATTTGGGTTTGAACTAAGTCTCACCAGTATATGCAATCGTGTGCCAAACTGTAAGCTTTCTTTATTTCGAGTTCACGATTTTTGAGAGGGCCTTTGCTGATGATTCGCATCCAGGTTCTTTTGAGCTGTCTTCTTGGTTTCTTAGTGTCTACCAGAGCTCATCTAGCTGGGGACTCAAGTGGTTGACGAAGTTTTAACCATCTGTTACTTATCATCTCGGTCCATTTTTGCTGGTGTGTTCGGCGGTACACCTCTGTAATGGAATTGACCTTTAGGTAACGCAAATTTCAATATCATCTGATGATATGCGTCTTTTTATCTTGGTATTTAGACTTTTAACTGATGAACATCCTGAAGGCATTGGAATGATGATGCCATCCAAATGGGATGCTATTTTATCCTATATCTTATTTTTATTTATCTCTGATGTTGTTATTCTTGTTTTTGTTCTCACTGCTATTTTATCTTACTGTTATCTCATCTTGATTCTTATAGATATTGTGGACACCCGTTTCCACCATATGACCTTCAGAGTTGCCAAGTACTTGGAGGAGTTGAATGAGAGGAAATCATTGTGTTTCTACCAGGAGGCGATACTAGCGGCTGGAGCTATTGAGGAGTATAACTGCCCACAGACTATCACTGGACAGATAATAGAGATCATGATGATTGGTGACCCATCAACCAGAATTACTATCCGTGAGATAGAAGTTACTGGTTACCTCAGCACCCTTCAGATCCCCTAAACATCTATGGTCAATGAACTCGTTTGAAACCCTTTACTGGTTCATGAGATTAAGATCTCAATTCGATAGTGATTCTTTCCAATGTTCAGTATGAAATTTTAATTGTTGGTACACAACAGTAACGCATTCAGCGAAAAATTTTCTTCCATAGTTGTACAACCTCTTATGTTTACAATGTTCCCAAATGAACAGCAAAAGTGACTGGTATTTTATAGATTTTTTAGTGAAGCAATCTGCATAATTATGATGGAAAACTTATAATTGGTGACGATTTCTCTTTAACCTGTTCGATGTTGTTTGAGTTATAGAGTTGTTCTTCACTTTTTTGTGTCAATTCTGGTACCGAGGAAGGCAATACCAGGTCACAAACCTGGCTGTCTCACAAAATGAAACCACTCTGCTATGCAGTTCAGAGAAAGAAGGGAGCTCTGGTTGAGTAGTCAGAGCCCCTGCCAATGGTGCTGAAGATCTCAGATTCAAACACGCATGCAGATTCTACTAGGAATTTTTTAAACTCTTTCTATTCACCATGCAAGCAGTAAATGGGTGCTAGTTAGTTCATTACCAAATACCAACACATAATTATAGAGTGCCTTCAATCTCAAACTGTTGAGCTCATGTTCTCATGGTGGGATTAGGAGAGGCGCTGTGACTGAGTAGTTAGAGTGCTTGCCAATTTATGTGGGATTTCCATTTTCCAAAAAAATCTCTCTGCGCTCACCCATGACCCAGCAGTAAATAGGTACCCGGCTTTCTGCAGAGCTGTGGGAGGTGAAAGGCAGCAAGGAAAAGGAATGGCTCCCCACCTCAGTTGCACCATCGCTGGTGCAAGCTGGTTCTTCAGCAGTCACTACCCCAATGACCATTGGTCATGGATTATTTCTTACCTTTATCTTTGTCATTTAATACCCGATGCTGTTGTAATACTCTTGGATGTGTGAAGTCCGCTTTTGCATGTACTCACCCATCCAAGAAAAGTTGTTTATGCTACACAGTAGTTTCAGGATGTTTGATCATGCTCACAAAGGCTATTCTCTGTAGCATTGCAAAGACCTCTAACTGGGAGTAAGTGCACTCACCTAGTGATTTTCCTATGCATTCATAATACTCAATCCTATGGTTGGTGGCATTTTTTTGTTAGTGGACTATCCACAATAGTGCTCCTCCCCAAAGTCAAGAGCTCATGGGCGAGATCCGGTTGATTCAAGCCGAGTAGAAAAAGAAGGCCTCGTGCAGGAGAAAACAATTTGGAACTGAATACGATTACAAGATTTGATTTGTTATTGGTTTGGAAATGAGAGTGGAGATTAGTTTTATCCCACTGAACACATAACCTTACCATCGCAAGCATCGTATAGAATGGTACATCATAGGTATGCAGGGGGTGTTCATGTACAATGATCATGTTCGCAGATGATGACAGATGATGATAGATGAAATGATGACCACGATATGACTTACTGGAGTGCGGAAATATGCAACATGCGGAACTAGTTAGCAACTTGCAATAACAAATAGTGAGAGATAAGCTCTTTTCTCTTTGATGACTAACTTTCGAAGCGGATGAATATTTGAGTGGCATGGCGCTATGGGCCTCATAATGGTTGTCGTTAGGGAGTAGGTCTCTCATGCATAAGTTCTTTAGTATCCAGCAATTGGGACGATTGAAACCTCATCCATTAGGACTTAGAGGCTTGAAACCCAACTTCGCTAATGAGGGCTCTGCAAATTGGTTAACACCACAATACATGTATTAAAAACATTAAATTGTCCAGAGACTCCTGCTGCAACCTATATATAAACTTTAATGTAGTCAAATCTTCCAATAATGTTTGGGTTGGAATTTTAGGATGAGGTCAGCATGGAAGGAGTGAGTCCTCCTAAGTCAGTGGGAGGATGAATGCGTCTCACTATCTATCCTCACCGTGGCCTGGGTCATGACAGGTTGGTAAGAGAATAAATGTATTTCACTGCCGGTACTCTCTTTGGGCGGGGTCATGACAGTTTAGTGGGAGAATGAATGTATTTCACTGTCTGCCTTCTCTTTGGCCGGGGTCACGAAAGGTCAGTAGTCCCAGTATCTCACTGTCTGCATGTGCTCTCCGTGGCCCGGCTTCAATCCCCAACTATTGCGTCGGTATTTCAAGGGAGTTATCCCCTGTTCATTACACTCTGGCAACCCGTTTTGAGCCAGTGTGGCAGAAAAAGGCTCAAACTTCCCTCAAGGGCACCACACAGCCTGTAGCTGAAAAAAAGCTATGTGAAAGAACAGCTGGGACCCACAAATATGCAGTGTGAATAACTGACATACCATGTTCTGAGCTCAGCAAGAAAGATAGAGCAGGGCTGGGTCAAAGGAAACACAAGTAAGTTTCATTCCACTCATCAACTGCCAATAACTGACAGATTCCTTAATATTTCTCAAAGGCCTGCTACAATGGTTCATCCCACACAGGGGTAAGACCCTATTTAGTAGCTACTGTATGACTTCACATGGGCAAAGTATCTATGCTCAACATCTGTATTGCTTTATTAGCATATTTGATCATCCAAATTATTGAAATACCTAGGGCCGAGGTTTGTTGAAACAGTAGGAAGTTTTGATTATCTGCTGTTGATAAAAACTTTGTTTCCATAGTGTCGCTGAATCCCTCAAGAAATCCGAATGGTTTGGCTGGGACCGAAACCAAAACAGTGCTGAAGCAAATTATAATAGTTAGGTAAGGAATGAGTTATGATTTTGCTGGTGTTGTTTGTCTATGTTGGGATCTATTTGCATAGGTGATTCTGGAGTGGTAAAAGCTGAGAATGGGCTAATGGTGCTGGGTAAAAGTAATTTGATTTTACCTTGTGACAGAACTTAATAGCTAGTGCTAGTGAAAACCAAGAACTTAGGATCTTCAATTGCAAAAAACTGGTGTTTAAAAATTGAGAAAAAATGGCCGTAGTCCTGCGTCTACGAGTATGCCACCTTTGGCTTTTGCACAAAACACTATAACATAGAATGACTTCTATGGGTATAGCCTTTTAAAGCAGGGTCTAGTACAGTTCTAGACACAGTTGGGTTTATACTAGGATTTTTATCAACTGAACCGTTTAACGCACATTCGAGCAGTGATGACTAATAAAGTTCATGGGACTCCATACGACAACAAACGTAGATGGAAAGAAACTATTCATTCAATGTTCATCTCAAATTATTTTTTGTCAGGATACCAAAGGGTCGGCCACTGCAGTGACATCTGGCAGTCATTTTGAGACTCCTTGGATATCCAAGAGAGCCCCTCACAAACTCGAACCTGTGCTGATTGACAATCATTCCCTAGAGTTTTCTCATTGATAAAGTTGGTCATCAACTAAATGTGGTTTTATATGCATCCTATCTGCCCAGGACCGGATGCTCGAGATGACCATAAGCAATCTGGTTCTGACACTAACTCGGACGCCCGAGTGTCTGTCTCCCAGATATAAGATGAGTCCGATCGGTCTCGGGCGTCCGACTCATCAACCATACAATTTGTCTTCCACGGAGGACCCATAGTCAGGAAAGTTGAAAACGGCCGCATTTTCTTTTGCTGCTGGTAGTCAAACCAATGAGTTCCTCCAGTTCAAACTTGACCTGATCCGCTTGCCAATGTCTTAGAATTGTGGTTCTTTTAGTATCAGATCAGGTGGACCACTATCACATGCCAGACTCAGTAGTACTAAACTGGAGATAGGCAATTGCCATGTAAACCTTTCATTCAACAGACTACCTTTAAAGCCTCTTTCAACTAGGGCTCTAATGGCAGTCCTGGAAATCCTTGCCAAAATCTCTGCTGCTTACTTAATTCTATCAATGAATTCAACAAGCCATGGGTTTCTTTCTCTGTACTCATAGAGCCTCCGAGGGGTTTTCTAGCGGCCATTCGGCAGCGAGTGCTTACCTCCGGGTTAATACCACTGAGTTTGGCATGTGGTAGTGGTTTACATGATCTGACACTAAAAGAACCATAATTCTAAAACTCTGGGAAACAGATCAGGCCACCTTTGAACTGCAGTAACTTATTGGTTTCAGCATCACAAGGACCAAAAACGCTGCGGCCGTTTTCAACTTTTGCAACTATAGCAAGATTCACTCATTTCCGGTCTCCTGCTAGGAACTTTGAATAAAGTGACTGTATTTGATTTTGCTACATTATTCATGTTGTGTTTATAGAGTTACAGAATGTGACCTCTGTGGTGTAGAAGTCTTCATTCTTGAGCCACCAGTGATGAACTGAAAACCATTTCTTTGGTCCCCGTATTTATATGGCAGGGTATACTAGTCATTTAGCAAGAATTACCTGGACCTTTCTGTGAGAATAGAAACAAATGGAAGAAAAGAAAGCACAAGCATACTTGCATAACATTCTGTACTGGCGTTAGTAGTTGAGAGATACATAGACTGTGGCATCCTAACAATTCATTCAAATAACACAAAGTTGCACTGCGAGTAGAGGCAGCTTTTGCTATAAAAGCGCCTTCAGGATTTGTTTTTGCAAATAAAACTTGTGCTCAGTTCTTTAAGGTTTGTTATTCGTAGGCTGCATGCCTTTGGGCATCCATTTACGGATCTGCGGTCCATCACAGATTGCCCAACAGCAGAGATGGGCGGCTGCTGTGCTGCTCATAGCATAGCAGAAGGATATCAGAAGGTGTATGGTAATATGGCATGGTACCTTGGATTTATAAAGGTAAATTCTGTTTGGTACACAGCAACTGAATGATTTTCTGTTTGGCTGTGTTGAGTGCCATGGGATTTTAAAGTGGCTGTCACTTCGGCATGTTCAGAAACACTGCCATTTATTAAAGGTTGGATGACAAGGCGAATTTTTTTGGCTTGTCAGAATCAGTGTGTTTCAAAACCTACCTGAGTCGAATAAAAGTTCATACTGAACAGGGGATGTAGTAAAAAATACGGTTAAATTTTGGAATTCTCAAATGAACTTTTTCAGTTCAAATTTTCCAGCGTGACGTAAGTTGTCGCAAAAGACACCACGTTTTTACATATGTGTGTCTGCGCGATGGGTGGCTAAAGTCCAACTTCTACAATTTTGTCAGACTTCTGACTACTGGGATTGAAGTACGAGTGCGAAATGGGCCCAAAAACGAAAACAAATACCAATGAATTCACTGAGTTTAGCTTAGTCCTAACTCTAGTCTACCTCGCAATCAAAGTGAGTGATACTAACTCATTGACCGAGTGAATTTGCTCACCTCTTTCGAAAATGGTCTTTCAGTCTTAGTTTGTGTTCGTTACTAATAGCCAAGCAACTGCTCTTATTGCGTAAACAGGCCAGCAGTATGTTGGCAACCATGTGGCTGTCTGATGCTGTAATCTGTACGGTCCTCTACCAGGTGACGCCATGGCGTCACCTCTACCCTTTAGCATGATCGTTGTAGCAGGTCACGTGCATTCCCTGGGACTCCCAGGCAATATCGGCCAAGTGTGTCTCTCTTTATGCTTGTTTTGACAGACCTGGAGGTAGTGGTACCACTCTAGACCCATTCTCAGTGCTTGTGTAGAGCCTCAGGAATCTGTCAGTGGTTATGAGGCGTCCCAAATATTGGGACACTCTCTGTAAAGCCAGGTAGAAAATGACCAACTTTGTGTGCCTGACCATTGACTAGTCACCAACCTTGCGATATTATACGTCATATAAATGGCTGATTAGGCTCCGCCTTTTTCAAAACGTTTTTCAGAGGGTGCCAATTTTGCCATCTTTGGCATGAATTTAAGGGCAATTCTGCAAAAATAAATTCAAGTGTCTTTTGCAGGAATATTCAAGCTGGTTAGCAAACTGGGAATCTCCTCAAATAAAGAGTTGCTACTTTTCCAACCTTGATCTCATTTTTGCGCAACAATGCCCTGGTAAAAATTACAACTGGGATGGCGTTGTGATGGTAAGATTCAGATTGTGCATACAGTGATAGCTATCCACTGGTCGATAGCCAGGTCACCAGGTGCAAAGCGAGGGTCATACACTGTTTTGGAGCATACTGCAGGGCAACTCGCAATGATCTGCACCAACAGCTTGACACTGTCCCGCATATTTAGCATACTGGCCTTCTCGCTGCCTGTTGGAATTAGCAGCACACTGGGTTTTGGAACTGGGTGTCCCACACCATCATAGGTGGCAAGCACACAATCCACTCAAATTTAGTGATCGCAATGTAACAGGATATAATCCACAATCCACAATTTAGTTCATGGACACACTGAAGGCAAATATTAACTACACAATAATAATGAACTGAATCCGGGCCTGTATGTAGTCGTTTGCTATATTCGGGAATGGCTGTGGCCACTGGTGATCAAACCAATGGGTTCCTGCAGTTCAAAGGTGACTTAATCTGCTTGCCAATGTTGTAGAGTTGTAGTACTTTAAGTATCAGATGGTGTATAGACCACTACCATATGCCAAACTCAGTGGTAGTAACCCGGAGGCACAAATCGCTATTCAAACTTTTCAGAACACCCGCCGAATGGTTGCTATACAGCCTCTTACAGGCCTTAGGATTACAGATAGTAAAACCAATGGTTTGTTGAAACTGTGAAAAAATTTAATAGGCAACAGGGAATTAGGCGAGGATTTCCATGACTGTTTGTTAGAGGCCCAGTTGAAAGGGGCTTTACAAGTAGCCTGCTGAGCGAAGAGTTTACATGGCAAGTGTCTAGCTCAGGGTTAGTATCACAGAGTTTGGCACGTGGTAATAACCTACAAAATCTTATACCAAAAGGGTCACACTCCTAAGACATTAGCAACCAAATAAAGTCAAGTTTGAATTGCAGGAGGTCATGGTTTGACCACCACCACCACCAGTAGCAAAAATACCACGACGTTTTCAACTGTATCAACTATCGCAGGTCGGTAATGAGAAACTGTTTTATTCTGTAGGCTGTACATTTCACAATGCAGTTGGCCGAGATGGTAAATATCCACCAGGTGAACGGAAAAATAAGGATTCTCATGCTGATTGACTGGTGCTTTCAATATTTCTATACTAATCTTGTGGAACTGTGGATTCTGCAGCAGGGAGGATGGAAGGTGAACTGGAAAACTTGTCAGAATTGGCCGTTGATCAAGCTCACAGAGATTGGACCATCGAGATTCAAAGGCGATGAGTGTGTTCCAAGAGAGAAAATAAATCCTCAAACTGGGAATCAAACCTGGGACTCCCAGTTCAGGTCTTAGGTTCACTGTTGATCATGGATCAATTGCCAATGGAATGAAATTGTAACCAAAAGAGTAAAGTTATCATCAACCTCATCAGCAGTCACTAAAACATCTGTTGTTGGATGTGCCTTGCATTGAATCTGTCCGTAGGCTATGCCAGTCTGTACGGTTTTACACCATCTCCATCCAAAAGGGTTGTTGTAGTCTTTAAACCATGAGGTTTTTTGGTATTCTTATTTCAATACTTAGCCGTGACTCATGCTTCAGCATGGCAGTGGTTGATTTTTGTGACCTTGCGCATGATAAAATGACTCGGTAATGACTATTCCGAGGGCTCTAGTGTCACATGATCCAACTAGTCATCTGCTTTGTAGTTAGTCGTCAAAATCTTATGAGGGAGGCGCTCGTCTCCCATTGGCTTTCACTCTCATTATCCACCAAACTTGTTTATTGTTTGTGAACCCCTCTGGATCAACTGTCCATCAGCGCTTAGTATATAACCCACGCTGGCTCTTTCAAATTTGCACAGGGCGAAACAACTCCCGATTACCATTATCAAACCATTCCTACAGTGCAAATTTCGTAGTCGCACTCATTTCAAAGTCCTCCCTCATGTGTAAAGGTTTACATTATCTTTGGCAAGTTATTGTGTGGACAAACTGTTGCTAAATCTGGTGGGAAACATCACATCGGTATTTATTTCAGGCTGGCTTCTGTACGCCTCACGACGCTTGTGCTGATATCCTAGAGCTAGAGATGAAGGTAAATAATCAATCTTTCTGCTGAAAGCATTTTAGGGTTCAAGGGGAGAGTAGACAGACCGCCATTTGGCCAATTTCCTGATCTGAGACTGGTGCATTTTTATTTCAGTGAATGGATGCTAATATATCCTCACTGATGCTAGCATGCCATGGACCCAATGCTAGGCCCCAGCCTCACCCCGATATTCTTTGCTAATTTCCTAATTTTAAGTCAATTTTCAATTCAACTGTCAAACCAACTATCGAATCAATTACTACCAACTCAACTAGTAGCGACTGATGTCTTAAATCAACTAGTACCAAATCAACCACTACTCATTGGACTACGAGAACAATAAGTACTGATTCAGGAAGTGCCAGCTGAACTACCAGAGCAAATACTATACAACTACCACTCCAACTGCCGAAATAACAGCAAACTACCCAGCAGTGGCCACGAAATGCTCAGGGGATGCTTGCGCGGTTAGCATGAATGTGAAATGGGCAGTGAAGCGGAGTTCAGGGAATGACCTGAATAAACCTTGGGACAGAATGCGTCAACCCTAGCCCAGTTGATGAGGGTCCATTCTGCGACCAGGCATTTGTGACCAGTCATTCTACTTATACCTGTATATACTCCACTGTAAGTTAATGATGTAACAACTTGCCGGTCCTGTACTCTTTTACTCAGCAGAACGCTAGGAGTCACCCATGTAAAACAAAACAATATCACCATTTCAGCTGTCATCACACCACTTACTCTGACTCAGTACTGGAGCTAGCTCAGATCTCTGCCAGGAATGTGACTGGGGTTACAGAAACAAAGGAACTCCGCAGCAGTGATTCTACACAGAGTCAATGTGAAAACATCAGGAGTTTGTGAGCTGTGATATTATAATTTTCTAATTCAGTAATTTTGTGAAATAAAACTCGCAATAACTTTCAGTCTTTTAAGCTGGTTTTAAAAGGGGTCCTGAAGGTCCCGGGCCTAAAACACAGCTTGTGCATGGGATTTCTCAAAACTCTCTGTGCTCACCCAGCAGTGAACTGGCTCTCTTCAGAGCTGGGGAAGGTGAAATGACAAGTTTTACTGCTGGAAAACCTTGTTTAAAACTAGTTAGAGAAGGAATGTCTAACTCTTTTGAGTAGATATTTGAATGCTTTTTTGCGGGTTAAACTCCCCATTCTGCACTTGTCCTTAGTAATTCGCGAATAATAAAATGGACCGCAATGGATTGCATACAATATGCCACCTCATCTACTAACAACTGAGCTGTTGGAATCAAAGATCACCCCTTTCAGGAGCCAATTAAATCTGCGTGGTGCAAAACTGGGAGCTATCTTTAAAGATTGATTCTAGGTTTATAGCCAATAACTGTCTGCAAAAAACTCCCGAGGTACAAAACATGCAAGTTGTGGTTCACTGGAGGCGAGAAATTTTCACGCAAGCACTTCTACCAGCAAACCATATAAACATTCTTTTACATGTATATCAGTGTGAACAGTTTTATTTTTTATTATGACACAATTTGTATAACGGGCTAATGATACGATTCGAAATTGTGTGGCTGTATCCCGACAGTGGTTTTCTTTGGTTTTCGCAGCTCTTGTCATGGACATCATATTGAGGATGGACAGAGCTCTGTGCCTGAAAGTGGGCATCAAAGATTATACCAAGATATGATCTTCAGCTTATAAACTGTCCCAGTTAATTGTCCTGGTTTACACACAGCAAAATCCGATGATCAGTACGCACGCGCTGGGCATCGTAAGGGCTCAGAGCTCAGCAGCACTAGAGTCCTCACCTTGTCACTCAACTCAACAGTTTTGTCATTCATACGCATAACAACCTTTTTGTATGTGAAAGCTAACCGAACCCACTTGTATCTATAAACTCATACCCCAGTTCCGGTATCAATCAGACTGCGCAAAGACATTGACATTATGTGCAATCTAGCTGTCGATTGAATCTCTTAACGCAATGGAGTATTGAACACCCTGTAACTAGAACGCCTTAAAACCCAGCGCGTG
>Ga0224501_10003795_pt1 | contig 11909 bp, 5 predicted proteins | sample SF_Oct11_sed_USG_4_FD_169105 | JGI IMG/M metagenome (GOLD analysis project Ga0224501, IMG submission 169105) | Sediment microbial communities from San Francisco Bay, California, United States - SF_Oct11_sed_USGS_8_1 | ecosystem: Environmental > Aquatic > Marine > Sediment | place: USA... | reverse complement strand
CAAGAGGCTCTATCCTTTATTTTTATTTGGGGCCCACGCGTTAGCCAAACAGACTGAAATCCTACGAACGCGAAAATTCGCATTGCCAACTAAATAAAAAATCCAACGTGTTAGTCTGTCCAAACAACTGTAACAGCGAGCGAGTCATCATGTTTTTCTTGCTATTGTGCGATATGCCGCGAGTCACCTCATCCTAACGCATTCGGGCGACTTGTCCGATCGAGCAGAAAAACGCGTATGGTTGGGCAGTACGTTGCGTTGCCGGTGCGTTGGATTAGCGGCAGGGCAACGCGCAATGAATGTTAGCCTGTTCGAAGACGCCTACAGTCAAGCTCCATATGTTACAACAGGCTATGGACCAAGCTCCGTCCAACACAAAATGATATCATTTCCTACAGGGAGGTGGGGAGTCACGTTGGTACGGGATTCAGACTGCATCTCAGCTGTAAATGTTTATCCCGAGCCATTCCATTTGCAATGTTGTCTATCGGGCCTGTGATTGGCTGGATTTACAGTTAGGAATGATGTAACTACATTATTCATCAGTTAGATGAGCTGCCAGAACTGTAGGGAGACTACAATTTAAGCCAATCATGCATCAGAGCCGGTGAATAATTTACTGCGGAGCTTAGCCTGCTGAGCTCATGGTCTCTTTCTCTTCGCAGGTACAGCTCCCTATCATAAATACCCGCCAATGAAGGTTCTTATGTTGACTCTTCAAAATGACCCTCCCACTTTAGACAGCGCTGCCAATGACGAATCCCAGTATAAAGCCTACGGTAAGGTGACAACTATTAATATATACGCTCGCCCAGTCTCCACCCATAGATGGTGATGCTAGTACATGCATCTCGGATAGAAAATAATGAATAGGCAGGTCTAGTTGCTGAAGTAAATTTTGAAATGGTTTATCCGGTACGAGGTGTGGCTAATAGTGTGATTTATGGTCTACTGAGATAATAATTCTCCATGTGCCTGCTTTTGGCTGCACATGCCTGTGTGTGACTGTGACCGCCTGTGACTGCATGTGACTACATGTGGCTGCTTGTGGCTGCATGGCCTGCGTGTGGCTGCATGTGCCTGTGTGTGACTGCTTGTGATTGTATGTGACTGTAGTCTGTCGCTATTGTATTTGATGGATGCAGGTGATGATTGTACGATATACTACTGTATGCTACGGTATGCCACTGTATGTAAACGGTATGCTACTGTACTTAACAGTGCAGTATGCTACGGTATGCCACTGTATGTAACGGTACGGTATGTTACTGTATGTTAAGGTATACTATGTATGCTGCAGTATGCTACTATGTGCTACTGTATGTAACAGTATGCAACTGTTCAGAGTAACTTCATGTTATGTATGGGGTTGACGTATGTGATTGTTAGACTTGTCTGTAGTAGGTGTCTGTTTGTGATTGTTGTATGTGCCTTAATGTGACCGTTGTATGTTATAGGTAAGACGCTCAGGAAGATGATAGTTCAATGTCTGAAAAAGGATCCAAATGAGCGACCGACTGCCAAGGAACTTTTAAAGCACGACTTCTTCACTAGAAAGGCTCGTGACAAGGTCAGTCAGTGAATCAGTCACTCAGTCAGGCGTGATTGATTGAGCGTTGGACAGCGATGTGGGCAATGTATAACAGATGAATAAGTTTAAAAAGCCTAACCGCTAGGCGAATAGTGAGCAGCAATGGAGCCTCATGAAAGGGAGATTAGTTTGCACTGTGGTTCCACGACTGAACGAACACCAAAGCCAGTACCCCTGATCTCTTCCCTGGGGTGGTATTCAACTGACCTCCCCATCTATACTGTAAACTTTATTGAGTTCGCCATTGTAACTCACTAGTTGCTGTTACAAAACACTTTTGATCTACATGTGTTGGTTAAGATTAGCTGTCAGTAGCTATATAGTGAGGAGGGGTCACGTCAAATATTTCAGTGTCTAGGCATAAGGCATGTTTGGGCCCGTTACAAGAATTTCCCCCAAAACATGATTGATGACAATTCTGAAAAAAACTATTCATGCTTCCATTGTACATGAATTTTTATCATTTTATGGAAAATTCCATTAGGTTGTTTTGCCAAATATCGGTCAAGAGATAAGAAATTATTCAGTCTTGCTACAGAAGTTTCGAATTGGAATATTCCACCGACAGGCTAGTATCCTTCGGCTTCATTTTCATATCAAGATTATGACAGTTGTGCGAAATTGGGTGGCAAAGCTACCGACATTTTACGGACGAAAATAAATTATCTCATTAGACGGATAACTAGTTTATTTTATCCCATTAGCAGCGCATCCCGTTGGTGAAATGCTATGATGTGCAAAAAGCTGTCTAAGAGTGCTTTTTTAGTCCATTTTGCATCCATTCCAAGTCTGATCTGGCATCCAACCTCCATTCCACTGATCAGACGGACAGTGCATTGTAAACGCACCACAATAATAGCTAGCCCATAAGGTGCATTTCAGTTTGTGTGCGAAAGCTTGAATACTTATGCCTTATCTCACTAACCCAAACATAGTTGAGTGTTTGAGGGTTTAATGCGTAGTAGGTGGCCTCATTTCGCAGATACGTGATCCCATTGTGACAAGTGGGTAAACAAGGGGCGCTGATTCCCATAATGCTGTGCGGTGTAATCACTGACCAAGAGTTGCCCGCTCTTGCTGTCTCAGTGGAGTATTACACAATACCTGTAGTTTATAGGGACTGGACCTCTTAATTTAAAGAATATTGGCATAGTTTTGCTTGTGAATAAAAACTGGTTTGGTTTGAGTTGGTGTTTAAATAAAACCGTTTTAAAAATAATCAATTGAGTTTCTCCCTCTCAGCGGGCACAGTACGCACATTTTGTATTACCTCATTTTCCATCACATCTAAACCAGTTATGGAAGGTTGCTCAAGAGTTATATTAAACAGACCGGGATATTTCCTAGATGACCGCCCTCCACCCAACTAGAGACAAAACCAGCGCAAACATATTATGGGTCTTACACTGAGTGCGGGTATCTCCTGGCCTATAGACACGTAATACCATGTAACTACGCTAGTGTAATACTGCTCGTCAGATTACGAAACAACAACGTTTCAGTTATTTGGTACTTCTTTTTTTGTCACCGAGTGCCTTTCAATGTGCATTTTCTGCTCAGGCAAACCCTGGAGAAATGCTATTGCTAGATTTTCTGCTCAGGCAAACCCTGGAGAAATGCTATTGCTAGATTTTTATTTAGTCTAAAACAGAAGTTAGCCAAGAAACCATTTGGCACCATGGGATTGCGATGTGAATTTGCATGTATTGTGAAACGTTTGAGTTGATCTATCACCGCACATTACTATTATCTATAGGCAATGTTTGCACATGATTCATCCTTTCCCATTGCTGTTACCTGGAGCCTGGTCTGTTGTTATTGACACGTGTTAAATAAATAGTTTGTATGGCTCATTTCCTGAGTTTAGGCTCTCTTAGCTTGATTCCATTGTAGGGATACATGTAATGGTGCACTGTAGCAGTGTGACTGTTAGCCCTTCGCCCATATTTCTAGATGACACCCACACGGTTGATATCTTTCGGGTCATTTGTTATCATATTGATTAATTGAAACATTCATTCAGATTAACAACTGATAGCGGGATAACTCAGTCGTTAAAGCGCTGGATTTGCAATCGAGAGACCCTGGATTGGATGGAATCCAGGCCGCGGCGGACCCCGCTGCGAGTATGAGCTCCTCACATTTATCCTAGCTCCTATCGCTCCAACAAGCCGCAGGCTTAGGAACTCCATTAAATAGGACGGCGAAGTTCCCGAGTAGAATAGAACAAGTGCCTCTTTTTACAAGTGAGACTAGTAATGGTACAAAAAGAAAGACAGTCATCCACCAATAGCTATAGTAACCAGATGATTTAATATGTCCGTGCCCAGGCTTTTGGTGCGGGCTGTAGACTGACCGTAGTTTTGCCAGGAGTTGTTTTCCCAAATTAAAACTTTTACAAAGGAAGACAACTGTAATGAATGAATTAACATCGTCTGTCATAGCATAGTAAGCGCGTATAGAGCATGCCTGGGCTGAAAGTTCACCTGGCTGTTCTTGGCCGTGTAGCACGGGTCCCGGTCGTGAGCGCGGCCAGACATGGCCGCCCCAAAAGCCCCAAACTGGCAGAAGAGTTATCCTCCATTGTAACTCACTGTAATTGTTGTTATATACAGGCCTACTTGCTCAAGGCTCTTTACTCTGACACCGGTAACGCTCTCACTTCACAGAAGGTAAAGAGAGTGCCTGGATCTAGTGGCCGTCTCCACAAAACCGCTGATGGTAACTGGGAATGGTCCGACGATGATATGGACTCTGAGAGGTAAACTTCAGTGTCAGCGACAGCGGGTGATGCGCATGCTGTAGCAAGCTGCCGCCAGTGTGTTGATACCACTTGCTCTCATTTAGTATGATCCGTCTCTTAGTAATCGTTGCATATTGGGTATTTAACTTGGAAGTCCATCTGGCTTTTCACTCCAGTGTGGTGGGTGCATTTGTACCTGAGCATTAACGGATTACTTTGCATGCGATACACCAAGCCTAATGCGTGACGCGTATATAAGTGGCCCATGTCCTGTTTCTCGATAATCGATCGCAGATAGGCCCGGATCCGCCCCGCAAGAAGATTCTCAGGGTTTAGGGTTGTGGCCTGAATAGTCCAGGACCCGCCCCACAGGGGGTTAAGGACTTGGGGTTGTGGCCCTGGGTAGGCTGGTATCCCCCTCAGGCCCTGGATAGGTCAGAATATGTCCCGCAGGGGTTCAGGGTTTGAAGTTGTGGCCCAAGTAGGCCAGGTTCCGCCTCTCAAGGAGGTTCAGGGTTTGGACCTGAGGCCCAGGTGCGTCAGGATATCACCTCAGGGAGGTTTAGGTTCGGGGTTGTAGCCTCGGGTAGGCCAGGATATTCCCCTTAGGGTTCGGGGCTGTCGCCCCGGTAGTCCAGGACCCACCCTTCAGGGGGTTCTGGGTCATCGCCCTGGCAGGCTCATGGGTGCATGTTGGTAACAAGGGGCACGCTGAGCTTCACCAGTTTAGCTTTTATGCAGATGGGACACGATCACCAGTAAACCTGAAGGTGAAGCGGATACCAACACCGAGCAACCACAAGGGTAATGCCTTAACATTGGTGACGGGACTAGATGCATTACCCGATATACATTATATACCGAGCAATTCTGGCTAAGCATGAGCCGCGCTACCCATTACATATAGCCTCCTCCTTCTCTCCTTGTCTCTGTCATTTAGAAGACTCGGTCTTTATCACCACCAACATAGCTCTTGTGGCTTGATCATAGAGCTGAAAAGATGGGAATTTGTACTTTGATTGTAACGTCAGTATCTTATCCAGTATCACATAACATAACCGTGTTTTAGTCTTGTCGGTTTAAGTCTCTATTTAACGTGTTGAGTTCCCATTTACAGAGTTTCATGGTCTCTCGCTGTTCGTCCGATTGATATGTGGGTCACTATCTTTTTGACTGTCCGTCTTTTCTTACAGTCCCGAAGGCATTGAGGCGCAGAACAACAGAACACCCAGAGTGGAAGAAGCCAATAACCTGGCCAAACAAGTTCGTGATAACCTCAGTATTGAGAGTAAAGGTAAGAACTATGGGTAATGCCCGTCCTGAGCGCTCACTTTCTGATAAACTTACCCGACTGTTACCCTGACACTGACTAATGTAATCTTAGTTCGTATCTTGGTCAGTGTCAGTGGTTTGCAGAAATGAGCCTACCGAGTATTTTGGCTCGGTGTTCCCCAGAGTTCATCATAGGGAACTTTCCGCTTACATCCGGGTCCCCCATAGCGAAGGTAACTCTTGTTTACCATTGAAATCTGAAACTGACGAGAGTATTGCACAAGACAAAGCTTTTGTTTGAACAGGGAATTGAATCAGAAGGTCCAAGGTTGAGTACGCCATCCACTAAGCCATCGCTTCATCACGTAATGAAATGAGCAACTGACTAGGTCCTCACAGCTGTCTTATAATGACACTGTTTCTCATCTTTTCAGAGCCTAATGGCGACGTTGCCAAACCGGCTGCCAAACCGGCAGCCAAGCCAGAAGGAAGTGCTGACGGGGTGGGACAGGAGCTCCATCTGGTGCTCAGACTCAGAAATGATAACAAAGAGCTGCATGACATCAAGTTTGACTTCACAATCGGCAAGGACACCAGCCAATCAGTGTCCGAGGAGTTAGTGGAGGCTGGGCTCGTCAACGGCCTTGACCGTATCGTAATGGCCGCCAATCTGGATAAGATAATCGAGAGACGCGAGAAGCTGATTATCTTTAGGTTGAATTCGGGAGTTGGGCAGAATGAGGCACCATGTGACAAGTCGCTACTCGGCTTTGCTCAACTCACTCTAAGCTAACTAGTGTCTCTAACCTAACCCCCAACTAGTAACTAGTAACTTGTGACCTTGAAGGGAAACCTGGTACACTGAACGTAGTAGTGTCTGTGATTCAGCGTGCTTCCGTGATTCTATAGCCCTAACGCCCCTGTTAGTCAGTCGGAGTCCCATTGATTCTGTGTTTTATCTTCATTAGCTATGGCTGACTAGTTAACTAATTTGTTATGTTGTAAGAGAAGTTGGGTTTCCGTTGAGATTTTATGTCGAGTTTCGGTTAACTGATTACTACTTTCATAACGATTGATAAAACGTATGCTGATCCTTTGAATGGATACTTGCTGCCAAGAAAGAAAATTTTTGACTTTGTTTGTGCCACTCCTGCTGTTTGGCCGATGACCGTAGTTAATGCAAGCTCGTAGCTGCTTGTGGTGCTCAATGTAGGACAGTGGGATGGCCATAGTTAAATACGCCTTTGTTCATATCCAAGGTACACCTTGACTTAAGTTTGATATGTACTCAGTTGCTTTCATAATCAGAATAAACTGTTATTTGCTAACTCTCTTTATCTCGTATGGGCGTGTACAGTGGTCGGTTAGCTGACAGAGAAGGGTTGTTGCAAACTGCAATACCTAACAATGATCATTCATGCCTGCGATTGTTTCTTTTAAAACTTCAGCATAATTGTAGCTGGTTTTCTTCCCACACCGTCTTCGCGAGAATGGGTTTATATCGGCCCAAATCTTAGGTAGAGTGTTAGCGAAAACAAAACTTTAAATGGGCAAGCCACGTAACAAAAATGCTAAACAACTGGGCTTTTGATCTCACCGACTCACAACGGAAACCACAGTCGAGTAAAAGAAAACAGGGCTTACCTACAAAACGATGGGTAAAGGGGTATGAAAATTCCATGCGGGCACAACCTCGCAGCAGATCACGAGCAGTGGAGAGTGGGGACAATCCGGCTGACCATGATGATGATTAACACTGATGGTGAGGAACAGGGGGATAATAGATTATCAACCAATGTAAAAGTAGTTATGCCTTTTTGCGGAGTTGTCTGCTCACAACATTGCTGCCAATTTAGATCAGGTGTGTACCACCTGTGGTACAGAGGCCGCGTGCGGCTCCTTGGCCCGCATTGGTGGCTTCCACCATGCTCAACGATCTACCCGCTCTTCCTATCTCCGGATACAGATTGGTGATGAACGCACATAATTATTACTTTTCCCGCTGGAATTAAACGAAACAATTTTAGGTTTTTCCCGAAAAGTTCATTTCCTATTATACTTATCCAAATGGAGTTCGGAGGAATGATTTCCTGGCTGTCACATGGTGGGTGACCCATGAAACTATGAGTTCTTTTTTTAAAGGTTAGACACACCCAATAGAAATGCATAATGCAGACCAGCAGATGTGTAATAGCATACGCAGTGATCATAACAATATCATCTAGGTAATGGAGTTTGCACCGGTTTATCCTGTATGCGGTATTATTTGGTGTAATCTTGTTTTTCCTCATTCTTGCACATGTCTTTATGTCATGACCGCAGTTCATGCACTTCCCTACCATAAGGACTTAAACCATGACTGATTGGGTTTAGAACAATGGCATAACTTTTATGTCACTGTTTGGACCATGTATCGGCTGCGTTCTGTGGGTATGTTTTTCAAAGTTTCCTCCTTTTTGTAATAAATTCACTCACTTTGGAGCATGACAAGAATGCCATACAAACCGCACACATTATCGCACCGCCTGCATGGTCTTACTAGACCATGTAAATGGGCAAATTGAGGATAAATTTACACATTTTTGACCAGATGAGCTTTGCCTTTCCGTTTTACAAGCTCAGCATGAAAAGGATTTCCTCTATTGCGTTGGATGGTGTGTGGCTATGCGCAATTCTATAGCATTTGTGTAAACGTACACTGCAGGTCTATTGATTTCTCATTTACCGAGCTCTAATAAGTTAATATATGACAGTATAGCCATTCAAGTGGTGCATGGAATTATATACGCAGTTTGTAAGAGCACATCGGGGTGAGAAGTGGGGTGAAGCAATGGTTTAGTGGATAGCCTCCTGGACCTTAGACCCGGAGTCTCTGGTCCAATTTCCTGTTTGAAAAAAAAATTTTTCTTTTGCAACACCCTCATCAGTTTTGGATCCCGAAGGTCTTCTCTTCTCGCGTATGTCAAAGCCGCCAGGTTAGATATTTCTCTCCGCTCCCCCGCTGCCGGTTTAGATACTTCTCTCCGCTCCCCCGCTGCCGGGTTAGATACTCATTTTTACCAGTTATGGCTTAGCACGGAGCAACACATGCAGATAAGTATCAATGCTCCAGGTTAGGGGTCAGTCAATCTAAGTTAGTTTACACATCACCGAAACTCGGCTACAAATATTGAAAAGGGAGAGGTGGAGTGATTTTGACCCTAATTATCCACTGGTTGGGACCTCCATTGTTTTTTCAATGGTGTTCCAAAGTCACGTTAACAATTTGAAGTGAGAGGCTTGCTAAAGGCCCATATCAGAAAAACACCCCGCCGGCAGTAGGGCTCAAACCTGTGATCTACGGATTGCGAATCCGGGCTTTTTACTAACTGATCTTAAAAAAGGGGTCTCTGCACCAAAGGGTTTTATGCTTATGGAGGCGCCTGAAATGTTATAACGTTGCTTTGACCATGTTATTTTGCTACTGGGAGCCTGCTTCTAGCCATAAATGGTGGCTAATTAATACCTCTGCGCCAAAATCAAGACTTGTTTATGTGACGTTACGAGTGGTGACAGTACAATAGAACCTTCCCTGAATAGAGCCTTCCTTGAATAGAGCTTTACCTGAATAGAGCCTTTCGATTCGCTCATTGGATGTGCATTTTTTGTAGCGGTTCCTACTCTATGGAGCACCTAGGTGCAAGCAGAAAGTCTCTTATTGAAGTATGCCCAGGAAACGCTGAGTAGGCCACTTTCTGCAAACCCCTGATACTGCTCAGGATACAAAATCAGAATATGTTGAAGAGGCTTGTCAACATTTTGGAAACTAAGCGGGGACAATTACATGAAATTCGTGATTATGCAGAAGTATTGATGAGCAATAACATATTCAACTGAAATCATAGAGTTTAATTGATCGTCTCTAGTGGATTTCCTTGAGTAATCAATGTAAAGTATCTTCAATACTTGTTCTGTGTTTATATAGATAATACTTAGCAGTTAACGTATAGATATAGCTTGACTGCAGTGAATGAGACATCATGCAGGTTTACTGGTCTATTACCAGTTTCCAATAACAAATTTGAACTTTACAATGTTGTCAGCATTTCATGTGAGTTTTGCACCGAGGCGAATGTCTCGGAATGTCAACCAAACTCGAATTTGGCTATTTTTAACGGAGTTCCCATGCAGTGAAAATAAAGGGTTAAGATCACTCCACTGGGTTCAGAGAAAGAGACACCGTGGTCCGATGGTTACAGCGAGACTTACTGCGTGCTTATTAGCATAAACCATAAATGAACTGTAGATCTACCATAATTATAAGTTTAGTAGTTATGAGGGAGGCACTGTGGCTGAGTTTTTATAGAGCGCTCGCCCCATCGACACTGACAGTCTCGAGTTCACAACACAGCCTGTACGAGAGATTTTTCAAATACTCTCTCTGCTCACTCAACAGCAAATGGATGATCGAGTTTCTTCAGAACTGAGGAAAATGAAGGTATTGAGGAAGAGGAGTAGCACCCCTCTTTAGTTTTACAGTTCTTACAAGCCTCGCTATGAGGTAGAGCATCGTGGCATTCAACGCTAACCCGCAACTTTTAAAAGCCAAGTGCATGTATAACACGGCAGCTTTGCCATAATCTGTAAAACATCATTCGAAAAAGAGAAAATGGGTAAAAAATATTTATCTTTGTGACTAATCGCTTTATTATATTTATTCACTTATTGATGTACAGCTATTTGATGTTGAAAAAGTCATAAAGTAATATTGTAGTTCTAATCCCACTAGAGTAGCGCAATATTATTTCGTATGTGGTGCAGTTGGGTGTTTACAAAATCTTATGTCTCCCTAGAGAAATCCGGAGACAGCTCTGATGCAAACTACGTGTAATGGAGGGGGGGAAGATGAGATGATTGTACCATTTGGGATAATTTTATTCAATTAAAGTATTGTGATTGGCAAAATGAGAATGTAGTAATGTATTTAATTCGATCTTAACTTAGTGAGGCTTCACCATCTACGCGACTGTCCATGAATGTAGTATCATCGCATTGATTATTGTAATGGGAATGAGGTTTGTAAGCACCCGCTATGATGATCAATAATTAGACTCACTGCTAATGGGAATTCATTTGTTGGGTATCCCCAAAACCAAAGAGTTTAACATTCACAATAAGACTGCTGGCAATAGGAATTCGTTGGTTGGAATCCTCAAAACCATTCACTGATAGGAGAGCGCTTTTAGGTCTAAAGTCCTTGAGTCAGATGACAATTCTAGTCGAAAAGTCTCAATTACTGACTCCCCAGCATTCTCTTAAAGATTTCTCGAATAGATTATCATCCTCAACGCACATGCTGACGGCGGCGTAGTAATCAAGGAACTCTTGTAGCGACACAACTCCATCGCGACTTTCAGGCTGTTCAAACGCTGCCAGAAGACTATTGATGACCTGTATAGCTGTCCACTGACCTGAGACATATTTAGGATGATGTTGTACTCTGTCAGACAGCAAGTCTGCAAAACAAAGAAAATTGTGATTAAGGTCAAAGTCAAACTCAAGTTCAAGGTTGAGTCTACAGGAGGTGTTTCAGTTTTAAGTAGTTTGAGATGTTCCAAAGAGCTTCGATAGAGACGGTATAAAACTGCTACTTTAGGAGTCAGTTCCACGTTTTATCACTTAAAGTTGATTACATTTGTTTGAAATTAATTAAATTGTTTAAAGATTTCGATCTAAACTGTTTTTATGTTATGGCCACTTGAAGCACCAGTTTCGATACCCAGTCACGGACTGACATCAAGTGACTGAGGCCTCTCTGTTTTAGCTTTAATAGCCTGAATGGACTTGAGGCTTTGTGAATAGCAACTCGCATGATTTTACGGTGCGTATGTAGATCGCGAATACTCACCAACAATATCGTAAGCTTGTAGAAAGCCATCCCCAGATTTATCAAGCTTGTGGAAGACATCTGAAACTACCTTGGCTCTGCGACCTACCAGCGGTGGGGCGAGTCGATAGTAAAACTCATGGAAATCTATCCTGCCATCCCTGAAACAGCCAACATAATAATGATGGTAAAAAATAATACTATTAATAGCTATGATAATAATAATAGTAATTAAGGAATAAATAACAATCACAATTATAGCCAAAAAAGAATTTTTAAAAATAGCAATAAATGTTATGCTAATAATTATGATAATAATAATAATAATAATATTAATATTATTATTATTTGTGTTTAGTACTACTATAATTATTATTAATTATTATTTTTTATTGGTAGTATTATAACTATCATTGCTGGTTTTATTAATAATAATA
>Ga0224501_10003794_pt1 | contig 11912 bp, 9 predicted proteins | sample SF_Oct11_sed_USG_4_FD_169105 | JGI IMG/M metagenome (GOLD analysis project Ga0224501, IMG submission 169105) | Sediment microbial communities from San Francisco Bay, California, United States - SF_Oct11_sed_USGS_8_1 | ecosystem: Environmental > Aquatic > Marine > Sediment | place: USA... | reverse complement strand
CCTTGCTGAAATCCAGGTCGATCACAGCGCGGACGGTGGACGGGTTTTTTTGGGCGATCCGGACCTGGTCGAGATAGTCGCATTGGACCAGGTAGCTTTGCCCGTGCAGAGAAGGATTCAGCTTGACCTGATAGATGTCCACGTAGACCCGGTCTGGAGAGTGGAGCTGGTTGAAGTTGTAGTCCCGCACCTTCCCGATTTCAATCACAACCCGGGTGAACGAAGGATGGATATGGTAGCGGACTTCATGGATCTCGATCCTCGAGTCAGGATAGGAGGCGAAGGGAAAGAGGAGGGAAAAAAACAGCAGGGATACCCAGAAACAGGTCTTTATTCCTTTGTTCATCGTTATTTCATGCCCATTTTATAATATAACTCGATTATTGTCAATGATTTACGACGCATCATGCCCCGAATTTCTTCAGCTTGCCGGCGTGGGCAAGCATCAAAGGCATGGCGTAGATGGCTTGAAACCTTCCCAGGTATCCATGGCTGCATTCCCTTTCTGAAAACCGTATCACATGATCGGTCATGGAGGCTTTTGAGAACAGGAGGAAGGGATTGGGATGCCAGGAGTGGCCTTTGAGAAGAGAAGGGGTGGAATGGTCAGAGGTCACGACCAGGACATCGGGCTCGAGGGAGAGCAGGCGCGGGATGTAGCCGTCTGTTTCCTCGATAGCCTTCTTTTTAGCCTCAAAGTTTCCATCCTCGCCTGCCGAATCAGTTTTTTTCACATGAACGTAAAAGAAGTCATGGTTCTTGTAATGCTTCTCCACAGCATCGAAGAGCTCGGGCATCTCCGGACCGACATCCAGAACTTCCATCCCGACCAGCTTGGCCAGCCCCTTATACATCGGATAATTGGCGACGGCTGCGGCGTTGAGTTTATAGAGTTCGTTCAAGGTGGGCAGAGAGGGACAGCCTGAGAATCCCCGTAAAAGGACGGTGTTAGCCTTGGGAGAGTCCTTCAAAAGCTCTGTGGCTTTCTCCATGGTGCGGTTCACCATTAGAGCCGAGTTTTCAGCTTCAGGGGAAAGGGCTCTTGTGGGAACGACGGGCTGGCCGTCTTTTTGAGGGTCAGCGTCTGAGAGAGCATCGGAAAGGCCTTCTCCGCTGAATTTGATCACAAAACGATGCTCCTTCCCGGGGAAAAAGGAGATTTTTATGGCGTTGACCTCTTTCAGGGAGTCGTTGAGCTTTTTACAGATTTGTTCGTTCTCGCTGGTGGGGATCCTTCCCGCTCTTCTGTCAACGATAAGACCGGCTTTCAGGGTTGCAAAGTTCCCCCTGGCTACAAGGTCGTTTCTCCCCACTTCCACACCCACCCCGAGCGCTTCCAGTATTCCTCTCCCCAGGATGTATTTGGTCGGGTCATACCCGAAGAGAGAGAGGTGGGCGGGGCCGCTCCCTGGCGTGATCCCCATGAAGACGGGGTCGGTCAAGCCACAGACGCTTTTTGCGGCGAGGTTGTCCAGGTTGGGAGTCTGCGCCGCTTCGAGCTCGGTTTTCCCCTGGACAGGAAGACCTCCCAGCCCATCCATGACCAGCAGGATAATTTTCGAGTCGGTCTTGACGCTTGTTTCTTGAGCGATTTTTTCCCAGTCCATGGTCAAGACAACTATAAAATAATAGAAAATCGAAGTCAATTCTCGGAAACATCTCTATTTCCGTGACAATTGATTATGAAGGGGTAAGCTGCGAAAGCGGCTGGCTCCTCTCCATCCAAGCCAAGACCCTCCCACCCACCACCATGGGCTCTGGATGGAGGGGAACCGTCGCCGCCTGAGCAATAAATTTTTTTCTAATATGGAAAACAGTTATTTCGCTGAAAAATAGAACCGTCTAAGATTTTGTGCTAAAATCTGAACATGCCTAAGGTCGTTGTCCTTGATTTCGGTTCTCAATACACCCAGCTTATCGCCAGGAAGGTAAGGGAGATGGGCGTTTTTTCTGAGATTTTTCCTTTCAGCATTCGTCTTTCCAGAGTCAAGAAGGAGAATCCGGATGCGATTATCCTCTCCGGGGGGCCGCAGAGCGTCTACGGGAAGAATGCTCCCCGTTTTCCCAGAGACGTGTTCGAGATGGGGGTTCCTGTCCTGGGTGTTTGTTACGGGCTGCAGTTGATGTCCCACCTTCTGGGAGGGAAAGTTGTCCCCACGGAGAAAAGAGAATACGGGTTTGCTTCCCTGAAGATCAAGGATAGTAAGGGCTTGCTTTCAGGAATCAAGGATGACAGCCAGGTCTGGATGAGCCATGGCGACAGAGTGGAAAAGGTTCCGCCTGGATTTGTGGTAACCGGGGGTACCGCTCATTGCGCTGTGGCGGTTATGGAAGAGCGGGAGAAGAAGCTTTTTGGCGTCCAGTTCCATCCCGAGGTGGTGCACACCGAGCAGGGAAAAAAGATCCTGTCGAATTTTTTGTTCTCCATAGCTGAGCTGAAGCCTGCGTGGAAGATGGGTTCATTCATCGAGCGCAAAGTCGAGGAGATTCAGCAGGAAGTCGGGAAGGAAAAGGTTGTCTGCGGGCTCAGCGGAGGAGTCGATTCACTGGTGACCTCGCTGATCGTCCAGAAAGCCATAAGTAATAGACTTTTCTGTATTTTTGTCGATAACGGACTTTTGAGAAAGGGACAGTACCGGGAGTTAATGGAAAAATTCAGGAAAAAATTAGCCCTGAATGTGGTCGGAGTGGACGCTTCCCGCCGGTTCCTGGAAGCCCTGTCAGGAGTCTCTTTCCCCGAGAGGAAGAGGAAGATCATCGGAAGGACGTTCATCCGCATCTTCGAAGAGGAAGCCGCAAAGATCGGGGATGTGGGATTCCTGGCTCAGGGGACGATCTATCCCGACGTGATCGAGAGTAACCCGGTGAGGGGCCCTTCGGACTCCATCAAGTCTCACCACAATGTCGGCGGTTTGCCCTCCCGGATGAAGTTCAAGCTGATTGAGCCGCTCAGAGAGCTCTTCAAGGATGAGGTGAGGGCTCTGGCGGGGGAACTGGGAGTGGACAGGGATTTTATCCTTCAGCATCCCTTCCCTGGCCCAGGTCTGGCAGTCCGGATCGTCGGCGAGGTCACTCCTGACCGGGTCAGGCTTTTGCAGGAGGCTGACGCCATCCTGATCGATGAGATCAAAAAGGCCAGGCTTTATCATAGATTATGGCAGGCCTTTGTGGTCTTGCTTCCGGTGAAGGCGGTCGGAGTCATGGGGGACCGCCGCACTTACCAGAGCGTGGTTGTTATCCGGCTCGTCCAGAGTGTGGATGGGATGACGGCGGATTGGTTTCCTGCCGATTCAAAACTCCTGTCCCGGGTCTCCAACCGGATAGTGAACGAGGTGGATGGTGTCAACAGGGTGGTCTATGACATCACCTCAAAGCCTCCGGGAACCATTGAATGGGAATAAGAGGCGCAGGGAAAAAGCGAAAAACCGAAAAAAACTAGAAAAACAGGTTCGGTTTTGCTAGGCTATCTTGTTATGATCGCGGAATAAAGCTTCTTAACCCTGAAAAATAGACCGTGAATTGCTATGGAATTGATGTTCATTCACCTTCATAATCATTCAGAATTCAGCATCCTGGACGGAGCCCTGAAGACTGCGGCCCTGGTTGAGGCTGCCTATCAGAACAACATGCCGGCGGTGGCTCTCACTGACCATGGGAATGTCTTTGGGGCGGTGAGCTTTTTCAAGCAGGCCAGGGAGAGGGAGGTCAAACCGATCCTGGGCTGCGAGATCTACGTGGCTCCGGAGAGCCGTTTTGAGAAGAGAGCCAATATTCGAGCCCCCAACCATTTTCATCTGACCCTGCTCGTCAAGGATGAAAAGGGATACAGGAACCTCTGTCAGTTGGTTACCAAAGCTTATCTTGAAGGATTTTACTACAGGCCCCGGATCGATAAGGAACTCCTGGCCCGCCACAGTGAAGGATTGGTCGGCCTTTCGGGCTGTTTGAAGGGAGAGGCGAGCCATTTTCTGGGAATGGGGCAGATGGAGAAGGCCGAAGAGGCTGCCCGGGAATATGCTTCGTTCTTTGCCGAGGGGGATTTCTACATCGAGATCCAGGACCATGGCCTGAAAGAACAGAAGGAGGTCAACCCTCAACTCATCAGCCTGGCAAAAAAGCTGGCTCTTCCCCTTGTGGCCACCAATGACGTCCACTATCTTGCCAAAGACGATGCGGAGACCCAGGATATCCTTCTCTGCATCCAGACCAACAAGAAGGTGACAGACCAGGACAGGATCCGTTTCGGGGCCAACGAGTTCTATTTCAAGTCCAGCGCGGAGATGATAGAGCTTTTCAAGGATTTGCCTGAGGCCATCCAGAACACAGCCAGGATCGCAGCCAAGTGTAATTTTGAATTTCCGACTTCCGGGCACTTCCTGCCCAATTACGAACCGCCCCAGGGAGTTTCCCTGGAGGAACACCTGGAAAAGGTGGCCAAGGATGGATTCCAGGATCAGATGAAGATCCTGGCCATGAGGAAGAAAGGAGATGAACTTTCCCATACTCTTGAGGATTACGAGGAGAGGCTGGAAAGAGAGATCAAGCTAGTTAAGGAGATGGGTTTTGAGGGCTATTTCCTGATCGTCTGGGATTTGATCAAGATGGCCAAGGACAACCACATCCCGGTTGGACCGGGCAGGGGTTCAGTCGCAGGGAGCCTTCTCGCCTACAGCCTGGGGATAACGGATGTCGACCCGCTGGAGTACGGTCTTCTGTTCGAAAGATTCCTCAATCCTGAGCGAATCAGCCTCCCTGATATTGACATCGATTTTTGCGGGAGACGCAGGGATGAAATCCTTTCCTACGTGAGAGAGAAGTACGGACAGGATAACGTCTGCCAGATCATCACTTTTGGGACCATGGCCGCCCGCCAGGCAGTGCGGGATGTCGGGAGGGCTCTTGAAGTTCCTCTCCCCGAGGTGGACAAGATTGCCAAAATGATCCCTCCTTTCGGGCCTGAGGCGTCGATCGAAGGGGCCCTGAAGAATATCCCCCAGTTGAAGGAGATGAGGGACAAGGACGCCAAGATCGCCCACCTTCTCTCCGTCGCCCAGAAGCTGGAGGGGCAGGTTCGCCATCCCTCGATCCACGCCGCAGGTATCGTAATCACTCCCAAACCGCTGGTGGAATTCATGCCCCTTTATAAGTCCGTTAAGGGTGAGGTGACAACGCAGTTCCCGATGCAGGACATCGAAGCCATCGGCCTGCTCAAGATGGACCTTCTCGGTCTGCGCAACCTCACCGTGATCAAGGACACGGTCGAGCTTGTCGAAAAGGAGAAAGGAGAGAAGATCGACCTGAAAAACATCCCCCTGGATGATGAAAAAACATTCGAGGTCTTCCAGTCCGGAAACACGGACGGAGTCTTCCAGTTCGAAAGCCCGGGGATGAAGGACCTGCTCAGGAATTTCAAGCCGGAAAGCTTCCGTGACCTGATTGCTTTGAATGCCCTCTACCGTCCCGGGCCTCTCAAGAGCGGGATGACGGATGAATTCATCAAATGCAAGAACCATCCTGAGCGGATAAGTTACGAGCTGCCGGAGCTGGAGCCCATCCTGAAGGAAACCCAGGGCCTTATCGTCTACCAGGAACAGGTGATGCAGATCGCGACAGAGCTGGCAGGCTTTTCCATGGCCGAAGCCGACATCCTGCGGAAAGCCATGGGCAAGAAAGTCACGGGCATGATGAAAGCGCAAAAGCAGCGGTTTGTGCAGGGAGCGAAGAAAAAGGGCATCAGCCAGGCGAAAGCGAACAAGATTTTCGATCAAATCAATTATTTTGCCGGCTACGGCTTCAATAAGTCCCACAGCGCTGCCTACGCCTATCTGGCCTACCGGACGGCCTACCTGAAGGCGCATTATCCGGAGAGGTTCCTCGCGGCCCTGCTGACTTCAGAAGCGGAAAAGGGAGCCACTCCTCAGGTGGTCAAGTACATAAACGAATGCGCAGAAATGGGGATCAAGGTCCTGCCCCCGGATATCAACGAAAGCGATTTCAATTTCACCGTGGTCAAGGGAGACATCCGTTTCGGTCTTTCCGCCATAAAAAATGTCGGTGAAGGAGCGGTCCAGACAATACTGGAAGCGAGGAAAAAGAAAGGAAAATTCACCTCCCCCTTTGATATCTGCGAAGAGGTTGACTCTAAAGTTTTCAACCGCAAGGTGATCGAGAGCTTGATCAAAGCAGGCGCCTTCGATTCCCTGGGTTGGAAGAGGTCTCAGCTCTTTCATCTTATAGATTATATGATCGAATACGCCCATGAAATTCAGAAGGTCAAAGTGTCCAGACAGAATTTCCTTTTTGGCGGCAGCCAGGTTGAGCCTCCTGCTGTTCCCGCCGAGGTCAAGGAGATGCCGGAATGGGATAAACCCCTCTCTCTTTCCTATGAGAAAGATGCGCTGGGGTTTTATATCACCGGGCACCCCCTGGCTGAATTCGGAAAGCAGCTGAGGAGGCTTGTGTCCCACTCCCTCAACCAACTGGATGATGAGAAAGATTTCAACAGTGAGATTCGGGTCGCGGGCATCATCTCCTCTTTGAAGCCTCTCAAAACCAGAAAAGATGAACGAATGGCCACTTTTATCCTGGAGGACATGGGCGGGAGGATCGAGGTTGTCGCCTTCCCGGAAAGCTATAGAAAATATTATGACTGTCTCCGGCAGGACCATCTCGTCTGGGTCAAAGGGAAATTCCTAGGCGAGGGAGAAAGCCGGAGGATCCATCTCCTCCACATCATGCCCTTGAGCGAGGCTTTCCAGAAGCAGGCGAAAAGAGTGGTCCTGAGGATCTTCCTTCCCGGGATCGAGGAATCCGTGTTCGAAGAGCTGAGGAGCATCCTCGACCAGAATCGGGGTGACTGTCCGGTGTTTTTTGAGCTGGAAACTCCCCATTCCTACCGGATGGTCGTGGAGGCGGGCGAGATTGCCGGCGTTTCTCTGTCAGAAGATCTGACAAGAAAGATCGAGAGTTTATTGGGCGAGGACTCTGTCTTCATCGAATATTGACCCCCACCATATACTATTAAATCGTTTCTTAAATCTTAATTATCTTATTAAAAATAAATTTCTCTTAATCAATTTCAACCAAGTACCGGATAACCTGATGAAGATTATAAATACAGGAAATTCGTTTTTGGCCTTGCCGCAAATCCCTCACCATTTTTCATGATTTGCCTCCCCTGACATCCTGAAATAAGAATATAAAATCAAAAACGGAAAGGTCAACAACTCAAAAAGCGGCACAATTCTCATCGAAGAACATTCGCTTCAAAGACAGCAGGGGGCGGATCATGTATCTGCCGACTCGCTCTGCGTCTCTCTTGGATGTAGCCCTGACTTTAGAGGACTAATCGATATTATCTTTTGATCGTGATTTCCCACCCGGGTCTTACTTTACCGAAAATAGGGCTGTCTATCAAAATACCTAACCAGAGTTTATAACAATGTTATCCTAATCCCAATCCTCAGTGAAATTCCGCTTAAATCCAAGGTTGCTTCCCTTATGTTTTTATATTCAAGGCCAGTAGGCTTTGAGGGAGAGATGATTAAGTCCGGGCATCTCTCTCCATAACCGATATCTGATAGGTCTCTTTCTCCGATATATAAAATTCCTTCATCTTTTGTTAGTTCGGGAAGCAGCGAGCTTGAATTATAGTAATAATAAGTTCTTTCTCCCTCGAGTTTTTTTATCCGGGCGTATCTTCCTTGCGCTTCGATCACCAAAGCTAGAGTGTCTGTTAATTTGAACTCAAAGCCAACTCCGCCGAGAAGACCGAGGCCATTGCCGTTTACATCATATTTATTGGAGATCTCAACAAGAAAACAATCCGGCCTTGCGGGGTCGAGAGGAACATTCAAATTGTATTTATATAGTGAACACTTGGAAAAATAATAACCTAATCCTCCACTGAGGAGGATAGCGGTTTTGGCTCCAAGTGGTAAGGTGTAGCAGACCCTTAGGTTAATAGGAACAGTTTTGAATTCTGGCTCTGCGGTAAATCCAATTAAATGGCTGGGGATATAATATATCCAATACGACGTAAAGGGGAATATACCCGCAGTTTGGAAATAGCTTTTATCTTTTCCAGCCATATATCCAATTCCAAGACCGATTGTAAATTTAGAGCTTATGTTCAGTCTTAATTCCCCCTCAAGATCAGAGCTAAGATTATCTATCTTTTCTAACTTGGAGCCTTCATAGAAAGGAAGCGCAGTCGATAGAAAGTCATTAAAGTCCTCAAGATGGGAGTTGATGTCGCCCACACGCGTAGAGCATAATCCAGCGGCGAGCTTAATGCTTAGTTTTGGCTTGAAATTTTCCCTATTTTCGGGTCTGGCGATTTTGCTAAATAGAATCAAAAATAAGAGAAATACAAACCAGCCTACTAATATTTTTCTTGTTAAAGTGCTCATTTCTACCCCCTTTATCTTTGCTCAATAGTTTTATTAATTATAATTTTTTTGCTCCCAATCTGTCAAATTAAAGAGCCGGCTAGAAGAGTTAGTGTGCTTTTTAAACTTGAACAGCGAACACCTGGAAGTTCATTCCTTCTTTCAAAGGAGGAATGTATGAAACGGGTTCACAGAGGATTTTATATTGAAATATACAGGAAATTCGTTTTTGGCCTTGCCGCAAATCCCTCACCATTTTTCATGACCTTCTCTTTGCTCGGGAGGAGAGGTCTGGGTGACTTTTGACACTTGCGGCGCCCTTCATTGGCCCAGGCTCGCCCTGGAAACCCAAGGATCTGGGGTGGGAGACTACCTTTTATTGTCCCTATGAGTATTCCACCCCGCAGGCCAAAGAGGCTTACGATAGCCTGCCTCGCATCGCGGCCAATGGGGATATATGCAACTGCATCTGCGCATATGGGTCAAAGGAGGGTGATTGCGGGATATGCAGATGACAATCAAGAGACATTTCATGATATCCATTGATAATCGTAGCTACGAAGCAGATTTTGCCCATAGAAATTCTTGCGGCGGGGATGTGCGGCTGGGGAAAAAGGGGAATGAGTTGTGTCCCTGAATTAGGGCTTGCCCTCGAGGGCTTCCAGCCATTCCTCCATGGCCCGGATGTGGAGGTCGACGGCAGCTTCGATGTCTGCGGGCGGGATGAGGCCCTTCGCGGCGCAGTATTCGGCGAGCGAGGCGTCGATGTCCTGCCAGGTGGAGAGATGAGGCGCTGGCGCGGGCTCTTCAGTTGGGCCCGTTTCCGGCTCAGCCTCGGCCCCCGTGTCCGACCGCGCTCGTAGCTCGCCCCGCTGGCTCGGCTCCATCCCGGCCGCCGTGGACTGTTCCGCTTCCGGTTCGCCTTCTTGGCCAAGCTCCGGATCAGGCTCGGCCCGTCCCAGGAGCTCGATCATGCGGCGGTAGATCTCTCCGTAATGCCGCGACCATACGAAGTAGGGTCCGACGCCCTGGGACTCGAGGAATTCGGCGACCGTCCCGTCGCGGCCGATCAAGGCTTCGCAGTCGGGCTGGGGGGCGTACATCGCGAACGACTCCCGGCCTTCCCCGTCGGTCTTCCGTCCCAAGGGATATAGACGGCAGACCAGGGGCCGGCGGGCGTGGACGCGGCATCCGTCCGGACAGACAAATACGCAACGGCCGTCCTCGGCTGTGCGCAGAGCGGTACCGCCCTGCTCCGTGTAGCGTGAGAGAAATTCGGTCGTGCCGATCCCCAAGACGCGTGACATCCCAAGGATCTCGTGGGGACCGACCAGGATGACCTTGCCCCGGCAGCAGCGGCTGCAGGCGCGGCAGGTGAAGGAAAAGGGACTCTCATGGCAGAGGTCAAAGGTGAGATGCCGCGCTTTTTCGTGGCTCAAGACCCGGCTGCGGCTCCCGCCTCAGAATTTGCTCTCGATCTTGAGCATGGTCTGCTGAAGCATGCCGGTCCTGTACCACTTGATCTGGACGGCTGCGTTCATGTCGTTCTGCAGGTATTTCAGAACGACGGACGGGAAGTTGGCGGTGTGGAGGAGCCGATTCCCCGTGTACCACTTGATCTGCGCCCGCTCCCACTTGATCTTGTGCTGCCGCATCAGCTCCGCTTGGTCCAGCTTGAGGAACTTGCTCTCGACCTGCGGGCCGGCTTCCGCTTCGCCGTGAAGGAAGCCGAACGAGGCGCAGAAGGCCGCGGCCGTTCCGGCGAGCTTGAGCATGTCACGCCGGCTGAGGACCCTGTTTTCCTTGTTTTTCTCCATGGCTCGATTGTAGTCAGGCCGTCGGGGCTTGTCAAGTCTCTATACATTGAGAGCGTGGGGATACGTCCCTGAGGCCGTTCGAGGCGCCTAAAGAGCCGGAAATCACCCAGACCTCTTGTCCCGGGTAAAGAGAAGATCATGAAGAATATTCGGCGCCTGTCTTGGCAGCTATCAAAAGTTCCTGATAGGCGATATGAGGTGGTGGCGGTCTATGGGCGGCAAAGCTTAGCTTGATTGACAATCATAGTCATTTAGACTATGATTATGAACACAGTGCTCATGAAAGAAAATTTTACTCTGACCGAGGCCAAGGCGAGATTATCAGAAATCATCAATCGTCTCATCTATCACAAGAATAATATTATGATCACCAAAAAAGGAAAAAGAGTAGCTGTAATTATGCCCTTTGAAACGTATCAGAATTTAGAAAAAGGCCAGAGCAAAGGGTTGATTCTTGCCTACAAAGCGCTTGAAGATATTGATAAAGAGGTCGATGAGATGTGCAATTTGATTTATAGTGAAAGAGAAAGAGAAAAGAGTCGCAAGGTCTTGCTCTAATGTATCTTTTTGACACAGATGTCTTAAGCAATGTCGTCAAGAAAAATCCCTCTCCTTATTTATTGAAAAAACTAAAGAAGACTCCCAGAGAATTTCAGTTCAGTTCCGCTATAAATATGGCCGAAATATACTACGGCGCGCATAGGTCCCCGAATCGCGATAAAATTATTCGAGTCTTTGATGAAAAGGTTTTTCCCAATGTGATAGTTTTGCCCTTTGATGAGGGCAGTGCAAAAGTCTATGGGAAAATCAAGGCGAGGCTCGAAAAAAAGGGGCTGAGTAAAAGTGAACCTGATTTACGAATTGCTTCTATAGCAATCCAGCATCAATTGACCCTTATCACGAGCAACACCAGGCATTTTAAAGATATCCGTGGTCTCAATGCTGAAAACTGGATAATTTATTAATCCAATCGCTAATAGTTTCCCAACAGTTATTGATACCACTAAACTCTTTTTCAGATAACGTTTATTTATGTTTTAATCGCACTGGGAATCCTAATAGTAAGCAAGGCATTCGATTCTTATATCCTCGCTGGTGTAGGAATAGATGATATTGATCCGTTCATGCTCTACTCTAAAAAATAGGATTGGGAATTCAATACATTGTGGTTCGGAAATTTGTGTTCTGAGTTGATCGGGCCACGCAATTATTGTCAGAAGGTGCTTACCTTGACAGGCCCTTTTGCTAAGGAGTATGATTTCTTGCGAAGGCGAAAGGGAAAGTTTTGAAAAAAGCTAGTCTTTTGTCATCGAATAAAAAAATCAGATCCTTGTCATCTAATCTAAAAAGGCGGTGGGCCGCAGTCATGAGACGAATCATGTTCTTGGTGCTGGTGACAGGAATATTGGTGTCAGCAAACGGCCAGAATGATAACCAAACCGGGATGCTATTCGGAGAAAATTTCGTTTTTTATATGACGGCCCCATCGGGATGGGTTCTGGATAATCAGAGCGGAGTCATCCAAGGCCAACATATGGTCTTTTATCCTCAAGGAGGATCGTGGGAAAATAGTCCTGTCGTTGCTTATGGTAACTCCACCCCTTTGACAGACAGGATCAGGTCCGTCGAGGATTTCGTCAAGCAGACCGTTCAGGAATTCAGGCAGGGCGGCAGCTTGTTAATAAAAAGCCGCAAACAAAAAACA
>Ga0224501_10003793_pt1 | contig 11917 bp, 7 predicted proteins | sample SF_Oct11_sed_USG_4_FD_169105 | JGI IMG/M metagenome (GOLD analysis project Ga0224501, IMG submission 169105) | Sediment microbial communities from San Francisco Bay, California, United States - SF_Oct11_sed_USGS_8_1 | ecosystem: Environmental > Aquatic > Marine > Sediment | place: USA... | reverse complement strand
ACACACACACACACGCGCACACACGCGCGCGCGCGCACACACACACACACGCTGCATCTTACAACGTAACACGTCTGTAAGGCACTGTACATTATGCTGTTTTGTAGACAAGGTACATACTTTCAAACTCCTAACGAGATATGAGTTTATAGTTGGAAATCAGATGAGCGACCGGCTGCAGCACATTAACAACCTGGTTTGTTTGGTTGTTGATCTCCGGCTTATAGTTGGCGTAAACTCAGCCCACGATGTATTACCACTATTAGATGAATTAAATGAGGGAGTAGTTGAACTCACTGCGGAGAAACCATCGCCTGGCAGATCAAGCGAAAAGGAAGAAGGTGGTGATAACGGAGACGAACAGAGCTTTGGTGAGGCATTTAACCGGGGTTTTCACCCGTACTAACTTGCCATGCAGATCATTGCCGGCCCATATTTTTTACTAAATCACCATTTGAAATGCCTCTGTACCAATGCTGTTTAAGTCAACAAGCTGGGTGATTAAACCCCTGCCAATCTAACCTAATCACCGGCTAAAGTGTTTATCAAAAGTACGACTGATTAGTTTTGTCTTTATCGGCAAAATTTGTGCATTCAGGATGGACACCTAGTATTGAAATCAAATTTAATTATGATTTTATTAGTGCATAATGAAAAATTAAATCAAAGCTCCGAGTCCCGATGAGCAATGCTTTTTGCACTGGTCTCCTGTTCGTAGTAGGGCTCTCATTTGGAGTCGCAGAATTATTTCACCCGACCAACAAAAAGACAACTTGAACCTCTAATCCTCAGCAAGAGTTACCGGATGTCAAATATCAGCTTTTCAATTGGTCAGTTGCTATAGTGTAAAAGCCTTTTGATTGGCTGTTAAAGACAAGTAAACCATACAGCTGAAACCAGTCCCAACTAGTGGATTAGTCGGTCATAGTCAGACCAGACACGTTGCCAGTCTAGATAAATCATGCAACATCAAAAATTTTGTGGGTGGAATCGCCACCGGTTGATATTGACAAAGGGTCGCGGGTAAAGACGGCCACTATTGTGAATGGATGAATGTCTCTGCTACTTGTCGGTACTAACCTGCGTATCTCATGATCCATTTTCAGTTGACTATCCTGTTGAGGTTAGCTTCATGGAATATCAGGAAACACCAGTGAAATTCATATTTTACCAGACGGCTGAAGACAGTTTCCAAACAATGTACACAGATGGCGACTATTATTATACGATTCTAAAGCAAAACTTCATCTCAAAGTTTGACATGGCTACTCATGAAATAAAACACAAGTGGCCAGTCCCAATGAATGCACCATTTCGCCATCACATGGCTGTCATAAATGGGAAGATCTACTACTGCAATGTGAATAACAATGAAGTTATCATCTTCCCAACTTCTAAAGAATCCTCGCGAAAGGAGTTTATCTCCTTAGGAAGGCTTGAGAAACCAATTTACATCATTGATAACACGCCGTACCAGGATGGCACTGTAATCATCGCTGGGCCTTCCGGTGTTGGTAAGTTCCCCATCATACACGGTTACTCGGAGCCGAACTGGCTGACAAGGATTGAGCACGCTAGAGGAATCTCTGTGGATAGTAAGGGCCTGATCTACGTGGCAAGATGTCAGCCATCAGCGATCTACCTTCTTTCCCAACAGACAGGTAAGTAGTTGACTGTAATCAGTGGTAGGAACACGAGATGTACTTCGTCAGTTACAACACAAGTATGGGGATTTAAGTTCCTGCACTTTGTGATAGCACTTTCGTTTGGCAGCTTTTGTAACGATGTAACTCGAGTAATACATGTATGAGATAGTATATAGCCAGCAGCGGAGCGTGGGAGATATACAGTACCTTAACCATTTCCTGAAGTCAGATAAATCTATAACTCAAAGTACGTTCCCAAATTATTATTATGTGACTGGTTGACTTTCTCAGTTTAATCAGCAGCCGATTGTGGTGCCCCCAGCTGATTAGAGTTTTCTTACTGACAACGAACAATCGCCAAATTTTTGCTGACAGCGATCATAATGCCGCTCTCAAACCGGCTCTGTATATAGACTCCCACTGCGTACCAATACCACGCAATACTCACTGTACGAAGCGGCTAGAGCATGATTTAGCTGGTGCATGAGTATTTTTCAAGGCATCAATAACCCTTTCATAGCTCATAGACAGATTGCCTTAAACCACTATCATTCTTTGACATCGATATTACGCTGTGGATGTACCTAAAACATTATCACCATTCCTAAATGAACCTGTCACGATAAAAGCAAAGGTCTCCGCGTGCTGTCGCACAACTAACTAAGCTCTCCTTCATGAAGTTATTACCATTCCTGAGTGAGCCCCTCATCAGAATAGGAGAGCATGTACTGAAAATGTACTCACATAGATAACTGAACTATCTTCCTTTTAGGGAGACCGTTGAGGAAAATTGACAACATTGAATTGCCCACTCAGATGTGGGAGATCGTGATCAAAACAGAAAAGAAAGACGGATATTATCTGGTCGTTGTGAGGAGTGATAAGCAGTTGTGGTGGTATTTGTCTAGCTATGTGTAACTCATCTGAGGATGAGAATTACATGCATGTCATGAAAATGAATCAAGTGTGTTAGTTATGAAAGTTTGTAGTTTAATCAGGTGATATAAAGTGTCACTGGTGTAGGTTGACCTGCACATCGTAAACAGAATGTTTTATTGGTTGAGCTAATAACTATAATGGAACCAAGTTTTATCATGGCACAGGTGACTTTCCATTGATCATCTTAACCCCAGTCGACCAAATCGGCCCATATCACTCAGAATTTTGAGGTTGGAATTATACACTAATTGGAAAATGGCAGTTGAGATCATAGTTCCATGATAATCAATGGGCCGAGATCATTCCACATGCATTTTTGAAGGCGGGGTAAAATTTTCAGCAATCCTCAAAGGAACTATAAGCCATTCGCTGTAAGAAATTACTGTATCATAAATATGGAGACCAGCACGGGTTACAGCCCTGACCGTGTCTCTATCGCAAAGTCGTATTAGCATATATATTCTAGCGAAGCTAGATGCGCAATATGATTTCGGTTTGTTGGAGATCAGCTGACCAATAGGAGACAAGGATAGCTCGGTCAGTAAGAAACCCGGATTTGCAGCCTCTAGATCACAGGCTTGAGCCTCACAGACGCCTGGGAGTTTTTCTGGCATGGGCCTTTACCAAGCCCTCACTTCAAGTTTCTAGCATGGTTCCGGATCACCGTGGTGACAAGACGCGGTTCTAAACCAGTTGATAGGGGACAGGAGCATTTTCCGGCTGCTAAAGCTACACCTCTACCTTCTGAGTAAGGGTAACATACTCTCGCTGGGTGCAGTGTGAACTGACTTGGCTGACTGAATCCCAACCCGGAGTGATTATACCGACCCGCATGTGGTTCCCCGTGTGCTAAGCCACAACTGATGAAAACAGCTTTGCTACATGAGAGGAAAGAGACTGTGTATTATGATTTGCATCGCTAGCGATGGGCCGATCCATTATGGCAACTGAATAGGACACCAGCACTCAATTACATCATCCCGTTCTAATCTATGGTTGCTGAAACCTAGAAGCTTAAAGCTAAATCATGTAGGGCCATCAACACAAAGAGTGGACGCATCCGCCAAGTGTTAAAGCATATCTGGTTTAGCGCGTAGCCTCCACAAGTTCACATATGTTTGCTCTACTGAGACAAAAAAAGAATTATGTGGATCACATATTTATCATAGCAAATACCGTCATGCACAGCCAGCGCTTCAGTGTGAAGATTACATGCATTACAGTTCAGGTCATGATCGCATCTCACCCGCAGTAAGGCTCTTATATCCAAGCCTGTTGCTGTAAGTATCTAATCGTTAGTACCACAGCCTGGAATAGAAGAAATGGCTGGCAAATACCAACTGACTGGGCATTTTACCGTCTGTGATGAAACACACAGTATAGCCGTGACTTACGGTTGCACAGTGTGTTACTTCTTGGTCTGTACAGAGTGTATCAAAAACCAACAGTTAATTAAACAATGGTGTTACAGCAAAGGTGAGAATTCTTCCAGGGAAACCTCAGACTTCACGTTAAAGTAGTCCACTACACTACACTTTGTGTTTTGTTCTCTTTATTTTCTTTTAACCAGTAAGCGGTTAGGTTCGGTTAGGTTAATTTTATCTTACGTGGATGGCATTATTAGGGCAAAGCCTTGTTTACAAAATGGTCTGCGAAGGAGAAAATGGCAAAAGTGCAAATTCATGATGAAGAAACGAAGTGAGGGACGGTCAAACGTCAGCAGTCATGTAGGCAGAGAAAAAGCTAGGGTATAGAAGATGTTAACTGCTAGAATTTCCGGAATTTACAGAGTTATCTACTTTGTTCCATGCGCAGTAGATGGACCGGACCAGGCAACATCATAGGATTGAGTTAGTTGGTGCGTGACAATGCTTGGCAGTTGGAAATGAGCTAGCTCATTTTTGGTCACCAGGATAGTTCTCGTATTTTCAAACATTGGAATCTCATGCATCTGCAGGCTTTTCCTTTCAAGAAACCACAAATGGGGAGCCCGGGAAAGAATGATTTAAAGATCTGACAATATATTTGGTTTTACATGCCCAAACCGTGGCCGAAAGCCATTATAGCCCTGACAGATGTCACGCACTAGCAACCAATCCAATCGTTTTATGTGGCGTGATAAACTAAATTGTAGATAATGTCCATTCCTTCCGAATACTGAAGTTGTTTGAGCATATAGTCGGAAATCAGATGAGAAATCAATTGGAAGGGATCCACCAGCGGATGAAGTTAATGCTGGAAATCAGGCAGACTGTCGGGGTTTACTCGCCCCCTAAGATACAACGGTTCTGGGATGAAGTAAAAGAGCAAGTAACAGAACTTATTAAAGGCTCTAGAGGACAAACGGAGTCGATTGAGAATGGCAGAGAATTAGGGGAGGTGTTTGGTGAGTCATACCTTCCAAATCATCTGGATGATTGTGACTCTTTCTTAGTTATCTCTGTATTCCCTATAAGGAGGCTACATCAGTGAATGGAAGTTAGCCCATTGACTTAACAGCTTATAAGATTATTGGAAGCAGTGGGGGCATGTGTTCTACACCGTTCTGGGTCTCTGGAACTGCACCATCAACAATGACTACAGTAGGACCGAATGTCAAAAGAGAGCCCCTCCAGGGCTTTAAGGCTATGGGCAAACAAGCTTATAGCTTTTTGAATCTGTGAAAGGATTGAGTAGGCAACATGCAGTCATTAGGCATGGATTTCTGTGACTGTCAGCTAGAGGTCTGGCTATCAGGGACTCTACAAGTAGCCTGTTGATTGAAAAGTTTCCACGACAAGTGCATGGCAAGTGGCAGTTTTCTACATGATCTGATGTCCAAATAACCACAATGCGGAAACATCAGCAGAAACACAATCAGCAAACATATTGAATCAGCTTTAAACAGTGAGAACTAATTCGTTTGACCACCAACAGCTAAAAACACGTGACCGTTTTTAAATTTTTCGACTAAAGTAGTGAAGATGATCTAGCTAGTGCAAGGCGACCACGTCAAAGGTCAACACCAACTTGCCAGAGCATCCCAAGATGCACGATCTACCAGACTGAATGGATTGTCCCTTTAAACTAGCCAATCATTGACTGCCTCTTTCTGACCATTGGCCATTATCCATTTCATTTCCAGATAACCATCAGGGGGATGATAACTCCAAGGAATCCCAGGAACTGCCCACAAACTTCGTTTTTGGTGGAATAACTGATGGGGAGGAAAGACGCTCGGTGTATTACTGTGGGGCTGAATCTTTAATAAAAGTTCAGAGTACGCAGGTAGAGCTGCAGCAAGGCTACCGAATTGTGAATTACAGTTACCCGACATGGCGGGTTCCTATCTCTGTGTGTATGGATGATGAGTTCGGCTACTCAATTTCTAAGGATAATCTCATTAGGAAGTTTGAATTGAGTACCGGGAAAACAATCCGAAGGTGGCCAGTGCCATCGAATGCACCATTCCACCACCAGATGGCTGTGATAAATGGGAAGATCTATTACTGCAATGTTAATAGCAATGAAATTATCATCTTCTCCACCTGCAAGGAATCCTCCATGAAGGAGTCCATAATGACATTGGGAATGCTTGAGAAACCCTGTTACATTGCTGATAACACTGAACACCAGAAGGAGACAGTAATAGTCAGCGGTCCTTCCGGAGTCGGAAAGTTCCCCATAAAAATTGGCTTCTCTCAGCGAGAATGGCTTGCAAGGATTGAGCATGCTAGAGGAATCTGTTTGGATGGTAGAGGGCTGGTCTACGTGGCAAAATGCCAACCATCAATGATCTACATGCTTTCCCAACATAGAGGTAACTGTTTTGTTTGTGACTGAACTTCAGCCACTAACTACTAGCCATCAGCCATTGTATGGAATACATGCCCAATGAATTGGGTGGCTGGGAATCGGATTTAAGTCAAAATATCCAATCAATGCAGACCCCATAAGGTAACCTCACAATTCTGTTTTGTATGCTTATGGTGCATTTGAAAATATAGATGTCGTGAATTCGGAAAGTGATGCTTACATTGCAGATTTCCCAATGTGTGGCAGGTCCGTGATTCAGGGCATTAGAGGCCTTGTGCATAAAAAATCGACTCCCAATTGACTATTTATTATGAGCACTCTAACGTCACATGACTAGAAAGGTCATCTGAAAGGTCATCTGCCTGGTAATGAGTCATCAAAATCTTATGACAAAGGTGCTCATTTCTCATTGGCTGTCATCACTTCTCATTGGTCCTATCTGCTGCATGTTTCCATAGTTCCAGGGTATCACATATGATGTTTGTTATCTGATCTACCATTCCACCTCACACAAGAACACCTCTCAATTAACTGTCAATTAGAGCTTAGCACGAGGCTTATGATGACTTGTTCATGTTTTAAGTGGGGTAAAACAACTTCCGACTCCCATTACTCAACCATTACGGTCACCCAAATCCTGTAACTGCAGACATTTCGAAGTCATTCTGCACAAGGCCTCTATTGTCTCTTTTATAACCTGTAGTTTGCTGAGTGCGAGCTTGCGGCTAGGAGCAGAAATGCTGTTGGCTTTCGCTTCATAAAAACTTCAAACCCTCAAGACTAGTGCTCTCTACGGCGGTGCCATTTACCAAATGCCAGACCTTACACGGCGTCGATCTGCCGGGTACCAGATTTGCGAATAATTACTTTTCATTCGCTGTGATTTTCATCCTCAACTGTTAATGCAAAGTTCACCTCTGCAAGTTGGTCGGACAACTTATTCTAGTAAAATCCTGAATATATGTCTTTTAAGCTGTCTACCATCTTCGCATCGCTGGTTATTTGGCGAATAGGCAACCACTGTATCCATAGTCATCAAGATAACACAGTCTTCATTTATTTAGGAAGTGTTCTGACACAGATTGCTGACCATCATTTACCCAAGGAGATGTGGGAAATCACCAGAACTGAGGAAGATGAAGATAAAATATTTGCTGTGATTTTAGCTGGGAAGGGGGGAGTTTATACCTTCATTACGCAATACGGTCCGAAGATTGATAATAAAGAGACCGGTTCGAGTTGATAAGCCGAATGCATTTTATCTTTGAGTACTTTTGGCTGTTTGACTCATGGCTCAGCTCTGGTATGTGGTGAGTGAATAAACACGCATGAAAATCGTCTTCAAATTCTTGGCGTCTGCTTTCGCCGATCAACGGAACATTTGAGGCTCACAGTGAGTCCATTTTTACTTAGACACTTGATGCCCGCTAGTTTAGTTGAGACACCGGCGACCAGGTGTTAGCTTGTACTAATACCTGCGACCAGGTGTTAGCTTGTACTAATACCTGCGACTAGGTGTCAGCTTGTCCTAACACCTGCGACTCAGTGTCGGGTGTAGTTTTGAATTCTGCTTGATATCCTCTGCAAATTCAGTGGGGATGTTTCTGGTGAACCAAAACTGCCAGGGAATGTGTGTATTACATATTTAACATAGCAAGCAATGTCAGGGCATCGCTAGCTGTGGAGACTGATAAGTAGAAGGCAGCTGAACTAGGCCCAGTCCACCTCATATCCTTTTCAGTGAGTGTCGTAAATTCAGGGAGAAAACGACCTGTCACTGAAAATGTCCGTCTGCAGGCACAGAGGTTGTGGGATCTAAACTAGACAGATCAGTGATGACTACAATGTCTGAACTGATGAAGGATTCCACAATCTGTGATGATAGACACAGTGAAGTCTTGGGTTATGCCTGTACTGTCTGTTACTTATTGGTCTGTGAAGAATGCTTCTATACACAACTGTCAAACAGACATCAATGTTTCAGCAAAGGTGAGAGTTCTTTACTAAACTGAATCCTTTCTTCAAGAAAAAAAAGAAAGGAGAGTATCGAATGTATTCTGTTTGTAACTAGTACTAAGTTTGATACTGAATGTTCAGGACCTGATTGAATCATTTCTGTTCCACAAAATGGAACGAGTAACAGTAAAGAGAACCGATTTTTATTCTATATTTCCAACCCTAAATATAGCCATTAGGTGTTAACGTGCGCGGGAAGATGTTCAACATCTTGTCATTATGCAAACATGCTCATTTTCCAGATCAATGATCGCTAACCGGTATACAACACTGATAGTAATTATGGTACATTTGCAAGTTTTGAGTGAGGGTGAACAACTTCTAACTCCAACTTGTAGAACATTACAACCAAGCAAAATCTGTTAATATGCTTATTGCAAATTGCAAAGTAATTACCAGAGTCGGGAAGGTTGAGAACTTCCGCAGCTTTTTTTGCTGCCGGGAGTCAAACCAATGAATTCCTGCACCTCATAGGTTATGTGACCTATTTTCCAATGGGTTAGAACTGTTGTTATTTTAGTATCAAATCTTGTCGGCCATTAACACGTACCAAACTCAGTGACACTCTCCCAGAGATGGGCGCTATCCGTGTAAACTTTTGGGCTGTCGGCTGCTATAGAGCCCATTGGAGACTTTAGGATAACAAAGAAGCCCGTGGCTTGTGGAATCCATGACAGATTTAAGTAGGCAACAGGGATTTGGGCAAGGATTTCCATTTCTATGATGGCCAGTTAGCGCCCCAGTTGAAAAGAGCTTTACAAGTAGTCTGTAGAATTAATAGTTTACTTGGCAAGTTCCTATCTGGGTTAGTGCCACTGAGCGTTGCCGAATAGATAAGGCCACCTTTGAACTGCAGTAACTCATTTGTTCGTCCAGCAGCAGCAATACAGGATGGTAGTTTCTAATCTTTCTGATGAGAAATGTATGCTATTATTAGACCATACGACATCTACCTAATTAAATTTACTAATTTACAGATAAAGTTCATACTTTTGAGACACTGGGGCTATTTGAGCTAATGGTTGGAGATGAGTTGACTGAACGGTTGGAGCTGATTCGGAACCTTGTTCGTTCAGTTCTGGCACTTCAGCATACAGTTGGCGTTTATTTCACCCCTGATATACGGACGCTATGCAGTGAGTTAGAAGAAGGAGTAGCTGAACTGATTGTCTCTACTGGAGAGGCATTGCTGCCATCAGGTAGATTAGGGAGTGAGGAAAAGCAGAATGAAGAGAGAGCAGAATACGCTTCTGGTGAGTCACCCATTCCTGATTACCTCCACCCTTCCCATGCAGATTATAACTTTAGCATCTTATCGTAAAGTTTTGGTCCCAAATCCTATGTCACCTGCATTCTACATATTATAATAATTATTGCCAGTATCTCTATCTTTATATTGATTTGAATGACCCACAGATTACTCAAATAGACTGAGCTCATGCATACCCAAAAGTCCGCGGAGTTTGTAACTAAAATGAACTTCCTATGCGTCAAGCGGTCTGAGCAAATATGATATGCATTCTTCTCGCTATTGCACAATTAGGCCCGCGTCACCTCGCTCTAAGAGCGGTCAAGAAACATGTTTTTTTAAAACTCCAACGTGTGCTCTAGCAGTGTGGCACTTTGCCAGTATATCAGATTAGCAGTAGGGTAACACACAATGAATGTCAGATTTTCCGGAAACCCCTATTATGAGATGAGGAAGCTTGATAGTTTATCACTGACAGTAGGCACATGTAATGTGATCGAAGAGAAATGAATCACAGAAGTTAGGTTTATGCTGGTTTGAAATGCGTGAATTTTCAGTCTGAGCTTTTGGCACAGAAGTGCATGGCCGAATCAAGACCAAACATGGCCAAGGAAGTTCTGCCTGAATATAAGTTCATAGACCAGCTATGCAATTCTGTTGCTGCAGTGACATAAAGGAAGGGACTAACGACTGAGCCTGGGAATCCCCTTTCGCGTGCGCTATGTGCGTCTCGAGTACGGAGTTATCTTCGCATGCTGAATCAGATGCAAGTTGCGTTTGTTTACATCGCTGATTACACTCGCAGTATGTTTCCGTTCAGTTAATCTACTAGTTGATAGCTTTCTTAATGATTTATATGTTCCTTTTGGTATTTTATTGAATCTTTGCTGCTAACAATTCACTAGTACACCAGTGGCGAGTGACACTGCTTATATCTGTTAGTCTGGTATGGTGAATCATTCGACGCGGTCTGCTAACGGATGCTTTGCCTAACCTAGATAACTTGACACACTATATCATAGGCTAGATAACTTTTTCAAAAGCCGTCAAAGTTAGGAGTGGTTTTCTGACTTGAATTATCATGATACTATAAATATCTTTTTAGACTTCCAGAGAAATGATATGACTCGAACATATTATACAAGAATCGTTCATTTTTAGTCCCGTTGAAAAGAAAACTGAGCACAAAAACAACGGATATTTATGGGAAATGTTTGAATTTGAATTTCGCGGCCTTGTAGAGCAAACAACTGCTCTGATTGCTCAGTTCTCCTTTTTACTCTGGCCAATCAAACATTGGCTTTCAATCTAGACTACTATCTATTGGCTAAGTTCACTTCTCAGTCTATAAACCAGTCACAAAACCTGCGTAAAGGTGTATTTGTAATTTGCCATTTTGCCATCTTATCTGCGTATTTATCAATCAATTGTTACACCTCAGGCAAGGTAACTATGTTCTTGTCATCTCATGAGTAAAATAAACAAGATTGGGAATAGATGCGTGTTGTGGTGCTTGATGCAAAATAACCATGTTTTGTCATGCTAATTAGATTACGGCCATTTGCACGGAACACTCATAGCTGTAACCAGCTCGCGCTCTGATTGGTCAATTAAGGGATTCCCAGGCTCAGCTGTTAGTCCCATTTTTTATGTCATTGGTCGCTGTACAAATTGTGCTTTCAAGTGAGTGAATGACCTATAGTTGTCATACTGTTAGCACTATTCCTTCTAGTGGTCTACTTCGATCAGTATCCGTTGACGCTAATACCCTCCTGCCTATTTCTTCATATCCAGTTGAGAGTATAAACAGTAGCACAGACTTTCAGGAGATGCCAGCAAGCTTCACATTCAACAGCAGAAGTGATGAAAAGAAGGAAATGCGTTCGGTGTACTCCCACAGAAGTGGCCCACTAATTACCGTCCAAGGAAAACAGGTTCAACTACGGGGCTCACATCCTTTCACCTTCTCAGTGGAGCAGGCTCCTATATCTGTGTGTATGGATGGGGAATACGGGTATGCAGTTTCGAAAGATAATTACATAAGGAAGTTTAACGTGGGTAGTGGGGAGACGATACACAAATGGCCGGTTCCTAATAACAGCCCATACCACCATCAGATGACTGTAATAGATGGGAAGATCTACTACTGCAATGTGAATACCAATGAAATTATAATCTTTCCTACTTCTAACGAATCGACTCTGGAGGAGTCCAGAATGTCTTTGGAAATTCTTGAGAAACCCTGTTACATCGCTGATAATACCAAACACCA
>Ga0224501_10003790_pt1 | contig 11920 bp, 14 predicted proteins | sample SF_Oct11_sed_USG_4_FD_169105 | JGI IMG/M metagenome (GOLD analysis project Ga0224501, IMG submission 169105) | Sediment microbial communities from San Francisco Bay, California, United States - SF_Oct11_sed_USGS_8_1 | ecosystem: Environmental > Aquatic > Marine > Sediment | place: USA... | reverse complement strand
CAGTCAGTTACGCGTTCCAGTATTGCTGCCTGTTTCTTAACGTAACTTTCATAGAAGGCCACCGGGTCTTCTGACCAAGGTGTATATTGGTTTCCAATCTTCGCTGTTCCTGGAACCAGGTCTTGACCAATAAGCTCAACATCAGACCTGATGACATCTTCAACAGAGCATTTAACTAATGTTTTGTTGACTCTGCAGCCCTTATGCAGTAGATCTATGATGCCAGCGGTTTTTTCAAACCAGACTTCAACACTCATTGAGCCCAACGTCATTGCGAAATTAAGCATCTCAATGTTTTGTAGGGCATAACTGAATTTGAGGTCAACAAGCCTCAAGCCTTTGCGGATATACTGATAATCTCTGGATCCTACGCCGCGAATTTTTATTAGTCCTGGACTTATTGCTGGCTCGATGTTCTCTGCTGTCTCTATTTCAATCATGTCAGGCGTTGCCGGTGTTTCTCCGTAGACGCTTTCCGATATATATGCAAACCCGCCTTCATGCGCTCCATATGGTTCTGCCATTTTTTCATTCCTCCTTTTCATGTGACTGTGACATTTTCAAAAAGCCAGGTTTTCAGGAGAAACTCAGTTCTCCAAATGACGGGTTTCACATCAACCTGGTCTTTATCGTTGTGAGAAACAACATCAACATATTTTATGCCGAGAACCGTTATGATGCAATCAACATAATCGCAATAAACTACGGCTTCAGTGATTCCATCACTCGTGTTTGTGGTTCTCGCAAGCAGGTAGATATAACCATCTGCACCGACATAATCTGCCAGTGACGAAGATAAAGTAATTGTGATCTTTTCATCTCCGCTACCTGTTCCAACCTCAGCGTTTTCCCAGGCTTGAGAGGTGAAATTCCAAACCTTGATACTTACACCGTTTCCTCCAGGAGAAGTTCCATATCCTTCAAAATTCAACTCGAGTTCAGTGAGGACGCTGGGCTTCACGGTTGTCTTAAACTTGAAAAGCAGCGATGCATATTGGAGGCTTACGTTAACAGATTTAGAGTGCCTATCATCATCGCTATACCATATTTTGTTATAGCCGGCACCTGAAATTTCGCTCCAGCTCTCATCTGAAGGGATGAGCTCGCCTGTCGAAGCCGCTTCAAAAGCCTTATGAGTCTTGCTTGCTGTGCCTAGATTCCAAAAAGTGTATTTAGTAATGTTCGGCTTCGTTCTCTTCTCGCGTATGATTCGCTTTATTTCCATACGCATTTTTTTACGAATAGACCGGCCTGATTCCTCAGCGTCAGGCTTCTCAAGCACCCAAACATTCACTCGAGGAGAATCTATTGTTAGCCGCTTCTTTCCAGAGATTCCTATTTTACGATCAACACTTTCACCGAGAAGAACCGTAACTTGTGCGTCGTAGCTTTTCAAAAGTTCCCGATCATACCAGCCCTCGCTTACATAGACTTTGCCAACGGACCCATCGTCCTTAACGAGCCGCATATTCGTCTCCAAAAGGCGAACAATTGTTGTGATAGAATCTTCAACGGCGGCCATTAGGTAATGAGCCTCCTGCAAAATGCTTTGATATATTGTGTCTCTCCTTGGAAACGAAAATCCTGTACTCCAATCACTTGAAAAGAGACTGACTTGAACACAACCTTATCTTGATGCTTCAAAGGTGAGAATGCGTAAACCGTAATGTAATCATCTATCACGTAGCCTGGATCCAGCAGAATTTCCTCTGACCGTGTAGGACTTACAATTGCTTTGATTTGTACGCCTTCACCATAAGATTGCGTTTCCCCAGCTATTACGGAATAAAAAATCATGTTCGCGCCATGCTTCTTAAGGATCTGCGTAAAACGATTTGAAAACCGGGAATAGCTCAGAAGATATAATCCAAGCCATGAAACTGTTACGACGGACTTCTTGTTTTCCACAGGACTATAATCCGTGAATTTTGGACCCCAATACATGAAATCGTCAGAATGCAATCCAATGATTTTCTTCGCATACTCATACGAGACTCCATCATGCTCTTTCCGCAACTTCAAACCTAATATTCCTGACGTGACAGCGTCATAATACGCACAGCCAGGCTGTCTGTTGACAACGTCTAAATATCCAGGCCAAGAGACCGCTGATTGATAAGCGGGATAATCAATGCTTGAATTTATTTCGCTGCAGTACCTGAACACTTTTTGAACGGTTTCACTCCACCCTTCATAGAGATAGAGGGCGTGCAACGCATAGCTGAAATCATCATCATAAATCAGGTTTTCAGGAGGAACCCCAGGAGCCCTATGCCATTTGCCGTCTCCGCTTGGAAGAGGCCTGTAATAAAGCCATAAATCTTTAATGCCTTCTAGATAAAATCCAAGCGAATCATCAATCATTGTTTGATATTTCGCTTCTTGTGTACGCATGTAGAGCTCTTTTAACCCTATCAAACCATAGAGGTCCACGATCCACATTTCAGGATTCCAATCATCGTCAACATCGACCCACTGAGCGAAACCACCATAATACTTGTCATGCTCTCCTAGCTCGCTAGGTCTGTGCTGCATATTGTAAAGAAAAGTTCCGCCAGCCAGGACAGCAGCATTGTAATAATTGACATTATTCGTGATGTCATATGCTTTCAAAAGAGCTGGAACAGCGCGTATCGCGTCGATTGAATAGTAGAAGTTGCTTCCATCTTTGCTTTTGAATCCTCCGTAAGCTTCCTTGGTATTATTCGTGTTTTGAATGGAGAGGAGATAATCAGCTATGGCTACGATTTTGTTGTAGATTTCTGTCTTTTTAGTTTCGAATTGTGCAGCATAGTAGCATTCATATAAGAAGTCGATTGCGTGGGCTCCTGCTGCAGGCCCTCGCCCCCATTCAGGATCCACGCCCGTTCCAGGAATGTAATAGAAATAGGGAGCGTAATCAAGGATAAACTGCAGGTAAGTATCGAGCGCAGCCATTAGGCCATCCCCACATAAGGCTTAGTCAATTTTTCGATCATGCGGTCTAATCGACTTGTCAAGATGGAAAGCGGAGGCGCCTGGTTCTGAACGTCAACTCGCAAATCGCCTAGGCTAAAGCTGCGGCCAGCAGCAGATCCGCCAGTGACATAACAGAGACAATACAAGGCTGCCAAAAGCCGGACGGCAGCAGCCTCAGCCTCCGTGCAATCGCTATAATCGATTGTTAAGTCAGTTTCAAGACTAACTTCTCCGGCTGCCTGCGTCACAAACTCAGTAACTTTATTGTCATCTACATCATCACTTGTAAGGTGCACAAGATTACGGACACTGTCAGGCGAGACAGAAACCAAAGATCTGGCCCCAACTCAATAAGTGATTAAAAATTGTGAAAAGCCAAATTTAACCTATTTTGCTCAAAAAAACATAGGAAAAAAGACATACGACAAAATAATGAGTAAAAATGCGTTATTAAAGAATACTATGTAAAAAATAGGGATATTGGCAGCTGAAAGGGAAATGCCACTCTAAGCTCCTGCTTATCCCGGAGGACCTGGTCCCGTCTCCTTCGCTTGAAGGACCACCCAATTTAACTTTTTTGCAATCACCTTCGAGATCCAGTAAAGATACAGAGTTAAAGACCCATTCGCAAGCCACTCCTGAACCTCTGTATACGACCAACCGCCATAAATCGTAGCAATACCAATAATCAGACTTATCAATGCTGTGAAGACAAAGTGCGTCAAGTCAAAACTCTCGGGCGGAGTAGACTTCAGATAACCAAGCAACGAGTTCACCAAGCCCATAATCAAAGCAACAGGCGTTGCATAACCGATAGCTTTAAAGACTTCATAGATCGGCTCAAAACCCGACGTTACCGGCAAATCTTCATCTTCCGCCTGCACTAAGCGCACGAAAGACAAAGATGACATAAGCGCCGTTAGAGCCAACAACAAGATGACTGCAAAAGACATTTTCCTTATGGCTTTTCACCTCCCCTCAGCTTTAAGACTGAGCATGAACTGAGTCCTCCGGGGATTCTTCCCACAGCTCCCATCCAAACAACTTAACCGCGTTTTTACGGAACTCTTCCGGGCGGATTAAGCTAAGCTCCGCAGCCCGTAGCATATCAGCCACATTAACTTCTGGAGTTTCGGGAGATCCCCAATTAAGACGAACCTGAGCCTCGGCGGGTTCAAATCCCGCCTGACTTAAAACAGGTGTAAAGATATCTCTTTCAACCTGACGCTTTACATAACGTTGAACAGGCTTAATCAGCATATCCTGAAGGTCTAAGGCAGCGTTAGCTGAGGCCTCAGTAAATCCTGGTGTGCTGAAAAGCCGTGGCAAAGGAGTCTCACAGCCTAGATAAAACTGGTTAAGGATATGTTCAATGTAAAATTCAAAGCGAGCCCGCGGGTCTATCGTAACAGGTTTTATGTCGCCTTTACTAGCACCTCTTTTACCATAGAAAAGCCAAGCGCCCTCTTCAGGACGATTTTTAATCACGTTCTCAAACTTCTTTATCGTAGCTTCGCTCGCCCCTTCCAACAAGGCCAAAACGTCAGGACCAGCATACTTCTCAAAAATTCTAGGCAAGATCTTCTCAATCTTACTCTTCATCCAAGCGTATGCAGGTCTTTTGTCAGAATTGACTGTTAAAGTGTGCAACAAAACTTGGAGAATACCGATTCCGAAGCCTTCACTGCCAAGGTAGTTTATTCGCCAATGAATAACAGCATTCGGGTCAAGTTCTCCGCCGCCGTAAGGACTGTTACGAAGCTTATAACCTTCAACCTTATACGGAATTTTAAGTTTGTATTTATCAATGGAAACCTGCTTAATCTTTTCAACTGCGTCTATGGGAAGCCTATGCAGATCTTCAAGGCTTTCAGGAGTAATTCTAAGCCAAAAATCATTTCCACAACTAATAAGCACCCGGGCCATATTACAGAGCAAAGCGTCTAAATTCACGTCTGCATTAAACTTGTCCACAACTTCCTTGGCTTTCTCCGCCTTCTCATACTCTTCGTTGACTGTCGTGTAGAAACCTATGCCAACAGTTGCAGAAGCCAAAAGGTCAACACTTGCCTTACACGTAGGATCCCTCTCGTAAAGCTTCATAACGTCAACAAGCGGAATGTCCGGCTTAGTTTCAAAAACCGTTAAGCCCTTAGGGCTTGCAGAACCAGAAACAGTTCGCCTAATAATAGCTTCATGGATTTTCTTAAAAACAGTTGACATTTAAAGCCCTTCTAAAAACTGCATGCCCTTCTCAGTAATCCGATAAGGCGCAGTATGCTTAGTTGATGCCTTTTTGATATGCCCTTGCTGTTTAAGATAATTTAGGATGCTGACGAAAGTCGCAGGGGTTCCACAGTGTCTCAACGTTCTCTTATGTAGATCTCTCCTACGAAGAGGCTCTTTGCTGAGCTCTGCTAACACAACCTTCGCAAGATGCGGATCAATTCTCTTTGTCTTACGCTTCAACTATCTCAACTTCAACGGGTTTTTGAGTACTATAAAAGGGAGGAGAATGTTCATTGCAAACCATTAGAATCTTCAGGTCCCGTTTGCCATCCATACCGTAAATGTTAGGCGCTAAGTCAGGAGTGTAAGGCTGCATTTCAGCACCACATGTTGGACAGTTACGCCAGCAATCACAGAGTACAATGTCGCCCTTGCGATCTGAATAATGAACTTTTCCGCAGTTAGGACATTTTCCTTCAAATTTTGGCAATCTATTCTAACCTGGACGGCTTACAACGTTGTTTTTATGCCGGTCATTTTGGCAACTGCATTGGCTCGCAAGACGCCTAAGCCGAAACGTGTAGTGCCTCTGACACCGAACTTGCCTGACCTCACTTCTTCCCAGTCTTCAACAGTTACGTCTCTGCGCAACAGCATGGTTGCTGCCACGCGTGTATCAATAGCATAGGCGGTTCCATTAGTCACTAAAGTGCTTGCTTGCACTTGCATGCCTAAAACGCTTGTAACAATTCCCTGTTCAATGTTTGTTTGTGCACTAGGCAAGTATTGAGCATGAATGAACTTGTCATCGCTTAAGAGCTGATGCAGTTGTGTTTCATGAACTGCGAGGATTGTTGGACGCCAGTTCTCACCACGCACAGCATTATGAAGCTTAAGTATAGCAGCCCAATCCATAACGGCATCACCTTGAGCAATTGGAGCCCCACCAGCCAAGTCAGCGTTAGCGATTGCAGCGTAAAGCGCAAGGATTTTCTCTGTTTCCCTTTCACCTAAGCCCCTGCCGACCTTTTCAACCATGTTATCCATGACGTTCCATGTGGCGTCCTCAACAAACTCGCGGGTCCACTCCTCAGCAGACTCCGCAAGCTGATCCGTATGAATGTCAACAGTGCTATGTTTTCTGCCGCTAAGCCTTGTAACGGCGCCTTCAGCATAACTGTAAGCGACACCCTTCACATCTAGCGGAAACCTTTCCATAGTCTCAGTTGTAGGTCTAACATTGATTATGTTTCTGCCAATAAGCTCCGGGTAAGCCGCTTCAACAAGCGTATCATGCATACGCCCTAGGCCGCCTACCATGTCACTGAACAAGCCCTCTTTAACACCGACTTCAGCGTAACGCTTGAAAAACGGATGCACAGCTGCTTTCTCTTTCAAACTTTCGTAAAACTGCTTATGCTCGTTGTCCTTCTCCATCAAACTCTCAAAAAGTCGGGGCTTCATTACTTAGTCACCTTCATGAAGCACAAGTCGTTAGCAGCCGTAGTTGTTTCGAGAACGTAGCCCAGGGCTTTATCGTAAGCAGTTGCCGCAACGATACGTTTGCTTGCGTCAGCTCCTTCCACAGCAGCCCCTCGAGCGATACCTGCTCCAACTTTCACTTTAACCCGGCCTCCAGTTAGAACAGGACACATCTCGCCTAAACTAACAGTTTTAGTGACAATACCGATGCAGAACTGTGAAGCCGCTGCAGGACTAACCTTGTCGTCAGCGCTTAAATAAACAGGATCCCCTTTTGTGACGTCAGCTTCAGCCTCATAAGACTCTATAATAGCGTTTGGATCGTCAGTTTCACCAATAGCCATCCAGTCTTTGCCAGATTTATCAGCCATCAGACATCACTCCAAATTTCATGTTTGGTTTCAACCAGTTCATCCTGGCTTACTCCCAGCCACATAAGTGACCGTGATTCACCTAGTTTGCGAAGGAGCTTCGGACTTAGCTTCAACCTTGGGTTTTTCAGCAACCTTTTTAGTTTTCCTTCGCGCACGCTTGGCCCTTTCACTTCTCAACATATGCAGAAAATCGTCAGCTATCTCATCCATTTGCCCATGACTTAAAGGCGGACTATACTTCGCCAAAATGCCCTTGATTGTGTCTTTATCCATTTTTCAGCAACTCCTTAAGCTTGAGAATGGCATTACGTATCGCTTGACACTCCCGCTGCATTCCCATGCTACTGCGTTCAACCATAGGGCTTGGCAGAAGACCTTCAAGAATTTTTACAGCCTCTTTCACTGTGATAGCGGGCTCCTTCGACTTTTTCAGAAGGCTCTCAGCAAGATTGCCTTGTGTTCCACCCAGGGCTTCCTCAAGCTTTTTAACCCGGCTTACTAACTCTCCGATTTTGGCTTCCAACTTTGATGTATCAACTTGAATAGTTAGCGTCTCTGAAGATCCTTGACCTGAAGGCTCAACACCACAAACATCACTCGTAATCTGATCGTCCGGATGCTCACCATTCCACGTTTTAACCGCTGCACACAACTTCTTTTTCGCAGCAGCCTTAGCCTCGTCACCCAGATCCGTTTGAGGCAGCCTACCCAAAGCGTTATCCAGATGTGCTTTGTTGATGTTGCCCTGAGCATCCTTGAAAGGCAAATGACGTAAGCTGCGAGGCTTAGTTCTACCTTCCTCATCCTTCTCTCCTCCCTCTTCAATGAAAGCAAAGCTGCTGTCTGGAAGATTATTAATGTACTCTGTATCCCATTCAGCCTCTTTCAATTTCAGTTCAAGAACTACTTGGTATCCTTCGCCCAGCGTTGCCCCAACTTGCCCAACGATCAACTCAGCCAAAGCTTTTTCAAGAGCTCCGATTTCCGCCCAAATAGCCTCCTGTTCTGCTTCTAACTTCACTCTTTGCTCAGGAGTCAACTTCGACGTTTCAGGTTCAGGGTACAATTGCGAGGATATTTCAGCTCTCCGCTGCGCCAGTTGTATGATTTTTGCTTTTATTTCATCAACAGTTAGATTCTGTCCGCCATTTCCGTCATTGTTGTTCCCTTCTCCATTTTGTTCTTTTACTTTCTTCTTCATGTTTTCTCGCCCTTTCAGCGACGTCTGTTTTTCAGAAGCGCCTGCTGGGGCCATATAATCGGGATGGATTGAAAGCCAATCTTGGATCTTAGTCTGGTCCCACATCTTCTCCTTCGCAAAGAAAATAGCGTGAACCCTTTCAGTTTCAGGTTCAGCTCTCAACTTTCCAAAAACAGCTAAAATCCCATTTTCCTTGTCAAGCCAAACCGTGCGGAAATGCTCAGGCAAAAACAAGGCCACATCTTGAAAAAACCCTAAAACATATTCGCCGGCAAGTATCGGCTCAGCTTGTTGCTCTCTCATTTTATGCTTTTCAAGCAATTCTTTTTTCTTGCTTTCACTGATGCCGGGAAGTTTCTTAAAACAATCAAGACAACAACCAATCCATATTTCCGCCGGCTTTTCCCCACAAAAAACGCAATACTCATCTTGCTCTTTGACTTTCTTTTGAGCTCTAAGCTTCTCCATAATTTGAACATTTGTCTCAGGAATGCCAGGCACAGCAACAAGACTTAACTCAGCATTATGCAAGCCATGCGGAACTTGTCCATCCACTATATCCAACGTTTCATAATCTGCGCCAACACTAACATGCTGAATCAAACCTTTACGGATCTTAGCTGCAGTTTCGTCATCGTAAATTTCAGCTTCATACCAAAGATTCGCCTCATCCCATCCCGTTTTAACAACTTTTCCAACAGCATTAGGCACAGCAACATGCTCAATGTAAACAGGCGCAGCAACAAGCTTGTTAGTAAAAGCCTGTAATTCCTCAGGCGTGTAAATATTGAAGTTTCTGCTCATGCCCGCAGTCATTGCGATGCCGCGGATCCGCAAAGGCTTGTCGACAATTTTCTCTAAAACCTTGAAGGGCAAAATCGCAGAGATATGCTCTTTAACCTTAGATTCACGATGCTCCTCAAACCAGGCCTTAGCCTTCTCCAACGTCCAGTCCTTATCCTTCGCAAAAAGATAACTCTGCACTTCAGTTGTATCTTCACCTACAGGTTTACCTATAACAGCCTTAATGCCCTTCTCAGCATCAATAGTTATGGTTCGGAAACTATCCTCTTGAAAATCATCTTTGCTACGGTGTCCGCTGCGAATATATTCATCAGTCTCTTCCCAAGGCAAACAGGGCCAGACCTTAAATTTTGGTCAGCCGAGAAAAACAGCAAGCCTAGGGCAGCTGAGGAGCGATAGAGACCGCTGCTTTCCTCAGCTGCCAGTACAAACTAGTATTACACAAGATTTAACATAAAAGATTTGCGATATTACTTCTCTTCTTCAAATTCAATAGGAGGTATCTCGCGCCTCTTTGAGACTTTGATGCGATATAACGAATTATCAGCTTTCATTCCGGGTCGGGTTATCCTACTAAAAAGTGGGCGGTATCCTTCCTCAGCGTCATTCTCCACTCTAATCTTAAAAGAAACGGACTCCTCTTTTCCAGGCATTAATTCTTTTATAACTCTGTGATTTCTTTCATTTTTTGGCACGCGAAATGGCCAAGCGGACATGTACATTATTTCAGTATTTCGGACCATTTTTGCTTCAGCAGCCATAATAGATATTCGAAATTCAAATGTTCCTCCTGGTTCGACCGTGCTTGGCAAGCTGACGGACCGTCGTAATGGAGAAGGATCCTTTTCTTTAGATTCTACTAACCACTCAATTCCCAGTTCTGTAACTCCGATCACTCCCACTTCAAGGCGATTCGCGAAGGCCAAAATGTCATCTTGCAAGTTCATTTTAGGCACTGCCACGTAGAAAAAGTCAATTTCAGGCACAAATGCCAAACGTTCAAGTTTTCCTATATCATCTGCAATCCCTCTACGCCCAGAACGCTTAACTTCAATTGCGGTCGTTTTATTTTCCTTCCTCGCTAAAATATCGACTGTTTTGCGTTTGTAAACCGCGGCGTCAGTCCCTATGAGCTCATAACCTTCTTCAATTAGTTTTTCGCAAACATATTTCCTAAGTGCTTTTTCATCCTTGAATAACGTGTTTATCCCCCAAAAACACTTACAATCCAATAAGATTTAATTTTTTTGCTCTCGATTTCGGTTTCTCTTTTCCCCAAATTTCATAACCGAAACTTGTTAAAGCATCATGGCTATATTTCAGTTTCAATCTCATTCGTCATAGCACTCCAATTGCGAAACATAAAATCACTCAAAGCCCAGTTTCTGCCAACCTTATCGGCTACTCGCTCACCAATCTCATTCTGCATCCGCTTGTTCATACGTTTGATCCTGCGAGTGATATGATGATATTTCAAACCGTAACGGCGTACTCGTGCATGAATCTCTTTAGGAGACAAACCATCAGATCCAGCTGCACGTAACACATCCAATATCGCCTGGTCTCGACTGTCACGACAAACCATTCCAATTAAATACTCAGAATCAAAATCCATCAAGTGACTAAGACCACGACTAAGGCCTCTTAACATACGTTTGATCTCTCGAAGTTCCCTATTATTACGGTCAATAAGGATTCTCATCCATTTGTACTTACCATACTTTTGCTCCGGATTACGACCCTTTTTAACGTTCTTCGTTGTCTTAGCTGTCAAAACTTCAACAAACCCTCCACAAACAATGAATGGGCACTGCACAAAACACACAGGTCAGCCTAGGCCAAATGGCATCAGAAATATGCAGTCTTAAGAAAGCACAGAGTACATTGCTTTCACGAAAAGAACCACAATTTAAGCCTTTCCGAACAACATTCAAAAACACATTTAACAACCAAACATTCCAAAAATTGACCTTTCTACGAAGAGCCTTCCCACCCACGCCTACATCACCCTTAGACTCTTCGTAAACCTTAAGCAACATAATCCACCTTCTTTTCCAGACTCTTCGGCGAAGGAGATTCTCGCGGCTCTATCAGTCTCTGGAAACCATCCGTAAATTTCTCCATACTCTGAACAAGCTTGACTACATTATCAGTTAAAACATCAACCTTCTCTTCTAAACGAATAAGAGTCACCGGGAATAGAGCACGCGCAGCTCCTAACTGTTCACCATTATACTCTTCGTGAGGCACACGTTCAGGCGGGCTAGCATCTATGCTGCCTAACCTTTCACCCTTTTTATCATGCACAATAATAGTGCCGTGTTTAACAATCTCCTTAGCCTCTTCACTGTAAAACCTAAAAATAGGCTTATGCAACGGAAAAGCGGCATCACTTAAAACCATGCCATACCGAGTTTCCAGTATGTTTTTGACCATTTCAACGATACGACCCGAATCAAACAATAACTCCTTAGTATCCCAACCTTTCAGCTTACCAGGATGAATAATCACATTCCTGCTAGTCTTCACCACACGACACGACCCAATCCTAACCCCAAGCTTCACCCAATTCTGAGGCTCACCCAACTTCCGCCATTCAATAGGCCGCTTCTCATGCTCAACCACAAAAAACTTAACAGCATAATCCTCTAACGCCGCAATCTCCACGGGAATAACATTCTCACTCCTGGTGAGAACCTTTAAACCCTCTTTCGTCAGACTGTAGATTTTACACACGTCTTTATGCTGAAGCCTAAGAAGATTTAGACGCAGTAGCTTATTTTTCCAATAAGTAATGTTAGGCTTAGTGCAGTCAACAACATTTGCAGCTTGACTAGCCGTGTTTCCAAACCCTAGAAGCTTGAGAATCTTA
>Ga0224501_10003789_pt1 | contig 11922 bp, 13 predicted proteins | sample SF_Oct11_sed_USG_4_FD_169105 | JGI IMG/M metagenome (GOLD analysis project Ga0224501, IMG submission 169105) | Sediment microbial communities from San Francisco Bay, California, United States - SF_Oct11_sed_USGS_8_1 | ecosystem: Environmental > Aquatic > Marine > Sediment | place: USA... | reverse complement strand
ACTTGATTTAGATACAAAATTCAGTTTTTAGTCATAAAAAATCTGCTTTTTTATTTTACCATTCTGCAATTTGAACTGACGCCTGAAAAAACCACAACGCTACAAGTTTTGGGCTTATTGCCGGAATATAGGTTGCATTAAGTGCAACCTCACCTATTCCTATTGAAAAGTAAGGTAATATTCCAAAAAAAGGCTTCTCATTGTTATAATCTTTCCGTGTCATTATGAAAGCTGTTATACCGGTATCAATATGCCAGCCCTCTTTATCCATACCTAATAATAAACGCCGTTTACTTCCACCACCCAGGTAATTTGAGTTATTTAAATGGCTGTCCTTGAAAAAACCACCATTGATAAAATGAATCCATTTTTTTTCTTCTGCAAAATTATATTCAAAACCTAACCCCCAATTTTCTTCATTAAAATTATTATTCTCATGTAATGCCTTACCATTAATAATTAAATTAAATGAATCTGCAATTATTTGCTGTGAAAATAAAAGACCAGGAAGAAGTAAAAGAATTTTCAACATTACAAAATCATTCATCAAAATTACTGTGGATGATTATATTATCGACGTTAAAAATTTTGTTTTTACTAATAGCCTGTTAAGAATTGTTAAAAATTATTACTAAGTGTTAATTACGTTAAAATTATAAATACAGTAATCAACTGTTTTTTTTATTAATGTTCTCGTTTTCTACACCCTAAAAATCACCGCTGTCATTCAGCCTAAAAAATGATACCGAATGAGTTTAGCTATTCGCCACATTTATATATTCTTAATGATATCAAAACCGCTTGATACGATAATTATCGTAATAAGTATGGTACAAAGATTTTATGATGGACTTTAGTTGAAACACGCCGCAAGAGTATTCATTCTTATTATCTTACCCTTGATGTCAAAATACAGAATTATCTTTGTCACATATATGGCGAAGCGACCTATGCGTTTATTGATGAAATAAGGTCACTTTCTCTAAAAGTTTCTTATATTCATTGGCGCTTAACAACTTGATCAGGACTTAATAGACAAATAACACGGTTTATTTATCTCGTATTATACGTACAATAGCCTTTATTTTTACGTTATAGGCTTTTCCTGAGACAAATCCATGCCATACCTTACACGCCTCATAAGGCTCTCATATATTAGCTGGGTACTTATTCGTAACGGACTTGATGAACTCATTCTTGCAACTCACCTATTTCGGCCCTTTCGTTTTTTGCGAATATTCATGCCCTGGAGCTGGATGGCCAGAAAAACACCCCGTGGTATTCGAATTCGTCTCGCTTTAGAAGATTTAGGCCCAATCTTTGTTAAATTTGGTCAAATTTTATCCACTCGCAGAGATTTACTCCCAGATGATATCGCAGTAGAACTGGCTAAATTACAGGATCAAGTCGCCCCATTCGACAATAAAACCGCGGCAACAATAATTGAAACATCGCTTGGCCATCCTTTAAATGAAATTTTCAGTGACTTCAGTGCAGCACCTTTTGCCTCGGCATCTATCGCCCAGGTTCATGCTGCGACCTTGCACAATGGGAAAGATGTTGTCGTTAAAGTGTTACGGCCAAACATTAAACCCGTGATACAGCGTGATATCAGCATACTTTATGTGATTGCCGACAAAATTGAACGTTACTGGCCTGCAGGAAAAAATCTTCGCCCGAGAGCCGTTGTTGCTGAATTTGAGAAAAGTTTACTCGATGAACTTGATCTAATGCGGGAAGCCGCCAACGCTTCTCAACTACGTCGTAACTTCAAAGATTCAGAGAAACTTTATATTCCTGAAGTCTATTGGGATCATTGTCGTAAAAACATAATGGTCATGGAACGTATTCATGGCACACCCATTGGCAACATCGATGCACTTATTGAAAAAAATATTAATTTACAACAGCTCTCAGAACGCGGTGTAGAAATCTTTTTTACCCAGGTTTTTCGACATAGTTTTTTTCATGCTGATATGCACCCTGGCAATATTTTCGTTGCTGACAACGGCCAGTATATTGCTGTCGACTTTGGCATCATGGGTACGCTCAATGATACCGACCAACGATATCTGGCAGAAAACTTTCTTGCATTTTTTAATCGTGACTATCGTCGCGTTGCTGAACTGCATGTGAGTTCTGGCTGGGTTGATAAAGATACGCGCATTGATGAGTTTGAAACTGCTATCCGTGCAGTATGTGAACCAATATTTGATAAACCATTGAAAGATATTTCGTTCGGACAATTACTACTTAACTTATTTCAAACAGCTCGCCGCTTCAATATGGAAGTGCAACCACAACTTATTCTTCTTCAAAAAACCTTACTCAATATTGAAGGCTTAGGCAGACAACTTTATCCGGAACTTGATTTATGGAAAACGGCTAAACCCTTTTTAGAACAATGGATGAAGGATAAAATTGGTCCGCGTTCTTTTTTCAAACATTTAAAAGAAAATGCGCCACTGTGGGCAGAACAATTGCCTAAAATACCACAGCTTGTTTTCGATGTTTTAGAACAAGCTAAAAAAGGCAAGTTAAAAGTTGAGCTCAACGACACACAAATGCAGCAAATTAAAGATGAAATTAAATTTGGAAATAATCGCTCACTCCGTGCAATTGCCGGTGGAAGTTTACTAATTACTGCCGCACTATTAATCAATATTAATCTTCCTTTTATAAGTGAAACTTACGCTAATATACCGTTGCTAGTATCCAGTGGTATTGGAATAACGCTGTTACTTAGCTTATTAAAGCGCTAGAGTAAATATTATGAAAATATCAATCATTAGTGGTAGCCATCGTAATCCATCACAAAGTGAAAAAATCGGACGATACATCGAAACTCTTTTTAAAAATGAATTTACCGACGTCGATCCATTTTTATATTTACTAGCCGATAATCCCCTCCCTCTTTGGGATCAATCTGTTTGGGAATCGGATAAAAAATGGATTGAACGACTTGCGCCATTAAAAGAACAATTCAGTAATAGTGATGCTTTTGTGATTATTACACCAGAATGGCATGGCCAGGTTCCTTCCGGTTTAAAAAATCTTTTTCTACTTTTTAATCGGTTTGAATTAGGTCATAAACCGGCTTTTATTGTCGCTGTCTCATCTGGCACAGGCGGCGCTTATCCTGTTGCAGAATTACGCATGAGCAGCTATAAAAATAACCGACTTTGTTATATTCCTGAGCATTTAATTATTCGTGATGTGGAAAATGTCTTCAATGACAAGAATGAAGACAATGATACTAAGTCGGACAGCTATTACAAAGAGCGACTAAAATGGTGTTTAAAAATATTACTGGGATATGGGAAAGCATTGAAAACAATGCGAGAGGAAACTGAAATTCATTCTGATAAATTTTCTAACGGTATGTAATTAGTAACTTATTCCAGCTGACCTCATTATTACACCGGTCTTTCTTACCGATGGCACTGGATTTTATAAACTCACCCCAACACTCTTTGTATTAAATTTATATTAAACTCGTAAATATTGCTGCCTACCATGAACAAATAATGCCAAAGCAATCAATACCACAAACCAAAATAATACAAAAACAATTATGGACTGCTTAGCTTTCTTTCTCTCATACCAGGTTCTGGGTTTCACCCCTTTAAATAAGAATGCAATATTCGATGCTAGATTAACGCAAACAATATTCACTGCAAGTAATAACGCTGCACCTAGTGCATGTTGATAATTCCCTGCACCCAACATAAGACCCACGGTCGCAGTTGGGGGTAATATTGCGACAGCAACCATCACTCCAACTAACGAATTAGACAAACCTGCAGTTAATGATAGTACTGCCGCAGCACCAGAAACAAGTGCGAGAACAATACCATCCATTCCTACATCCGTTCTTGCCATTAATTCATGACTGTCGAAATTTAGAGGCCAAACAAAACCGATAAAAACTGATAATCCTAGCGCGATAAACAAACCCGCGACATTTGATTTTAACGCAGACAAAAGTAGCTTACCTTCACCCAACGTGGTTGCAAAAGAGAGCGCCATATTTGGTCCTAATAAAGGTGCGATCACCATTGCACCGATCACGACCGCCACATTATCTTCAAGTAGCCCGATTGCTGCGACAATGGTTGACATAATAACCAGGTATATGAAATTACTATCGAGCTTTGCGCCTGCAACTATCTTTTGATAAAGCTCTTCTCTACTTCGAGTAACACTACTTTGTTTTTCACTAGTTGAAATATTTTCTTCTATGCGCGGTAATGTTGCTTCAACCGGTAATACAAGAATACGAGAATTTTCATCTGCGCTTAATATTGACTGCAATGAATCTATAACTATTTGTTGTTTTTCAGGACAAACTAAAAATCGCGTGCTACAGCGACCATCTTCATCAATATGCCCAACCCAAATATCAACCACTTCTTGTTGTGCTGCAAGTCCACGAAATGTATCCGCGTGTCCATGATCAGTGATTACTTCTATAACCCGCATCTAAGCCTTTACTCTTTGTAAAGCTGCTTCCACTTCATCACGTTTTTCTTTACCCGCTAACAATTCAATTAGTGTTAAAGAAAAATCCATTGCAGTACCGGGACCTCTTGATGTAATGACTTTACCATCGACAACTACAGCTTTTTCTTCATATGTCATGTTATTTACAGGAAAGTTATCAAGCGCACCCGGAAAACTCGTCGCTTGCTTGCCGTCCAGTAATCCTGCTGTAGCTAATACTCTTGGTGCAGCACAAATAGCTGCAGTATACTTATTATTTGTTGCCAGTCTTTTTACTATTGTTTGAATACGTTGATCATTATTTAAATGATCGGCACCTGGTAATCCACCCGGTAATACAATCATATCAAAATCGTCGCTTAACACCTCATTCAGCTCTTTATCGGGTACTAACTTCATACCACGACTGGCAATGACAACTTTTTCGTCAAGCCCTGCTGTCACGACATGAATACCTGCACGCGTTAATAAATCAGTAACTGTGATAGCTTCAAGCTCTTCACAACCCTGAGCAAGCGGAACAAGAACAGTTGGAATGATATTTAATTCAGAGTCGGATTTTTCCATAACGCGAGTCTTCTTTGTTGTTGTAAAGTAATAAGTGTTGATACAGGTACAAGTTTAATTCCTTTAGCCTCTAACTGCGGCAGCCATTTTTCTAAAACAGACAAGGTTAATTTTTTAGGGTGTGCAATCGCTAATGCCGTACCCTTGCGTTGCGCTTTTATTATTAATTTATTTAATTGTTTTTCAATAAACAATATCGATGCTTCATGATCAATAAAGATATCACGTTTAATACTTTTTAACCCTTGTGCACGAGCAACTTTAAACGCAACGCTATCACTGGTTGTTTTACTATCAACAAAAAACAACTTTTTATCTGTCGCGACTTCGCGCATTAATCGTGTCATCCAGAGCTGGCTTTTGGTTAACAAACTACCCATGTGATTATTAAATCCACTGGCATAAGGTATCGAATCAATACTTTCGCCTAAAATCTTGGCAAAGGTTTTCTCTGTCATGCTTTCAGTTAACCCACCTGGTCCTAATTTTTTACCGGCTTCAGATTCCATAGGTAAATGCAGCATAATTTCTTTATCATGATCATGAGCAAGCTGTGATAACTGTTTAACATAGGGAGCATGTGGTAAAAATGAATACGTTACTGCACCAGGCAAATTAACTGCACGTAAACCTGTTCTTAACTGGTAGCCCATATCATCAATAATAATACTGATAGCAGGTTGTATAATATCAAGTTTGTTTGCTACTGGACTCTCGTCCGATGAAGATTCATTAGCCTGTGCAACCTGGAGAGCGGCTGCAAGCAGGCTAATAAATAAAAAACAAAATCCTTTTCGACTATGATGATTTTGTTTTAACACTTTATTTTTTAACTATTCTTATTTTTGTAACTCTTTAACCAGATTAATGCCTTTTAATAAATTTAATGCTTCATATAAAGCATAATCTTCCTTTGCCAGGGTTAGTTTTTCTTTACTACCTTTGCTGTCTTTTTTATTACCATTGTCGTTTTCTTCTTCATCGAAATCACCATTTTTCAAGTGACGAGATAAATCCTTTTCTTTAGTTTGCTTAAAACCATTATCTTCATTTTTCGATATTTTTAAATCATCTAATACGATATCAGGTGTAATCCCTTTTGCCTGAATAGAGGTACCATTCGGTGTGTAGTAACGTGCTGTTGTTAATTTAAGGCCACTGCCATTACCCAAAGGAACAACTGTTTGTACCGACGCTTTACCGAACGATTGTGTACCCATAACAATGGCACGCTTGTGATCTTGTAATGCACCCGCAACAATTTCAGAAGCTGAAGCAGAGCCACCATTAATTAAAACTACTATTGGTGCACCACTAATTAAGTCCATACCTTTGGCGCTATGTGTCATTGTATTCGATGCATCACGGCCTTTAATACTGACTACAACACCACCTTCTAAAAATACATCTGAAACTTCTATGGCTGCCGTTAATAAGCCACCTGGATTATTCCGTAAATCCAGAACTAAACCTTTAAGCTTTTTGTTATTTTCTTTTTTTAATTTAGATATAGCTTTACGTAAATCTGAACCGGTCCGTTCCTGAAAAGCGGAAACTCGAATATAGCCAAAACCTTTTTCTAATGATTTACTGCGTACACTTTGTACTTTAATAATAGCGCGCGTTATTTTTATCTTCAGCGGCTTATCTGCACCTTCACGAACAATAGTCAGTAAAATATCTGTTTTAGGTTTACCGCGCATAATGCTAACGGCATCTTCCAGACTCATACCTTTTACATTTTTATCATCTAATCGAATAATTAAATCACCTGACTTAACCCCTGCTTTTTCTGCCGGCGTATCATCAATAGGTGAAATAACTTTTACAAAACCTTCTTCCATGCCAACAACGATTCCAAGGCCACCGAATTCTCCGCTGGTACCTTCACGTAAATCAGTAAACGCTTTTTTATCTAAATAGGCTGAATGAGGATCCAATCCACTGAGCAAGCCACGGATAGCATTTTCCAGTAATACTTTATCCTCAACTTCTTCAACATAGTTTTGTTTAACTTTACCAAATACTTCGCTCAACGAACGAATATCTTCAAGAGGGATTGATGTTGCTGACTGCCTCGAATTTTTCTTTTCCGCTAAAACACCTTGTCCCAACGCCAACATGACGCCCAGCATCAGCCCTAAACCAAGAATTAAAATATTACGTGTCATGCTTTTCATTTTCTGTCCTTTAACCTAAAACCCTTGTATTGGCGTCATTTCTAATGTGTTTTGCCAAAGTATCACATTACTTTGTTGATTTTAAAGCAAAATTAGTAACTTGATGCTTAAACGACAGCATTTTTCTCAAAATTGCTGTCGTACGGACAATAATCTCAACTCCGACACCATTTCGTCGGATTGCTGGGTTGCCCTTTCACACGCACCTCAAAATACAAACCACTTTTTAACTGCCCGCCACTGCGACCAACAGTAGCGATAATCTCACCTTCTTCAACCCAATCTCCTGTCTCTTTATATAGCGCCTGATTATAGCCATACAAGGTCATGTAACCATCACCGTGATCTATGATGACTAGCATGCCATAACCGCGTAACCAATCCGCATAAGCAACGCGACCATGTGATATTGCTCTTACATTATTACCTTCTTTACTCGGAATCAGCACACCATTCCATCTTAAATTTGCGGCTTGACGTGATTTGCCAAAAAGCTGCTCCACTTTTCCTTTCACCGGCCACCTTAATCGACCACGCCTTTTAGCAAAGGTTTCACGCTTATCGATTTCCGTTAGCATCGATGGCATGATATTTCGAATTTCTTTTAATAATTGTTGTAACTGTTGCTCGTCAGCGACAAATTTTTTCAAGCGATTGCCTTGCGCAGCAATTTCTTTTTCCATTTTTTTTATAACAACACTGCGATCAATAAAATCATCTTCTAATTTTTGTTTTTCAACCAGCTGTTGTTTGCGTGACAAGGTCAATTCATCGGTTTTAATTTTTACTCTCGCGGTTAAATTATCCAGCTTTTTTATAGTAACTACCGCTTCATCAATATGATGGCTACGTGCTTTATGAAAATAATCGTAATACGTTAAAGTTCGGCCAATAGCAGCGGGGTTTTCCTGATTTAAAAGTAACTTAAGGTATTCTTGCTGACCTATCATATAAGCTGCGCGAATTTGCTCGCTTAAAATATTACGCTGACTAGCAAGCTTGTTTCTGGTTTGTTGCTGTTGTTGTTTTAGTTTATTTAGTTCACGTTTTTGTTTACGTAGATGAAAATTAATTTTTCTTAATACATAAGCGCGCTCACCAATACGCACTTCAATGTCTTTTAAAAATTTAGTCGCGGAGTCTTTTTCTTGTTGCTTCTGCTCAATATTCTGACGCAGTTCACTCATCCGCTGACGTAATTTTTCAAGCTCTTGTTTTTTTTTCTGCTGCTGGTTGTAATCTAAACCGGAAACCGACTCATCATCAAAATTAGCGTATATAGAAAAAGAAAAAGAAAGAAAAAGAAGGGAGAAAAAAATACCTCTGAATGATTTTATTCGTGCTGAATATCTTCGCTCAAAGGCTTTGTACATTAAATCAGACTCGGTTGATTTTCATCTTCACATGGACCAATCAAAGAACGACCTGTCATTTCAGAAGGCTGTTCAATACCCATTAAATAAAGCATTGTTGGCGCAACATCGGATAGCGCACCGGTGCTTTCCATTTTAGCCTCACGTCCATAGTACACAAATGGAACGGGATTAGTTGTATGTGCAGTATGCGCTTGACCTGTTTCTTTATTAAACATCATTTCCGCATTACCATGATCGGCAGTCACCAGCATTTCGCCACCGGTTTTATCAATCGAAACCAATAAACGTGCTAAACAATCATCAATGGTTTCTATTGCTTTTACAGCAGCATCAAAATTGCCACTGTGTCCAACCATATCGGGATTTGCATAATTGCAAATAATGACATCATACTTGCCACCTTCAATTGCTTCACACATGTGATCGGTTAACTTAATTGCATTCATTTCAGGTTGTTGATCATAGGTTGCAACATTCGGTGATGGCACCAAAATACGCTCTTCAAATTCAAACGGCTCTTCACGACCGCCATTAAAAAAGAAAGTCACATGCGCATACTTTTCAGTTTCAGCAATACGTAATTGACGTATACCCAATTGAGAAATGTAATCGCCGAATACATTGTGTAAACGTTCTGCGGGATATGCCACCGGAATATCATACTCAGAATGATATTCAGTAAGACTGGTAAAGTTACCTAATTTTGGAATACGTTTACGCTCAAAAGCATCAAAGTCATCTTCAATGAAGGGGCGGGTAATTTGGCGCGCTCGATCTGAACGGTAATTCATAAAAATGACAACATCACCATCTTCGACTCTTACCCGGGTTCCGCCCTCTGGCACAATTGCCGTTGCTTTAACAAACTCATCATTTTCATTACGCTCATAGGCATTTTCTAATGCTGCTATAGCTGACTCAGCCTGAAACTCGCTTTTGCCATCTGTTATTAACTCATAGGCACTTTGAATACGCGGCCAGCGGTGGTCACGATCCATTGCGTAATATCGACCAATAATTGAAGCAAATTGGCCATTACCAAATTCAGCAAATTTTTCCTGCATCGCCTCAATTGATTCAGCAGCACTTTTTGGCGCAGTATCACGCCCATCTAAAAAAGCATGCAAATAAACTTTTTCGACACCTTGCTCAACCGCAAGCTGACACATGGCGTGTATATGTTCTTCATGGCTATGAACACCACCCGGTGACAATAAACCAAGAATATGAACTGCTTTATTATTGTTTTTTGCAACAGCGACCGATTCAAGCAACGTATCGTTGGTAAAAAATGAACCCGTTTTAATCGAGCGGCTAACACGGGTATATTCCTGATAAACTACCCGTCCCGCACCCAGATTAAGATGACCTACTTCGGAGTTACCCATTTGCTCAGCAGGCAGACCCACTTCAGCACCGGAACCCTTTATATAAGTATGCGGGTTTTCATTCCACAGCTTATCCCAGGTAGGTTTATGTGCAGCGGCAATGGCGTTGCCTTCTATTTCTTCAGAATGGCCAAAACCATCTAAAATAACTAAAACTATTGGCTTTAAATTCAATGACATAGCTATATATTTACTTTTACCACGAGTTGTATTTTAGACTAAATCTAAAATTATGCTAATTAATATACTAAATTGGCGCTAGGATACCGATTTTGCGGCATGAATAGAAGAAGTCACTAAAATATTAATTAACCCTTCTCAAACGGTAGATTATTGTATATTGTTTTACTAATAAAGAGCAGACTCTGTATTGATAATCAACTGAGTTAACAGCTAACTATAAAACAAATATTATTTGGGGATTTTAGCACAATGGATGGATTAGCTATGACAGAAACGACACTTCCATCGTTAATTACACGAGATGAAGACATTGAACGTGCATCACGCTCGCTCAAAGCCATGTCACATCCTTTACGATTGAAAATACTATGTACTCTTGGCGATCAAGAAATCAGTGTTCAGGATATTGTTGAGCATGTAGGTACTTCACAAAGTAATATTTCACAACATTTAGCTATTTTACGTGATAAAGGCATCCTTTTTTCGCGTAAAGATGCTAATCGCGTGTATTACAAAGTAGGCGATGCACGAACTTTAGCTTTAATCGATATGATGCGCGAAGTTTTCTGTTCAACTGAACTTTAAAAACATATTTTCGCCCACATGTAATGATGCAGTGGCAACATCAATATTGTTAAATAATATTTACAAGGAATAATTATGTCTATTACTCGTAAAATCCGCATTATGGCCGGTTTTGTTGTTTTACTGTCATTAATGCTTGGCGTTGAAGCAAGCCCGATTTTTCACAGTATCAACTGGTTATGGTTAACAGCTTTTGCTGGTTTAAATTTATTCCAAAGTGGCATCACTAATTTTTGTTTGCCTGAATTTTTTTTAAAAAAAATAGATAAAAGCTGCGACAACTGCTCATAAATTTTACTCTTAAGTTTTAAAAACATATTACCCGTGATTATTTATGCAATCACGGGTTTTTAATTATAGCTAACACATACTCTAAACTGCGAAATTATTATGGATCAACTTATTACATTTACCAGCAATAACACTATTCTTGTTGTTGCCATTATTATTGTTTCACTCATGCTAATACATAGCCTTGTTGGTGAAAAACTACGTGGCTACACGTCTATTTCACCTGCAGAAAGTACGCGGATGATTAACCACGATGATGCTTTAATTCTTGATGTACGTGAAAATAATGAATATAGCGATGGCCATATTATTAACTCATTACATATTCCTCTTTCAACGTTAAAAACACGTATGAGCGAACTTGAAAAACATAAAACTAAAAATATCATTGTCGCCTGTCGTTCCGGTCACCGCTCATCACAAGCATGTGCAAATTTAAAGAAAGGTGGTTTTGAACACGTTTTTAATTTAAGTGGTGGTATTATGGCGTGGGGAAATGCCAGCTTACCTTTAGTGAAAAAATAAAGTTAAGTAAAAAATCTACCTGTATTATGTTTAAATATTTATAGAGAATTAATTGTTATGCCTAAAGTTGAAGTTTTTTGTACACCCTTTTGTCCCTATTGTATCCGCGCAAAAAGATTGCTTGAAAATAAAAATGTCGAATATGAAGAAATTCGTGTTGATCAGGAACCTGAACGTCACAAAGAAATGATTTCGCGTAGTAAACGTACATCAGTTCCACAAATATTTATTGATGACTATCATGTTGGTGGTTGCGATGATTTATTTGATCTGGAAGCGGAAGGAACACTCGACTCACGTCTGGGATTATAAGTGGGCTATGAG
>Ga0224501_10003788_pt1 | contig 11922 bp, 10 predicted proteins | sample SF_Oct11_sed_USG_4_FD_169105 | JGI IMG/M metagenome (GOLD analysis project Ga0224501, IMG submission 169105) | Sediment microbial communities from San Francisco Bay, California, United States - SF_Oct11_sed_USGS_8_1 | ecosystem: Environmental > Aquatic > Marine > Sediment | place: USA... | reverse complement strand
TGCGCCGTTCCGGGTCAGTACCACTGCGCCGTTCCGGGTCAGTACCACTGCGCCGTTCCGGGTCAGTACCACTGCGCCGTTCCGGGTCAGTACCAATGCTTCAGTCGGGCTGGGATTGATATGAGGAGCTCAGGTGACAGGCAGATTCATGTGATTGCAAGCCAAGTGATCTACCACTGGGCTTTCCCACTTTCTCTCAGATTGGATTGGATTACTATTGATAGGGAGTCCTGCAATAAATTCTCCAATCCAGACTTGAGTTGATGTTCTGTTGTTCCAGGGACTATGTGCGTCCAGCTAGCGGATTGCATCTCTGAGCTGCAGAATTGGAATGGCAAAGCAGTCATCATTCGCGGTCGAGGGGGTTGGTAGTTTAACCATGGTGACCCATCAATTCAAAGGACAGCTATGATTTTGTCCTCTATGTAGTAGAATGTGGGTTTTAGACAATTCTTTGAATTGTGACTAATTAATCCTGTTCTGAAAACTTGTGATTCTTAACACGTGCTAGGCTATTTTCTTCTGTCATTTGAGAGTACCCACTGCCAACCTTTCCCGGGCTGTATCTAAGGCTGTATCTAGGGTCTCCTGAACAGTTTCAGATAGGAATAGTTTTGTTGATAGCCTTGTTGAGCACAAAATTATCCACAAGACAAAAATACGGGCAGCATGAGATTCGAGTCAAAATCTTCTCGGTTCAAACTCGAAAACCATAAATACCTGCTGGCTTTCACTCTAAAACCATAAATACCTGGTGGCTTTCACTCTAAAACCATAAATACCTGCTGGCTTTCACTCTAAAACCATAAATACCTGCTGGCTTTCACTCTAAAACCATAAATACCTGCTGGCTTTCACTCTAAAATGTGTTTCACTATTCTCCTCATCTCCAATGCATAAAGTTTGTTCACCACAACCACCATATGAAACGTTCACCTCCTGATAAACCCACAATATTCCTGGAGATGCCGGGGATTGAACCCGGGCCCTCACACATGCTCTACCACTGAGCTGCATCCCCTTTGCTGTTACAGGTATGTTTAGTGCCGGTGTCGATTTCACTACGGGTAAACAAATCGCTGACGGAGAAAATGGCGAGAGATTTAGTTATTTCATGGCAACCGCTCTCAGTCAACTGAGAAGACTGCCACAAGTCACACTCGCACTACTACAAGGTGAGACTGGTATCAGTCATTTCTCTTTCCGCTGATTCCAGGAGGGATGTTGATGCAGTGGATAAGTGGATCGAAAACCAAAAGTTCCATGTTCTTTCCCGGTACAGTGTCTCATTGGTCAAATTCAAGTCACAATAAACTGTGTATGTGGAATTACTTCAATGGTCACTGGGCAGTTTGGTTCAAATAGAAATCCCCTCGTGATACGCCATGAAAACGTCTCCGCCAAAAGATCAGTAGGCCAGTCAGTAGGCCAGTCACTGCACTCATCTCTGTACAGTAGGGCAGTCACTGCACTCATCTCTGTACAGGTGTCACGAGATAAAATTTAATGAGAAACCTCGGACAAAAAATACGGTTCCATAACTAATACCATTACCAGGATTCTATAGACTACTCATCTGCTTTTTGGTTGGAGAAGTTTTGCAAGAAAGGTGGTTATTTCTCATGAGCTGTTTCAATTTCTACTTCATTCCATCCATTGCATATTTTCAGAGTTCCTGTGCATCCTGTCGTCCTGTTCCCTCTCCACTTGCTTCCTGTCATCTCATTGGTTCGCACTTGTTTCCTGTCATTCCATTGGCCCCCCGGTCGCCCCCACTTGTTTCCTGTCATCTGATTGGCTCCCCACTTATTTCCTGTTGTGTCATTGGCCCTCACTATCACCATTTGTTGTCTGCAGATCCGGTGATGGGCGGAGCGGCAGAAATTATGGTGGCAACAGACTACCAGCTGGCCTCCCCTGACCTGCGTATCCGTTTTGTTCAGGTTGGTAGCTAATGGCCATCTCATACGGCCAAACCGAGAGGTGCACCTCTCGGTGGTGCACCTCTCGGTTCGCCATCCTGAACATCAAAGGCAATGTCCTAGCTCGAGCCAGCAGACAAAGCTTGCGCTTTGATGAAGCCGAAGTGGAACCATTACACACACCGGCAAGGAGGGATGACTCCGCATTAGAATGTCGCAAATCCCTAATTTTAGTGCAGAGCCGTTCTCCCTTTCTGTAAATTTTTCCCTGATTTTATTAGAAAATTGACTCGGCTCGAGCCGGCGACATCCTAGAGCGAGTCAGGGCAGATAGGACGTCATCGGTACTGCCTTATACACTCTGCCTCGCGCCACGATGCCACCATGTTCAGCCAGGCGAACCAAAAAGTGCGCCTCTCAGTTCGGCTGTATCGAGCGGCCATAAATGGCACACTTCTCATCTTAACAGAGCCGGTTTGGTTGGTTTAAAACAGGCCCCAGTGTACCGGATTCAATTGTTGATAGTACAATCACTATGCCATTGTATTAGCATCAAACTGAAACGGCCAACTAATTTATTCCTCACACTGTAACAATGGTTCCGTCTTTTTCAAGTTTTTCATTTCACAAAGCTGGCAAATCTGTTTTTCTTATTTCTGCATTCCAGTACAAAATTCTACAATCCGACCTCTGCTTATTTTAACACCCAATGGTAATTTTTAAATCACTTTTTATCAGTATAATGGCCAACCCACTTTTCCCTTTTCTACATTTCTTTGTTCTAATTTTTATAAGAAGTGCACCTTTTCCCTTTTCTGAATGTTCATGTAACAAGAAATTCATTTTTTTCATTTCAGGGTAAGATGGGAATTGTCCCTGGCTTCGGGGGCGCCACCCATCTCGTGCAGAAGGTCGGACCACAAGCGGCTCTCGATCTTCTGCTAACTAGTCGTTTATTCGACGCCCAGTCAGCACTCGATATTGGCTTAATCACGGACATTCTTCCATCGACCAATGAAAATCAATCATCCAGCGACATGACCGAGGCAGATGATTGGGCGTTACAACACGCGATGAAACTATTAGAGAGTAAAATAGGGCATTTACCCGCTCAAGTTGTGCATGGACTGAAGTCTGTGGTGATAGGAACTTGTCATTTAGATTATGATGAGTCTATTCGACACGAGAGAGGACATTTTAAAAACTTATGGGGAGGAGAAGCTAACAAGGCAGCTCTGTTCGGTGATATCAGACACAAATAAATGGTTGCAAATTTATTATAGCAGGTTTACACTAGAGCGGCAGCGGCAAGCGGTGCCGGAGGGGTGTTTACAATACCGGCACTGCTATTTGTGCTACCCAAACGGTCAACTTCTGCCAATCCAGCGGCACAGTGCCGCTATGGGTCGGCGCCGCATGCACTATTTACCCAGGCAGCCCAGGCGCAGTGACCAATCAGACCGGCGATTTTATTTACTTCACTTACGCTTACAGTGTTTAGCTCAAGGATGAACTGCTGCTTTCCCAACGATGAAGAAAAGCACATGCAGGAGCGGCATTCTGCCGCTGGATCACTGGAAGCCGACGCCCACTTGACGGCCATTTTGAGCGGTTTTTAAGCGGCAACCTGGCGGTTGCTACTCTTGTAGACTCCACTTTAAGCCCCGTGGTGTGACAGCGCAGCGAGAATGGGTTAACAAATCCCCCCTCATGACAAGAAATAAGGTCACCTGACTACGTAACTATGTAGCAGCTCTCACTGGGAGTTGTGCTATCACACCACATAATGAGAAGTGACCCTTGTGGTATTATCCCCCTTTTCTTGGTTAAGACCAGCCACAGCCAACAACAAGACCCTAAATTAGTATTTTATAAAATAGTATATTTAAAATGAATAGTATGGTTGCAAAAGACCAAATCGTAATATTCTAGTCGGAATCTGCTATACAATATACGTCTATGACCAACGCCCGGAATTCAGTAACTCTATGTTACCACGGTGAGTAAATGCAACGCAAAATTATCTAGAGCCCTCACGTAAAAAGGAATATAGTCTTCATCAATGGTCAATAACAATAATCGGTCGCTCCCCAAATTTTTTCGAACAAACGAAGTTTCCAACATAATCATAAACGCATGTGCATGTGCCCCTCCCCAACAGCAAACAGCTAAAAACCTCGGCGACATTATGTACAAAAACAGGCAGAAACTTGTAAAAATCAGTAACAAAATGACGAAATTGTAAAACAATTTTTTCCAAAACCATCAACGTTTGAATTTGTTTAGATGCAATAACTTTCTCTGTCGGCGATTCCGACGAGGTATCCACTGAATGTGACCGATGGATCAGCATGCGACACGATAAATGTTTCTATACCTCCGGTGTTCAATTCAATATCCACGGCTATGTAGGCGGAGTTATCAATCACTCTCACACCTGTCTGAGTAGCCAATGGGTGATCAGCAACAGTCATACCATTCAGACGAATACCTGAAAGATAATATGATTGATCAGTCGATAAGCCAATGAGCAAGCATCTTTTAAACTGGTACCACGAAAGGCTAATTATTTCTAGTCTAGCCAGTGGGATCTGCATTTACTGAAAACAATACAATGCTTCGAGTTACCCAACACTTTGAAGAATGTTTTTTGGAAAAGTTCAGTTAAAATGAATGCTGTTGGCCTACATTTTATGAGCAAACCAATCTCTAGGCACACCCATTTGTGATCCGTGCTAGTTAAAATAGTTTGCCGAGTTTCCATATATGTAAATGGAAAATGGACCCAAATTGACGTCATTGCCACACAAATGCAAAAGAGTTACCATACATTCGTACGTAATTTCTTCTAAATTCCGTACGATGATACCGAATAGTTTATAGGCAATCACTGCTGTTATGAAATAATCACACATACTAATATATTTTCGCCCATATTGTGCACTGAGTCACTTGTAATACCGATCCGAAGTGAGCAATGTTTCCAATGAGCGAGCAAATGGGTCACCGAGCGAGTCATTATACATAAGTACGCAGCTCTACAAACTCACCGAATCTTGTGTTACATGGTTATCATGGCTGACTAGACTAAACAAGTCAGTATACCAATAGATTTTCAGTGCTTCTTAAACCCCTGCACCTCCGCTATCAAACCTGGTTGCCTGAAATTGGTGATTTTTTTATCGATCTGCTCTGCTTTGCTTTAATATTCATTTGGATAACTTACCATCTACCCTTGCTACAGGAACGACAAGCATGAGATGGTTCTGGTAGTTGTCCACTCCCAGTCTGAACAGACCCTCTGTATATTGGGGAGTAGTGATGACAAATTTACCACCAAGCCACTGATTCACTGGAGCGATACTGATGAAGCAAGGATCAGCAGCCTCCGCAATTCTTGGTGCCGACTGGGACTTGACGATCTGCATCACCATTACTGGCCTACAAGAGAATTGCAAGATCTTATCTGTGCACAGTTTCGAATCATGGCGTGAAATAAAGGCGGCCGGCCCTCCCAGAGAGTTTTTTTTCGATAAGTACCAGGGTGTAGGCAAAGTCTCCTTAATGACACACCCTGGCAAACGCTGAATCAAAAAGACTTCGTAGACCATGCAATTTCTGTAAGCCCCCCCCCCCCGACACTAGTCAGGATACGAAAGAAGAAGGCGTGCGCAGGTTGCAGCCAGTGCTTGTGTTATCTCTAGGTTACACAAGATGCCTCAGAGTCCAAGAGTGTTGGGGTTTGAGTTCGTACCCCTAGATGGCAATATTAATGGTGACGAACTACCATAGGGTTCTGTTTTGCAGGATATAGTCTCAAATCAGACCCTCCTTTATTGGCAAAAGCATGTGCTGCACTCTTTTCTGTCAATGCAGTGACCTTTTGCTAGCCCCCTGAACATCACACGGCTCGTACAACTGGGAGCACATACGTGTAGTAACACGCTTACTGTGTGGAAGTCATTCGTCCATCATCAGTATTCGGAACATCCAGCTCAATGAAACCTCCCTCATTACAGTTATAGTTCTGGCCTCTGAAGTTCACTGTTGTGCCGTCAGCGGAACACACAATTCTGAACAAGTCGCCAACGGTTCTGCAAGAGACACGGTAAATTGAAACGAGAACGAGAAGTCAATTAATTCAGGAAACGGAAAACAGTCCCTGAATGAGGTCAAAGACCACACAAATGGAGCAGAGTTACCATTCGTCTGCATAAAATTTCTTTCCAATTCCGTGCAATAATACCTGAAACGTTTTTCTTTTCCTTTCCTAGTTTGGTACTACGCTACTAATACCAATCCAAAGTGAGCGGTGTTTTAACTGAGTAAGTGACTGGCTCACTGAGCCAGTGGAATTGTAATTCTACCTGGGTATTAGGCATATTAATGGACCCGCTAAGCCTGAGGCTTGTTTGAGAGGTAGCACCTATAGGATAAATGTAAGGAGCTTATACAACGGGGCCCGTCATGGCCTGGATTTAAACAATGCCGTTATCCCTGGTTCGGTAGCAGGATAGGCAACTCCACGATCTCTTTTATCTAACATTTGTGTGTCTGGATGTTCACCAAAGGACCCGAAGGGCATTCTCACCTGAAGGAAGTGGGGACAATCATGAATTCAGTACCGAATCCTTCAAGAGGAGGCAACTGGGCAGCCAGGTGATCACGAGAAGCAGACAGCTGAACCTTGGTACGGATGTTTCCAGAGAAGACAGCAATCGGTCGGTTAGCGACAATCTTAGATCCAGTCAAATCTCCCACACTCTGGGCCTACAGTGGTAAGGCGGGTTAGCATATAATGGCCGTCTCGTTGAGGGTTTTGGATTCTCTGAACAAGAGGCGCGGGTTCCTCCGCTTGACTAGTTTATGTAAATGATCAGGTGTGTGCTGCGTTTTCAGTGAAGATTCGAGTATCAAGACTGATCCCATTGTGAAATACGCCTGATATATGAATGTGAGCAGTAAATGGATAAAGTAAAAAATTCCACCATCTGTGCTCTGAGTCAACCCCATCTACATGTATGTAAATACGGACAATGCTCACATAAAGCATTGTAGAGCTTCTATACGCAATTTACTGACCTGGAAGACTTGATCGCATTCGAGATCAATGTTGAGAGTAGCGTAGCTGGTGGCTCTCCACACAACCAGAGAGTTGAAGGTCATATCAACATTGGTGATTCCGTTGCAATCTGTGGCCACAATGGCGAACTGGGTCTCAATTGTTGGTGGTGCATAGTGGACGGTGTAGTAGGTTGTGCCTAGAAATGAAACTTCGTTATCAGTGAATAGGGACAGGGAAAGCCTAGCCTAGCCTAGCCTAGCCTCCGTATGAAAGAATCCTGGGTCTAGTTCTCGATCATGCTGAGCGACTACTGTGAGAGTGAGCTCCTGACATGAGGTCCTAACCAACAGCCCTCGGACTTCGGAGGTCTGTTAGAACGACCAAGTGACAGAATAGAAAGGAATGAGGAGGCGATCTGCGAGACAAGACATGGTTGGAAATGGAATCAAACCAAGTGGGTGATGTACCAGAGTTTTCTAGGCAACTAATCATCGATAACAGCGCAAGCGATTTAGAATGATAAAGGTCAAGGTGAGTGAATAAATGCACTGCCTGGCATTTTCAGTTTTAGCTTCAGTCATTGACTCCCAAATCTGTTACCCGAGGAACACGAACCAAACCGCTGAAAGCAACACGGGTAAGGTCTCCTCTTCGAGGTGGCCCTTTTCGGTGGCTGCTCACTGGGAACTGCTGCTTACCGAGGGAGGACGTAGCGAATGCCTGGAACGCGTCATTAGAGTAAGGGAACTGCTGCTTACCAAGGGAGGACGTAGCGAATGCCTGGAAGGCGTCATTAGAGTAAGGGAACTGCTGCTTACCGAGGGAGGACGTAGCGAATGCCTGGAACGCGTCTGCTTACCGAGGGAGGACGTAGCGAATGCCTGGAACGCGTCTGCTTACCGAGGGAGGACGTAGCAAATGCCTGGAACGCGTCTGCTTACCGAGGGAGGACGTAGCGAATGCCTGGAACGCGTCATTAGAGTAAGGGAACTGCTGCTTACCGAGGGAGGACGTAGCGAATGCCTGGAACGCGTCATTAGAGTAAGTCTCTTTGTTTACGCCCATCACATCTACTGGAAGATCGCACTCAACAGTGATGGCGTTGTACATCAGCCGAGTTCCCAGGGTTCTCAGGGCAGGGGAGACTGCAAACTCCTGTAAATAAAGAGTAGACTTGAAAAGGACCAGCTACTTCACCAGGAAGGCCATCTTGTCCGTGAATTGGTTTAAAGTGAGTGAGAGGTACGCAAGTCTCAGTTCACCATGGGTCGAGACAGTTGGACCCTTAACCACCAATCGGGACCCCCGTTATTTTGAATATGGTGATCCTAAGCCCCCAGTTTTCACAAAACCGAACACGAGCCTATGAGCTCCATCATCTTAGATACATGATGTAGCAAGTACAATGGTTTTCCTCCACACACCTGCACACCTGCCGTTTCCTACCTGAGTTTGACCAGAAGGAATGCTGATGGTAGTATCGTAGTGTGGTCTGATAACCTTAGGTGTGTTCAGTCGGCAGAAAGCTACCTCATCATTCGCGTTGCCAACATAAATCTCCAAAGCATAGTTTCTCGGGTACTCTACTACATTCTCCTCGAAAAGCTGCAAGAAGAACCTTTGGCTAGCAGCTCTTAATTACACAGAAGATGCCACGAGGATGATGGAATGGGAAGAATTGCCTAGCCAAGAGTTGTTGCCTGAAGACTGCGAACCATGGGTAGTCTGAACAAGGAGGGCTGTATGGTTTCATTATTCGATCACACCGGGTTGAGATAACCCCTAGATTTAAATGCGTAGATTCATTTTGACATGAGTTGGCATCAATATACCAAGGCACCCATCGATTCAGTTTGAGGCACAAACTACAAGACTGAGCAAGATGGTACTGGGCGTCTGGGTGGTTGGGGTCACCCAAACTAAACCATTGGTTTCCACAGCTACTGAGAATCCTGCTACAAACTAACCAGGTAGTACTTGTGGCCCTCTGGTGGGTTGCCGCAGTCTTCGTCAATCAAGCTATCAAAATCATCATCCAGGCCATTGCAGCTCTCTTCATCTGTGCTTCCATCACAGTCATTATCGACTCCATCTCCGGGAGTTTGAGTGGTAGCCTGGCACTGGATAATCAGCAAAATGAAATTAATTAAAGTTTCTCACTACTAGCGAGCTCCAACCATGGGGAAGTCGAGTCTCGCTACTGGAAACCTTATTTACTTTTGGTCCTGTTCGAGTGAAGAAGAGGGGTGCCCCCCCCCACTTCGCTTACACCGTTACACTTTCCGACCGCGATTGACTCTGGGACAACCTATACTTTTATAATTGTTCAGGTTCTTGGTTGTGACCGTAATATATGGCGGTATTGGACTGTGTGTCTATGGGTGTGACTGAATAGGTTATATAAGAGCAGAGACACAATCAGGTAGCGGGAACCAGCCTAACCCCTGCTGTGCTTGCTTAGAACTGAATGGTGGGGGGTATAAAGATGGGAAGCATGCTTGGGAATCAAATACGAACCTCCTGTAAGATGTAAAGAAAGAGAAGAGAGTAAGAAACTTCAAGAATGAAAGAAGTATAAACTGGGGTAATCAGGGCTCTTCTGTCGGGAATTGTACACCAAATTTCAGTGGTTGGACTCTGAACATTGATACACGTGAATGGATCTGCACAATTTGGCATTGCCAAAACTTATTTGGATGACAGCATAACTTAGTGTTACAGTCGTCAACCTTCGCCTGTAGATCCATAGAGACATATCAATGTTTTTGGAATTCCCGACAATTGAATCCCATCGTAAAGTGTTAACTGGGAGAAACATTATCAAAATAATAACAATTACACTTGGTTCTTGTGGTTCCTGAAGAAAGATGAAATAAACTGAAAACTCCTGCAGAAGCTACGCTACATAGTGACCATTGCTACACCCAGCTACATTTTAACAAGTACATACGAAAGTTCGGTCAAGTCTGAATCCGATGGCGTTTCCATAGGTCTCACGATCAGCCAATCCGAATATCAGAGCCATGTATTCAGCATTCTGATCAAGATGGTGAAGGACACTCTGTCCTATAAAGAGAGAACAAGGTTATCACATATGTTTTCTTTGTAAGAGGTGTAAATTGAAGAGATTCCCCATTGTACCGCAACACAATAGAATTAGCAAGGGTGTCCCTTCTTTCGCTCCATGATGGAACAGCTTTCCGGAGTTGTGCAGAAGCTTGCCTATAGTGTGTCTTTGAATCAGCATTTTCCTGAGTGCATCATTAGAATTTTTGTTTGCACCCGCGTGCCCCATAGAGAAGGTAACTCTAGGAGTGGCTTCTGTTATTTAACGCCGTGATCCAAAACGGACGAATGGGTGCACTGGGGATCCTGTATATCGTGCCTTGTATCAATACAAAATCAATAGCCCATTGGTTGCAAAGTGGACGAAAATGGGTGTGCTAAGGTGGGATCTATGGGTAACCTATGGGTAACCTATGGGTAACCAGCATACTTCCACCACAGAGATAGCTTCACCCTGCCATGCACTGGATAACATTACCTTGCTCTAAGATAACGAGACAGACACGTATAGGTTAGGCCGAAACCATTTCACAGTGAACACATGGTGAACCACTACTAAGAATGGTGAATCGTGGGGCAAGCATTGGTGTCTTGGTGATGGTTGCAGTGGTGTTGGAGGGGAGCTGAATACTAAAGCTTCACGTCATTGGGTTTGTGATGGAGGTAAGTAATGAGGGCACAGGTGATGGTAGTGTTTAATATCCCAAATCCATTTGTAATTTGATGGGCTACGTTCGTGCTTTGGTTCTAAGAGAACCAATGGTCCACAAGGCGTCTTAACTTGTGTGTGAAATGTCTTAAGCGAAGGAGAGTTGCACAAGTGTCTTGCTCACAAGCTCACCAGGGATGGCTTTGAATCAACGGCAAGGCATGGGTCAAGACATGTGGGAGGTCAGTGTCCTGTGGGGAGCCTTATTTACATGTGGTAGATAGATGGGGGCCGACTATGATAATGGCAACAATGCCAGTTCAATCATTTCAGAGTTTAAAACACCTCGGGCACGGCTCAACTTAAAAACAAAGATTGACTCTCCGCACTTACCATTTGGAACGAAGAACAGAATTCCTTCGTTGGATGTTCCTGGGATTGGTGCCCATCCCGGGTCGGCTCCTAGATCATATTCGCCTCCCTGTGGGTTGGTGAATCGCAGACCAGACCTCTGAGCAGCGGAAATCGCGATCATAATGGAGTTATTGAATGGCTGTTGAATGCCGTTGACACTGAAAAAAGGTGTAAATTGAGACGTGCGGCATGGCCAAACTACTATTCATTCAGCAACATGAAGGTCACTGAGCCACATGAAGGTCGCTGAGCCACATGAAGGTCACTGAGCCACATGAAGGTCACTGAGCCACATGAAGGTCACCGAGCCACATGAAGGTCACCGAGCCACATGAAGGTCACCGAGCCACATGAAGGTCACTGAGCCACATGAAGGTCACTGAGCAACATGAAGGTCACCGGTATGTTGCAATTGGCATATTAAACCTATGGGGTTGTCATCAAGGAACTGTTTCCTGTGCTACTGAATGTCCTAATAGATGTCCACACCAGACGGCTAAAATTTGAAACTTGACCCGGCAGCATTTCATTTGAAAGCAGCGCTGACTCTATGCTAACATGAAAGGATGTTGCCATGTTCAGGTTGACATCCTTTCGAACGCTATTCATCAAGCTTGTCTTGGATTTTTTCAGCACATTTGCCAGCAGGCTCACTGACCACTGTATTTATAGTTGCCAGCAGGCTCACTGACCACAGTATTTATAGTTGATTATATGCTCCAAACCCAAAGAATGGACAGCGTGTCATTGAACCGATTAAATTCTTACATTTGTCCAGAAAGCGGAGTTACAAATCGGTAGTCTCT
>Ga0224501_10003787_pt1 | contig 11923 bp, 8 predicted proteins | sample SF_Oct11_sed_USG_4_FD_169105 | JGI IMG/M metagenome (GOLD analysis project Ga0224501, IMG submission 169105) | Sediment microbial communities from San Francisco Bay, California, United States - SF_Oct11_sed_USGS_8_1 | ecosystem: Environmental > Aquatic > Marine > Sediment | place: USA... | reverse complement strand
ATGTAAAAAACGCAGAAAATTGCAAAAAAAATGCTTTTTTTTAATTTTTTTGTGATTTTGATAGGAAAATTGGAAGATAAAATTTCCAAAAATTTCTAAAACTAGTGTGTAACAACTTCTTCAGAAGAGTCATCTTTTGTTTGTGCAGCAGCCAAATCAGCTTCCACCTCTTCCCATTTTAGAGGTTTTAGTTCTTCGGTTAAGGCATGTTTTAGAACTTCATCAACTGTTGTAACTGGGATAATTTCTAAACCATTTTTTACATTATTTGGAATTTCTTCCAAATCTTTAATATTCTTCTCAGGGATAAGAGCTTTTTTAATACCACCACGAAGTGCAGCCAGTAGCTTCTCTTTCAATCCACCAATTGGCATAACCATACCACGCAAGGAAATCTCTCCTGTCATGGCTATATCTTTTCTAACTGGAATTCCTGTCATTGCAGAAACAATGCTAGTACACATAGCAGCGCCGGCAGAAGGCCCATCTTTAGGCGTTGCTCCTTCTGGCACATGGATATGTATATCATTTTTTAGATATTTATCATTCTTAATGCCAAATTCATAAGAGCGGGAACGTACATAGCTCCAAGCGGCCTGTGCAGATTCCTGCATCACATCGCCGAGCTTACCAGTTAGAGTTATCTTTCCTCTACCACCGGGGATAATAACTGCTTCAATAGGTAGCAAATCTCCACCAACTTCAGTATATGCTAGGCCAGTTGTAACGCCCACATGGTCATCTTTATCCACCTTGCCATGCTCATAACGCTCAACACCAGCATATTTCTTTAAGTTATTAACAGTAACGCTAACTTTCCTTACCTTATCTTTAACAATTTCAGTCACAGCCTTACGCGTAAGCTTCGCAATCTCCCTTTCAAGGTTACGCACGCCAGATTCACGCGTATAGTGAGAAATAAGATTATGTAATGCGCCATCAGAAATCGCCCACTCGCCTTTTTTTAGCCCATGTTCTTTAAGCTGCTTAGGAATGAGATGTTGTTTAGCGATGTTAACTTTCTCTTCTTCGGTATATCCAGAGATTCTAATAATCTCCATCCTATCAAGAAGTGGGCGTGGCATGTTCATGCTGTTGGCAGTTGTAATAAACATCACGCCAGAAAGGTCGTAATCAACTTCTAAATAATGGTCATTGAAGTTCTTATTTTGCTCAGGGTCTAGCACTTCAAGAAGCGCAGAAGCTGGGTCACCCCTAAAATCCTGCCCCATCTTGTCTATCTCATCAAGAAGTATAAGTGGATTTGAGGTTTTTGCCTTTTTCATAGATTGGACAATCTTGCCTGGCATAGAGCCTATATATGTGCGTCTATGTCCTCTAATTTCAGATTCATCACGCACGCCGCCAAGAGAAACGCGAGCATATCTACGTCCTGTAGCGCGAGAAATTGATTTAGCCAAAGATGTTTTACCAACACCAGGAGGGCCAACAAAGCAAAGTATCTGGCTTTTAATTGATTTTGTACGCTGCTGAACAGCTAGATATTCAATTATTCTTTCTTTTACTTTTTCTAAGCCATAATGGTCTTCATCAAGAATTTCTTGAGCTTTTTTAATGTCGCTAGCAACTTTGGAGCTTTTCTTCCAAGGGATATCAAGCAGCCAATCCAGATAGTTTCGTACCACTGTAGCTTCTGCAGACATTGGGCTCATATTTTTTAATTTCTTAAACTCGGCCTTAGCTTTTTCGCGGGCTTCTTTAGAAAGCTTGGTCTTTTTTATTTTGCTTTCCAGCTCAGACATTTCGTCCTTGCTGTCATCAGACTGACCGCCAAGTTCTTTCTGGATAGCCTTCATCTGTTCATTTAGATAATATTCTTTTTGAGTTTTTTCCATCTGGTTACGCACACGAGAGCGAATTTTACGCTCGGTGCTAAGAACAGAAGTTTCTCTTTCAATTAGAGTTAGAATTTTTTCTAATCTTTGTGTTACAGAGAAAGTTTCTAAAATGTCCTGTTTTTCAGAAATTCTCATACTGAGGTGAGAAGCAACCGTATCAGCCAGTTTGCTTGGATTTTCAAGTTGTTTTATGCCATTTAGAATCTCAAGAGGAACTCTCTTATTCATCTTCACATATTTTTCAAAAGTATTGACTGTAGAGCGGCTGAGTGCTTCTAGCTCGTCTTCATTGCCTTTTTCTTCTTTTATCTTTGTAACATCTGCCTCAAAGAAGTTTTCATTTTCAACGTAGTAATTTACTTCTGCACGAACCATTCCTTCCACAAGAACTTTAACAGTTCCATCTGGTAGTTTTAGTAGCTGCAATATTTTTGCAAGGACGCCTGTTCTATATATATCGTCTGGAGTAGGATCGTCATGAGCAGCATCTTTTTGAGTAAGAAGCAATATCTCTTCATCGTTATCTACTACCACTTCTAGAGCATTGATAGATTTTTCGCGACCAACAAAAAGTGGGACAATCATACCTGGATATACAACAATATCTCTTAGGGGTAAGACTGGGTGTAATTTTGATTCTGATTCTTTTGATGCGGACATACCACAAATATAGGTAACAAAAAGGGCACTTACAAGTGCCCTTTATAGTTTTATTTAAGTTTTTCTTAAAAACCTCAAGAAAGATGCAAAAATAGCTCTCTAACTATGATCTTTTAGAAGAAGATTTTCTTGCTTTTGGTCCAGATTTCTTTTTGCTGCCATTAGTGAAGGTAATTAGTGGCTTAGAACCATCTCTAACAACTTTTTCGCTTATAGCAACAGAAGCAACATCTTCCATACCTGGAACATCATACATCAAATCAAGTAACGTTTCTTCTAATATTGCTCTAAGACCCCTTGCGCCAGTTTTTCTATTGATTGCTTTTTTAGCGATTTCTCTTAGGGCACCATCAGAGAACTTCAGCTCAACATCTTCCATATCAAACAATTTTGCATATTGTTTAATAAGGGCATTTTTAGGCTCTGTAAGAATTTGAATAAGAGCATCTTCGTCCAAGTCATCCAGAGTTGCAATTACAGGAAGCCTGCCAACAAATTCTGGTATAAGACCAAATTTCACCAAATCTTCTGGCTCAAGCTTCTTAAGCGTCTCACCAGTTTTTCTTTTTTCCTGACTTTTCACAGTTGCGCCAAAGCCAATAGATGACCCATGCATTCTAGCATCTATAATTCTTTCAAGTCCTGAAAACGCACCACCACAGATAAACAAGATTCCTGAAGTATCGACTTGCAAGAATTCCTGCTGCGGGTGCTTTCTTCCCCCTTGTGGCGGAACAGAAGCGACAGTACCTTCCATAATTTTTAGAAGTGCTTGTTGTACGCCTTCACCAGAAACGTCACGCGTGATAGATGGATTCTCGGATTTTCTAGAAATCTTATCCACCTCATCGATATAAACAATACCACGCTGAGCGCGTTCTACATTATAATCTGCAGCTTGTAGAAGTCTCAAAATGATATTCTCAACATCTTCACCAACATAACCAGCTTCAGTTAATGTTGTAGCGTCAGCCATAGTAAATGGTACGTCCAAAATACGTGCTAGTGTTTGTGCTAATAATGTTTTACCACAGCCAGTTGGACCAATTAAAAGTATGTTAGATTTAGCTAGCTCAGGTTCAGCACCTTTTTCCATGTGGTCAACACGCTTATAGTGATTGTGCACCGCAACAGATAGGACCTTTTTGGCATCTTCTTGCCCGATAACATAATCATCTAAAACTTCGTATATAGAGCTAGGTCTAGGAATTCCTGTTTCACCATCAACAGCCAGTGGAGATCTAGTTTCTTCACGGATAATATCTAGGCACAATTCCACGCATTCATTGCAGATAAACACTGTAGGGCCGGCAATAAGCTTTTTTACCTCATGCTGGCTTTTACCGCAGAATGAGCAATACAGCGTATTATTATCATCCGTAGAATCAGCAACCATGTTTTCTCCTTTATCCTTGCCCCAATTATACCATTTTTTTGGTTATTTGTCCTGCTCTGTTTTTGGACGACTTTCAACAATTTCATCAACCAAACCAAAGCTTTTTGCGTCCTCTGCCTTCATAAAATTATCTCTTTCCATGCTTTTTTCAATTACAGGGAGTTTTTGACCAGTATGCTTAACGTAAATATCGTTTAGTCTTTTCTTTAGGTCCAAAATTTCTTTTGTATGGATTTCTATATCAGTTGCCTGACCTTGGAAGCCACCAGAAGGTTGGTGAATCATTATACGTGAGTTAGGAAGGGTAAAACGCTTGCCCGTAGCCCCTGCTGTTAGAAGAAGCGAGCCCATAGAAGCTGCTTGTCCAAAACAAAGTGTTGAAACATCAGGTTTGATATATTGCATAGTATCATAAATAGCCAAACCAGAAGTCACCACACCACCAGGTGAGTTGATATACATAAAGATATCTTTATCAGGGTTTTCTGATTCTAAGAAAAGTAGCTGAGCTGTAATTAAGCAAGCAACATGATCATTAACAGGGCCATTTAGGAAGATGATTCTTTCTTTTAGAAGTCGGGAGTAAATATCATATGAACGCTCACCTCTTCCGCTTTGTTCGACAACTATAGGAACCAGATTGTTCATTTGAGGGTCAAAATTTTCTATTCCTTCTATCCTGTCAATCATCCTTTAGCCTCTCCTAATTGTGTTATTTTTTAGTTTTCTTGCTATCCTTCTTTGCCGCTTTCTTTTTGGGAGTGGATTTTTTAGTATTGCCACCACCTTGTTCAAAATCTTGCAAATCAGCAATAGTCATTTTCTTATCTTTGATAGAAACTTTTTCTAAGATAAAATCAACAACTTTCTCTTCTAACAGGGGTCCTTTTATTGCTTCTACCTGTTCAGGGTGGCTTTTATAATGCTCAAAGACCTTTTGTTCCTGTCCTGGAAAACGGCTAGCTTCAGCGAAAATCACTCTATTTATCTCTTCTGGAGTAACGGCGATTTTATTTTGTACACCGATATCAGAAAGAAGTATGCCAAGGCGCACTCTTCTATCTGCCATTTCTTTATATTCTTCTTTTAGCTTTTTCTCAGGCTTATTGAATTCTGGGTCGTTAGGATTTGCCTGTTTTGCATGCTCTATCTGATGCCACACAGCTTCGAATTCTTGTTTTGCCATTTCTTCAGGAACATCAAATTTGCAAGCTTTATCAAGCTCGTCAAAAAGCTCTTTTTTAGCATATGTACGGCATGCACCTTCAACTTCTTTTTCAATCTGCTCTTTAATTGCATCTTCTAGCTTAGAAACCTCATCAAAGCCCAATTTTTCAGCAAATTTCTTATCTATTTTTGCGCTTTTAGCTTCTAGCACTTCATGTACAGTAACTTCAAACACAGAATCTTTACCCGCCAAGTGTGGTGCGTGATATTCTTTAGGGAATGCAACTTTAACCTTTTTATCATCGCCAGCTTTTGTACCAATAAGCTGTTCTTCAAAGCCGGGAATAAAGCTGTTGCTGCCAAGAACAAGCCTATGCCCTTGTGCTTCGCCACCTTCAAATGCTTCATCGTCAACAAAGCCTTTGAAATCAATTAAAACAGCGTCGCCATCTTTAGATTTTCTATCAACTTTCTCAAAATCTTTAACCTGCTCTGCGATACGGTTTATAGCCTCTTCGATATCTTTTTTGCCAACTTCAACTTTTGGCTTTTCGATGGTAATTTTCTTGAAGTCTATCTTTGGCAGCTCTGGAAGCACTTCCACTTCTATCTTAAACTTAAGATCAGAGCCTTCTTCAAACTCAATTATTTCAATTTTAGGAGGAAGTGCAGGACGCACTTTTTCTTTCACAAGAGCTTCTTTAGAGCTTTCATCCACAACATTTTGTAGAACTTCGCCTAAAACTCTTTGACCATAATTTTTCTTTAGGACGCTTGAAGGAATTTTGCCGGGACGAAACCCATCTAACTTCACTTTTTTGCCTACTTCTTTAAGCTTAGCATCAACTTTTTCATCGATGTCTTTAGCTTTTACTGTAACTTTATATTCTCTTTTTAGGTCTTTAGAGAGCACCTGTTCAACTTTCATGGTTTCTGTCTTTCTGAAAATGTTATTTTAAAATGGTGCGGACGGAGGGACTTGAACCCACACACCTCACGGTACTAGAACCTAAATCTAGCGCGTCTACCAATTTCGCCACGTCCGCTCAAATCTAGCAAGGCGCACACATTAGAGCCTAGCTTAGTAAAAAGCAATATTGTTTCTTAAAAAATTTATGAAAAATTAACTATCTATAATTTTATAATTGCAGAACTACCGTTATAAGGCTATAAAACTGGCAGAAACTTTTGTGTTTTGTGGGTTTTTTACAAGATGAAAACAAAAAATGCCATAGCAGCTCTTTCAGCTCTTTCGCAAGAGTCTAGACTCGCTGTATTCCGCCTCCTTCTTGATATTGGGGAGTATGGTCTTTCAGCAGGAAAGATTTCTGAGGAGCTAAAAATACCTCCAACCACTCTTTCTTTTCATCTATCTTTACTTAAATCGGCTGGGCTTGTTTCATCTCATAAAGATGGTAGATCTGTTATCTATACAGCCAGCTTAAAAAAAGCCAAAAAGCTCGCCAAGTATATAACGGGCAAGGATTTTTTACCTAAAGAAGCCGTCAAAGGAAAAGCTCCTAAAAATATAGATAAGAAATATCAGAAATAGTCGCGAGCGGGTTCTATCCGTATAATTCTTCTGCCCTTTTATCGAAGGCTTCGCTCATTTTAAAGGCAGCTTTTTTGAATATTCCGCCTATCATTTTATCCATCAGTTTAGATTTAAACTTAAAATCGATTTCAAAGGTTACAATGCTCCCTTCTCCATCTGGCTCAAACTTCCAGCTATTATTTAAATATTCAAATGGGCCTTCTTCTTGGGTCACTTCTATGCTTGCCCTCCCCTCCTCATCTGGTCTTTGCAATTTAACTCGTGAAGTATAAGAATCTGTGAAAGCTTTAAACTTAACTACTGTTTCCGCTAAAAGCTCATCACCATTTTCTTCCGTTATGCGCAAAGCCGCCACCCAAGGCAAAAACTCTGGGTATTTCTCAATATCAGACACCACATCAAACAGCTGTGATGTATTATATGGCAAATTCTTTGTTTCTTTATGTGAAGGCATATAAAGGAGCATATATTACGGAACAATTTCTGTCATGCTGAACTTGATTCAGCATCCATCTTATAGACTCTGAAACAAGTTCAGAGTGACAAGTAAATCGCACACATAAAAAAGACCACCTTACTAAAGAATTTTTATTTAAAACTCTTTAAAAAGATGGTCTGTAAAAAAATAAAAGATGGATATAGGGTTAAAAGCCTATATCAAGATGTTTTAGATTGGATTACTGTTTTTCCACTTGGGCGATTAACCCCATCAAGTATAATAATCCACTCTATAATGGTTTTGTTGAAAAAAATATCGCAAACTTCCTTAAAACTAAGCCTAAAACTATGTCTTGTTCCTATCCAATAGTTCCACTGACTTGTTAATATTTTGGCAAGCCTAAATATATAAAGTTTAAAATCTTTATCTTCTATAAGATAGAAATTACACTTTCTTAGAGAAACGGATAAATCAAAATCGTTGAACCAGCCATTTGTTAATAAGTCCGGATTCTTTTGATATTTATCTATTTCCTGCATTACAGAATAGACATCCAAAGCGAAGTCCCATACATTTATATTGGCTGTTTTTTCTTTGGTTTTAGGGTTGATGTTTACAACATCTGGAAGCTTTTTTCTGACTCCTATGACTTTATCTAAGCTCAAGAAAATATGAGCTTTAGCAGTAATCATAAGTTGTCGAAAATATTTTTCCTCTTTTTTATAGTATGTCAAACACGTTTAGTTCCTTTTATTTTTTATCTTTTTGGTAATTAAGCCGCAGCTTTTATTACACATATTCTTAAGCGATAAATCGCAAAAGTTAAAAAGACCCCGTTATTATACATTAAATATTAGTGAAATACGAGGAAAATCGGTAAAAATAGGCAATTTTATCAAAATAGGTGATTTTTAGCCTAAATAGGCTGATTTTGACCAAAAATGAGCTTAAAATGTGCAAAAATGGAATTTCTGGCGTTTTGTATATATAGCTTTATAATCAATATATTAGCTATTAAACTGGGTTTTTAGAAATTGGAAGATACAAAAGATATAGCATCATTTAAGGATAGGTTTATTAACCGCGAGCTTTCGTGGTTGGCGTTTAATAAGCGTGTTTTGGAAGAAGCTTCAAACGCCTCTCACCCTATTCTTGAGCGCGTTAAGTTCCTTTCAATCTCTGCTTCCAACCTAGATGAATTTTATATGGTTCGGGTAGCTTCTATAAGGAATAAAATAATAAAAGGTGAAACATTACCAGAGCCAGACGGCTTGACCCCAAACCAAGCACTAAAGCTTATAAATAAAAGCATATCAGAATTGATAGTTGAGCAAAATAAGTGCTGGAAAAGCCTAAAAAAAGAGCTAAAAAAACACAGAATTAATATTCTAAACAGTAAGAATTTAAACAGCTCTGATGTCTCGTGGTTAGAGAATTATTTCACCACAAAAATTTTCCCAGAAATAACCCCCATAATGCTTTACCAGTCAACTCCTATGCCTGCTATGCAGAGTCTTGGTATGGCTATTGTTTTAACTGTAAAAAAGAAAGACACCAAGAAGGTTGTAAATTCTATAATCCCCCTACCTCCGCATCTTGATAGGCTTATAGAGCTTCCAGGAGAAAATGGTGAGCGTTTTATTCTGCTAGAAGAAGCTATTTCCTTGTTTCAAGAAAGCTTATTTCCTGGATGCACGGTTGAAAATTATGGATTGATACGAGTTACAAGGGATAGTGAGGTAGAAGTCGCCGAAGATGAAGGTGACTTTATAAGAAGTTTTGAATCTGCACTTGAGCAACGTCGCAAGGGTCACATTGTAAAATTAAGAATCAGCAAGGGTGTCTCCACTAAGCTCAAAAAATTCCTGATTGAAAAACTAAGTATAGATGAAAGCTCCATAGCTCAGGATGATGATTTTATAGGTATAAGGGATGCTATGCGTCTTTATGATTGTGATAGGGAGGATTTAAAATTTCCTTCTCACAATAGCCGTTTTCCTGAGCGCATAGATGATTTTGGCGGAGATTGTTTTGCTGCTATTGATAAGAAAGATATCATTGTCCACCACCCATATGAGAGCTTTGGCGTTGTTGTACAATTTATAAGACAAGCAGCAAGAGACCCTAACGTCACTTCCATAAAGCAGACTCTATACCGCACAAGCAACGACTCACCTATCGTACAAGCATTAATTGAAGCTGCAGAAGAAGGTAAGGACGTAACAGTAATAGTTGAGCCAAAAGCACGATTTGATGAAGAAGCAAATATCAAATGGGGTAGAGGTTTAGAAGAATCTGGCGCAAAGGTGATTTATGGTATACCGCGTCTTAAAATCCACGCTAAAACCAGTCTTGTAAAAAGGAAAGTTAATGACGATGAGTTTTCCTATGTTCACTATGGAACGGGCAATTATCACCCTGTAACTGCCAAAATTTACACTGACCTTTCATTTTTCACCAGCGACCCTGCTCTTTGCAGCGATGCAGAAAAATTATTTACCTATATAGAAAATATATCATTAAGAAGGAGCTTTGTTCCAAAGCCGTTTAAGAAAATATCTGTAGCCCCGCTCACCCTTAGGAAAAAGCTTATAGAGCTGATAGATAGAGAAATTCTTAATAAGAGAAATGGCAAGAAGGCTAGTATTTGGGCAAAGATGAACTCTCTGGTGGATGCAGGGCTTATAGACAAGCTTTATGAAGCATCTAGAGAAGGGGTGAAAATAAGTCTTATTGTTAGGGGTATATGCTGCCTTAAACCTGGCGTAAAAGATCTTTCTGAAAATATAACGGTCAAAAGTATAGTTGGCAGATTTCTTGAACATTCTAGAATCTATTGCTTTGCCAATAGCTACAAAATTCCATCTGCTAAAAACGAAGTCTATATATCTTCTGCTGACATAATGCCTAGAAATCTAGATAGGCGTATAGAACTTCTTATTCCGATAGAAAACAAAACAATTCATGAGCAAGTGTTGGGACAGATAATGAACTCCAATATGCAAGATGAAAAGCAGAGCTGGGTAATGAATGAAGATGGCTCTTACACAAGAAAAGAATTCGATGATTATTCCTTTTCTGCTCATGATTATTTTATGCGAAATCCAAGTCTTTCTGGTCGCGGTTCTGCAAAGCATGGCAAGCGCAAAAAAGAGGTTTTGGTTGATGTGCCATTATCAAAAGTTGCAGTCTTAGATGTTGGTTCCAACTCCGTGCGCTTGGTTATCTATGATGGTCTTAAAAGAACTCCCCTGCCTTTATTTAACGAGAAAGTTCTCTGTGGACTTGCAAGAAACTTAGAAAAAACTGGCAATCTACATAAAGAGGGTAGAAAGCTTGCTCTTTCTGCAATAGAGCGTTTCTCATATATAGTAGATGAGATGGGTATAGAGGATATCTTTGCCTTTGCCACCTCAGCTGTTAGGGATTCCAAAGATGGCAAGAAATTCATTCAGGAGATAAGAGATAAATTCGGCATCAAAGTAGATATACTTTCTGGCAAAGAAGAGGCTCGCCTTAGCGCTCTTGGTGTAGCATCTGCCTCTTATGAAGCTTATGGCGTTGTTGCAGATCTTGGCGGCGGTTCTTTGGAGCTTTCTGAAATTTCTTTTAAGCAGAAAGATAAGTTCAAGGAAGAAAAAATTGTTAAACAGGTGATGAGCTATCCGATTGGATCACTAAGGCTTATGGAGCTAACAAAAGGAAGATTAGAAAGCGCAGCTTCTATAATTGATAAGCACATATCTTCCTTCCCTTTAAAAGAAGCCCTAAAAGGCGAAACTTTATATGCAGTAGGTGGTGGATTTAGAAGTTTAGCAAAAATACATTTAGAGCTAAACCGCCACCCTATAAATGTTTTGCAGCAATATAGTGTAAAGGCTACTGATTTTGTAAAAACTTTAGAGTTAGTTAAAAACCTTGGCAAAAAAGAGTTACTGAAGCTGCCTGCCATGTCTGACAGAAGAACAGATACTATAAAATATACTGCTGAGGTTATGGAAAGGCTTATATATCTTGGCAAGCCAGATTATATATGCTTCTCCACTCACGGTGTCAGAGAAGGTGTTATATTTGACAAATTAATCCCTAAAGTTAAGGCAGAAGATGCTCTTATAGCAGGTTGCTCTGATATGATTTCTCATATCTCACCCGATACTGGTAGGCTATGGGCAAAATATGGTATAGCACTTAATAAGTGGATGGATAATATCTTTGATGATGAAACTAAGTATATGAAGCGTCTAAGGTTAGCTGCTTGTATCTTAAATCATATATCATGGCATGAACATACGCCTTACAGGGCAGAAATGGCATTCCGCTGGGTTATGGACGCTGAAATAACCGCCATTGACCATTGGGAAAGAGCGTTTTTGGCAACAACTCTGTTCCATAGATATTCTACAGAACCAAACCCTGCAATAACCGGAGCTCAGCAATCTATTTTAAGTAGCAAATGGAAAAAGCGTGCGCGTATGATTGGCGTTGCTATGCGTCTTGGTTATCACCTATCTGGTAGTACACCTGGTCTTTTAGAGCAAAGCAAAATAGAAATAAGAAAAGATAAGCTTGTTTTATCTTGTAAGAAAAGCTCAGCCATAATAGGTTCTGATACTATAAGAAGGCTTGAAAAGTTGGCTAATCTTATGAACTTAGAAGCGGTGATAAAATAACCATATGCCAAGAAACAAGAAAATATTAGAGCTAGATTGGACAATAAAGGCTGGGATATTAGCTCTAATAGCCTATGTCATATTTGTTGATCAAAGCAATGCTCCTAAAAAAGATGATACGCTCTTTGATTTTAGCCAAGCTCCAGGTTTTATTTATGAAAATTCATTAGAAACACA
>Ga0224501_10003786_pt1 | contig 11924 bp, 9 predicted proteins | sample SF_Oct11_sed_USG_4_FD_169105 | JGI IMG/M metagenome (GOLD analysis project Ga0224501, IMG submission 169105) | Sediment microbial communities from San Francisco Bay, California, United States - SF_Oct11_sed_USGS_8_1 | ecosystem: Environmental > Aquatic > Marine > Sediment | place: USA... | reverse complement strand
GTCACCAACACCGTTGCCGCCACTGTATCGGTGGGGAACAGTCCCCGGGGCGTGGCGATAACGCCGGATGAAAGCAAGTTGCTGGCAGTGAACTATTCCTCCGACAGCGTCACCGTTATCAACACCGCAGACAATACCGTATTGACAACCATTACCGTACAGGATTGTCCCCGCTATGCCGCCATTTTACCGGACGGCAGCAAGGCCTTTGTTACCAACGAGATATCCACCACGGTTTCCGTGATTGACATGTCCACCCTGACAGTGGTCAACACCATATCCGGTTTTTCGCAACCTTATTCCATTGCGGCATCAGCAAGTGGCAACAAGGTATATGTGGGGGATTTAGCCGCATATTCTGTTGCCATAATCAATACCCTCACCGAAACCATTTCCGCCACCCCCTCCACCGCTGGACAAGCTATGGGAATGGCCATCAGCCCGAATGGGTCGGAACTCTGGGTTTCCACCCTAGGCGCGAATATCATTCATGTTTTCAGTACGGCGACAGATGCCGAACTGGCGTCCATCACAGTAACCGGCAGCCCCTTCGGCTTGGCTTTCATGCCCGATGGCAGCAAGGCTTATAGTAGTATGTTTAACGGAAATACCGTTACCGTGCTAGACGCTGCCACCCGCACGACTCTGAAGACGATTGGCGGCCTTGCCGGCCCGCAGGGGGTGGCGATGCGGTATTGATTCCTGGACTCAGCTGGCCGCGTTGAAGAATTCCCCCAGCCTCCGGATGGCCTCGGCGATGTTCTCCCGCGAGTTGGCGTAGCTCAGCCTGAGGTAGCCCTCCCCGCCGGAGCCGAAGTCGCAGCCCGGCGTGAGGGCCACGCCGGTTTTCTGCAAGATATCCATGGCCAGCCGCAGCGAGTCCCCCGGCTCAGGCGGGGCCGGCTTCTGCCCCCGCAGGCGGCGCAGGTGGTTGTGGGCGTCGAAGAACACATAGAAGGCCCCCGTGGGCTCATAGCTCAGCTCCACCCCTATTGCCTTCAGCTCCTGCAGCATGAACACCCGGCGGCGGTTGTACTCGTCCCGGTAGCCCCGGCAGATGTCCAGGGCGTCTGTCATGGCGGCAATGCCCGCGTGCTGCACGAATTCCGCCGCGGAGATCATCACGTTCTGGTGAATGTACATCAGGGTCTGGACCAGGTGCTCGGGGGCGATCAGATAGCCCAGCCGCCAGCCGGTCATGGCGAAATACTTGGAATAGCCGTTCAGCACAAAGGCGTTATCGGTGTACTCCAGCATGGAATGATCCACCGCCGCGCTGTCCTCCTGCCCATCCTCCCGGCCATTACCCGGACCATAACCCGGACCATTACCCGGACCATAGTTCAGCCCGTGGTAGATCTCGTCGCTGATCACGGGCACACCCAGCCCGGCCAGCTCCTCCAGCAGCGCCGGCTCCATCACCACGCCGGTGGGGTTGGCCGGAGAGCAGATCATCAGCCCCCGGGTGCGCGGACCAATGGCCCGGCGGACCTCGGCGGGATCAAGCTGAAAGCCGTTGCTCTCCCGCAGCCGCACCGGCACCGGTACCCCCCGGGCCAGCCGGATGAAGTTGGCATAGCAGGCATAGGTGGGATCGGGCAGGATCACCTCGTCCCCCGGCTCCAGCAGCACCAGCATCAGCATGTAGGCCAGAAAGCTCGTGCCCTGACTCACGATCACCCGCTCCGGGGAAATCTCCAGGCCGTATTTCTCGCGGTGGTAGCCACAGATGGTCTCCCGCAGGCGGGGTATGCCCAGGGAGTGGGTATAGCGGGTCTCGTTGCGGGCCAGGGCCTCCAGGGCGGCCTGCTTCACCGGCTCCGGCGTGGGGAAGTCCGGCTCGCCAAACTCCAGGTGGATCACATCCCGCCCCTGGGCCTGCAGGCGCTGGGCGGCCTGAAACACCTCCACGGCCAGGAACGGCGTGATCTCCTCCAGGCAGGGAGGGATGCGGATGGGCTGAAAAGGCTTTTCGGTGGTCATTTCGCCGGTTTTTTCCAGGAAATCGAGATCACCTTCTCCCACAGGTTTCTCACCTGCGTTTCCAGTTCCTCAAAAGTGCCGTCGTTGTAGATGACACTGTCCACCTTGGCCGCCCGCTGTTCGTTGTTCATCTGGGCGGCCATGCGGGCATCGGCATCCTCGGGGCTCATCTTGTTGCGCACAATCAGCCTGTCGCGAGCCCGCTCCGGGGTCGAATGCACCGCCCAGGTGACATCGCACAGACTGTTCCAGCCGGTCTCGAACAATATGGCCGCATCCAGAAGGATGCAGGGCGTGGAATCCCCGGTGGCGCGGGCGCGCACCCGGTTGATCTCCCTTTTCATCTGGCCGGCAATCAGCGGATGGGAAATGCTGTTGAGAACCCGCAGGGCCTCCGCATCGGAAAACACGATATTGGCCAGCTTGGGCCGGGAGATGGTGCCATCGTCGTTGAGGATACCCGTTCCGAACCTGACTATTATCTCCGGATAGGCGATTCCCGCCGGGGCGATGGCCTCGTGGCCCAGCTTGTCGGCATCAATTACATGGGCACCCTGGCGGGCCAGCATCCGTGACACGGTGGTCTTGCCGGCGGCAATGCCGCCGGTCAGGCCGATAACCGGCACGATCCTGGTTTGTTCATCATTTGGCATGGCTGCACTAATACCTCACCGTTCTTCCGGGAGAAACCACCCGGAACGGCAGAATGGGACCAACCTTTGTTCTTATCCGCTTTCCTCTTTGTTATTAATACCGTTAAACTTCCTCCAAGCGCAATAAAACCCACGGGAAAGCTGGCAGCCCCCCGGAGGCGATAACGCAGAACCACTTACCGGACTACCGCATGAAATGGGGATTGATATACAACCCCGCCGCAGGCAGCTACCGCCCCTCAGTGGTGGAGTCCCTGCTGAGCGCGCTCCAGGCACAGGGCATCGAAACACGGCTCCTGCCCACCAAAAGCCCCGGCCACGCCACCGAACTGGCGCGACAGGCCCAGGGGCTGGACAGGCTGGCGGTATATGGCGGCGATGGCACCATCAACGAGGCCGCCAACGGGCTGCTGGGCCGCAGACTGCCCCTGGTCGTCGTGCCCGGAGGAACCGCCAACGTGTTGAGGCTGGCCCTGAAGCTGCCCCGCAACCCTGTACAGGCCGCACTGCTGCAGGCCGGGAAGGAACAGCGCGCCGTATATCCGGGGCTTGTAGATAAGCGGGCCTTCCTGCTAATGGTTGGATTCGGGTTTGATGCCGAAGCGGTGTTCAAGGTCAATCCAGGCCTGAAGGCCCTCACCGGCAAGGGCGCCTATGTCTGGAGCGCCCTGAAGGCGCTGGCCAACCGCCGTGAGCCGCTGCAGGCCAGTCTGGACGGCGGTCCGCCCCTGGAGGGGGACTGGCTGGTGGCCGCCCGCTGCGCCTATTACGGAGGGAACTTCCGCATTCATCCCCGGGCCGGACTGGAGCAGCAGGCCCTGGGCATAACCCTGGTGGAACGCCGCGGGCTGCTGTCTTTTCTGGGGCTGCAACTCGGGCTGGGCCAGCACCGCGAAGCCCCGGGGGTGGCCCTGCGGGAGGCCCGGGAAGTGCTGGTCCGCGGACCTGGAACGCTTCATGCCCAGATAGACGGGGATTATCTGGGCTCGGGAAGCTCCTTCCGGGTTTCCATCAGCGGACAGCCCATCTGGCTGTCCCGGACGGCAGGGGACTGAATCTCCGCAGCAAACAGGCCACAGAGACACACAGACGGTATCTTTATCGCACTTTATCGCAGCCGGAGGATATGGAATACACCAGGAAAATCGTGGTTTTGGTGGCTCTGCTGTTTACAGTGATCATGGGCGGGAGCACGGGATACCATCTGCTGCTGGGATGGTCCTGGCTGGACTCCCTCTACATGACCATCATCACCATTTCCACGGTCGGGTTCTCCGAGGTGCACCAGCTTGATACCACGGGAAAAATCCTCACCATGGCGCTAATGATCACCAGCGTGGTCGTGGTGGCCTTTTCGATCACCACCCTGGCATCGCTGGTGGTGGACATGCAGATCGGACGCGTGTTTTGGAGGCGGAAAATGGACAATAAAATCGAAGAACTGCACGACCATTTTATCATCTGCGGCTACGGACGCACCGGCAAGGCGGTCTGCGACCAGCTTGAACGCGACCACGAGAAATTTGTAGTGCTGGAAAACCAACATGAACGCACGGAAACCCTGACCGCGGCCGAACGCCTGTTCATCGCCGGTGACGCCACCACCGACGAATGCCTCCAGCGGGCGGGGATCACCCGGGCCAAGGGCCTGGTGGCCGCGCTGGGAAACGACGCGGAAAACGTGTACCTGGTGCTATCCGCCCGCCAGCTCAGGACCGACCTGCGGATTGCCTCCTGGGCCTCCTCGGTGGAAGCCGAACGAAAGGTTCTCAGGGCCGGGGCCGACTACACCATCTCTCCGTATGTCCAAGGCGGAACGCGGCTGGCCCACCACCTTACATCACCTCATACCATGGAGTTTCTCGACCACGCCATTACCGGCAGGACGGAGATCAGACTGGGGGAAATCAGAGTGCCCACGGGATCGGGACTCAGCGGGAAAACCATTCAGGAAACAGGCTTTCGCAGGGAGCTGGGGGTGATCGTCATCGGTATCCGACGCCCCACGGGGGAGTTCCTGTTCAATCCACGGCCCGATGATGTGCTTCAGGACAACGATATCCTGATCGGCATCGGCGGGCTGGAGCAGTTGCAAAAAATGAAACGGATGGTGTGAAAGCCATCCCAAGTGGGAGGACAGGGCCATGGAACGCTGGGCGTTAATATACAATCCGGTCTCGGGAAGCTTCCGGCAGGAAGTTCTGGAAGAACTGGCGGAGATTTTGACTTCCGAGGGCAAGGACCCCCTGCTGTTGCCGTCGGAACGGCCCGGGGACATCATCCGGCTGGCCCGCGAGGTATCCGGGGTGCAGAAGGTGGCGGTGTACGGGGGGGACGGCTCCCTTAGCGAGGCCGCCCAGGGCATGATGGAACGCCAGCTTCCCCTGGCGGTCATTCCCGGCGGCACGGGCAACTCCACCGCCCGGGAAATCGGCCTGGACCTGGACCCGGTCCAGGCCCTGCGCTCCCTGCTGAACGGGAGCACCATGACCTTCCGCCCGGGGAAAATCGATGACCGGGTATTCGTCAACATGGCCGGCATCGGGTTCGACGGCCAGGTGGTGCATGCCCTGTCCCGGGGTGAAAAGAACGCCCTGGGGGCCTTCAGCTACATCACGGCCGGCCTGCGGAGCGTTCTGCGGCGTCATCCCGGCCTGAGCGTGACCCGCCCGGATGGCAGGAGCATCAAGGGTATCTGGGTGGTGGCGGCGCGCACGGCCCGCTACGCCGGGCTGCTCAAAATACATCCCCGGGCCGGGCTGCAGGAACCGGCCCTGGGACTGACCTGCACCAACGGCTGGATGCTGCTGCCCTTCGGCATCGGGCGGCTGCTGCTGCACCTTCCCGTGCGCGGCCCCGGGCTGTGCTTCGAGTCCCACCCCTCCTGGACAGTCACCAGCGCGGAGCCGGTGCATGTCCATATAGACGGCGACTGGCTGAAGCAGGGAACCATGTTCAATATTTCACTGGCCCCCTTTGAACTGGAATTGTGCCTGCCCGCCGACTGAATTGCCGGTTTCAGCCAGCAATAAGCGACAAAGATTAGCAAAACGATTTGCCAAAGCTGTTCCATCAGGGTCAATATAAAGCGTGGGGCCGAACGGCCATATTGCGATACCCGGAAGCGCGAGGCGTCCCGCGCCACGGAACGACGGAGAGGCACCGATGCACCACGGCAGACTGGACCGCAACACCGCGCACGGCCTGAAGGAACTGCGCGCGCGCATTGACGCGGCGGGGATTCCCTCGTCGGCCCTGGATGAAACCATCAACATCGCCACCTGGAACATCCGGGCCTTCGGCAAGAACGGCCGCCAGGATGCCGCCCTCCACTACATCGCCGAGATTATCAACTCCTTCGATGTGGTGGCCATCACCGAGCTCAACGAGAACCTGGAAGACCTTAAAAAGGTTATGTGCATCCTGGGGCCGTACTGGAAGGTGGTGTATTCCGACGCCGTGCCGGACCCGGCGGGGAACCGCGAGCGCATCGGGTTCATCTACGATGGCCGGGCCCTGCGCTTTTCCGGGCTGGCCGCCGAAGCCGACCCCAAGCGCATCCGGCTCCGGCTGCCCGACGGACAGGAGGAGGTGGAATACGTCCGCCCCTTCGAGTGGTGGCGCAGCCCCTATCTGGTGTCCTTCCAGGCCGGCAACTTCGACTTTATCCTGCTGGCCGCCCACATCCGCTGGGGCAGGTCCATCCGCAAGCGTGTGAAGGAACTGCACGGGCTGGCCGAATGGGTGCACATGCGCCGGGAAAACCCCCATGTGGTGGACCGGGATATGATCGTGCTGGGCGACTTCAACGTCACCTCCCGGCGCAGCGGAACCTACAAGGCCATTACTGAATACGGTTTGCAGGTGGCGCCGGGCCTGCGCCGGGATGAATTCGGCACGGACCTGGCCCGGGGCAAACGCTACGACCAGATCATGCACTACCCCCTGCACGACTCGCTCTACCGCAACCTCAAGGGGGAATACGCCGCCCCCGCCGGGGTGCTGGATTTCTACCAGGGCGACCACCGGCCCCTGTTCCCCGAACAGGACATGGGCAAGGAGGAGTTCACCTTCCAGCTCTCGGACCACCTGCCCCTGTGGATGCAGCTCAATATCTGGGATGATGACCTGCGCCTGGACCAGCTGCTGGGGGGGTGATTTCCACCCGTCCATGCCTGTCCTGACATTTCTCCTGCCGCAACCTTGGCCCAACACTCCCTCACCCCGAACCGTGCTTTAATAACTGCACACGGGCCACCCCTCTCCCACGCTTAGCATCGCCTGCCGATGCGAACCAGCAGCACCGGACACTGCCTGCCTGCTCGAACCCTCACCCCTTCCGCACCTTGCAGGCGCTCCTTCCCCTCTCCCTCAGTGTTTTTGGCTCACACCGGCAGGCGGCGTTCGCCTGGGCGAGGGGATAACAACGCAAAGCTCCCCCTCAACAGCGAACATTGCTTGATGGTGTGAGTCAACGGTACTGCGCGGGAGAGAAGGGTGAGGGTAACTCCAATGGCCGGAGGAGAGGGCACAATATTAACTCCCCCTCGCCCGCCTGCGGGAGAGGGGGCTGGGGGGTGAGGGTGTAATAAATGGCCGGGCAGTCAACTTTCTTTATATTTTCAACTGACAAAACTTGATTGACTCCCTTAGTGAAAACCCCCTAGCATATTCAAAGACACGCTTTTGCCAAAAATCCCGCGACTGGAAAAAAACCACCTATGAGAAAACGCGACCACATGCAGCCGGAATCCCCCATGTACCGGATGCGCCACTCCTTTGCCCATGTGCTGGCCCAGGCGGTGCTGGAGCTGCGCCCGGGGGCGCGGCTGGGTTACGGCCCCCCCACCGACAACGGCTTTTTCTACGATTTCGACCTGGAGCCGCCGCTGACCCCGGAGGACCTGCCGGATCTTGAAAAGCGGATGAAGAAGATCATCGCGGCCAACCAGCCCTTCACCCATGCCGACTACGAGGCCGGCGAGCTGATCGGCCGGTATAAGCAGGAAGGGATGACCTACAAGGCGGAGATGGCCGAGGGCTTTGCCGCCGAGGGCGAAAAGACCCTCAGCGTTTATAAAATCGGCGACTTCGAGGACATGTGCGAGGGCCACCATGTGGAATCCACCGGCAAGCTGCCCGCCGACGGCTTCAAGCTGGACTCCCTGGCCGGAGCCTACTGGCGCGGCGACCAGGAAAACCCCATGATGCAGCGGGTCTACGGGCTGGCCTTCAAGAACGGCAAGGAGCTCAAGGAGTTCCTGGCCCTGCGCGAGCTGGCCCGGGAGCGGGACCACCGCAAGCTGGGCCAGCAGATGCAGCTGTTTACCATATCCGAGGAGGTGGGCAAGGGCCTGCCCCTGTGGCTGCCCAACGGCACGGTGCTGCGCGAGGAGCTGGAAAAGCTGGCCAAGGAGACCGAGTTCCGCTGGGGTTACAAGCGCGTGGCCACCCCGCACATCACCAAGGAGGGGCTGTACCACACCTCCGGGCACCTGCCCTACTACGCGGCGGACATGTTTCCCCCCATGGAATCCGATGACGGTCGGTTCTACCTGAAGCCCATGAACTGCCCCCACCACCACATGATCTTCAAGGCGGTGCCCCGCTCATACCGCGACCTGCCCCTGCGGCTGGCCGAATACGGCCAGTGCTACCGCTACGAGCAGTCCGGCGAGCTGTCCGGGCTGCTGCGCGTGCGGGGCATGTGCATGAACGACGCCCATATCTACTGCACCGAGGACCAGGCCACCCAGGAGTTCATCGACGTTATCCGCATGCACCAGTATTTCTACGGCCTGTTCGGAATCTCCGACTACTGGATCAGGCTCTCCCTGCCGGACCTGGATTCCAGCGACAAGTATGTGGGAGAACGCAGCACCTGGGAAAAGGCCGAGGAAACAGTGGTTTCCGCCATGCGCGAGGTGGGGGTGGACTACGAGGCGGAAAAGGGCGAGGCGGCGTTCTATGGCCCCAAGATAGATTTTCAGATCACCAACGTGGTGGGACGGGAGGAAACCGCCTCCACCAACCAGCTGGACCTGATAATGGCCGAGCGCTTCGACCTGAGCTATGTGGGCGCGGACAACCGCTCCTACCGGCCCCATATTCTGCACCGGGCTCCCCTGGGCACCCACGAGCGCTTCATTGCGTTCCTGGTGGAGCACTACGGCGGGGTCTTCCCCACCTGGATGGCCCCGGAGCAGGTGCGGGTCATTCCCGTGGCCGAGCCCTTTCTGGACTACGCCCGCAAGCTGGCCGCCGAGCTGCGCGATAACATGGTGCGCGCCGAGGTGGATTCCTCCAGCGAGACCCTGGGCAAGAAGATCCGGGACGGCCAGACCGCCAAGGTGCCCAATCTTTTTGTGGTGGGCCAGCAGGAGCAGGACAATCAGGCCGTGGCCTGGCGCAGGCACGGCAAGCCGGCCGCCGGCCAGCCCAATCAGGTGGTGCTGCCCTTCGCCCAGGCCCAGGAGGAACTTCTGCGGGAAATCCGCGAGCGCCGCGACTGGCGCCGGGAGGACTGAAAGGCTTATACGGCCGGGGGCTCTGCCCCCCGGCACCCCCGGAAGGGGTTGGTGAACCCCTTCACCCCATTAACGAATTTCAGTACGAAGACATGCATTGGGGGCAGCACCCCCACTAAATTCTTCCTTATCAGATCAGCCCTTCGGGCAGGGTCACCAGCTGGGGCAAAGGCCGGTCCAGCAGATCGCTGAACTGGGTCAGCACCCGGTAGGTCAGCCCCCAGAGCAGATGCTCCCCGATGGCCACCGCCGGGAAGGCCACCGTTATCCCCATACGTGAAACCTGTTTTTCGGCAGCGTTGGCCACGTCCCACAGGTGATCCAGGGGCACCCAGAACGCGTCCGCCACCTCGTGGCTGAACCGGAACTCCGCAGGCTCCCCCTCCAGGCGGTACACGAAGGGCGAAAGCACCATGCCCACATCGCGGCCCCACAGCCGGATGGGAACCTCCGACAGCGGCGCTATCAGGGCCTCACCAGGCAGCTCCAGCCCCGTCTCCTCCGCGGTTTCCCGTTCGGCCACCGCCCGGGCCGACTCATCGCCGGGGTCAGCCCGCCCCCCCGGAAAGGCCATGTGCCCGCTCCAGGGATCGCCATCGCGCTCGGCGCGCAGTATGAAGCACAGCCGGGTTTCCCCCTGCCATTCGTTGAGAATCAGCGCCACGGCGGCCCGGCTGCGCTCCGGGCGGAAGGGCGTGGTGACGGGGGTGTGCCCCGCCAGGGCTTTGCTGATGGCCTGAATGTTCATGTGCGCTCCTGCCCCGCCCCTGTTTCGACCCTGTTTCGACCCTGTTTCGACCCTGTTTTACTCCGGCCTTTTCAGTCCGCCCCGCGTTCCACCAGGCCTTCCAGCACCTGGAAATAGTCCGGGAAGGTCTTGGCCACGCAGCCCGGGTCCTCGATTTGAACCGGCACGCCCCCGCAGGCCGCCAGGGAAAAGGCCATCGCCATGCGATGATCGTCGTAGGTGGCGATGGAAGCCCTTTTGAGTGCCGGGGGCGGATGCACCACCAGGTGGTTTTCCCCCACTTCGGTGGCCGCGCCCAGCTTGCCCAACTCGGCGGATACCGCCGCCATGCGGTCGGTCTCCTTGACCCGCCAGTTGGCGATACCCCGGATGGTGGTGGGTCCGGAGGCGAACAGCGCCGTCACCGCCAGGGTCATGGCCGCGTCCGGCATGGCCTCCATGTCCACATCCAGCCCCCGCAGGGCTTTGCCGGCAGGCTTTCCACGGCCACTGCCGCCACTGCTGCCACTGCCGCCACTGCTGCCCCGCACCAGAATGGACGTGGGGCGGTATTCCACCCGCGCGCCCATGCGCTGCAGCACCCGGGCAAAACGGGCGTCGCCCTGCAGGCTCTCCGAGCCGCAGCCGTTCACCAGCACCTCGCCCCCGCTGACGGCGGCCCCGGCCAGAAAATACGAGGCCGAGGAGGCATCGCCCTCCACATGGGCCCGCCCGGGGGACTCGTACACCTGCCCGCTCGGCACCTTGAAGCGCTCCCAGCCCCGGCGTTCCACCCGCGCCCCGAAACGCTTCATCAGGGCCATGGTCATGGCCACATAGGGCCGGGAGACCAGCCGGTCGGTCAGGCGGACCACCACATCCCGGCGGGCATAGGGCGCGGCCATCAGCAGGGCCGTCAGAAACTGGCTGCTGGTGGAGCCGCTGATGCCCACCCGGCCGCCCTCCAGTCCGTTCCCCCGGATCAGCAACGGCGGATAGCCCTCGGTTTCCAGGCACTGGATATCCGCTCCCAGAGCCCGCAGAGCCTGCACCAGGTCCCCGATGGGCCGCTCGTGCATGCGGGGCACCCCTCCCAGGCGGTACTCCCCCCGCCCCAGGGTCAGCGCCGCCGTCAGGGGCCGCATGGCCGTGCCGGCGTTGCCCAGAAACAGCTCGTGCGCCCCACCGGGCAGCGGTCCGCCCCGCCCCTGCACCTCCAGGCTGCCGGCCGCGGGCTCGCCCTGCACTTCCAGGCCCAACTGCCGCAGCGCGGCCACCATCACCCGCACATCGTCGCTGTCCAGCAGGTTTTCCACGCGGGTGGTGCCCCGGGCCAGGGCCGCCAGCAGCAGCACCCGGTTGGAAAGGCTCTTGGAACCGGGCAGGTTAACCGCGCCGGATATGCGCCGGATGGGGTCCAGGGTCAGGGTTTCCATGGTCAGGGCTTCCAGGGTCTTAATTGCCGGCATCTTTTGCCGGGATATGTTCCGTGGGCTGTTAAAAAAAAGAAAAAAAGGCCAGCACGGCGCGAGGCCACCGCCTGCTCACAGGCGTGCAAAAAGCATAACTTTAGCCGCCCCGGTAGTAAAGAGAACCGCAGACGTTGACTGTTTACCCCGGCTGGTGACAACCTGAATACACAAATGTATTTCAGGTTTTCCAACTTTCGGCCCGGTGGCAGAATGCGCAACACGATCAGGAAACTGCAATCCCAGAAAGGCAAACAGCCCATTGTAATGGTTACCGCCTACGACTACCCCATGGCCCGGCTGGTGGACGAGGGAGTGGACGCCATCCTGGTGGGGGATTCCCTCGGAATGGTGGTGCAGGGCCGGGACAGCACCCTGCCCGTCACCATGGACGAAATCGTGTACCACACCCGGATGGCCGGACGGGGCTCCCAGCAGGCGGCGCTGCTGGCCGACCTGCCCTTCATGAGCTACCAGGCCTCGGTGGAGGACGCGGTGCGCAACGCGGGGCGGCTGGCCAAGGAAGCCGGCGCCCAGGCCGTAAAGCTGGAGGGTGGCCGGGAGT
>Ga0224501_10003785_pt1 | contig 11926 bp, 11 predicted proteins | sample SF_Oct11_sed_USG_4_FD_169105 | JGI IMG/M metagenome (GOLD analysis project Ga0224501, IMG submission 169105) | Sediment microbial communities from San Francisco Bay, California, United States - SF_Oct11_sed_USGS_8_1 | ecosystem: Environmental > Aquatic > Marine > Sediment | place: USA... | reverse complement strand
ATGAATTCCCTTCTCAAGGGAAGCAGCTTTGTCGGTGAGTCCATTCTTCTCTACCTTTTCTTTTGCTTTCTCCGTCGCGCTTACGATCTTTGACACGAGGTCTTTGATGACTTTAATGTACCTACTCCTTTCCTCTGGATTTTGACTGGCCTCGAAAAGAGCCTTATCCATTACCTGTCTATATTTCAACCTTGCCATTTCGTAACCTAAGTCTTTGACACTTTTCTCTGTCTCCTCGATGAGGATCTCGAGATCCGTTCTGGATATGGCCGCTATAGGATCCAAATACAGAAGGGACGCAAGAACATCATATAATTCTGAATCGTCCCTACATAGTTCCTTCAAAAGACTTTCCTCTTTCTTTACTTTTTTCTCCTCTACCTTTCTCCTTCTCTTCCACATAACCCAATCACCCAATTCTATTGCTTGAACCAACTTTGATTAAAGTCTTTGGTTCTCACCATCGCACTTTGTGTGGGGTGTTAGATTTCAATCTACCACCACTTCTCAACTCAGTATTAAAATTTAGCGCGCACACACAAACCTTTTCCGTGTTCTCTCATATTAATTAATGTTTGGAGTGAGAGGGAGTGGTGACGTCTGCATGAGTGTTAAAGGGAAAAAATACGCCTTAGAAGAAAAGAGGCGACGGCTTAGAAGCCAAGGGCGGGACTTGGACATCGTAGACAAGGTAAGGCTTCAAAGGTTAAGGGAAAGAAGAGAATGGGAAAAGGAGAGAGAAACTGGGGACGTTTATGATGACAAACAGAGAGGAGAAATGTTGGAAGCAGATGCAATTACTGCTGCCGAGAACGCGTTCATGCAAGGAAGAGAGAAAGCTGACAAGAGGCAAAAACGAGATCTTGGCTTGGATGGAAAACAACATGATGACTCATCTTCCGTTGAACTAGCCAAAGAAGAATATCAAGATGACTAGACCTGCTTGTTCAGTTGCCGACAATACTGGATCAAGAAATCGTCGATCAGAGGCCTGTATAGCGCGCGCGTAGGGAGAACAAAGAAATAAGCCTTTCTCCAGAACGTTTTCAAATCAGCAATAGCTGCCAATTCTACGGGAGGTCAGATTATGGAGGAACAAGTCCCAAAGGAGATTATGATGAAGTATCCAAGGACATCAAGATTGACTTTCCCTGATGGATCTGTTGATTACCTCAAAGTCGCCAAAGCAGTCTTTGTATCTGATCACAATGAGCAGAGGGAATATTGGAAAGGCTTCGAGATAGTCGAATGGGGCGATGGAGAAAAGGAACTCCGAGTATGCTACTGGACCAGACTGAGAGGAACCACATCTTGGAAGTGGGGGCAGTTCAGCACCATCATAAGTCTGGATCGGATTAAGCGTCTCGTTAAGATGATAGAAGAAATCATGTAGGTTCTGCGTTGATAGAGCTAGCTGTCAGTCAGCTCTATCGATCGATCTTCGTTTCTTGTACTCATTCTAATACGGCCTGAAGCAGACTGGAATGAAGTTCCAAATAGAATCTCCACAAGAGGAATGTGGGAGAATAGCTAGCTAGCTAGCTCTTCTATCTCTTTCTGGAATTATTATTAGATTACATCCTTAAAATTTCATTCAGAGAAATATTGGCAATTCATGTTCCCTACATTATAGTCTTCTATGCTGCTTTGTTCAGTATGATAGGTGTTTCCTTCGAGAAGAACAAGAAAATGGGATCCGTGGTGATAGTAACATTCTTGATATTGATAGGATGTTTGATATACTATCTATTACCTTTCTAACACGTGTGTGTGGGTTAGAGTTTACCCCCAAACCCAATAAATTTTAATATTTATCTGCCGAAGGGACAGCCATGAAGAATTCTGAATGCACAATTTACATCATGTCAGAACATGGATGGATACAGAAATATCGAAAAGGAAAGGATGGCTGGACTCAAACTAGTTCAAATGGTGCAGTACGCTCTTTAAGTGCAGAGCAACTGCTTTCTCATATCCTTCCGCTTCTAGCAGGAATGGGACATTTCACCGTCAGAGTTGAATCAGACAATAGAATCAAAATCTAATGAAGAAACGAGAGTCTCAGTCGTGATATTATGAATGACCCTTTCGATAAACCAACCATTGAAAGCAGACTCGCTGCACGTGGAGCAAAATGGCATTTAGACTCCGAAGACATTATCCCATTATGGCTCGCAGATCCAGACTATCCTCTCTGTCCAGAGATAAAACAAGCACTCAGAGATGCAGTAGAGGAAGAGTTCACAGTCTATTACTGGGATAAAGAAGTTCCTGAAGCCATGGCGGCGAAGATAAAAAGACATAACAATCTTGAGGTCCCCGCCGACCAGATAATGCTGACCCAAGGCGTCATCCCCGGCATGTGGCTTGCAGCTAAACATGCGTGTAATCCTGGAGACGAGGTCATCGTAACAGACCCTATGTACTATCCTTTCTTCATGGAAGTAGACCGCACTCAGACAAGACCGGTCCACTGGAAACTCAAGCTAGAAGAGGGATACAAGTTCGACATCGAGCGGCTAAAGAAGCTCGTCAGCCCCAAGACCAAGCTCATCTATGTCTGCAACCCCCATAATCCTACGGGTCGTGTAATGACAAAGGAGGAACTCAAAGGAATCGCAGACATTGCTGTAGATAAAGGAATCTGTGTCTTTGTCGATGAGCTCTGGGAGGACATCTTGAACGATGGTAGGAAGCACGTCAGTCTGGCTTCACTGAACCCCGAGATCGCTGACCTGACCATGACAAGCTGGGGCTTCAGCAAGACATGGGGTGTCCCCGGACTCCAAGTAGGATACCTAGCAGCAAGCAGCAAAGTGATCTTCGACAACCTGAGAAGGATCGCTAGAGGTATCCTTCGTCGAACCAACAACTTCGGTTTGGCGATCGCGGAACCCATTCTCAGCGGAAAAGCGGACTACTGGGTGAAGGATATGAACAAGTATCTCCAGGAAGTAAGGAATCTGGTTGAGAAGCGGTTGAACGAGATGGGTGACTTCACCATCCCCAAGCTAGAAGGAACCTACCTCATGTTCCCGAAGTTCAACTATGGGCTTGGTAGCGACGAACTGGAAATGATTCTAAAGGAGGAAGCCAAGGTAACCTTGAGCAATGGAAACCATTTTGGTCCCGAAGGCGAAGGTCACATGAGGATTCTAACCGCTACAAGCAAGGGTATTATGAATGAGGCTCTCGACAGGATTGAGAAAGTCATTCCCAAGCTTGAGAAGATGAAGAAGTAATCTCTTACTGTGTGTGGGACTAAACTTTAACTGCCATCCCTGTGGGTTTGGGGTGAAACTTTAACCCCCCACACAAAATGGAGAAACCTCTTACTTTAGATGAGCCAGCGGAGAATCTAGTATCCTTCCTAGAAACAAGCAAATATGAAACTCAGGAGATTATGTGAGTGCCCAAGACAGCCTTCAGAGAATACAGGCTTGGTTCATAATAGGCAGATTTCACATTATCATCTGGGCGAATTTGGGAAAGGCAAGAGACTAGGTGGTGAAGGTGAAGCGGAAGAAAGGTTATACACGTGGGTACCCGGTAGGAATTCTCTTGGGTTTCGAGGACGACCACGCAGTTCTGTGGCGGCTGTTCAGTCGCGTCGTAAAACGGTATCTCACAGTGGAGTTGGGCGGAAGGAGATCCGACAAGAAGGTTCTGTACCATTTTCACGAATCTGTCATTGACGCGTTGAGGCCGGTGCTCAAGGAGGGAGTAAGAAGCATTGTAGTCACAGCTCCGAACAGAACCACTTATGCCTCAGACTTTCTCGATCATGTGCGAAAGCATCACAGGCATCTAATTCAATCGAAAGGGCCGAATCGGGCGATTTTCGCCGAGCTAGTTGGCTCCGCAGACCAGCATTATATGGTGACCGAATTGGTGAAGACCAAGGAATTCCGCGAGCTAATCGCGGAGACAACCTTGGGAGAAGTTGATCAAATTATTAACATATTGGAGAGCCATCTTTACAGTGTTGACAATAACTCGGTTGTGCTGTATCCGCTCAACGAAATCGAAGCCATGATCTATGATCGCGAGAGGCGTAACGACTTAAGAACAGAATATCTGATGCTCACAACCAAGTATCTTAGTGGCAGTGAGGATAAGAACAGGATTCACAGGTTACTGCAGATTTCGAAGAATAGAAGAGTGAAGACCAGAATAGTCGACGCGGAAACGTCAGCAGGCAAGCGAATCAGCCAATATGGAGGCATGTTTTTCCTCAGTATACCGTCCAAACGACATGCGAATAACAAGACTTAATAAACGAATTTGCATAGCCTTCTGAAGAAACGCGGTGGAGATCTCGGATTCTTCAGCAGGGGAAAACGAATTCGACCCTTACAAATGGTCTCTTCTGGTCTATTACCCCGAGAGTCGTTCATCAGAAACTAGCTCTTGGGATAGATATGCTAAACTGATTTCTTTCGTGGCAATAGCTAGCTAGCTAAAACATGATGGGCCAGAGCTGTTCTACCTGATGAATGGAGCCGTTACGCTTGTAGTGAAAGAAGAGGAAGGAATAGAGGAAATCCCGCTGCAGAGAGACACAGTCGTAATAGTAGACACTTGGCACAACGCTTACAGCCCCAAAGGTAAGAGAGGGGTCTGCCTAGTCATTGAGAAGGACGGCGTGTCCTCCAAGATCCAAAAGATAATCAGCTGATGCTTACTTCAGTAATAAGCAAGCATTGACTAAACGTGAGAAACGAATCTCCAACACAATAACTAGAGCGATGGATTCGAGCTAGCGGCTAGCTAGCTTTTGTCCTTGCCAAGACGAGCAGTACTATGCCAATGATTACGGCCCAGACGGTGATGTCAGCGATCAAGTTTAACGCATTGACATGCCAGAAAGAAACGTGTTCCGGAGGCAATACAAGCCGAAGATACCAAGCAAACGGATATCCATACCCAACCGCACCCACCCACAGTGTATTAGGGATCAGACCTGTCAACAGTGTTACTATCACTCCGCCGATGACTGAAGAAAGCGGGATCTTTATTCTCACCGTATCCCCCCCAATTTTGCACAAATACATTGTTGCATAGATATGGACCGAAGCTGCCGATATAATGCTACGTTTTAGAACAGACTGTACAATGATTTACCAATATTACACTGTTGTGAGTGAAGAGGAACATAACATGGCATTCAAGGGGTCCGGTATTGCGACGACAACCAGAGCCTTTTCTTGTTACTTCTGGCTAGCTAACTGCGTGTTTGGGTTTGGGGGTGAAACTCTAACTGCAAGACCTCGTTTTCTCGATCTGATTAATGTTTAAATCCAAACTGAAGCTATCTTAGTTAGAATCAGAAAGAGGGCGTGTTGATTGAGACTCCCCAAGGGAAAGATACCGGCGGACATCCTGAGCGAAGTAGTGTTTAAGCAGCTAGGAGAAGAAAGAGCCGACATCATATTGGGGCCATCTCTCGGAGAGGATGGAGCCCTGGTAAAAGTTGGGGACAAGATCTTAGTCTCGGCTATGGATCCGATAACGGGAGCCATCGAACACATAGGTTGGCTAGCTGTGAACATAAACGCAAACGACATAGCAACCTTCGGTATCCGCCCAATCTTCTTCTCATCCTGCATACTCCTGCCTGAAAATTCAGGGAAAGATGTCGTGAAGACAATATGCGGTCAGATGCACTCGGCGGCTAAGAATCTTGGCATCGCCATAATAGGAGGCCATGCCGAAGTCACGCCGCAACTTCCGCGTCCAATAGTGGTTGGTTCCTGCATGGGAATAACGGAAAGCGGGCGTTATGTGACATCTGGGGGGTCAAAACCCGATGACCTGCTTGTGTTGACAAAGGGGGCTGGTGTAGAGGGAACAGCCATCTTAGCTGAGGAGAAAAGAGACCTACTGATAGGGAAGCTAGGCGAACCACTCGTAAGATCTGCAGAATCCTTCTATGACGAAATCAGTGTTGTCAAGGAGGCAATCTTGGCTTTTCAGACCGGCGGCGTCACGGCAATGCACGACCCCACAGAAGGAGGAGTAGCCGGCGGAATACATGAGCTCGCGGACGCAGCTGGTCTAGGATGCGAGATCTACAGAGAGAAAATCGCCATCGAACCAGAAACTCGCAAGATCTGCGACCTGTTTGAGATCGATCCACTGCAGCTCATAAGCTCGGGCGCATTACTGATCTCCGTTAGTCCGGACAGAGCAGATAAGATCGTAAAAAACATAGGTGCTGCAGGGATCAAAGCTTCGGTAATCGGGAGATTCTCAAGAAACACCGATGAACGCGTACTAATAAATGAAGACGGGTCCAAGACCGATCTTGTAAGACCGATATCCGACCACCTTTGGTCAGCGCTTGAAAAGACACAGTAATATAAGACTTAGGAGAAGTCCGCGCCGTTTATCTTCTCTCCTCTTGGTCTGTCCGAATAAGGCTTTTACAGTCAATCATCCACAGTGATTACTATGCCCGGTGTTGATCTGATCCTTTCTGGCGCAAACGTGGTCACACTGGATCCCGCAAAGCCTAGAGCTCAAGCAGTAGCAATATCGAATGGAAAAATCGTTGATGTAGGCGCTGATCAGCAGATTCTCAGCTATGCAACTGACGAGACAAAGATCATAGATCTAAACGGCCTTACTGTTGTCCCAGGACTCATCGATTGTCACGTCCACATGCTGGACTTTGGTCAGTCTCTGCGGCAGCTTGACTTGAGATATGTCGGCTCCGTAAAGGAAATGCAGAGTAAGTTGAACGACTATGCACGTAGACAACGGCATGGGTGGATTTTGGGGCGAGGGTGGGATCAAGATAGATTTGACGAGAAACGTTATCCAAACCGTTGGGATCTAGATGCCGCTTTGAATGACAGACCTGTCTTCCTCACACGAGTTTGCGGTCATATCGGTGTTGTGAACTCGAAAGCTTTGGAGTTGGCTGGTGTAAACAGGGAGATGAGCTTATCCAATAGGCAGATTGATAGAGACCGGGAGACAGGTGAACTCACCGGGATATTAAGAGAGGAATCCTTGGAGCTTGTTCATCGTGTGATCCCGAAACTCAGCCCTGAAGAGATCGAAGAATCCTGTCTCCCTGCTTGTCAAAGGGCTGTTGAGGCAGGTCTGACAAGCGTCAACTGGATCGTAAGTTCGACCGAGGAACTAAGGGCTATCCAGAAACTCGACCAGAAGGGTCAACTGCCCATAAGGGTCTACATAGGGTTCCCCGTCGAGTTACTAAATCATCTAGCAGGATTGGGTTTGCTTACCGGGTTCGGCAGTAACAAAGTCAAGATAGGATTCATCAAGGTTTTGGCTGACGGTTCCCTTGGCGGACACACTGCTGCCTTGAACCAACCCTACAGCGATCAACCAGATACTAGAGGCATAATGCTATACACACAGCGAAAACTAAACAAGATCGTTCATGATGCGCATAGAGCAGGATTGCAGATAGCCGTGCACGCGATAGGTGACCGTGCTCTGGGTGCAGCCATAAAGGCCTTTCGAAGAGTTTTCGAGAAATCCCCCAGAAACGATAGCAGACACAGGATTGAACATTGCTCCGTGCTCAATCCAACGCTGATAAAGGATTTGAGCAGTATGGGCATAATAGCCTCTGTTCAGCCTCATTTCATAGTCTCAGACTTCTGGGTTGCGAAGCGTGTTGGCAAGGAAAGAGCACGATGGGTCTATCCTTTCCAGTCTCTCACACATGAGCGAATAACGGTTGCTGCAGGATCAGACTGTCCCGTAGAGCCGATAGATCCCCTCTTGGGAATTTGGGCTGCCGTCACAAGGACTGACTCGTATGATGAGAACGTTACAGCTGAAGAGGCATTAAGGATGTACACACTAAATGCGGCCTATGCTTCTTTCGAAGAAAATAGGAAAGGATCAATTGAGGCTGGAAAACTCGCAGATTTCACTGTCTTGTCAGAAGATCCTTGCACCATATCTCCAGAGAAGATCAAAGACATAGCAGTCGAGATGGTCATCATAGACGGGAGGATAGTCTATAAACGCTGAGGGCGTCCATTCTGAGTCGATACAAGGATCGTCTGGAGCTTCTTTTGACCTGAGAATCACCACCACAACCATTAATAGTACTATGGTGTCAATTTCTGAAGACAGTCAGGACTCTAGAAGAATATCAGGAGAGCTGAAACTTGAAGCCTGCCACAAAGAAGTTGCTTCGGAGGATTCGTGAACAAAGACCTGAGCCAGATGCTGAACGTCTGGAGAGGGCTCTTTCAAGGTCGGTAATGCCTGATCGTGTTCCATCTATGGAGCTCTTTGCGGATGGCGAGGTGATGTCGGCAGTGCTCGGAAAGCCACTGGACTATTTCTCTAGGGAGCTGCGAAGTCGTAAGGAGTGGGAGGAACGGATGTCTTCATTGATAGAGTTCTATGAGACTCTAGGCTATGACTATGTTCGAGCAGATACTCAGGGTTATGAAGCAACCGTCGAGGCCTATAGGTTGGAAAAAGAGACGCTTGCCGCGGGTGAGGTTGGTTCGCGCGCGTACAGGTATCGAACAAAAGACATGGCGCCGGAACTAAGTCGCGGCGAGAGGCTCTGGGCCAACGAGCAGACAGGCGTGATTGAGGACTGGAAGGATTTCGAGAGTTACAGATGGGAGGACCCTGAGACTATTGCTGAGGAAGGAAACGAAGGATTAGAGTGGGTCTGTGATCATGTTCCTTCAGGCATGGGTGTCGTGACCGGAGCGGGCACGGCGCTAGAGCCTGTGATGTGGCTGATGGGCATAAAGAACTTCTACGTCAGCCTATATAGGAAGCCTGATCTTGTCGAAGCTATGTTCGAAAAGGTCGCTGAGTTGAACATCGCTCGGTTCAAGCTCGCATCCGAGACAAGCAGAAAGATCCTGGCCTTTTGGGGATCAGATGACTGGGGCTACCGTAACGGACTCATGATCTCACCTGCAATGATGAGGCGTTGGGTCTTTCCTGTTCACAAGAAGATGGCTGAGATCGCTCATTCTAGAGGCTCCCTCTACATCCTGCATTCCTGCGGGGATCTCAAAGCTATAATGGATGATATAATAGATTACATCAAAGTTGACGCAAAACACTCCTTTGAAGATACCTATCTCCCGGTTACGGAGGCAAAGAGACGGTACGGCCGCAGGATTGGTCTAATCGGCGGGGTTGACATGGATGTCCTATCCAGAAAGGATGCGAAAGAGGTCAGAGAGTATGTCAGCCAAATCTTGGAGATATGCAAACCGGGAGGTGGTTACTGCTTAGGAAGCGGGAACACAGTCGCCAACTACGTCCCGCTCGAGAACTACTTGACGATGATAGACGTAGGATTTGAAGAGGGCTGGTACAGTTAACAGCAAACCCGTGCGCAAGTGACCAGAACCATCGTGAAACCTCTCCCTGCCTTAATTCATCAAGACTCACAATTCAATGAAAAATCCGGTGTTGGCTTATCTGTGGCACGCGCTAGACTCCACATAAGTTTTCCAGTTTGCTTGAGGGATGGGGAGAAATACTGTCAGTCAAATGTGCGCCTTAGAGGATCAGCGTTGTACGGTAAACTCACGTCCACACACCGATAAGACTTGAGTAGAGCACATTTACTTGCTGATGTTCTGCTGCATCATGCTTTGATATTGTGTCACGAATTCTGCAGATGATCCTCCTGAGATTGATCTTGCGATCTCGAAGACTATGACTCTTCTAAAGTGATGTGATAGAGAGCCTTCTTTTCTAGAGAATAGGTATTGCGGATGGTCAACGTTGATGTAGAAGACTGCTTTCTGGTCATCAAGAACGCATTCGTAAGCCTCTTTCCCTATCGTGGCCAGTTCAAATCCAAACCCGTACCTTCCTATCTTGATTTGTCGCTTGCCTTCTCGGATCGGGTTGGACTCACGTTTCTTGTGCTCAGGATCCTTGTTTCTTCCTGCTTTTCGTCTCTGTTTCGCCTTTTTCTTTTCTATCTCCCTGATGGTTGCTCGTATTTCTTCGATGTCTGGACGTTCTGAATATCTGGCAAGGAAATCATCTGGTAAATCAGCGCCCTTCAGCATCTTCCCTATCTGATGTCTGACAACATCTCCAAGCTGGCTCATCTCGTACTGAAGTTCCTCGTCGGATTGTTTCTCGATGATGTCCCTTGTGATCTTCCGTATCTCTCTCAGCACCGCCTGCTTGAATTCCAGGTATTTGGGTGCATCTTCCTTGAAACCATTTCTAGTAGCCAAGACTGTGTCATCAAGACCATCAGCGGAAACTATCCCGTATACCCTAGCAACGAAAGTGTCAGGTCGTTTGATCGTGTTCATCAAACCGAAAATGTTTGGGGCATCAGCGTTAACTGTTCTCCCGTGGACCTTTACGTAGATGCCTGCGAATTCCCCAAGAGGAGTGTCCGAGTGAATAAGCTTGCCGTCAACTCTGCCAATTAGGGGTAGATCCAGGTGTATCTCGTATGCTTTTCCCTTGATTATGTCTTCTGGCTTGAGTGTTTTGTCGTTGAATCTGATGCGGAAGACTGGACTTAACGGCATGTTTCTTGTGATTCTCTTGATTGCTCTGCTTTCATCTATCTTCTTCTTTAGTCCGATCAGATGTACTGTAGTGCCCACAACTCCTTCCTTTGTCGGGGTTTCTCGCACTTTGATTCTCTCTTCTCCTAATCCCTTGTGAGATAATATTCTTCCAAAATCTAGAGTGAGACTGCTTGTAACGCCGTTTTTGGTCGTTCTCAATTCGCACACATCACAAATCACATGCATCGACAGCTTTCCGATGCCGAATTTCCCGATCTTGTATCTGTTGAATTTCCCGGTTCTTCTGTCTCTTTGTTTTTCGGAATATCCCAGCCACAGGAAGTCTTCTAAGCCTTCTCTGTCCATGCCTTCTCCATTATCAGAGATCACAATCTCGTTTTCAGACACTCTGACGTCGACTTCAGTTGCATCAGCATCATAGGCATTAGAAATCAGCTCGTCAAGAACATAATAGGCATTCTTGTATAAGCTTGAACTGAGTGTTTCGATCAGTTCCGCCCCAGCCTTTATCCTAGTGGAATACGAAGAGAGGAATTTTCCAAGGAGTAATTTCTGGATCACTTAGACGCATCTCCACACGCTTTCCCAGTAGGGAAAATGGCTTTTTCCTTGATGATTCCTCGCCGTTCTCTCTCCAGCGAAATCGGAAACGCATAGATTGTGAAGCAAACTAAGTATATAACACAGAAAGAAAGTCATGATGCTAACATCCATAATAGACGGCCTCTCCTTTGAATGTTAGAGAGCAATGAAATCAGACTTATGAATAAAGAATACTTATGCCTGCTCCATCAGTCTTGGTCTGAGTTTGGCAACCAATACCACAGAGACCCAGAACATCAAAAAACAAAGAGTTCACCCATCGATGAACATTTGGTAGCGGGGGGTCGATTTGAACGACCGGTCACTGGGTCTCCCAGCTGTCGCTTATGAGCCCAGCGGGTTCACCTGGCTACCCCACCCCGCTATATGAGCCACAATCACTTCTTTGAGCATAGTCCGATAAAAAAGTTGTGACTCACTGCTCAAATCTAAAGGGCCGACTCAAACCTTAATGCGATCCTCTCGCACCCTCCCTTCAGGACAACGATATAGTGGCCGACTGAAAGCCTCATTCATGAAAGCTCGGATTGTTCTCGACTACAGGCTTTCCGTCCCTTTCAACCACCACCTTTGCGAACCCCGTTCTTTCTATACTTTCGTAGTCATGGCCCGCGTCAGAGGGATAAGCAGCGAAGAAAACCAGTCTGCGACTTCCGGTATTTACTGATCTGTGCGCCGTATCAGGCGGTATATAGACAAGAACATCCGGCCCAATCTCTAGGCTCGTGATCTCGCCTCTTCGGTCCTGAATCAGGATTAGTCCCTCTCCTTCCAGGCCTATGTAGACTTCG